>Ga0164243_10000306_pt1 | contig 100468 bp, 92 predicted proteins | sample OricompcompostOP_FD_108781 | JGI IMG/M metagenome (GOLD analysis project Ga0164243, IMG submission 108781) | Organic Plus compost microbial communities from Emeryville, California, USA - Original compost - Organic plus compost (OP) | ecosystem: Engineered > Solid waste > Mixed feedstock >... | reverse complement strand
GTCCCCATCGGCCAGACCACGGATCTGCCTCGCGTGCTCAACGACCCCGACCGCGGCATCGGCCACTACGAGGACACCCAGCTGCCCGGCCAGCCCGGCAACTTCGCGGTCGCCGCGCACCGCTCCGGGCCGATCGGCGGCAACCCCTTCCGCGACATGGACGCGCTGCGCGTGGGCGACCCCATCTACGTGGAGACGCAGGACGGCTGGTACACCTACCGCTTCCGCTCCTTCGAGTACGTCTGGCCCACCCAGGTGGACGTGCTCGACCCGGTCCCGCATCTGGCCGGGCAGCCGGGCACGGACCGCATCCTGACCATGACGACGTGCAACCCCAAGTGGGCGGGATCGGCTGAGCGCATGATCGGCTACGCTGTCTACGAGGGCTTCCGACCGCTGGGCGATCCGCCGCCGGAGCTGGTGGCCGTCAACCCGAACGTCTCCGCCAGTGTGGGAACATAGAGCGCATGTACGGCGCTCTGTGGCGGATCCTGCCCGATCCGGTCTGGCTGAAGGTGATCGAGCTGCTCGTGCTGCTGCTCGCGGTCCTCGCCGCGCTGTTCTTCTGGGTCTACCCCTGGGTCGCCAGCCTTATCGGCGTGCCGGATGCGACGGTGACCCAGTGATGCGCGGCGCGCAAGAGGATGCACGATGACCCGCGTCCTCGTCATCGACAACTACGACAGCTTCGTCTACACGCTGAGCGGCTATCTGCAGCAGCTCGGCGCCGAGACGGAGGTCGTGCGCAACGACGCGATCGCCGCGGGCAGTGTGGCCGAGGTGCTCGGAGACTACGACGCCGTCCTCATCTCGCCCGGGCCCGGCAAGCCCGCGGATGCCGGGGTGTCCATCGAGACGGTGCATGCCGCCATCGAGACCGGAACGCCCCTGCTGGGCGTCTGCCTCGGCCATCAGGCCATCGGCGAGGCCTTCGGAGCCACGGTGACGAACGCCGAGGAGCTCATGCACGGCAAGACGTCCCAGGTCGTGCACGACGGCAGCGCCTTCTACGAGGGCGTGCCGCAGCACTTCACCGCCACGCGCTACCACTCCCTCGCCATCGTGGACGAGACGGTGCCCGAGATGCTGGAGGTGACGGCGCGCACCGCGAACGGAGTGATCATGGGGGTGCGTCACCGCAGCGCCAACGTGCACGGCGTGCAGTTCCATCCGGAGTCGGTGCTCACCGAGGGCGGCTACACGATGCTCGGCAACTGGCTCGCCGGCGCGGGCCTGCCCGAGGCCCGGGAGCGGGCCACGCGGCTCGCGCCGCTCATGGTCGCCGAGCAGGCCTGAGGCTCTGCGCGGGTCGCCGAGCGCAAGGAGCGCAGGCCGCCTCGCGGGTCCCGCTCAGCCTGAGCAGTAGGTGATCGTCACCCGCGTGCCCTGCGGCTGGGTGCCGACTGCGGACTGCGACACCACCGGGGTGCCGCTCTGCTGGCGGCAGCCCGGGTTCGCCGCCTCCGTGACCGGCACCTGCACGCCGCCGGCCTGGAGCATCTGGGTGGCAGTGGCGACGGCCTGGCCGACCACGTCCGGGATCTCGACCATCCCGTCCGAGACGACGAGGTCGACGGTGGAGCCCTTGGGGACCTGCTGGCCGCCGGCCGGGCTGGTCGTCATGACGAGGTTCGGCCCGACGGTCGGGCTGTGCGCCATGGTCGTCGTGCCGACGACGAACCCGGCGGCCTGCAGCGCCGACGCGGCTGCTTCCGGCGAAACGTTGATGATGTTCGTCGGGACGGTGGCCAGCTCCGGGCCCAGGGAGACGAACAGGGTCACCGTGCTGCCCACCTGCACCGACATCCCCGCCTCCGGGTCGGTGGAGATCACCTGCCCCGGATCGACGGTGGGGTCGTTCTGCTGCCTGACCACGTAGCTCAGGCCGAGGTCGGTGAGCGTCGACACCGCGTTCTGCTGCGTCACGCCGGTCAGGTCGGGGATCTTGCGACTGGAGTCGGGCACGATGTTCGCCGGCACGAGCGTGAAGATCCAGAAGACGACCGCGAAGATGATCACCACGACGCTGAGGATCGCCGCCCAGATCCAGATCACCGGAGGCCGCGACTGCGTCCGCACCACCGTCGAGTCCTCGGTGAGCCTGCGCAGCGCCAGCTCCGACTCGCTCAAGCGGTCGTCCGAGGGCCCGAAGAGGGTCTCCTCCAGGTCCGGCTCGCGGGAGGCGGCCGGGATGCGGCCGCTCGCGGCGACCTCCACGTCGGCGCGGAAGTCCGCCGCGCTCTGGTAGCGCTCGCGGCGGTCCTTGCGCAGCGCGTTCGCCACAACTCGGTCGAAGGCCGGCGAGACGTCCGGGTTCAGCGTGCTCGGCACGGGCGGCGGCTCGCTGACGTGCTGGTAGGCGACCGCGACGGCCGTGTCGCCACGGAACGGCGCGCTGCCGGTGAGCATCTCGAAGAGCACGACACCGGCGGAGTAGAGGTCCGTGCGCGCGTCGACCGTCTCGCCCTTCGCCTGCTCCGGGGAGAAGTAGGACGCCGTCCCGAGGACCTGCGTGGTCTGCGCCACCGTGGAGGAGGAGTCGGTGATGGCCCGCGCGATGCCGAAGTCCATCACCTTCACCTGGCCGGAGTCGGTGATCATGATGTTGCCCGGCTTGATGTCCCGGTGCACCACGCCCGCGCGGTGTGAGTACTCCAGGGCGGTGAGCACGCGGCCGATGATGCGCGCGGACTCCTCCAGGGGCAGCGGCCCCTCCTCGGCGATCACCTGCTTGAGGTTCCGGCCCGCGACGTGCTCCATCACGATGAAGGGGATCTGCGTCTGCGAGCCGTCCGCGGCGGTCTCCGTGTCCTCGCCGGCATCGAACACGCGCACGATCGTGGGGTGCGCCATCCGCGAGGCGGACTGCGCCTCCTGCCGGAAGCGGGTCCGGAAGGCCGGGTCCGAGGCGAGCGACGAGCGAAGGATCTTGATCGCGACGGTGCGCCGCAGACGGGTGTCGAAGCCGTGGTAGACGGAGGACATCCCGCCCTGCCCGATCAGCTCGCCCAGCTCGTAGCGACCAGAGGACAGCACACGCCGGGTAGGCGGGCTGGTGCTGTCCATAGAGGGTCCTTCCTGAGAGTCCTGAACATCCTAGAGGGGGCGCGCGCGGGATCGCTGAAGGACATCGCGGTCCTCGGCGCCCCTCGCCGCCGCCGCGCTAGGGCCGCGGCGTGGGGCTCGGCGTGGGTGCGACGACCGTCACGGTGAGGGCCGCCGACGGCGGCGAGGTGGTGTTCGCGATCGAGGAGGAGCCGCAGGTCACCGTGTAGGTGATGCTGAAGTCCGAGGACGGCGCCGTGATGACGGCCCGGCGCGCCGTGTCGTCCTGGTCCACGATCGTGGCGGCGCCGGCGTCGATCCCGTAGCCCTGCGGCTGGGTCCCGGCGGGGCAGCTCGCACTCGCGTCCTGCCACTGCAGGAGGAAGTCGGTGTTCGCCTCCACGGTGCTCGGCGGGGTCACGTTGTGCTGCCCCGGCAGGTTCGACAGCGTCGGCGTCGCGGTGGGCGCGGTGGGCGTGGCCATGTCGCCGTAGTACGTCACCGTGATCGCGTCCCCGGGGGACAGCTGGCCGGTCGGGCTCACCTGGGAGACCGTCCCCACCTTCTCCGGGCTCGGCGCGGACCCGCCCTGCTGCAGGCTCACCTTGAGCCCGAGGTTGCCCAGCGCGGTCTGCACCTCGAGGTAGTTCTTGCCCACGTAGTCGCTGGCGACCACGGTGATCCGGGTGGGGGTGGGGCTGGGCGTCGGCGTCGGCGAGGGGGAGGCCGAGGTGGTCGTGCTGCTCGGCGGCGGGGTGCCGCCGCCACGGTTGGCCAGAAGCGCCCAGAGCGTGCCGCCGAGGATGATGACGAGGATCGCGACGAGCGCGATCAGCGGCCAGGTCCAGGCATTGCGCCGCTTCTGCGGCGGCTGCGCCTCGGGCTCCGGGACCGGCGTCGGGACAGGAGGCGTCAGCGGGGGCGGCGGCGCTGCCGCCATCCGAACCGTCGCCGCGTCGGCCGCCGGAGTGGGCAGCACCGTCGTCGCGGCCCCCGTCGCGGCGCCCAGCGGCAGCACCGCCGGCACCGCGAGCGCCGCGGCGCGCACATCGCCCCGGCGCAGCGCCGTGGCCGCCTCCGCGAGGCGCGCCGCGGAGTCCGGCCGGCCCTCGGGGGTCTTGGCCAGGCAGGACATCACGAGGTTCCGCACCGGCTCGGGCACGGAGTCGGGCAGGGCGGGAGGCCTCTCGTTGATCTGCGCCATCGCGATGGCGACCTGCGACTCGCCCGTGAAGGGCCGGCGCCCCGCGAGCGCCTCGTAGGCGACGATGCCGAGGGAGTAGATGTCGGTCGAGGGCGTAGCGGCTTTGCCGCTGGCCTGCTCGGGGGCGAGGTACTGCACCGTCCCCATGACCTGCCCGGTCGCGGTGAGCGGGACCTGGTCGGCGATGCGGGCGATGCCGAAGTCGGTGATCTTGACGTGTCCGTCGGGCGTGATGAGGAGGTTGCCGGGCTTGATGTCGCGGTGCACCAGGCCGGCCTCGTGGGCGGCCTGCAGGGCGGAGGCGGTCTGCGCGACGATGTCCAGCACGCGGTCGGGCTCCAGGGGCCGCTGGCGCTCGAGGATCGCGGAGAGCGGCTCCCCGGGCACGAGCTCCATGACGATGAACGCGGAGCCGTTCTCCTCGCCGTAGTCGTAGACGTTGGCGATGCCCTCGTTGTTCACGAGCGCCGCGTGCCGGGCCTCGGCGCGGAAGCGCTCGAGGAAGCCCGGGTCGCCCATGTACTCGTCCTTGAGGATCTTGATCGCCACGGTGCGGCCGATGATCCGGTCCGTCGCTCGCCAGACCTCGCCCATGCCGCCGATGGCGATACGAGAGCCCAGCTCGTATCGGTCGCCGAGGATCTGTCCTGCTGTGGGTCTCATCGGTTCAACACCGCCTCTATCACTTGCTTGCCCATTGGTGCTGTCAGGTCGTACGAGGTGCCGCTTCCGCCGTCCTCCACGACGACGGCGACGGCGACCTGAGGATCGTTGGCTGGCGCGAACCCGGTGAACCAGAGCGTATACGGATCGCCTGGCCCGTTCTCGGCGGTGCCGGTCTTTCCGGCCACATCCACTCCGGGGATGGCGGCCAGATGCGAGGTGCCGTCGGGCCGGGACACCACCTGCACCATCATGTCCCGGACCGTGTCCGCCACCTGGGGGCTGACCGGAGTGGCCCACTGCTCGGCGGAGAAGCCGCTGCGCACGCTGAGGTCGGGCGCGATCACGGAGTCGACCAGCTGCGGCTTCATGAGCACGCCGTGATTGGCCACCGCCGCGCTGACCATCGCGATCTGCAGCGGGGTCGCCCGCACGTCCTCCTGGCCGAAGGACGCCAGGGCGGTCTGCGCGTCGGACTGCAGGGTCGGCCAGATGCTCGGAGTCACCTTCAGCGGGATGGACAGGTCCTTGTTGAAGCCGAAGGCCTGGGCGGTGGTGCCGATCTGCTGGCGGCCCAGCGACATGCCCAGCTCGGCGAACGGGATGTTGCAGGACAGCACGAGCGCGTTGAGCAGGGAGACCTGGTCTCCCGGACCGCATTGCGTGCCGGACGCGTTGGTGATCACGGCGGAGGACTGCGGAAGCTGCAGGCTCGCCGGGTTGGGGAAGGCCGACTCGGTGGTGTAGCTGCCCGTGCTTAGTGCGGAGGCGGACATCACGACCTTGAAGGTCGAGCCGGGGTGGTACTCGTCCCCGGCGATGGCCCTGTTGTCCAGCGGCTTGCCCGGGTCGTCGACGAGGGCCTGGTAGGCCGCGTCCACGGCGGAGCCGTCGGTGCCGGTGAGCGAGTTGGGGTCGAAGGTCGGCTTGGAGACCATGGCGAGGACGCGCCCCGTGGAGGGCTCGATGGCGACGATGGCGCCCCGGTAGTCGCCCAGGGCGTCCCAGGCGGCCTGCTGCACCTTCGGGTCGATCGTCAGCTGCACCGAGTCGCCCTGCGGGGACTGGCCGGTGATGATGCGGTTGAGGGTGTCGAAGAACTGGCTGCCGCTCGTGCCGGACAGCTCGTCGTTCATCGCCGACTCGATGCCCGTGCGGCCCGCGTTGAGCGTGAAGTAGCCGGTGACCGAGGAGTACAGAGGGCCCTGCGGGTACACCCGCTTGTACTGGTACATGTCCCCGCTGGGCACGGACTCGGCGATCGGCTCTCCCGCGACGAGGATCGAGCCCCGGCGCACGTCGTAGCCCTGCAGCGTGGTGCGCACATTGCGGGGGTCCTGGCGCAGCTCGTCGGCGAAGACGCCCTGGATGAGCGTGCTGGCGACCATGAGCGCGACGAACATGCCGAACACCACGAGGGTGACGCGGCGGAAGGGACGGATCATGATTCGATCACCAGCCTCGGGCGGTTGCGGATGCTGTCCGACAGTCGCAGCAGCAGTGCCACGATGAGCCAGTTGGACAGCAGGGACGAGCCGCCCGCCGCGAGGAACGGCGCGGTCAGCCCGGTCAGCGGGATGATCCGCATGATGCCCCCGACGACGATGAACACCTGCAGGGCGAGGGCGAAGGAGAGCCCGCCGGCCAGGAGCGCGCCGAAGTCGTCCTGCCCGGCGAAGCCGACGCGCAGTCCGCGTGCGACGAGCACGAGGTACAGGCCGAAGATCACGAACAGCCCGGCGAGGCCGAGCTCCTCGCCGAGGCTGGCGACGATGTAGTCGGACTGGGACAGCGGGGTGACGTCCGGGTAGCCCTGGCCCCAGCCGGTGCCGATCAGGCCGCCGTTGGCGAGGCCGAAGATGCCTTGCACCAGCTGGTAGCTGCCGCCGGTGGCGTTGTAGGCGGAGTCGGAGAAGGCGTTCAGCCAGTTGTCGAAGCGCGCCTGCACATAAGGCAGGAAACGGCCGGCCAGCAACGCGCCCGCCACGAACAGGGCGAGCCCGATGAACACCCAGCCGGGCCGCCCGGTGGCGAGGTAGATCATCACGAGGAACAGCGCGAAGTACAGCAGCGAGGTGCCCAGATCGCGCTGGAACACGAGCACGCCCATGGCGAGCAGCCAGAACACGAGGATCGGCCCGAGCGCCCGCAGCCGCGGGAAGCGCAGGCCGAGGAAGCTGCGCCCCACGGTGGCCAGCGAGTCACGGTTGCGCACGAGGTAGCCGGCGAAGAACACGGCGAGGAGGATCTTGGCGAGCTCGCCGGGCTGGAAGGAGAGCGGCCCCAGCCCGATCCACACCTGCGCGCCGTTCTCGGCCTTGCCGAGCCCGGGGACGAGCGGCAGCAGCAGCAGGACGACCGCGCCCGCCCCGGCGAGATAGGTGTAGCGGAACAGCACCCGATGGTTGCGCAGGAACACCAGCACCAGGATGCAGGCGGCCAGCGAGATCCCCGTCCAGGTCATCTGCCGATTCGCGGTGCTGTCCCAGCCGGTGAGCCCTACGGCGAGGTCGATGCGGTAGATCTGTGCGATGCCCAGGCCGCCCAGCAGTGCAGTGACCGGCAGCATGAACGGGTCCGCCCCGGGCGCGACGAAGCGCAGGGTGATGTGCACGCCGACCATGAGCGCGGCGAGCACGAGTCCGAGGACGAGCTGCATGCCGCCGAGGGCGGCGCCGGCGCCGAGCTGCACCAGGAGGATCGCCGCCGCGTTGATCGCGCAGGCGACGAGCACGAGCACGAGCTCGAGATCGCGCAGCTTGTTTCGCCCGCGCCGCGGCTTGGGCACGGCGACGGGAGCGTGCTCCGTCGCGGAGCGCGGCGGCGTCGTGCTCGCCGGGTGGCTGCGTGCTGAGTCCGTCACCGCCTAGCCGCCTTCCGTTCCCAGTCGCTCCACGATGTCCTGCGCGGCCTCCAGCGAGTCGGCGCTGATGGTCTGCTCGACCTTCTGCCTGTCGTAGGTGCGCAGCTCGCTCAGCGGGATGCCGGTCTGCTCGTACACGGAGGAGAGCGAGAACGGCCCCACGTTCTGCTGGATGCCCCGGTAGATGATCACGGAGCTGCCGTCGGTGCCGACGTAGTAGCGGGTCTGGGTCCACTGGTAGCCCAGGAACAGCCCGAGCAGCACGAGCAGCACGACCAGCAGCGCGGCGAGCACGCCGACGAGCCGGCGGCGCAGATTGCGGCGGCGCTGCTGGGCGACGAGCTCGTCCAGATAGTCGTCGGTGACCGGCTCGAAGTGGGTCTGCTCGACGATCGGGGCGCGGCGCGGGATGAGCCGGCGGGTGATCGGGCGCACGTCCGCCGGAGTCTCCTCAGCCTGGAAGACGACGGGCTGCGCCGCGGAGCCGACGATGCGATGCTGCAGCGGCACGGGCGGCGCCTCCGCGTCTCCGAACTCCGCCAGGACGATGGTCACGTTGTCCGGGGCGCCGTGCGAGAGCGCCTTGTCCACCATCTGGTCCACGGCGGACTGCAGCGTGCGACGGGAGCGGAGGCTGGCCAGCACCTCCTCCTGGGGCACATAGTCGCTCAGGCCGTCCGAGCAGGCCATCCACACGTCGCCCGGCTGCGCGGTCATCACCAGAGTGTCGACCTCCGGGGAGGAGTCGACGTCGCCGAGCACGCGCATGAGCACGGAGCGCCGGGGGTGGGATGCGGCCTCCTCCTTGGTGATCCGGCCGCTGTCGACCAGGCGCTGCACGAAGGTGTGGTCGCTGGTGATCTGGGTGAGCTCGTCCTCGCGGAAGAGGTAGATCCGCGAGTCGCCGATATGGGCGATGGCGACCTTGTCGCCGACCGTGATCATCCCGCTGACGGTCGTGCCCATGCCCGCGAGCTCGGGGTGGTCGAGCACATGGCGGCGCAGCTCCGCGTTCGCCTCCAGCAGGCGCCGCTTGAGAATCTCCGCGGCCTGCTCCGGGCTGTCGTACTCGGCGTCCAGCTCCACGAGCATGTTCAGGGTCACCGCGCTGGCCACGTCGCCGCCGGCGTGCCCTCCCATCCCGTCCGCGACGACGAACAGGTGGTCCCCGCAGTAGCCGGAGTCCTGGTTGTTGGAACGGACGCGGCCGACGTGGGACGCTGTCGCGCTCTGGACGACGACCGTCATGCCCTCAGCTCGAAGGTCGTCGTGCCCACGCGGATCGTCGCGCCGAAGTCGACGGGCGTGGGCACGGTGACGCGGGCGCCGTCGAGGAATGTCCCGTTCGTGGAGTCGAGGTCCTGCAGCATCCACTGCTCGCCCCAGAGCATGAGCCGCGCGTGGTGCGTGGAGGTGTACTCGTCCCGGATGACGAGGCCGGAGTCGCTGGAACGCCCGATGGTGAGCGGGTCGCGCCCGAGCGGCAGCTCCTGCCCGGCCTTCGGCCCGGAGGTGATCACCAGGCGCGCCGTGGCGCCGGCGAGAGCGCCCGGCTTCCAGCCGGCGCCGACGGCGGAGACCTGCTCGGTGACCGCGTCGGGGCGGGCCGAGGGCATGGCCGATCCCGGCCCGGCCGCCGGGACGACGGGCTGGGCCTCGGTCGTGAAGGGCAGCCGCGGGCTCTTCTGCTGCTTCGGCCCGTCGTCCCTGCCCTCCTTCGCGAGCTTGCGCACCGCTCCGCCGAAGAGGTCGCTGCGGATCGCGTAGATCAGGGCGAAGAGGAAGCCCCACAGCAGGATGATGAAGAAGATCCGCAGCAGCAGAAGCGTGAGCTCGCTGACGTCACCCATGGCTCGCTCCGCTCGCTCGGGGAATGACCCGGAAGACGATCGTCGTGTTGCCGATGCCGATCTGCGCATCGGGTTCCAGGGCCGCCTGGGAGATCCTCCGGCCGTTGACGGTCGTGCCGTTCGTCGAGCCGAGGTCGCGCACCATCGCATGGGCGCCGTCCCACACCACCTCGGCGTGTCGCCGGCTCGCGCCCGGGTCGTCGAGCTGCACATCGGCCTCGGTGCCGCGGCCGAGGACGGCGCGCTGCCCGTTCAGGGTGTGCCTGCGTCCGCCGACGTCGAGCACCGGCTGCCAGCTCACCCGGCCGCGCACTGTCACCGAGTCGACCTGCACGACCCCGGGGGCGAGGGAGTCGTCCGGGGCGAAGGTCAGCTCCAGTCCGCCGGGGAACTGATACTGCTGGCGTGTCGCGTGCTTCTGCAGCACCTCGATGAGCTCGTCGACGAGTGTCGGGCCCATGCGGCCCATGCGCTCCGCGTCCCCGGGGGACATGCGGACGGTGAAGCTGTTGGGCGCGAGCACCCGGTCGCGATCGACGATGACGGCGTTCACATCCAGCTCGCGCTTGAGCGCGGCGGCGATCTCCACGGGCTGCACGCCGGACTTGAACGTCTTGGCGAAGGCGCCGTTGACGGCGCGCTCCAGCCCGCGTTCGATGTTGTCCAAGATGCCCATGCGTCTCCAGCCGCTCTGCCGGGGGTCCGGCCTCGGTCAGGGGAAATGTTACTTTGCCCTCCCGTGCGGCTCCCGAACGCCTCGTCGGCTCGGGAGAGACCACCCCGTCCCCTCGTGCCCGCCGCGACTTTGCGGGCGGCGCCGCGGCGATGTTAGTCTCTGTTGTTCCGTCCGCAGGGCGGAGCGATGCGCGAGTGGCGGAATAGGCAGACGCGCTGGCTTCAGGTGCCAGTGCCCGCAAGGGCGTGGGGGTTCAACTCCCCCCTCGCGCACAGGCAGGATCGGCCCCTCACCCTCGGATGCTCCGCGGGGTGAGGGGCCCTCTGCATCCGCGGGCCGTCCCCTCGTCCCGGCGGGGTTCCGTTCATGGCGGCGGCAGGATCGGGGCCGTGCCGAAGGCCACGTCGAATCGGTCGCACCAGATGACCACGGAGAGCATGCCGGTCAGCTCGGCATCGTCCGGCACGGGGTAGTTCTGGTTGCCCTGGTTCCCCTGCAGCGGGCCGAGCGCGATCCACGCCCCGTCGTCGTAGCTGCCCCATGAGGCTGGACAGCCCGCGCAGTCGCCGCCGCTGGGCCGGTCGCTCAGCCAGACGTGCAGGTCCGGGCCGTTGGAGGTCTCCAGCTCCTCCAGCCGCAGCAGGCGCGAGCCGTCCGCCCCCTGCAGGATCAGCGCCCTGCCGGTCGTGGGGTGCTCGGCGGAGATGAACGCGCCCGCCGACAGGATCGCGAACTGCGGTACCGGAGCCGCCGGCAGGTCAGGGGCCTCCCCCGTCGGAGCGGCCACGCCCGTCGAGGCGGGGGCGCCGGGCAGCGCCTGCTCGACGCGCTGGTCCACCCAGAGGAGCCACGGCTGGAAGACCGTCAGCGCCACCGCCGCGCCGAGGACGCCAAGTGCGACGACGACGCCGAGGGCCGCGAGCCGGGCGGGACTCCAGCTGCCTCGTCCGGGCGGGTAGTCCTGCGCGCGCCGGTCGCTCATCGGGCGGCTCCTGCTTCGCTCGTGCTCTCGGCGCGGTGCGACGCCGCTCGCATCCAGTGTCCGCCGAGGGCCGCGGGGCGGCGCCCCGCCCGGCGCGGGCTGTGGACAGTCGCCGCTGCGCCGCGGCGACCGTGACGGCGCCCCGCATCCCGGCCCACACCACCGCGGTGCCCGCGCGCCAGCCCAGCGGCGCCCGCAGGAAGCTCGACGTCGGCCAGCACGCGGGTGGGTCGCAGCGCGAGACGGTCGAGGTCAGGGAGGCGGCCGTCCGCGCGCCCTCGCTCGAGCGAGCCCCGCTGCAGTGCGCCCCGCTCGGCGCACCGCGCTCTCAGAGCTTCGCGCAGGGCTCGCGCCGAGCTCGCAGGGCTCGCGCGGAGCGAGCCTCAGAGGGTCGAGGCGTCGATGACGAAGCGGTAGCGCACGTCGGAGGCGACGACGCGTTCCCAGGCCTCGTTGATCCGGTCCGCCTCGACCACCTCGACCTCGGCGGCGATCCCGTGCTCCGCGCAGAAGTCGAGCATCTCCTGCGTCTGGCGGAGGCTGCCGATGTTCGAGCCGGCGAGCGAACGGCGGCCCAGCGTGAGCGAGAAGGCCGTCACCGACAGCGGCTCCGGCGGCAGCCCGACCAGCACGAGCGTGCCGTCCAGCCGCAGCAGAGAGAGGTACGCGTCGATGTCGCTGGCCGCGCTCACCGTGTTGATGATGAGGTCGAAGGAGCCGGCGAGCTTCCGGAAGGTCTCCGGGTCGCTGGTGGCGTGGTACTCCTTCGCTCCGAAGCGCAGGCCGTCGTCCTTCTTGCTCAGCGAGTGCGAGAGCACGGTGACCTCGGCGCCCATGGCGCTCGCGAGCTTGACGGCCATGTGGCCCAGGCCGCCCATGCCCACCACGGCGACCTTGCTGCCGGGACCGGCGCCCCAGTGGCGCAGAGGCGAGTAGGTGGTGATGCCCGCGCACAGCAGCGGCGCGGCGGCCGCAGGGTCCAGGCCCTCGGGAATGCGCAGCACGAAGTCCTCCGTGACGACGATCGCGCTCGTGTAGCCGCCCTGGGTGATCGTGCCGTCGCGATCGACCGAGCCATAGGTCAGCGTGTTGCCGCGCAGGCAGTACTGCTCCTCACCCGCCTGGCAGTTCTCGCACTCGCGGCAGGAGTTCACCATCACGCCCACCCCCACGCGGTCGCCGACGGCGAAGCGCGTGACCTCGGAGCCGAGCGCGGCGACGGTGCCGACGATCTCGTGGCCCGGAGCGAGCGGGTACCGCTGCGCACCCCACTCGCCGCGCACCGTGTGGATGTCCGAGTGGCAGATGCCGCAATAGGCGATGTCGATGAGGACATCCGAGGGGCCCAGCTCCCTGCGCTGGATCGTCGTCCGCTCCAGGGGCGCGGTGGCCGAGGGGGCGGCGAAGGCTTTAGCGGTGCTCACGGGATCACTCCGATTCGTCGTTCTCGCAATGCGTGGTGCGGGAGCCGGTCGGCCCTCGCGCTGGCTCAGCCCGCGGCCGCGGGCGTGGGCGAGGAGGTCTGCCCCGATCCCGAGCCGGTCGACGCGCTCGCGGCGATGGTCTCCACGAAGCTCGCGAAGGCGCTCGCGTCGCTGAGCGAGCCGTTGTACTGCTGCCCGTTGACGATCACCGTCGGGGTGCCCGTAAGCCGGGCGACGCTGGAGTTCGGCAGCGGTCCGGACAGGGCCTGGTTCGTGGCCTTCGCCACGAAGCCGGCATAGCTGTGATCGGTGATGCAGGAGGCGACCGTGGGATCGCTCACGCCCGCGCCTTGGACGATGGAGACGAGCTGCTCGTCGGTGAGGCCGGAGGTGCCCTCCTGCGGCTGGTTGGCGAACAGCGCCTTGTTCACGTCCAGGAAGCTCTGCGGCGCGATCGAGGCCACGCAGGCGGCCGCGTTCGCCGATCGGGTGGAGTACTTGCTGCCCTGCGAGCTGTTGTCGAGGATCGCGATGGGATGCACTTCCAGCGTGGCCTCCCCCGCGGCGACGAGACCGGCCATGTAGTCCTGGTTCGTGGTCTCGAACTGGTTGCAGTAGGGGCACTGGTAGTCCACGTAGGTGGTGATGTGCACAGGCTCGGGGTACTGCGACTGGTCCGTGACCACCGGCCCGCCGCTGGAGGGCGCCGCTGGCGTGAGCACCGGAGCGGCCTTGCCGTTCTGCCCCTGCAGGAGCAGGCCGTAGCTGGCCATGTTGTTCGGCATCGCCGTCGTCGCGGTCACCGAGGCGAACACCGCCCAGCCGATCAGGGCCAGCACGACGATGGACCCGACGACGATGCTCAGCTGGATGACGAGCCGGTTGCGCTTGCGGCGCTTCTGCTCGGCCTCGCGCTTGAGCCGCGCCTGCTCGCGCAGGTAGTCGCGCCGCTCGGCCTTCGACATCGAGCGGAGGACGTTCTTGTCGAACTGCGCGTCAGGCACCCGTTGCTCCTTCGGTCGGCGTGGCCGGTCTCCCCCTGGAGGCGCCACCCCGGGCATTCTGCCAAACAATGCCCTGGAATGACGTGTGAGCGTCCGTGATCGTCGTTCGCGTCTCACTATGCTGAACCCGACGTGCCAGCGCCGACACGCCTGCACGCGGACGTAAGGAGTGCAAGATGCGTTCACGCTTCGCGCTGGCCGCCGCCGCCGCGGCCCTCGCCCTCACCGGCACGCTCACCGGGTGCTCGAGCCCGTCGCCCTCCCCCACCGGCACGGGCGGCGGCAGCCAGCAGCTGCCCGCTCCGGTCATCGTCGACGTGAGCAAGGTGGGCGGCACGACGGTCAGCGTGCCGCTGGGCAACGTCATCGACGTGAACGTCGCGGGGGACGTCACGAAGTGGTCGGCCGATGTCGCGAACCCCGACATCGTCTCCTTCACCAAGGGGCGCAAGGACGGCTCGGCCGAGTTCAACCCGGGCTTCGAGCCGGTCGCCGCCGGCAGCACGGGGGTCACGATGACCGACGGCGCCACGAAGGTGTCCTTCACCATCACCGTGACGAAGTAGGGCGCGGCCGGCAGGGCGCCGCAGTGCCCGGCTAGGCGGGAGCGGACTCCACCCAGATCGCGGACAGCGCGAGCACGCCGAGGTCCACGCCGCCGTCCCGCCCGTCGATCTGCACGGTGCTCACGCCGGCGAATCGGCGGTGCTCGACCACGCGCACGCTCACGCCGGGCAGCAGGCCGATCTCGGCGAAATAGCGCAGCATCTGCGGGTCCGCATCGGAGATGCGGCTCACGCGCAGCCGAGCGCCGGCCTCGGCGTCCGCGAGCAGCTCCGCCTTCTGCCTGCGGTCCGCGCCGTCGCGCGTCGGGATCGGATCGCCGTGCGGATCCCGCTCCGGGTAGCCCAGGTGCTTGTCGATGCGCTCGACGAGCCCGTCGCTGACCGCATGCTCGAGGATCTCGGCCTCCTCATGCACCTCGTCCCAGGAGTAGCCGAGCGTGTTCACGAGGAAGGTCTCGATGAGGCGGTGGCGGCGGACCATCGCAATCGCATGCTGGCGCCCCTCCGCGGTGAGGCTGATGCCGCCGTAGGGCTCATGGTGCACGAGGCCCGCGTCGGCGAGCTTGCGCAGCGCCTCGGACACGGAGGATGTGCGCAGGCTCAGCTGGTCGGCGATCTGCTTGACGCTCACGGGCGCGTCGCTCCACTCGCTGAGCGTGAGGATCACCTTGAGGTAGTCCTGCACCGAGGAGCTGAGCGCGGACACGGGCACATCTCGATTGTAGGTTTCCGCGCCCCGGCGGGCCCGGTTCTGTGCGCGGATCGGCGACAGGCTGCTCTCGGCCGCCCTGCGTCCCGATTTCCGGGACAGCGAGCTATAATGTTCGGTATGCCGAACAACCGTGTCGCCGCCCGCCGGGGGAGCCTTCTGCGCTTCCTGCAGGCCGCGGCCGGGCTCAGCGGCGGCCTGCTCGCCCTCATCGGCGTGCTCACCGCCCTCATGGGCGCGAGTCGGGGGGCCGACCTCACCCCCTCCGCCTGGGTGCTGGGCATCGGCCTGGCCGTGCTCCTGGCCGGCGCGGTGCTCACCCGGCGGCGGCGGCAGCAGCGGGCCTAGCGCCCGCTGCTCGCACGGCCGCGGGGGCAGCCCCGGCGCAGAATGGGTGCATGAGCGAGCTGGATCACGCGTTCGTCGTGCGCAAATGGGTGAAGCCTCAAGACCTCAACCAGCTGGGCACCCTCTTCGGCGGCGCCCTGCTGCGCTGGATCGACGAGGAGGCGGCGATCGTCGCGATCTACCAGCTGGGCCGCCGTGAGCTGGCCACCAAGTACATCTCGGCGATCGACTTCCTGCACACCGCCCGCGCCGGGGATCTCATCGAGCTGATCTTCCGCATCGTCGCCTTCGGGCGCACCTCGCTGACGCTGTCCTGCCGCGTCGTGAACGTCTTCACGGGCGAGGCGATCCTGGACATCGAGCGGATCGTCTTCGTGAGCATCGACGAGAACGGCGCGGCGACCCCGCACGGTCACGACACCATCGCCTACGGGGACGAGCGCATCCCCCGCTCCCCCGAGCCCTAGACCGCAGGCTCGGGCTAGCCCAGCAGCAGGTCGCGCAGCTGGTCGACCGAGTGCACGGTGGCCAGGGCCCCCTCCGCCTCGGCGGGCGAGCCGTAGCCCCACTCCACGAGGATCGAGGGGACGTTGTTGGCGGCCGCGCCCACGACGTCGTATCCGCGGTCGCCGACCAGGACCGGTCGGTCCAGGGACACGCCGTCCGCCTCGAGCCCGCTCAGCACGGCCGCGATGATGTCCGCCTTCGCGCTGAGCGCGTCGTCCTCGGAAGCGCCCACCACCACCCGGAACAGCTCGCCCAGCTCGAAGTGCTCGACGATGAGACGCGCCTGGCGCGCGCTCTTGGAGGTGGCCAGGGCGGTGGGAATGCCCGCCTCGTGCAGATCGGTGAGCAGGCCGAGCATCCCCGGGAACAACGCCGCGCCGGTCCAGGGGCCTTGGTCGGCGGCGAGCCCGCGGTGGATGGCGACAGCCTGCTCCGCGCGATCCGGCGTCATGCCCAGGGCGATGAAGGCCTCGCGCAGCGGAGGCCCGACGAGGGCGACGAGCTCCGAGTCCGGCCGGGCGGGCTCCCCCATCCGCAGGAGCGTCTCATGCATTCGGTCGACGATCCCGGGAGCCGAGTCGATCAGCGTGCCGTCCAGGTCGAACAGGACGGCGGACCAGCTTCGTGAGGGATCCGCTTCGGGATGAGCCACCCGCACTATCTTACGGAACTCGTGCCGGGCGCCGCTTCGGCCGTGGAAAGGGCCCGCTCCGGCCCGTCAGCTCCGGGCGATCGCGGCGAGCGCGTCGGCGTCGGGATCCTGCTCGCCCAGCGCCGCCTCCACGAACTCCCGCAGGACGACGAGACTCTCGGGGCCGGGATCGAACTGCACCGCGGCGCAGTCGGCCGAGACCACGAAGGCCAAGGCCTCCCGCCCGGGCATCACCGCTCCCCGAGCGATCGGCCTCTGCTGCGGCGGAAGCGCCTGGCGCAGCCGCGCCATCGAGGTGAACAGAGGCAGCACACGCCGGCCATCGGTGCTCGCGATCGTGCGCACCCTGGCGTCGTCCACACCCGTGGAGCCGGTCACGTCGGCGATGAGCGCACCGGCACGGCAGGCCGCGAGCAGCCGGGCGAGCGCGTCGTAGCCCGGTGCGGCGAGCAGGCTGTCGATCGCGGCGCGCAGCTCGGGGAAGACGATCTCCGGCGCCCCTTTGCGCGGTTCACGACGGCGTGCCATCAGAAGAGCCTCGCATGGCCGTGGTCCAGTCCGCGCATCGCGTCGTAGTCGAGCACCAGGCAGCGGATGCCGCGGTCCTCCGCAAGGATGCGGGCCTGGGGCCTGATCTCCTGCGCCGCGAAGACGCCCTGGACCGGTGCGAGCAGCGGGTCCCTGTTCATCAGCTCGAGGTAGCGGGTGAGCTGCTCCACCCCGTCGATGTCGCCGCGGCGCTTGATCTCGATCGCCACGCTTCCGCCCTGCGGATCGCGCGCGAGGATGTCCACGGGCCCGATCGCCGTCATGTACTCGCGCCGCACGAGCCGGTGCCCCTCGCCGAGCAGGTCCAGCTGCTCGGCGAGCAGCCGCTGCAGCTCCGCCTCGACGCCGTCCTTCACGAGGCCCGGGTCCACGCCCAGCTCATGACTGGTGTCGCTGTGCACTTCGTGGATCTTCACCAGCAGCACATCGGAGGACTTCGCCTGCGCCACCCGCCAGACCTCGCGCACCCCGGCCTGCCGCTGCAGCTCGTCGGGCTCCTCCACGGTGAGGGTGCACGGCGGGCTCATCCAGTTCAGCGGCTTGTAGCTGCCGCCGTCCGAGTGCACGAGCACGCTGCCGTCGGCCTTGAGCATGAGCAGCCGCGTGGCCAGCGGCAGATGCGCGCTGAGGCGGCCCGCGTAGTCCACCGAGCAGTTGGCGATGACGACACGCACCCGCTCAGCCTAACCGGCGGCGGCGCGGCCGGCGGGGCCCCGGCCGGCCCTCTGCTCGCGCAGGGATTGCACCGTCAGCAGCGCCAGCACGAGCAGGCCGGCTGGCGGCAGGAAGGCCAGCAGGATGCCCGCGTGCTCACCGATGAAGCCCAGCACCGGAGGTCCCACGAGGAACGCCGCGTAGCCCATCAGCGCCGCCGCCGCGACGCGCTGGGGGCCCTGCGGCCCCTCCGAGGCGGCGGTGATCGCGACGGGGAAGCCGAAGGAGGCGCCGCAGGCCCACAGCAGGATGCCCGCCGCGGCGGCAAGGGGCCCCGGCACGAAGACGAACAGGATGATGCCGGCGACGGCGACGAGGATGCTGGCGCGCAGCACCGGCACGCGGCCGAAGCGGTCCAGCAGCGGGCCGCCGAAGAAGCGCAGCACCGTCATCACCCCCACGAACAGCCCATAGCCGGCCGCTCCGGCCGTGTTGTCCAGATGGCGGCCGTCGACGGTGGCGATGGCGATCCAGTCGTTGGCCGAGCCCTCGGCGAACGCGAAGGCGAGCAGCGTGAAGCCGATGAGCAGCAGCCGAGGGTCGCGCCAGACGCTCAACGAGGCGCGCAGCCGGTCGCGGAAAGGAGGAGCGGTGGCCGTATCGTCGCCGAGCTCCGGGCGGCGCGGGATCCAGCGCACCGCGATGAGACCGCCGAGCAGGATGACCAGGCCCATCGGCGCGAAGAAGGCGACCACCGGCAGGCCCGCGCCCGCGGTCGCGGCGCCCACGACGGCGCCGAAGACGCCGCCGAGACTGAAGCCGGCGTGCAGGCGGGGCATGAGGGTCCGCCCGTAGGCGCGTTCGGCGTCGGCGCCCTCCACGTTCATCACCACGTCGGCGAAGGCGTTCGAGACGCCCGTGAGGGCGAGCCCGGCGAAGACGAGCGGGCCGCTGTGCAGCAGCGAGGAGCTTGCGCCCACGGCGGTCACGCCCACGGCGAGGCCGATCATGCCGATCACGAGGCTGCGCCGGGCTCCGAGCCGGGCCAGTAGCGGGCCGGCGAGCAGCAGGCCGGCGATGCTGCCGCCGGCCAGGCCCAGCCCGAGCATGCCCACGCTGTCCACCCCGATGGAGAGGTCGTCGCGCACCGACGGAAGCCGGGCCATCCACACCGCAAGGGCGAGCCCGTTGAGGAAGAAGAAGGAGAACACGGCGGCGCGCCAGCCGCGGGCCGGGGCCGGAGGCGAAGGCGCGCCGGAAGAGGAGGCGGAGGCGGCGGAGGACACGGTCCCCCCACGCTACCCGGCGCGTGCTGCGGCGGTGACTACCGCACAGCCCCGCCACGGCGGCCGCGAGCCGGGGCGGACGCTCCAGGAGCCGCGCCCGGCGCGCCCCCTCCCGGTACTGTGAGGGGCATGACCCTGCCGTCCGGTATCGCGCTGTCCGAGCTGTCCGACACGATCCGCCCGCAGGACGACCTCTACCGGCATGTGAACGCCAGGTGGCTGGAACGCACGCCGATCCCGGCCGACAAGGCGCGATACGGCGCCTTCCACATCCTCGCCGAGCGCGCCGAGGAGGCCGTGCGGGCCATCGCCGAGGAGTGCCGCACCGCGCCCCAGGGCAGCGAGGCCCGCAAGGTGGGGGATCTGTATGCCTCCTTCATGGACGTCGGACGGCTCGAGGCGCTCGGCGCGGAGCCCATCGCCGACGCCCTGGCCGAGGCGGCCGCGGTCGCGAGCGTGGACGAGTTCACCGCCCTGGTCGGCCGGCTCGAGCGCGGCGGCGTGCCCGGCTTCCTCGGGCTCGGCGTCGAGGTGGACCCCGGAGATCCCGGGCGGTACATCGTCTGGATCGGGCAGGCCGGCCTCGGGCTGCCCAACGAGTCCTACTACCGTGAGGAGCAGTTCGCGGGGATCCGCGACCGGTACCGCGAGCATCTGGCGCGCATGCTCGCATTGGCGGGCCTTGCGCAGCCGGAGGCCTCGGCGGCGCGCGTCTTCGAGCTGGAGACGCGAATCGCCGCGGTGCACTGGGACGTGGTCCGCACCCGCGACATCCAGCAGGCCTACAACCTGCGCAGCTTCGCCCAGCTGCAGGAGCTCACCCCCGCGCTCGCCTGGCCGCCGTACCTCGCCGCGCTCGGCGCCCCCGCGGACGCGCTGGCCGAGGTGGTCGTCGCGCAGCCGAGCGCGGTGGAGGGAATCGCCGCGCTGCTCACCGAGCAGGAGCTGGGCGCCTGGCGGGACTGGCTGGCCTGGCAGCTCGTGCGCTCCTTCGCGCCGTACCTGACCGAGGAGTTCGCCAAGGCGAACTTCGACTTCTACGGCACGGTCCTCACCGGCACCCCCGAGCAGCGGGTGCGCTGGAAGCGCGGGGTGTCCTTCATCGAGGACGCGATGGGCGACGCGGTGGGCAAGCTCTACGTGGAGCGGCACTTCGACCAGACGGCGAAGGCCGCGATGGACGAGCTGGTGGCGAATCTGCTGGAGGCGTACCGCGAGTCCATCTCCTCGCTGGACTGGATGGGCCCGCAGACACGGGCCAAGGCCCTGGAGAAGCTGGAGCGGTTCACCCCCAAGATCGGCTACCCGGTGAAGTGGCGGGACTACTCCGCGTTGGAGGTCGACCCCGCGGATCTCGTGGGCAACGCGCGGCGGGTGGCGGCCTTCGCGACGGACTGGGAGCTGGGCAAGATCGGCAAGCCGATCGACCGCGACGAGTGGCACATGACGCCGCAGACCGTGAACGCCTACTACCACCCGCTGATGAACGAGATCGTGTTCCCCGCGGCGATCCTGCAGCCGCCGTTCTTCGACGCGGGCCGCGATCCGGCCGCCAACTACGGCGCGATCGGCGCCGTCATCGGCCACGAGATCGGGCACGGCTTCGACGACCAGGGCTCGCGCTACGACGGCGACGGGAAGCTGCAGGACTGGTGGACGCAAGAGGACCGCGCCGCCTTCGAGCACCGCACCCGCTCGCTCATCGAGCAGTACGACGAGCTCGTGCCCGCGCAGGGAGGCGGCCAGCACGTCAACGGCAGCCTCACGATCGGGGAGAACATCGGCGACCTCGGCGGCCTGGGCATCGCCTGGAAGGCCTATCTGCGCTCGCTCGGAGAGGCGGAGCCGGAGATCGTGGACGGCCTCACCGCCGAGCGCCGCTTCTTCCTGTCCTGGGCGCAGATCTGGCAGCAGGCCGCCCGGGACGAGGAGGTCGTCCGGCTGCTCGCCATCGACCCGCACTCCCCCGCCGAATTCCGCTGCAACCAGATCGTGCGGAACATCGGGGAGTTCTACGCGGCTTTCGACGTCACGCCGGGCGACGGGCTCTGGCTGGACCCGGATCGCCGTGTGACGATCTGGTAAGACACCTTCTGGTCGGTTTGGGGGCCCCGGATGGAGCATTGGCTCGCGACGATCCCGCCGCTGGCGATCGCGGCGGTGGTCTTCGGCATCGTCGCCATGGAGAGCCTCGGGCTGCCGCTTCCCGGTGAGACGATCCTCGTCTCGGGAGTGCTCGTCAGCGTCGGCGGGCAGCACGATCCCTGGCTCGTGGCCGTCGCCGGCGCGCTGGGCGCCATGCTCGGAGACAACATCGGCTACTGGATCGGGCATCGCTTCGGCGACCGCGTGTTCGCCCTCGGCCGGGCGCGCATGCCCCGGCTCTTCTCCGAGGAGCGCGTGGCACATGCCACAGCGCTCATGCGCCGCCGCGGGGTGGTGGCGGTCTTCTTCGGCCGTTTCATCGCGCTGCTGCGGATCTTCGCGGGGCCCCTCGCGGGCAGTCTGCACCTGCCGTTCTGGCGCTTCTTCGTCGCGAACGCGCTCGGCGCCGCCGTCTGGGCGGGCAGCGTCACCGCCCTGGTGTGGGGACTGGGCGCACCCGCTGAACGGATCATCCGCGCGTCCTCGTGGGTCGCCCTGGCCATCGTCGCTGTCCTCCTGCTCCTCGCCGGGGTGCTGGCGGCGCACCGCGCGGGCTTCGGCTGGGCGCGATCGATCGGCCGGGTGGCCGCACGAGTGGGGCGCCTCATCGCCCGGCTTCCGGCGACGACCGCCTTCCTCGTGCTCTACTTCGGCCTGGGCATCGTCTTCCAGGCGCTGTCCCGGCCGCTCGAGCACCGCCCCTGGATGCCGGGAGTGGCATACGGCATACCGTCCTTCTCCGAAGGCCGCTGGTGGACGGTCCTCACCGGGACCTTCTTCTCGATGCAGCCGCTGCATTACGCCTTCATGGCGTTCTTCGCGATCGCCGCGATGGGGTGGCTGGAGTGGCGTCGGGGCTGGCGCTTCACGGCCGTCGCCTACATCGCCGGCCAGATCTACGCCGTCATCGGCGCCGCCGCCATCATCGACGCCTGCTCGCTCATTCCCCAGTGGGAATGGGCGCAACGGCTCGCGCACAGCCCCGACGTGGGCCCCTCGGGGGGGCTGGCCGTGTGCCTCGCCTTCGCGATCGCGACGCTGCCCTCGCCCTGGCGCTTCCGTCTCCGGGTCCTGTACGGAGCGGCGCTGCTCGTGCCGCTGCTGTTCATCGGATCCATCGCGGACCTCGAGCACTTCGTGGGCGGCTTCACGATCGTGCTGTTCGGCTTCGGCTCCCGGGGACGGCAGAGCGTGCGCGACTGGCGCATCGTCGCCTTCGTGGGCGCCGTCCTGATCGGCGTCATCCAGATCGTCGTCTCCTTCGTGCCCACGGGAGGACCGTTCGGGAAGACCGATCCGGGCGAGATCGTCTGGTGGGACGTGCTCATCGACGTCGTGATCGTCGCCGTCATCGCGCTGGGCCTGCTGCGGGGGCGGACGGTGGCCTGGTGGATCGCGATCTGCGCGGCGGCCTTCAACGTGCTGGAGGCCGTCGCCGCGCTGTCGCTGCTGGACGAGTGGGCGGACGACCTGCCCGGCCTGGAGATCGGCCTGGCCGCCTCCACCCTCTGGCTCGTGCTCGGCGTGCTGCTGATCGTCGGCCGGCGCGCGTTCCGCTCGCCGCTGCGCAGGAGCAGGCTGGGCATCTCCTCGGCCTCCGAGGCGGCGCGCGACCGGGCGATCGGCTTCCTCAAGCGCTACGGCGGGGGAACCCTGTCCTGGATGATCACCTGGCCGCTCATGCGACAGGCCTTCGGACGCGCCGGGGACTGGGCCCTCGGGGTGCGTCGCGTCTCCGGGGTGGCGATCGCGCTGGGCGACCCCGTCGTCGCCGCGGGGGGCGAAAGGCCCGCCGTCGCGGAGTTCATCGAGCGCTGCGAGCGAGTGGACGTGGTGCCCTGCTTCTTCTCCGCGAGCGAGACGACCCGGGCCGCGGTGCCCGCGGAGTGGCGCTCGCTGCGCGTGGCCGACGACTCGATCGTGGACCTTCCCGGGCTGGAGTTCACCGGCAAGGCCTGGAACGCCTCGCGCACCGCGATCAACCGGGCCGCCCGGGAGGGCATCTCCTTCCGCCTCGCCCGCCTGGCCGAGGAGCCCTGGTCCATCCGCACGCAGGTGCGCGCGATCTCCGAGGAGTGGGTGGGCGACAAGGGGCTGCCGGAGATGGGCTTCACGCTCGGCGGCGTCGAGGAGGCGATGGACCCGGAGGTGCGCGTCGCGCTGGCCCTGGACGGCGACGGCTCCGTGCACGGCGTGCTCAGCTGGCTGCCGGTCTACGGGCCGGAAGGGCCGGGGGCGGAGCCGGTCATCCGCGGCTGGACCCTGGACGTGATGCGCCGCCGCGACGGCGGCTTCGGGCCCGTCATCGAGTACCTCATCTCCGAGTCGCTGCTCGCCTTCCGCGACGAGGGCGCCCAGTACGCCTCGCTGTCCGGCGCCCCTCTGGCGAACGAGCCCGGCGAGGACGACGGGCCGATCCAGCGTCTGCTGTCCATGCTCGGCGGCATGCTCGAGCCCTTGTACGGCTTCCGCTCGCTGCATCGCTTCAAGCAGAAGTTCAACCCGCGCGAGGAGCCGCTGTATCTCCTCTACCGCGACGAGGGCGATCTGCCGAAGATCGGCGTCGCGCTCACGCGAGCCTTCCTGCCGCACGCCTCCGCTCTGGACCTGGCCCGCGCCGGGGCGGCGCTCGCCAAGCACTAGCGACTGGGACCCGGGTACCGATTCCGCGGGTATCGTGGGACGGTCCGTGAAACGAAGGAGCCTGGATGCGTGCCGCGGTTCTGCGACGGTTCAACGAGCCGTTCTCCATCGACGAGGTGACCTTCCTCGAGCCCGCGCAGGGGCGCGTCCTCGTGCGTACCGGGGCGAGCCCGTTCTGCTCGACCGACGTGACGAACTGGCGCGGGGAGCTGGGCAAGGTGCCCCCGACCATCCTCGGCCACGCCTCGATGGGCGTGGTGGAGGCGGTGGGCCCGGGGGTGACGCGGGTCAAGGTGGGCGACAGGGTCATCGCGCCGGGCACGCCGGAGTGCGGGGTGTGCTTCTACTGCGGCATCGGCCGCCCCGACCAGTGCTCCGAGCTGTTCGACCGGCCAGGCGTCTCGGCCACCTCCGACGGCTATCTGCACGTCGCCGACGGGCCGGACGGCGAGCCGATCACCGCGGCGGGCAAGGTGGGCGGCTACGCGGAGTTCATGAACATGTCCGAGACGCAGCTGTTCCCCATCGAGTCCGATCTGCCCGACGACTACCTGTCCATGATGGGCTGCGGGATCACCACGGGCCTGGGGGCCGTGATCAACGTCGCGGAGGTCAAGGCCGGCGAGAGCGTCGTCGTGGTGGGCCTCGGGCACCTCGGTCAGTGGGTCGTCCAGGCCGCCCGGCTCGTGGGCGCCACGACCATCATCGGCATCGACCCCGTGGCCTCGCGACGGGAGCTCGCCGGCTCGCTCGGCGCCACCCATGTCGTGGACCCCGCATCCGAGGACGCGCTGTCCGTGGTCAGGTCGCTGACCGGCGGTCGGGGAGCCGATCAGGTCTTCGAGACCGCAGGGCCGCAGGACGCCGTGCCGGAGGCGCTGAGCTACGGGCGCAGGGCGGGGACCGTCAGCTTCATGGGCGTGAAGCGCGGCGGGTCCACGGTCACCGTGCCGCAGGCGGCGATCAGCGTCGAGGGGCGGCGCATCCTGGGGGTGCAGAACGGGAATGTGCACTTCCGGCGCGATCTGCCCCGCTACGCGCGCCTCATCGAGCAGGGCAAGCTGCAGGCCGAGCCGATCATCACCACGCGCTACCCGCTGGACGGCATCGACGCCGCCCTCGCCGCCTCGCGTGACCTCACCGACGTCTGCGGGATCATCGTCCCCTCCCGTTGAGGACCTCCCGCTGAGGACCGCTTGCGCCTTCTTCGAAGATATGTTCGAATGAGGGCATGAGATGGCAGGGGCAGGTCGTGGGCGCGCAGCGTCCCGACGTGCTGCCCGGCATGTCGGGGCTCGACGAGTACGTGCGGGCGGTGCGCACCCCTGAGTTCGCCGGCGTCACCTTCCACGAGGTCCTGGCGCGCAGTGCGCTGAACCACGTGCCCGGCACCTCGCGGCGGATGCCGATGGCCTGGACGATCAACCCCTTCCGCGGGTGCCAGCATGCCTGCCGCTACTGCTTTGCCCGGCCGACCCACAGCTATCTCGACCTGGACGCAGGGGAGGACTTCGACCGGCAGATCGTGGTGAAGATCAACGTCGTCGAGACCCTGCGCCGGGAGCTGCGCCGTCCGCCGGCCGATCTGGGCACGGTGAACCTCGGCACGAACACCGACCCGTATCAGCGGGCGGAGGGGCGCTACCGCTTCATGCCCGGCATCATCACCGCGCTCGCTGAGGCTCGCCACCCGCTGACGATCCTCACCAAGGGCACCCTGCTCCGGCGGGACCTCGACCTTCTCGCGACGGTCTCGCAGACGGTGCCCGTCAGCCTCGCCCTGTCGATCGCCGTCTTCGACGAGCAGCTGCAGCATGAGGTGGAGCCGGGCGTGCCGAGCGTGCAGGCCCGGCTGGAGACGGTGCGGGCGGCGCGGGAGAAGGGGCTGGACGTGTCCGTCTTCCTCATGCCGGTGCTGCCCTTCCTCACCGACAGCGCTGAGCAGCTGGACGAGGCGTTGCGGCGGATCCGCGAGGCCGGCGCCGTCTCGGCGCTCTACACGGCGCTGCACCTCCGGCCCGGGGTGAAGGAGTGGTACTTCGCCTGGCTGGAGCAGCAGCATCCCGAGCTGCTGGGGCGGTATCGCGAGCTCTACGCGAAGGGCGCGTATGCGCCGAAGGAGTACCGCACGCAGCTCGCCGAGCGGATCCGCCCCCTGATCCGCCGGCATCGCCTGGACGGGCGGCGCGGCTCGGCCGGCACAGGCGCCGCGGCGGAGCCGGCGCGCCGGGGGCGCCCGGCCCCGCTGCCGGAGCCGCTGGCGGAGGTGCTCCAGCCGACGCTTTTCTGAACGTCGGCGTCCCCAGCCGTCGGTCTAGGCTGAGGCGCGACACGAAGGCGAGGTCGCGATGGCAGCCCAGGAGGCGAGGGGCGTCAGGCTGTGGCAGGGCGTCTACGCGGACCGCAGCGAGACGAAGAGCCACGCCTTCCACGACTTCGCCTCGCTGGGCATCCCGGACGAGCGCTTCAGCATGCACTACAGCTTCTGGGCCGCCTTCCACGAGCAGGGCGTCTTCCTCGTGGACACCGGCTTCTTCGTCCCGGACATGTACTGGGCGCCCCAGGCGCAGTGGCGGCCGGTGCCGGCCGTCCTCGCGGCGATGGGCATCGACCCGGAGCAGGTGGCGGGCGTGATCCTCACCCACTACCACTTCGACCACGCCGGGCACGTCGAGCTGTTCCCCCGGGCGACGCTGTTCGCGCAACGGCGCGAGCACGAGCACTGGGCCTCAGCCGTGGAGCAGGAGCTGCGCTCGGGCTTCGTCGAGCCGCGACATCTGGCCGCGATCCAGGCTGCTGACGCCGAGGGCCGTCTGGTCCTGGTGGACGGCACCGCGGAGGTCGTGCCGGGGATCACGATGGTGCTCGCCCCGGGGCACACGCCCGGTCAGTCCGCGGTGCTGGTGCGCACCGCCTCGGGCCCGCGGCTGCTCGCGTCCGATGCCATCCACCTCTACGAGCAGCTGGACCTCGGCTGGCGCTTCTTCGCGCACACGGACGCCGAGCAGTCCGACCGGACGATCGCCTCCCTGCGCGAGCTGTCCGAGCGCGAGGGGGCGCCCCTCGTGCCCGGCCACGATTCGCGGGTGATGCAGCGCCTTCCCGCCCGCACCGGCCCGACGGACTTCATCGTGGAGCTCGGCTAGGGCCGCCTCCCGCCCGCGCGGCCGTTCAGCGGGCTGGCTCCTGGGGCGCCGCCTCCTCCGCCGGCGCGGGCAGCCCGAGGGCGGCGTGGGGGTTCTCCACGAGCATGCGGTGCAGCTGCTCGGCCGTGACGCCCAGGAAGAAGAGCTGCTCGGCGAAGGTGCGCAGGCACTCGGGCTCGGGCGGCACCCAGCGGGAGAAGATGTCCGAGGAGAGCACCACCCGATCCACACCGAGGGCCTGGATGAGCGCATGGATGTCGCGCACGCGCTCCTTGCCGTGGGGGTGGATCGTCGGCGCCCCGGTGAACTCGATGAACGCGCCCAGCTCGGCGAGCGCCCGCAGCCGCTCCACGTCGTCGGTGAAGTGCGAGGGGTGCGTGAGGATGACCCGGCCGCCCTGCTCCGCGGCGGCCTCGACGACGGCCGTGCTCTCGTCGATGCCGAGATGGCCCGTGGCGAGCGTCAGTCCGAGCTCCGCGCACACGCGCACGACCTCGGCCAGCCGGGGGATCAGGCGCCCCGAGCCGTCCAGCAGCGGCTCCCGGGCCGCACCCAGCCACGCGGGGAAGGTGGCGGGTGCGATGCCGGTGAGCAGCTCGATGATGTAGCCGCCGCGCGCCACGTCCGCCCCCGCCCCCCAGGTCGGCAGGAACACGACGCGCGCTCCGTACGCCGCTGCCAGCTCGACGGACATCGCCGAGATCCCGCCGCTGGGCGGGTTGAGCGTGATGCTGCCGTACACGGTGAAGCCCTCGCCGAGCTGCTCGGTGAGCAGCCGTGCGCGGTCCATGGTCTGCCACAGATGCGACTTGAGCACCCAGCCCCGCATGCCGTAGGCCTTCGCGAGACGCGCCACGGCGAGGTCGTCGCCCCGGTTCATCAGCGCGGGGGTCAGATCGGGCTGGCCGTGCACGTGCAGGTCGATGGCGCCGCGCAGGAAGCGGCCGAACTCCGGCGGCAGCGCGTCCAGCAGCAGGCGATCCGCGTTCCGACCGGGCTCTTCGCCGGGCCCGGCGCTCTGGTCCAGGGGCATGAGGCCGACTCCTTCGTCACGTCGCCCCGGCGGCCGTCGCCCGGAGGTCGAGCGCCGCTGTCCCCGCGCAGGAGATGCGAAATCCTTCCAGACATGATTGTCTGACGATCTGAGCAGTGTCAACGACGACGCGAATCGAGGTTGCCCATGAGCCGCAGCGACGCAGCGAAGACGCAGACGGGCGCGGTCGCCGTCGCCGATCTCCTCGCCGGCTACGGCGTGAGCCACGTCTTCATGGTCCCCGCGATCCTGCGCCAGACCTTCGTCGAGCTCGAGTTCCGCCACCCGGAGATCGCGCGCGTGGCCACCCACGGCGAGAAGTCGGCGGCGTACATGGCGGACGGCTATGCGCGCGCCTCCGGCCGCCCCGGCGTCTGCGCCGCTCAGATCGTGGGCGCGCTCAACCTCGCCGCCGGGCTGCGCGACGCCTGGCTCGCCCACTCCCCCGTCATCGCCTTCACGGGCGGCCGCTCGCCGGAGACGAAGTTCCGCACCGTCTACCAGGAGGTGGACGACCTCCCCGCCTTCGACAACGTCACCAAGCTCAACGCGACGATCGACGACGTCTCCCGCTTCCCGGACATGATCCGCCAGGCCTTCCGCGTGGCCACGAGCGGCAGCCCCGGACCCGTGCACCTGCAGGTGCAGGGCAACGAGGGGCAGATCGATCAGCGCACCGCTGAGCTGGACGCGACGGCCGAGCCGCAGTTCGCGCAGCTGCCGCCGTTCCGGCCGCAGGCCGAGGAGGGCGCCCTACGGGCCGCGCTCGCCGCGCTGCAGGAGGCCAGGCGACCGGTGATCGTCGCCGGCGGCGGCGTGCGGGCCTCCGGGGCGGCAGCCGAGCTCGTCCGTCTCGCCGAGGCGCTCGGCGTCCCCGTGGCCACCTCGGCGAACGGCCGGGACTCGATCTCCGGCCGCCACCCGCTCTCGCTCGGCGTCGTGGGCACCTATTCGCGGGAGACCGCGAACCTGGCGGTGGGCCGTGCCGATCTCGTCTGCTTCGTCGGGACCGCCGCGGGCGGCATGACGACCCACTTCTGGCAGGTCCCGCCCCCGGGCACCCGGGCCGTGCAGATCGACATCGACCCCGAGGTGATCGGGCGCAACTACCCCGTCGAGGTCGGCGTGCTCGGCGACGCGCGCTCGGTGCTCCGCCGGATGGCGGAGCTCGCGGACCCGGCGACCGCGGCCTTGCGCGAGGACTGGCGCGCCGAGGTGGCGGCGATCCGCAGCGACTGGGCGGACCGCTACCGCGAGGTGATGAGCTCGGATGCGAGCCCCATGCGTCCCGAGCGGCTCTGTCGCGAGCTCGCGCAGCTGCTGCCCTCCGACGCGCAGATCGTCGTGGACACGGGGCATGCGGGCATGTGGATGGCCCAGTTCTTCGACCTCACCTCCGCCCGGCAGTCCTACCTCCGCAGTGCCGGCCACCTCGGCTGGGCCTTCCCCGCCGGGCTGGGGGCCCAGTGCGCGAGCCCGGAGCGGCGGACCGTCGTGTTCACGGGCGACGCCGGCCTCTATTACCACCTGGGCGAGCTGGAGACCGCGGTGCGCTGGAACATGAAGGCGATCACGGTGGTGAACAACAACGTCGGAGGCACGCAGAGCCGCAAGCGCTGGGAGCCCCTCTACGGAGACCGGCCGCGGCCCGAGGCGAACCGGATGTGGACGTACCGGGACGTGGAGCTGGCGGAGATCGCGAACACGATGGGCGCGCTCGGCATCCGCGTCGACCGGCCGGCCCAGCTCGGCCCGGCGATCGAGCGCGCGCTGGAGACGGACGGGCCGGTCGTCATCGACGCGCGCACCGCTGTGGAGGCCGACGCGCCGCAGCCCGTGGTCGCCTGAGCGCTCGCCGCTCAGTCGATGAGGCGCGCGGCGAGCAGCCGCAGCAGGACCCTCCGCCCCGCGGGCGGGCAGCGCTCGAGGTCGCGGGAGTCCACCCAGTGCACGGCGTCGACTTCCCCGCAGGGGCGCGGCTCGGCATCGCTGCGGGCGAGGAACAGGTGCATGCGCACCTGCCGGCCGGGCTCGCCGTCCGCGGGCTCCCGAATGGTCGTCAGCGGGACGAGCGCGGCCGGGTCGAGCTCCAGCCCCACCTCCTCACGAGCCTCACGCGCCGCGGCGGCGGCGGGTGTCTCGCCGCGCTCGAGTTTGCCTCCGGGCATGTAGAGCAGCTCGCGGCCGCGGGCGGTCACCATGAGCACGCGGCGCTCGCGCACGACGACGACTGCGGCGACCTCGATGTCCGGGGGGCTGTACCGCGCGACCGCGCGCACGACGGCGTCGAGGGTGGCCCGTGCCCGCAGCACGAGCGTGTGCCCGCGCACGGGAACGCGGATGTTCACGGCGCCCGGCAGCCCTTCGTGCTCCGGGAAGTTCTGATCCAGGGCGGGTCGGATGGTGGTGATGCGCTGGTTGACCTCGCTGTCCTGCTTCAGGCGCAGCAGCACGCGGCTCTCGGGGAGGAACTCGCGCAGCGCCGGGTCGCGGGTCAGCCGAGGCCGCTCGGAGCCGTGCCAGGGCGAGGCGATCGCGACGAGCCCGCGGATCCCCAGCTCGGGATCGCGCCGGGTGAGCAGGAGCTTGCCGACGATGCCGCCCTTGCTGTGCCCCACGATGACGATCCCCTCCGATGCCCGGGGGCGCGCCCGCAGGTAGTCCGCCACGAGCTCGGCCGTCTCGGGGATGGGCCGGATGTTCAGGCCCATCCGGGGGATCCGCTCGGGAGTGTAGCCCGCCGCGCCGAGGCGGCGTGCGATCGGCTCGAGCGTCTCCCACGGGCCGTAGACGCCCGGCAGCAGCAGGACCGCCGGGCCGGGCGGCTCCGGCCCGAAGCTGCGCGGGTCGACGCGGCGCAGCGCCGAGAGCCGGCGCCATTCCGCGTAGCCGAAGTCCACCGCGCCCACGGCGATGGGATCGGACCAGCCCCGCCGAGCACTCCCGACCATGCCCGCGCACCCTCCCGTTCCCGAAGACCAGACAAGGCTATGCCTTCCGCCTGGCAGCCCTGCCCGCGTGCCCAGCGGCCCCCGAGCGCCCGCCGATAGACTTGAGCGGTTCACTCCCTACGACCATTGGAGTCACAGTGGCCGCCCCCAGCCGTCTCGACAAGGTCACCGCCCTCGCCCGCCATCGCGGCTTCGTCTTCCAGTCCGGGGAGATCTACGGCGGCTCGCGCTCCGCGTGGGACTACGGCCCCCTCGGCGTCGAGCTCAAGGAGAACATCAAGCGCCAGTGGTGGCGCTCGGTCGTGCAGAGCCGCGACGACGTCGTCGGCCTGGACTCGGCCGTGATCCTGCCGCGCCAGGTGTGGGAGGCGTCCGGGCACGTCGACGTGTTCACCGACCCCCTGATCGAGTGCCAGAACTGCCACAAGCGCTTCCGCGCCGACCACCTGGAGGAGCAGTACGAGGAGAAGCACGGGCGCGCCCCCGAGAGCGGCCTCGCCGAGGTGCCCTGCCCCAACTGCGGCGTGCGCGGGCAGTGGACGGAGCCGCGCTCCTTCAGCGGCCTGCTCAAGACGTACCTGGGCCCCGTGGACGACGAGGAGGGCATGCACTACCTGCGCCCCGAGACGGCCCAGGGGATCTTCGTCAACTTCGCCAACGTGCTGCAGGCCGCGCGCATGAAGCCTCCCTTCGGCATCGGCCAGATCGGCAAGAGCTTCCGCAACGAGATCACCCCGGGCAACTTCATCTTCCGCACGAGGGAGTTCGAGCAGATGGAGATGGAGTTCTTCGTCCAGCCCGGCACCGACGAGCAGTGGCACCAGTACTGGATCGACCAGCGCTGGGCCTGGTACACCGATCTGGGCATCGACCCGGAGAACCTCCGGCTCTACGAGCACCCGAAGGAGAAGCTCTCCCACTACTCGAAGCGCACCGTCGACATCGAGTACCGCTTCGGATTCGTCGGCAGCGAATGGGGCGAGCTGGAAGGAGTGGCCAACCGCACCGACTTCGACCTCTCCACCCACGCGAAGCACTCGGGCAAGGACCTCAGCTACTTCGACCAGGCCTCCGGCGAGCGCTGGGTGCCCTTCGTGATCGAGCCGGCGGCGGGCCTCACCCGCTCGCTGATGGCCTTCCTCGTGGACGCCTACCACGAGGAGGAGGCCCCGAGCGCGAAGGGCGGGACCGACACGCGGACGGTCCTGCGACTGGACCCGCGCCTGGCCCCCGTCAAGGCGGCCGTGCTGCCGCTGAGCCGCAACGAGCAGCTCTCCCCCCTCGCCCGCGAGGTCGCCGCGCAGCTGCGCGGCAGCTGGAACGTCGACTTCGACGACGCGGGCGCCATCGGCCGCCGCTACCGCCGTCAGGACGAGATCGGGACCCCCTTCGCCGTGACCGTCGACTTCGACTCCCTGGAGGACCGCGCCGTGACGGTGCGCGAGCGCGACACGATGAGCCAGGAGCGCGTCTCCCTGGACCGTCTGGGCGGCTACCTCGCAGAACGGCTCGCGGGGGCCTGAGGCGTGCCGGCGGGGGCGGCGGTGGACGAGCTGGCGATCGAGCGCTGGTTCCGCTCGAACGGGCTCCCCTACCTCGTCCCGGTGCACCGCTGGGGCCGTGAGATGCCCCGCCGGGTGGCGCCCTTCATCGTCTTCGCGACGATGACCTCCACCTGCTTCACCTTCGTGGACGACGTGGTGCCGAACTTCAGCGTCGGCACGGACGAGCTGAGCAGCCTCCCGCTGACCTACCTGGTGATCTTCGGCGTGTTCCTGGTGGGCCTGGGCGTGCCGGCGCTCTTCGGCTTGTTCACCGCGATGCTCATCCGCAGGGTGCCGCGCGCCGCCACCCCGCTCGCGCTCGTGTTCGTCGCGCTGCTCGTCTTCGCGGAGCCGATCATGGAGGTCGAGGCGGCTCCGCAGCTGCCGTGGACGACCACCTACGCCTACAACGTCCTGGAGAACCTGGTCATCTGCGTCGCGGTGGTCCTCGCCACCTGGGCCGGGCTGGGTTCGCTGGCCGGCTGGGTGGTGCGCGCCTCCCTGCGCCAATGGGCGCATGTGGCCCGCATCGCCGCGCGCACGCTGCCGCTGGTCACCGTCGTCGTGCTGCTGTCGATGTTCTCCAGCCCGCTGTGGACCGTCTCCGATTCGATCGGGCCGGATCGGGTGGCCTACACGATCGTCTTCTTCTTCGCCGTCGGCATCATCTTCGTGACCACCTTCGTGTGGGCGGAGGTCGGAGGGCTGCATCGAACGCTCCCCTCGGGCGCAGAGCTCGCCGTGCATCTCGCGGGGACGCCGGCCGAGGGGGCGCAGACGGTCGTCGCGGACTCGAGCCGGGGCCTGCGCCGTGCCGAGCGGCTCAACATGGCCGCCACGGTGATCCTCTCGATGGCGTTCCAGGTGGCCGCGCTGTGCCTGCTGGTGCTGGTCACGCTCCTCGTCTTCGCGTCCATCATCCTGCCGGCGAACGCCGTGGAGCGGCTCATCGCGCACGCCCCGGCCATGGTGAGCCTCCTGGGCATCGAGGTGCCGGTGCCGGTGGCCTCGCTGAACATCGCTCTCGTGCTGGCGGGCTTCGCGGGCATGCAGTTCTTCATCCAGCTCGGCTCGAACAGCACGCACCGCGACGCCTTCTATGAGCCGCTGCTCGTCTCGGCGCGCTCGGCGCTCGCCGTGCGGGCCGTGTACCGCGCCCAGCGGCAGGCGCGACGCCGCCGCGGGGCGGGTGCCAGGCCGGCCGCCCTGCCGGGGCGGGTGCGCGCACCGGAGGACGAGCAGGGATGAGCGCCGCAACCCTCCCCGCGCCACAGGCCCCGCCTGCTGCGCCACGCGTGCTGCCTTACCACCGCCTGTACCGCGCGCAGCCGGACTACCGGTGGTGGCGGCCCCTCGTCGCGGTGGCCGTCGCAGCGGGGGCGATCCTGGTGACGAACGTGTCGCTCACCCTCATGCTCCTGCCCACGCTGGTCGCGGAGCACGGCGTGGAGGCGCTCGCCGATCCCTCGCTGCTGGCTCGTGCAGCGCAGCTGGACACCGGGGCGCCGCTGAACCTGCTCATCCTGCTGGGCTCGATCGCCCTGTGGTCCCCGTGCGTCCTGCTCGGGCTGATGGCGGCGGGCATCCGCCCGATCGGGCTCGTGCACTCGGTCGAGGGCCGCATCCGCTGGCGCTGGCTGCTCGCGTGCCTCTGGCCCGCCGCCGTGGTCGTCGCCGTGTCGGTGCTCGGAGGCTCGGTTGCGGTTCCCGTGCTGCTGGGCGAACGGCTCGACGCGCCGTCCACTCCGCCGGTCACGCTCCTGCTGTCGCTGCTGGTCATCGTGCTCGTGGTGCCGCTGCAGTCGGCGGCGGAGGAGTACGTCTTCCGGGGCCTGCTCATGCAGACGCTCGGATCCTGGATCGCCTTCCCGCTCGTGGCGCTGATCGTGCCCACCGCCCTGTTCACCTTCGGCCACCTCTATGACGTCTGGGGACTCATCGACGTGGCGGTGTTCGGCCTGGTGTCCGCCTGGCTGGCCTGGCGCACCGGCGGTCTGGAGGCCGGCATCGCCCTGCACACGATGAACAACGTCATCCTCATGTCGCTCCTGGCCACGGGCGTCCTGGGCGGCACCGCGGTCGGAACGGAGACGGGCGGTCCGCTGGCCCTGCTGCCCAATCTCGTCATGGAGGCCGCGTACGTGCTGCTGGTGCTCTGGCAGGGCAAGCGGATGCGGCTGGCCACGACCGCGCTCGCCCCCGCTCTCCCGGCGCCCCCGGCCCCCGGTCCTCACCCCGGCCCGGCAGGAGGCCCGGCATGAGCGCAGGGCCGGAGGGCGCGGCCGCAGCCGTCCGCGAGCGCCTGGAGGTCGACGTCGTGGTCGTCGGCGGCGGGCTGGACGGCCTGGCCGCAGCCCTGCACTGCGCGCATGTGGGCCTCAGGGTCGCGGTGCTCGAGGAGGCGGAGAGCCTCGGCGGTCCCGCGGCTCTCCCGCTCGGCGACGGCGCCGACGCCTTCCCCCTGGGCCTGCGCGACCGCGCGGTCAACGCGGAGCGCAGCCTGACCGAATGGCTCGCCCAGTTGCGGGAGGGCCCGGTCTTCGAGACCTCGCCCGAGCGGCTGGCGCTCGCCCGGGCGGGCGGTCGCTTCACGGCCGTGCCGCGTGACGCCATCATCGGCATTCCCGGAGCGCCTCTGGACGCTCCGGCGCGGGCGCTGCTGGGCACGGGGGCGGCCACGCGCGCGTTCCTCGAGCGCTGGATCCCCGTGCTGACCATCGGCCGCGCCAGCAAGCTCGAGAGCATGGTCGACCGGATGGGGCCTGCGGTGCTCCGCTCCGTCGTGGAGCCCCTGCTCCGGGACCGGTACCGCGCCGGTGCCGCGGAGGCGGATCCAGCCATCGTGACTCCGGGACTGGGCACCAGCCTGACGAATCTGGGGAATCTGGCCGGCGCCGTGCTCGCGCAGCTGCCCGCCTACGAGCGCGACGAGGCCCTGCATCGCCCGGAGGGCGGGATCGCGGCTCTCGCCTCCGCGCTCGTCCGGGAGCTGCAGCGCTTCGACGCACTCCTGCTGGCGGGGAGCGTCGTGGACGGCATCGCGGTGGGCGGTCGGGAGAGCGTGATCGTCGCGACAAGCGGCCCCGACGGCGCGCAGAGGAGCATCCGGGCCCGTGGCGCCGCGCTCGCGGTGCCGCTGCGGCGCCTGGCCGAGCTGGCCGGCCTGGGTCTGGAAGGCGCCACGGTGCGGGCGCTGGAGCCGGACGCGGTCGAGCGCGTCGTTCCGCTGGGGATCGTCGCCTCACCGCGAGGTGCGCAGTGGTCGGCGCACAGCGTGGCGCAGCGACGGCGTCGCGGCACCGAGGCGGGGCGCCCCGTGGAGCGCGCCCTCCTGGACGCGATCGTCGTGCCCGAGGCGCTCGCGGGCGATGTCGGCGGGAGCTGGCGTGTGGAGCTCGCGCCCCGCGCGCAGGGCGTGGCCGTGCGTGCTCGTGGCCGGGAGGCTTCGCCCGCCGAGCCGCTCGCCGGTGCGCTCCCCGAGGCGGTGCTCGCGGTCGCGGATCGCCTGGGGGAGCGCACGCCGCCTCCCGGGGGCTCCGACGCCTTCGTCTCCCCGTGGTGGCGCGAGCCCGTGAACCCCGCTCAGCGCGAGGCGCGGGAGGAGGCGGTGCGGGTGGTGGAGGAGCGCCTCGCCGCCTTCGCAGCCGGCTCGGCTTCGCTCGTCGCACTGGGTCCCTGGCGTTCCTCGAGCGAGCCTGGAGCCCTCATGGCAGGCTCTATCGCCGCCGTCTCGCCCCTGCGCTCGCGGCTCATCGGCACGCGCTAGCGGAAATTGCTCCTTCTGTATACCCCTCGCGGAATATTGTGGGGGCGCGGTAGCCTGTTTCAAACAGGGCAGGACAGGGCACACGACCGGCGGGAGCAGAGCATGAGAGGCAAGATCGCGTTCGTCGCAGGGATCACGATCGGCTACGTGTTGGGCACGCGCGCCGGTCGGGAGCGGTATGAGCAGATCAAGACCGCCGCGACCGCCGTCTGGCAGTCGCCGCCGGTGCAGGCCGCCTCGGGCGCTGTCGGCGGTGTCGTGGGCCGTCAGCTGACCAAGGCCCAGTACATGCTCGCGGACGGCATCAAGAAGCTCGTCGACGCGACCATCGGCAGGCCGGCGCCCGCGCGTCCTTCCGCTGCGAAGCCGGTGCCGCCGGCGGCGGCCGAGGCCGCTGCCGCCGAGGGGGACGGCGCGCCGTGATGAGCAGCGCACCGCAGGGGCAGTCCACCTTCGCGATCCTGGCCGCGCTGCCCGGTCAGATCATCGGCCTCGTCAAGGCCGAGCTGGCGAACATCAAGCTCGAGCTGATGGAGAAGGCGAAGAAGGTCGGCATCGGCATCGGGCTCTTCGCCGCTGCGGCCGCCATCATGTTCTTCGTCCTCGGCGTGCTCATCGCCGCGGCGATCCTCGGGCTGGCGACGGTGCTGCCCGGCTGGGCCGCCGCCCTCATCGTGGCGTTCGTCCTCATCCTGCTCGCGGGGCTGTGCGTGTTCATCGGGATGCGTCAGCTGCGCGCGGCGACGCCGCCGCTGGAGGACTCGCTGGAGAGCATCGAGGACGACGTGCAGGCGATCATCAGAGGCGGCGAGAATGGCTAAGGCCCCGGGCGGCAACAGCGAGCGCGCGCAGCTGCGGCGCGACATCCTCCGCATGCGGGCCGAGCTGCGCGAGACGGTGAGCGTGCTGGAGGAGCGGCTCGACGTGCCGAAGCGCTTTGCCGAGTTCCGCGTCGAGAGCAGGCGCAAGGCCCGCCGGTGGGCCCACCGGAACCCCGTGCCGGCGGCCGTCGCCTTCACCGCCGTGACCGCGCTGGCGGGCGTCACGGCCTGGGCGATCGCGAAGAGGATCTACGGGAACGTCTGAGCGGCGGACCCCGGCGGCCTCACGATCCGGTAACGGCACACCCCCGGTTTTGGCCCAGGCGGGGGTACGGGGTCAGAATGGCGACATGGCCCCTCGCTCGCTCTTGCGCGCCCTGACGGGGATTCCGCGCCGAGGCTGTCCGAGGACGGTGTCGTGGCGGATGTGAACCGCCCGCTGTTCGGCTGGCGAGTGCTCATTCCACGGGGAGGCCCGTGGGGTGACGGCGTCGCCGCAGCCCTGCGCCGGCTGGGCGCCACGCCCACCGTCGCCCCCATGATCGACTTCTCGCCCACGGACGACAGCGCCGGGCTCTCGGCCGCGCTGCAGCGGCTCGCCAACGGCGAGTTCGACTGGCTCACCGCGACCAGCGCGACCGTCGTCGACGTCCTCGCGCACCACCACATCGAGATCCCGCCCACCACGAAGGTCGCCGCCGTCGGCGAGACCACGGCTGCCGCCTTCGCGGCCCTCGGCTACACCGTGAGCCGGGTCCCCGTGCACGACAACACGGCCGCGGGCCTGCTCGCGGAGTGGGACGAGGTGAAGACGGGGGAGCGGCTGCGCGTGCTCACCATGCGCTCCGACGTGGCCAAGCCCGTGCTGACCGAGGGCCTGATCGCGCTGGGGCACGACGTCACCCAGGTCATCGCGTTCCGCACGGTGGGCGTTCCGGTCTCGCCTCAGGTGCGGGCATCCGTCGCGGCGGGCAAGTACCAGGCCATCATCATCAGCTCCGGGGCCGTCGCGACGCAGATCCGCGACCAGTTCGACACGATCCCGCCGGAGACGCTGCTCGTGTGCGTCGGCCCGCAGACGCAGCGGGACGCGGAGGCCCTCGGCCTGCGCGTGAACATCGTGGCCGGAGCGCGCACGGTCGAGTCGCTCATCGAGGCCGTCGTCTCGGTGGCCGACAACATGGCGGGGGAGTGACGTGGCCCGGCTGCTCCTGCATCCCGATGAGCTCGTCATCGAGCTCACCATGCGCGAGAAGGCGCTCGCGCTGCGCAAGCAGGACATCGTCGTCCCCCGGGACGCGATCCGCTCCGCTGTGATCAGCGACGACCCGTGGGTGTGGGTGCGCGGCGTCCCGCACCCGGGCACGCACATCCTGCCGCTGTTCGCGACGGGCACCTGGAAGTTCCACGGCGGCAGCGACTTCCTGCTCATCCGCGGCCGCCGGCGCTCCGCCGTCGTCGGCATCGACCCGGAGCTGGCCGAGAAGGGCGGCTCGCCCGACCGCTTCCAGCGCATCATCATCACGACGAGCCACGCCGCCGACCTGGTGGCCTCGCTGCGTCTGGCTACCACGGACTCACTGGACGTCCTCGAGCTCTGAGCACGGCAGCGCCCGGTGCGCCGGGCCTCACAGCGAGGGCGTGACCACGGTGCGGCCGTGCACCCGCCCGGCCAGGATCCGCTCGGCCGCCGCGGGCAGCTGCTCCAGCCCGATCTCCTCGGCGTTGGCGCGCAGGAACGACTCGTCCAGCGCCGATCCGAGCCGCTGCCAGGCGGCCATCCGCTGCGGCAGCGGCGTGTTCACCGAGTTGACGCCGACGAGCGACACGGCTCGCAGGATGAAGGGCATCACCGTCGCCGGGAGCTCCGCGCCCTGCACGAGCCCGCAGCAGGTGACGGTGCCGCCGTAGGCGGTGCTCGCCAGCACGTTGGCGAGGGTGACCCCGCCGACGCTGTCCACCGCGCCCGCGAAACGCGCCTTCTGCAGCGGGCGGCCCGGCTCGGACAGCTCCGCGCGGTCCACCACCTCCGCCGCCCCCAGCGCGCGCAGCGCCTCGCCGCGCTCCTGCACGCGGCCCGTGCTGGCCACGACGCGGTATCCGGCCCGCGCGAGCAGCGCGATCGCGATGGTCCCCACGCCGCCGGAGGCCCCCGTGACGAGGATGTCGCCGTCCTCCGGCCGCACTCCGGCGCGCTCGAGGGCGAGCACGGACAGCGCGGCCGTGTCGCCGGCCGTGCCGATCGCCGCGGCAGCCCAGGGGCTGAGCGAACCGGGCACGGGCACCGCCGAGCCGCCGGGCACGACAGCGAGCTGGGCGTAGCCGCCGTCCCTGCTCTCCCCGAGCCCCGCGCCGTTCACCACGAGCCTCTGCCCGGCCTGCCAGCGCGGGTCGGCGCTGCGCTCGACCACGCCCACGACGTCGATCCCGGGGACGATGGGGTAGGAGCGCACCACCCCCGGGCGGCCGGCGACGGCCATCCCGTCCTTGTAGTTCAGCGAGGAGTGCTCGACCCGCACGAGCACCTCGCCCTCCGGCAGCCCGTCGGGCAGCAGGCGGCTCTCGTCGAGCTCGCGCACGCTCGCGGCCACGCGGCCCTGCCCGTCCGCCTCGGCCAGCAGCGCCCGGAAGCTCGACCCGCTCATGCCTCCACCCTAGGCGCGCTCGCGTTGGCGGCGGGCGCGACGCCCTCAGTACGCTGGGGGGCATGACCACGGGGGCGGCCCAGCGGGCGAGCTCGGGGGACCCCGAGGAGCTCGAGGACCTCGATCTCATCCGCGCCGTCCGGGGGCGGCGCAGGATCACCGTCGGTCTCGCCGTCGACTCCGCGTTCTTCCTCGTGGGCACCGTCTCGGCCGCGTGGCTCGCCTACCTCGTCGCGGTCAACGGCTTCCGGACCGGCTGGTGGGGGATCGTCTACCTGATCCTGTTCTACGTCGTCCTCGCCTACGTCTTCCTGCCGCGCATCCACTCGATCCTCACGCTGTTCTACGTGCCGGACTACTTCATCGGCCGGGCGCGCACCCATGAGGGGCTGCTGGGAGACCCGGTGAACCTCGCCTTCTTCGGCGACGAGGAGCAGCTGCATACCGCCATGGAGCGCGCGGGCTGGCACCGGGCGGAGAACGTCACTCTGCGCTCCAGCTGGCGGATCGTCACCTCGACCCTGCTGCGGCGCAGCTATCCGCATGCTCCGGTGAGCCCGCTCTACGTCTTCGGCAAGGTGCAGGACTTCGCCTATCAGCAGGAGGTGGAGGGCAATCCCGCGCAGCGGCATCACGTCCGCTTCTGGCGCTGCCCGCCCGGGTGGATCCTCCCCGGAGGCCACCGCGCGGACTGGGTGGCAGCGGGCACCTATGACCGCAGCGTGGGGCTGTCCTTCTTCACCCTGCAGGTGACCCATCGCATCGACCGGGAGACCGACATCGAGCGCGACCACATCGTGGACAGCGTGCGCGCGGCGAATCCCGAGGCGTCCGTGCAGGTCATCCGCAACTTCTCCACGGGCTATCACAGCGTCAACGGCGGCGGCGACGCCATCGTCACGGACGGCGATCTGCCGCAGGTGGACCTCCGCGGCATCGACGTGCCTGCCGTGACCACGCCCCAGCAGCGCGCCGAGCGCGCCGAGGAGCTGGCCCGTCCGCGTCGCCCCATGTCCATCCTCCTCGTCGTCGCGCTCACGATGCTGCGCGAGCTCGCCGGCATCGCCCTGATCGTCGTGCCGTTCACGGGCGACTGGGGCGCGAGCGCAGGCATCTCCCTGGACGGCCTGTCGGACCTGTCGGCGGAGGAGCAGAGGCTGCTGCTGGGCGCGGCCGAGGCGTTCCTCGTCGTGCTGGGCGTGCTCGTCGTCGCCGTCTACGCGCTGCTCATCTGGCGGGTGTACCACGGCAGCTACGCCGCCCGCCTCATCCTCATGATCCTCACCACGCTGTCGATCCTCACCAGCGTCCTCACCTACATCGCCGTGGACGTGGTGCCGGCGATGGGCATCATCGCGATGGGCATGGACGTGCTCGTGCTCACCTCCCTGTCCAGCGAGGACGCGCGCGAGTTCGTCGTCAAGACGCGCGAATACCGGCGGGCCAGGCGCGACCGGGCGCGGCAGGAGCGCATCGGGAGCGCGCGGTGACGGAGCGCCCCCCGGGGGCGTCGGGCGGTGAGGCTGTCCGCGACGAGCGCACGGCGACGCTACGCCGCGAGCTGCACGCCGCGAGCTTCACCGTGGACCGTCTCGCGGCGCTCCTCGGGCCGGAGGCGGAGGCGGCGCTCGGGCGAGGCGACCGGGTCCCGGCGCGACGGGCCCTCACAGCAGCCGGCCCCCAGCCGGCAGCGCTGCTGGGGCGGCTCTTCCTGCTCGGCGAGCAGCTGCAGCCCGGGGTCGCGGAGCAGACGGAGGCCGAGGCCCTGAGCCCCGCTCTGCTGGACGCTCTCATCGGTCTCGGTCTCGCCGCGCGCTCGCAGGGGGGGCTGCGCGCCGTGCGCGATCTGCGGCCCTACGCCTTCGAGGACGAGCTGGGCGCGGGCCACTGGTGGATCGTGTCCGACCTCGGCGAGCTGGGCCGGCCGGGCCCGCTGCCGACCGACCATGTCCTCGGCGTGGGAGCGGCGTCGCTGACGCTCGCGGCCGCGCTCCTGCCCGGCCGCTACGAACGCGCTCTCGACCTCGGCACGGGCTGCGGGATCCAGGCCATGCACCTGTCCCGTCGCGCGAATCGGGTCGTGGCGACGGACGTCTCCGAGCGCGCCGTGCGGACCGCGGCGCTGAACGCCGAGCTGAACGGCATCCGCAGCATCGAGCTGCGCCAGGGTGACCTGTTCGAGCCGGTGCGCGGCGAGCTCTTCGACCTCATCGCGAGCAACCCGCCCTTCGTCATCACCCCGCGGGACCGGGCCGTGCCCGAGTACGTCTATCGCGACGGCGGCCGGGAGGCCGACGGCCTCGTGCGGGAGGTCGTCTCCGGCGTCGCCGAACTGCTCGAGCCCGGCGGCGTCGCCCAGCTGCTGGGCAACTGGGAGTACCGCCCCGGCGAGGAGGGGCCCGCACGGGTGCTGTCCTGGCTGGGCGGAGCCGAGGTCGATCTGTGGCTCATCGAGCGCGAGCGGGTGGGCCCGGCCCAGTACGCGGAGACCTGGGTCCGCGATGGCGGAACCAGCGCCGGGCCGGTGTACGAGTCCCTGATGGACGCCTGGCTGCAGGACTTCGCCGCCCGCGGAGTGCAGGCCGTCGGCATGGGCTCACTGCTTCTGCGCCGCCGCGCTGCCGGGGAGGAGGGCGCGCCGCTGCGCCGGGTGGACCGTCCCGGACAGCCCCTGCCGATCGGCACGGCGCTCGGCGCGCATCTGGCGGAGTGCCTCGCCGCTCAGCGCTGGCTCGCGGCCAGCGACGACGACGCCTTCGCCGCCGCCACCCTCGTCGTCGCGCCGGACGTCACCGAGGAGCGGCACTACCGCCCCGGCTCGGCCGATCCGAGCGCGATCCTGCTGCGCCAGGGCGGCGGCTTCCGCCGCGCCGTCGACGCGGACACCGTGCTCGCGGGAGTGGTCGGCGCCTGCGACGGGGAGCTGCCCGTCGGAAGCCTCCTGGCCGGCATCGCGAGCCTGCTGGACGCCGATCCGGTCGCCGTGCGCAAGGCCGCGCTCCCGGGCTTGCGCGAGCTCGTCGCCTCGGGAATGCTGAGGGTGAGCGGACTCGCCTGACCCGTCGGCGGCTCGCGGGCTTCGGCTGGTATCGGTCATCTGAGGATCGGAGAGACATGCCTGACATCCCCCCGTTCGACCCGTATTCGCGCCTGAAGGCTGTTCCGGGGTTCACGCTGACCAGCACCGACATCGAGGACGGCGAGCCGCTGCCCCCGGCCCAGTTCGCGGACTACGTCGGCGGCGGCAACGCCTCGCCGCAGCTCAGCTGGTCGGGCTTCCCCGCGGGCACGCAGAGCTTCGCGGTCACCTGCCTGGATCCCGACGCCCCCACCGGATCCGGCTTCTGGCACTGGGCCGTGTTCAACATCCCGGCGTCGGTCACCAGCCTCGACACGAACGCCGGGGCGCCCGGCGGGGCGGGCCTGCCCGAGGGGGCCGTCATGCTGCCGAACGACGTGCGCGGCGTCGCCTTCACCGGAGCGGCCCCGCCCGAGGGCACCGGGGTGCACAACTACTACTTCGTGGTGCACGCGGTGGACGTGCCGAGCCTCGACGTGCCGGCGGACGGCACGCCCGCGGTGCTGGGCTTCAACCTGCACTTCCACACCCTTGCCCGGGCGCGCATCGTCGCGACCGGCGAGTTCGGCGGTCAGGCCACCGCCGGCTGACGGGCATGGCGCCGGGCGACGGACTGGTCCTCGCCTCCAAGCCCGGTCCGCCGCCGGGGCGCAGGCCTGAGCGGTTCCCACAAGCCGCTTCCCGCGGCGGGGCGGGCGGGGCGATGATGCGGCCGTGAACATGTTCCTCCGGCTCCTGCGCGTCTGGCTGCGCAGCCGTCGCGGGCCGCGGCTCGGCCTCTACTCGATCGCGCGCACCCCCTTTCGGGTGAGCCTGCTCGATCTGGACGTGCTGCGGCACATGAACAACGGCCGGTATCTCACCGTCCTGGACCTGGGCCGGATGGACCTGATGTACCGCTCCGGGATGTGGGAGCGGCTGCAGCGCAACCGGATCTACCCTGTCGTCGCGGCGCAGACCATCACCTACCGCCGCTCCCTGGACTACCGCACGCGCTTCTTCGTCGAGACGCGGGTCGTCGGCGTGGACGAGCGCTCGGTCTTCCTCGAGCAGCGTTTCGTCGTGCGAGGCGAGGTCCACGCCGTGGCGCATGTGCGTGGCCGCTTCCTGCGCGCGGGGGGCGGGACGGTCCCGGTCGCCGAGCTGCTCGCGCTGCTGGGCGCCGAGCCGCCTGCCGGCGGGCTGCCGGAGTGGGTGCGCGCCTGGAGCGAGGGCTCCGCGCTTCCGGCGGCGAAGGCGAGCATGCCCAGCGTCTGGCCCGAGCACGGGGACCTGTCCGAAAAAGCCTGATCCCCGCATTCTTCGAGGCTCCTGTGGGGATGGAATAGGCACGCGTGCGGCCGCGTTGAAGCCGATGTCGGGGCTCGCGCCGTCAACCGGGGCCCGGCGAGAGGACATCATGGGCACTCACTACATCGAGATTGAAGACGACCGGGGCGCTGTCCAGCGCTACCGGAGGCACCCCAACGGGCGCGGCCTCGTGGCCGCCACCGCGAAGCTCGACGCGACGGCTTTCGTCGCGGAGGGGGCCTACGTCGATCCTGGTGCCCAGGTCCAGCGCTTCGCGCGCATCGCGGCGGGCAGCTGGATCGACCGCGACGCGATCGTCGCGGAAGGCGCATCGATCGGGACGAATGTGCACATCGGCGCCGGGACGGTCGTCGGCCGCGGCGCCGAGGTGGGCAGCTACGCCAAGATCGGGGCGAACGTCCGCATCGTGGATGGTGCGAAGGTGGACCGCGACCAGGTGATCGCCGACGGGCGCGTGGTCGGCGAGGTCTCGCGCGGAGGCAAGGAGCACGGTCTGGCGGCCTGAGCCGCGCCGAGTCAGCGGTGCGCGGAGCGGCACAAGGGCCCGCCCAGCGGCCGGCCCTAGGCTGGCCGCATGCCGGAGCAAGCCCCGACGCCGACGCGCCCGTGGGAGCTCGCCGAGCCAGCCATCGAGCTCGCCGAGCGTTGGTGGGCCGCCGCCCGCGAGGCGGCGGAGGGCCGCCGTGAGGACCTGGTCGCCGCAGCGGTGGCCGACCCCGAGGGACTGACCTTCGCGCGCCGTTTCGTGGACGGCGTGATCCGCCCCGAGGACCCTTTCGTGTCCGCGCTGACCCTGCAGCGCCTCGCGCAGCAGGCTCCCGCCTTCCTCACCCCCGGCCTCAGGGCGATGCTCCGCCTGGGCGGGCTCACCTCCTTGGCCGTCCCGTGGGCGGTCCAGCCGATCGCGCGACGTCTGCTGAGCACGACGATCGGCCAGTTCCTCCTGGACGCGCCCGTCAGGTCTGCTGCTCCCGGCCGGCCGGACGCGCTGGGGCGCGCCCTCGAGCGGGTCAGGGCCGGCGGCGCGGTTCCGGTCGTCAACGTCCTGGGCGAAGCGGTGCTCGGCGAGCAGGAGGCGCAGCGCCGGCGCGACGCGGTGCTCAGCGTCGTGGGGCGCGAGGACGTCGAGGAGGTCTCCGTCAAGCTCTCCGCGATCGCGAGCAACCTCACCGCGTGGTCGATGCAGGAGTCGGCCGAGCGGCTCTCGGCGCGGCTGACGCCCCTGTTCGAGCAGGTGCTGGAGCGGGTGCGCTCCTCCGGGCGGGGCCCGGTCATCACGCTCGACATGGAGGAGCATCGCGATCTCGAGCTGACGATCGACGTCTTCCAGCGGGTGCTCGACGAGGAGCGCTTCCGCTCCCTGCCGGCGGGGATCGTCCTGCAGGCGTATCTGCCCGAGTCGGTGCCGGCGCTGGAACGGCTCACCGCGTGGGCTCGTGCACGCGTCGAGGACGGCGGTGCGCGCATCCGCGTGCGCCTCGTGAAGGGCGCGAACCTCGCGATGGAGCGCGTGGAGGCGGTCATGCGCGGATGGCAGCCGGCGACGCTGCCGGACAGGACCGCGACCGACGCGAACTTCCTCCGCCTGCTGGACCTCGCGCTGGATCCGGAGCGGACCGGCGCCGTCCACGTCGCGGTGGGCACCCACAACCTCTACCACCTCGCGACGGCCGCGCTGCTGGCGCGGGAGCGCGGGGTGGCCGAGGCGTTCAGCGCGGAGATGCTGCTCGGCATGGCCCCCGGCGCGGCCGCTGCCGTGCAGAAGGAGCTCGGGGCGCTGCGCCTGTACACGCCGGTCGTCGAGCCCGGAGCCTACTCCTCGGCCGTGAGCTACCTCATCCGACGGTTCGACGAGCTCGCCGCGCCCGGCGGCTTCCTAGCCGCCGTCGCCGGCGGGCAGCTGGAGGCGGAGCGCGAGCGCTTCCGCGCGGGGCTGGCGGCCGCGCGCGACGAGCCCGCTCCCGCTGCCCGGCGGCGTCAGGATCGCAGCAGGGAATGGGAGCCCGGTCAGGGCGGCGACGCGCTGCGGCGCAAGCCCGCGCCGGCTGCCGGCGACGCCGAGGACGGGCGCCTCACGGAGGCGGTGCTCGGTCTGGTGCGGGGCTCCTCGGGGCAGGGCCCGGCGCTCGCGCCCGCCGCGCTTCCCGAGAGCGTGCCGGTCGTGAGCGAGACGGGCTTCGTGGGCGAGCCGGACACGGACCCCTCGATCGAGGCGAACCGGTCGTGGGGTCTGCGCATCCTCGAGCGCGCCCGGGAGCTGGAGGCGATCGTGCGGCCGGCGCGCGAGGAGCCCGTGGAGCCCGTGGAGCCCGAGGAGCCCGAGGAGCCCGACGAGCAGATCGCCGGACAGCCCGAGGCCGACGCTGCAGATGCGGCCGAGCCCGCGGCAGCCACGCGGCCGTCCGCTGCGCCATCCGCCGCAACGCCGGGGCTCGCAGGCTTCGATGCGAGCATGACCCTCGACCTCGCCGCGATCTCGGAGGAGGCCGCCCTGGAGCACCGGCTGCGCCTGGTGCGGGCGGCCGCCCGTAGCTGGGGGGCCAGGCCGGCCTCGGAGCGCGCCGCAGCCCTGCGGCGCGTCGCCCTCGCCCTCGCCGCGAACCGCGACCGGCTCATCGCCTCCATGGTGGCCGAGACGGGCAAGACGATCGCGGAGGCGGATCCGGAGGTCAGCGAGGCGATCGACTATGCCCGCTACTACGCCGACCGGGCCGTGGAGCTCGAGTCGGTCGACGGGGCCGAGTTCCGGCCCGTGGGTCTCACCCTCGTGGTGCCCGGCTGGAACTTCCCCGTGTCCATCCCCGCCGGCGGGGTGCTCGCGGCGCTCGCTGCCGGCAGCGGGGTCGTGCTCAAGCCGGCGCCGCAGGCCAGGCACACCGCGGCGGTGCTCGTGGAGGCGATCTGGGAGGGTGGCATCGGCCGGGACCTGCTCGCCCTGGCCGATCTGCGCGACGCCGAGGGCGAGCCGGTCGAGGGGGAGCTGGGCCGCGCCCTGGTCACCCACGACGATGTGGACCGCGTGCTGCTCACCGGCTCCTTCGAGACGGCCAGGGAGTTCCTGTCCTGGAAGCCCGAGATGCACCTCATCGCCGAGACCAGCGGCAAGAACTCCATCGTCGTGACGCCCAGCGCCGACATCGACCTCGCCGTGGCCGACATCGTCGAGAGCGCCTTCGGCAATGCGGGCCAGAAGTGCTCGGCCGCCAGCGTCGTGATCCTCGTGGGCTCGATGGCGCGCAACGAGCGCTTCCTCGGCCAGCTCGCCGACGCCGTCCGCTCCTTGCGGGTGGGGCCTGCCACGGACATCGCCACCCAGCTCGGCCCGCTCGTGCGCCCCGCCTCAGGCCGGCTGCTGCACGCGCTGACCACCCTCGGGGTGGACGAGCGCTGGCTCGTCGAGCCTCGCAAGCTCGACCAGGAGGGCCGGCTGTGGAGCCCCGGGGTGCGCACCGGCGTGCAGCCCGGGTCGTTCACGCATATGACCGAGCTGTTCGGCCCGCACCTGTCGATCATGCACGCGGGAACCCTCACCGAGGCGATCGAGCGGCAGAACGCCGTCGAGTTCGGCCTCACCGCGGGCCTTCACTCGCTGGATGCGGAGGAGGTCGGCGTGTGGCTGGACAACGTCCAGGCCGGCAACCTCTACGTCAACCGCGGGACCACCGGTGCCCGCGTGGAGCGCCAGCCCTTCGGAGGCTGGAAGCGCTCAGCCGTGGGGCCGGGTGCGAAGACCGGCGGCCCCAACTATCTCTGGGCCCTGGCCGACTGGGCGCCGCGGGAGGGAACGCAGAGCTCGACTCTGCACCTGCGCGGGCTGGAGGATCGTGTCGCGCGCGTCATCGAGATCGCGCAGCCGGCGCTGTCCTATGAGGAGTTCGACGTGCTGCGACGCGCCGCCCTGGGTGACGCCTTCGTGTGGGGCACCGAGTTCGGCGTGGTCAGGGACGTCTCGCATCTGGGCATCGAGCGGAATCTGCTGCGCTACTGGCCGGTCCCCGTGGTGGTGCGTATCGCGGAGGGGCGGCCTCTGCACGAGCTGCTGCGCGTGGTCATCGCCGGCGTCCTCGCCCGCTCGCCCATGCTCGTCTCCAGCGGCATCGAGGTGCCGCGGCCGCTGCGGCTGCTGCTGACGGACCGCGGCGCCGGGGGCGTCATCGAGTCCGACGAGCAGTGGCTGGAACGCGTCGAGGCGATGGCCGCCCGCCTCTCCGAGGCCGATCCGACCACCCTGCTCGACCCTGCAGAGCCTCGTCGCATCCGGCTCGTGGGAGACCGGGATGCCACCGCCCGGGCACTGGGCGGCAGTGCCGACATCGCCCTCTGGGCTCAGCCCGTGACCCGCGCGGGGCGGCTGGAGCTGATGTCCTTCCTGCGCGAGCAGGCGGTGAGCATCACCGCGCACCGTTACGGCACGCCGACGGACCTCACCGACCGCCTGTTCTGAGCGCCGGGAGCGCGCAGGGCGCTCAGCGCACCGCGGCGCGGCGCAGCAGCGCGTATGTGCCGGCCTGCGCGAGCACGATGACGATCCCGGCGGCCACCGCCAGCCACCACAGCTGGAAGGACGCGAACAGCGGCCCGAGGCTCGGCCCGATCGCGAGGGCGATGAGGGCGAGCAGGAGTCCGAGCCCGACGCTCAGGCACAGCGGGCCCAAGGCCCGATAGCGCACGTAGGCGGAACCGAACAGAGAGCCCATCGAGAACAGCGTGAGCGTGCCGAGGAAGACGATCGCGGCGAAGACGAGCGGATTGCCTGCGCCCAGGGTGTAGACGTCGAAGGCGTGGATGCCGGCGAACCAGTGGCCGGTGGCGAGCTCGGCCAGCAGCAGGAGCGTCATCACGGCGGTGATGTAGGCGGCCAGGGCGAGCTGGGCCAGCTGCGTGCCGGCGACGAAGCTGCGGCGCGTGCTGCCCAGCGACATCCCGAGCGGGAAGGTGGTGGCCACGGCCGCCACGCTGAGGTAGACGAGGAAGCCGGGCAGCGTCCACGCCATGGCCTGGTTCCACCGGGGGTCGTAGTCCGGCCCAGGTGCGCCGCCCGTCGCCCGGAGGACGATGACGGAGATGAGGATCGTGATCGCGCCCGCGACGGCGATGAGGCCCAGCGGGGTGACGAGCATCGTGCCGCGGCGGGCGAGATGCAGGCGGGTGACGGCCAGGGCGGTCATCGGGAGGCTCCTTCCAGGAGGGCGGGCTCGGGCTCGGCGCCGGCCGCGCCATAGGCTGCGACGAGGTCCTGCAGCGAGACGGGGGAGATCTCCACGTCGCGGCGCGCGGTGAGGGCGACGTCGTCGGCGGAGGCCTCGACCGTGACCGAGCGCAGGCCGCCGAGGGACTGGCTGCGCAGGACGCGCCGGCCGCGAACGGCGTCCTCTACGGCGGACGCCGTGCCGTTCACCGTCAGCGCCCGCCCGCGCGCCGCCTCGACGTTCGTGTTCAGCAGCACGCGCCCGTGGTCGAGGACGACGACATGCTCCAGCAACGGCTCCATCTCGTCGATGAGGTGCGTGGAGACGAGCACCGTGCGGGGGTGCTCGGAGATGTCCGCGAGCAGGAGATCGTAGAAGATCCGCCGGGCGGTGGCGTCCAGGCCCAGGTAGGGCTCGTCGAAGATCGTCACCGGCGCCCGGGCGGCCAGTCCGATGAGGATCGCGACCGAGGAGAGCTGACCGCGCGAGAACTTGGCGATGGGGGTCCGGGAGGGGATGCGCAGCGCGTCCACGATGCGCTCGGCCAGCTGCGCGTCCCAGCGCTCATGGAAGGCGGGCACCACCCGCAGCACGTGCTTGAGGCGGAAGTCGTCCGGGTAGCGCTGGTTGTCTCGGATGAGGCAGATGCGCGGCAGCACGGCGGCGTTCTCGAAGGGGCGGTGCCCGAGCACGCGCACCTCGCCTGCGTCCGGCCGGTCGTGGCCCGCGATGAGGGACATGAGGGTGGTCTTGCCTGCGCCGTTGCGGCCGAGCAGGCCTGAGACGGCGTCCCGCGGGAAGCTGAGCTCGACCTCGTCGAGGGCGAGCGTGCGTCCCAGGCGCCGGCTCACTCCCCGGACCTCGATGCCCGGCGCACCGGCCGGGCCGTCCTGGTGGTGCTCCCCCTGCGCGCCGGAGCGGGTGGTGGGGATGGTCATGAGCCGTTCTCCTTCACGATGAGCCGGGTGAGCTCCGCCTCGGCGATGCCGAGCCTGCGGGCCTCGACGAGCAGGGGGCGCAGGTACTGCTCCGCGAAGCGCTCGCGGCGCTCGGCCAGCAGCAGCTCGCGGGCGCCGGAGGCGACGAACATGCCGATGCCCCTCTTCTTGTAGAGGACGCCGCGCTCCACGAGGAGATTGACGCCCTTGCCGGCCGTGGCCGGGTTGATGCGGTAGAACGCGGCGAACTCGTTCGTCGAAGGCACGGCGGTCTCCTCGGGGTACCTGCCCTCGACGATGTCGTCGGCGATCTGCTCTGCAAGCTGCAGGAAGATCGGCCGGCCGTCGTCCACACCGCCTCCTTGGTTCATTACTTGAGTAATGAACCTATGGTGCCTGGGAGCGGCTGTCAAGCGGATCGTCCAGATTCCGTTAACCCGCAGCCGGGACGCTTCTGGGCAGGCGGAGCCTCTCACCGGGCGCAGCCGTACGGAGGGCTGGCGGATGGACCACATCGTGGACGCGATCCTCGAGCTCGTGCGCTCCCCGTGGTTCCTCCCCGCGCTCTACCTGCTCGTCGTCGCGGACGCGCTGCTGCCGCTGCTGCCGAGCGAGGCCGTCGTCGCGGCCCTGGGAGCCCTGTCGGTGCGCCCGGACGCGCCCCTCCTGCTCGTCATCATCCCCGTCGCCGCGATCGGCGCGATGACGGGGGACAGCCTCATCTACGCCATCGGCGCCTGGCTGCACCGCCGCGACCCGGCGTGGCTGCACCGGCGCTGGGCGCAGGGCACCCTGGGCTGGGTGGGCAGCGGCCTGCAGACCCGTCCCGCACTGCTGATCATCACCTCGCGCTACATCCCCGGCGGGCGGCAGTTCGTGAACGTCACGGCGGGCGCGACCGGTTTCGCCTACCGCCGCTTCGTCCCCTTCTCGATCGTCGCCGGGATCACCTGGGCGTGCTACAACGCCTTCATCGGACTGGGACTCGGGGCCTGGCTGCGCGAGCAGCCGCTGCTCGCGGTGATCCTCTCCGTCGTGATCGCCGTCGGGCTCGGCCTGCTCATCGATCTCGTTCGGGGCGCGGTCACGCGGCTGCGCCTGCGCGGCCGCGCACGGCTCGAGGCGGTCAAGGACGCGTCGAGCGGAACGCACGGGTGACATAGGGCAGCTCGACGTGGCCGTCCCCGCCCGCCACGCGCTCGCCGAGCGCCCGCACGGCGTCGAGTGCCGTGCTGCGGGTCGCCTCGTCCGCGGTGATGAGGAAGCTGCGGCTCGCCGCGAGCTCGACCAGGCCCTCGACCGTCAGGTGCATGCTCCAGCCGAACTCCGCGCTCTCCAGGCCGGCGAAGGGCGCCGCGACGGTCGGCCCGCCCCGTTCGAACAGCGCCGCCGCGTCGCTGCCCCCCATGGCGCGGGACAGCTCGGCGACCCACGGCACGCGCAGATCCCGGAGGTTCCAGATCAACCCGAGCACCCCGCCGGGGCGCAGCACGCGGGCCGCCTCGCGGCTGGCCGCCGCCACGTCCACCCAGTGCCAGGCCTGCGCATAGCCGAGGAAGTCCGCGCTCGCGTCGGGCAGGGGGAGGCTCTCGGCACGGCCCACGACCGTCCGCGCGGACGGGACGCGGGTCTGCAGGCGCTCGAGCATCGCCGCATCGTGGTCGACGGCGATCAGCTCCCGGCCCGGTCCGGCGAGCAGCTCGGTGAACTTGCCCGTCCCCGCGCCCACGTCCACGAGCCGCCGTGCTGCCTCCGGCACCAGCCAGGCCACCGCCTGCGCCGGATAGCCCGGTCGGGCGCGGTCGTACAGCTCCGCCTGACGCCCGAAGGAGCGCGCGGCCTCCGGCGGCATCGGCACCTCGCTCACCCGACCCAGCCTAGAGGCGCAGCCGTCCGGGGCGGTGCGGGCGGCCCCGCTCAGGCCGTGGGAGCGGGGGAGGAGCTGCGCGGCGAGCGCGCCGTGCCCGACTTCGCCGCCGGCGTGATCCGAGGGGTGGTGCGCCGCGGCGCGGGAACGGGAGCGCCCTCCAGCACGCGCGGCACCAGCCGCTGCAGCTGGGTGACGTGTCCGGGGTTCAGCTCCTCCAGCGAGGCGACGCCGAGCAGCCTCATGGTGCGCACGATCTGCTCCCGCAGGATCGCGATCATCCGGTCCACGCCCTCGCGGCCGCCGGCCATCAGGCCGTAGAGGTAGGCCCTGCCCACCATCGTGAACTTCGCTCCCAGCGCGATGGAGGCGACGATGTCGGCACCGGACATGATGCCCGTGTCCAGGTGCACCTCCAGGTCCTTGCCGACCTCGCGTGCGACCTCGGGCAGCAGGTGGAACGGGACCGGCGCGCGGTCCAGCTGGCGCCCGCCGTGGTTCGACAGCGTGATGCCGTCCACGCCGGCGTCGGCCAGGCGCTTCGCGTCGGCGAGCGTCTGCACTCCCTTGACCACGACCTTGCCCGGCCACTGGCTGCGCACCCAGGCCAGGTCCTCGAAGTCGACGGTCGGGTCGAACATGTGGTCGAGCAGCTCCCCGACCGTGCCCGACCACTTGCTCAGCGACGCGAAGGCCAGCGGCTCGGTGGTGAGGAAGTTGATCCACCAGGCCGGCCGGGGGATCGCGTTGATGACGGTGCCCAGCGAGAGCTGCGGCGGGATGGAGAACCCGTTGCGCTTGTCGCGCAGGCGCGCCCCGGCCACGGGCACGTCGACGGTGACGAGCAGGGTGTCGAAGCCGGCCTTCGCCGCGCGCTCGACGAGCGCCATCGAGCGCTCCCGGTCCTTCCACATGTACAGCTGGAACCAGTTGCGACCCTCGGGGTTCGCCGCCTTGACGTCCTCGATCGCCGTGGTCCCCATGGTGGAGAGCGCGAAGGGGATCCCGGCGGCGCCGGCCGCCGCCGCGCCCGCCCGCTCGCCCTCGGTCTGCATCATCCGGGTGAAGCCGGTGGGCGCGATCCCGAAGGGCAGCGCGACGGGGGCGCCGAGCACCGTCGCGGAGGTGTCGACGGTGGAGACGTCGCGCAGGATCGCCGGGTGGAACTCGACGTCGCGGAAGGCCTGGCGCGCCCGCGCCAGCGAGAGCTCGTCCTCGGCGGCGCCCTCGGTGTAGTCGAAGGCCGCCTTGGGGGTGCGCCGCTGCGCGATCCGGCGCAGGTCCTCGATCGTCAGGGCAGCGTCCAGGCGCCGCTTCTTGGCGTTGAGCTGCGGCTTCTTGAACTGCATGAGCGGGGCGAGGTCGCGATAGCGGGGGAAGTGGCGCTGCACCATGGTTCTTCTCGGTCCTTCGGGGTTCGTGATGTACGGAGTCGGATGTCGGCGCGTGCGCGCGCCCGGTGGCGAGCGATCAGAAGGAGACCGCCCGGGGGATGCTGTGCTGGTCTCCCATCCGGGAGCGCAGGTAGTAGCCCGCCACGTGCTCGTGCACGCGGGTCCGGGCCCGCACGACCTCGCCGGACTCGATCGCGGTGACGATCCCGCGATGCTCCGCGCGCAGCTGCGCGACCTCGCGCTCCCAGTCGGGGAACTCGGGCACCGCGGCGAGCGCGTAGCCCTCGATCGCGGTCCGCAGGCCCGACATCATCGCCACCACGACGACGTTGCCGGTCGCCTCGGCGAGGCTGGCGTGGAACTGCGCGTCGAGGGTGAGGAACTCGCTGGGCGTCAGGCCGGGATCGTCCATCGCGTCGAGCAGGGTGTGCGCCGCGGAGAGCTCGCGCTGCGGGTCGGCGGCGAGTTCCGCGGCCACGGCTGTCTCGATGAGCAGGCGGGTGCGCACGATGTCGGTCACGGGGAAGCCCTGGGCGGCGACCTGCAGACGCATCAGCGCGGACATGCCGCCTCCTGGCGTGGCGATGATGATCGCTCCCGCGCTCGGACCGGAGCCGGTCTGCGTGCGCACCAGCCCGAAGCCCTCCAGCACCCGGATCGCTTCCCGAACGCTGGAACGGCCGACGCCGAGCTCCGCGGCCAGCTCGCGCTCGGGCGGCAGGTGATCGCCCGGCGTGAGGCTCCCGTCGAGCAGGCGCGACTCGATGCGCTGCAGCACGTGCTGCCACGCTCGCGCGCCGGGCGCTGTCTGCTGCGTCATCGCCGTGCCGTCTCCCCTGCCCTCCTCGCGGCGGACAGGATGCCGAGTCCGTCGCATGTGGTCAGACCACAGGCTACCACCGCGAGGCCCGCTCAGCGGACGCCGCGCATGAGCCTGAGCACCGGCTTCGCGCAGGCCAGCAGGATCGCGCCGACGATGATCGCCGCGACGCCGAGCACGAGGAAGTATCGCGTCTCCGCCGCGCCCGGGTCACGCGGGTAGAACCGCGAGAGCCAGCCGGTGATGGCGGTGCCCAGCGCGATCGAGAGCATGAACAGGGCCACCATCTGCGTGCGGAAGACCGTCGGCGCGAGCTTCGTGGTCACGGACAGCCCGACGGGGGAGAGCAGCAGCTCGGCGATCGTGAACACGAACAGGATCATGACGATGACGAGGAACGGCGTGGAGGACTCCCTGTTCTGCGACCAGGGGATGAACAGGAGGAAGGCGGCGCCCATGACGACGGTCGCCAGGCCGAACTTGACCGGCGCGGCCGGGGCGCGGGCGCCGAGCCTCGTCCATACCCAGGTGAACACGCCCGACAGGATGATGATGAACACCGGGTTGATCGACTGCACCCAGGACACGGGGATCTGCCAGCCGAGCACGTCCCGGTTCAGCTGCGAGTCGGCGTACAGCGTGAGCACCGTGAACTGCTGCTGGTAGAGCGACCAGAAGGCGACGCTCGCCAGGAACAGCGGGATGAAGCCGAACACGCGGACGCGCTCGACCGGGGTGATCCTGCGGCTGGAGAGGATGACGACGAAGTAGGCGACGGCGGCGACCGCGGTGACGGCGATCACGACGGCCGAGAGGTTGTCCACTCGGATCATCCCGGTGAGGATCCCCGCAGCGACGAGCACGACGAGCAGCCCGGCGCCGGCGCCGACGAGCCAGTGCAGCCGGCGGGGCAGCGGGTTCGGCACCTCCCGCGCCAGCGGCGGCAGGCGCCTGCGGGTCAGCACGTACTGCGCCAGGCCCACCGCCATGCCGAGCGCCGCGACGCCGAAGCCCCAGCGGAAGCCGACCGTCGACTGCAGCAGACCGGTGAGCAGCGGGCCGATGAGGCCGCCGAGGTTGATGCCCAGGTAGTAGAGCGAGAAGCCCGCATCCCGGCGCGGATCCTCCGGCCGGTAGAGGGTCCCGACGATCGCCGTCGCGTTGCTCTTGACCCCTCCGGAGCCGAGCGCGATGAGCACCAGGCCCACGGCGACCCCCCACAGGCCGGGCAGGGCCGAGAGCGCGATGTGTCCGAGCATGACGCAGCAGGCGGAGGACAGCAGCATGCGTTCCGGTCCCAGGAGCCGGTCGGCGAGCCACGCGCCGACGATCGTGGCGAGGTAGACGGCGCCCCCGTACGCCCCGACGATGCCGGCGGCGGTCGCCTGGGGCAGCCCCAGCCCGTCCTGGGTCGGATCGCTCGAGGAGGGGTAGAAGAGGTAGATCAGCAGGATGCCCTGCATGCCGTAGAAGCTGAAGCGCTCCCACATCTCGACGCCGAAGACGTTCGCGAGCGATCGCGGCTGCCCGAAGAAGCCGCGATCCTGCCGGTCGCGGACGACGTCGTCCGCCGGCGTGAGCCTGGTCATCCGTTCAGGATAGAGAAGTCTCGGCCTCGCCCGGTCATTAAGCAGGAGCATCCGGCTCGGGCTGGGCGCCGAGCCGTGACACGGCGGCCGCGGCGCCCCTCGCGGCCGCGGCCATCGCCTCCTCGGGACCGGCGCCGAGCGCGAGCGCCGCGGCGAGGGTGCCGGCGAAGGCGTCTCCTGCGCCCGTCGTGTCCACCACGGTGGCCGGCGCGGCCCCGACAGCGAGGTCGCCCCAGCGGGCCCCCCGCGGTCCGAGGGTCGTGAGCAGCGAAGGCGCCCGCAGCCCGGAACGGGCGAGCTGCTGCGCCTCGGTCTCGTTGACGATCACCGGATCGGCCAGCTGGAGGACCTCGGCCGGCAGCGGCGTGAAGGGCGCGAGGTTGAGCACCACCCGTGCGCCGCGGGCGGCGCCCGCGCGCAGCGCGGCGACCGCGACCTCCGGATCGATCTCCATCGGCATGAGCAGGACGTCGCCCGCCCCGAGCGCCTCCAATGCGTCCAGCTCGGGACGGCCGACGCGGGTGTTCGCGCCCGGGGACACGACGATGAGGTTGTCCCCCTGCCGGTCCAGGCAGACCACGGCGACGCCCGTGGGGACTCCCGCCACCGTGCGCAGCGCGGAGGTCCCGATGCCGAAGGCCTCCAGCCGGGCGCGGTAGGCCCGGCCGGCCTCGTCATCCCCCACCGCGCCGATCATGGCGGTGCTCGCTCCCGCCACGGCCGCGGCCACCGCCTGGTTCGCCCCCTTGCCCCCGAAGAGCATGCGAGCGTCGCCGCCGAGCACGGTCTCTCCCGGCGCGGGCGGGTGCGGAACCGGGATGAGCAGATCGCGGTTCAGCGATCCGAGCACGAAGACGCGCCCCGAGGCGGGACCGTGCGCACCGGTGCTCACCGCGGCTCCGCCGCGGGCGGCCGCTTGCGGGAGAAGGCCTCGTCCCGCTCGGCCGGCGTCATCGCCTCCAGGCGCCGGATGAACTCCTCGCTGAACGTGCTGGTCACCGGGAAGTCGCCGACCGGGACGACCGAGTGGGTGATGCGGTCCTCGTAGACGTGCACGAGCGAGTACGCCTGACCGCCGTCCACTCCGGAGATGGCGCGGGCGGGCCGGGAGATGTCCATGGTGTAGCAGGAGGCGGAGCTCACGGAGACGGGGATCCCGGCGAAGCTCGTGAAGGTCGAGTAGTGCAGGTGCCCGCCGAGGATGGCGCGCACATCGCTGCCCCGCAGGACCTCCTCCAGGGCCTGCTGGCCGCGCAGCTCGAGCAGCTCGAAGATCGGCAGGAAGGAGGGCACCGGCGGGTGGTGCAGAGCGAGGATCGTGCCGCGCGCCGCGGGAGCGGCCAGCTGCGCGGCGAGCCAGTCCAGCTGCTCGGCGCTGAGCTCGCCGTGGTGCCAGCCGGGCACGCTGGTGTCCAGGCCGATGAGGCGCAGGCCGTCCAGCTCGGTCACGGTGTCCCACGGGCGGTCGTCCGCGTCGGCGGCGTCGCCCTGGGCGTCGGCTCCGGGCGGCTGCGCCGGCAGCAGCGCCCGGCGCAGCGGCGCGCGCTCGTCGTGGTTGCCCGCCACCCAGACGATCGCCGCACCCAGGCGCTGGGCGACCGGCTCGACCGTCTCGCGCAGCATGGCGTACGCCTCCGGCTCGCCCACGTCCGTGAGGTCTCCCGTGAACACGAGCGCGGCCGGGCGGATGCGCGTGCTCTCGACGTGCGCGAGCGTCGCGCGGAGGTTCGCGAGCGTGTCGACGACGCCGCCCAGCCGCGCACCGCCGGCGAGCAGATGCGTGTCGCTGAGGTGGACGAGGACCTGGCGGGCCGGCGGATGCTGGCCGAGCTGCGCGGGGCTCACGCGCTCACGCTACCTCGTCGCCGATGCTGGTCGCGGGGTTCCCCCGCCGGCTTCCGCCGCCGGCGGCTTCCCGGCCGGCTGCCACCGCCGCGCGAGCAGAGCGCCCGCCTCGCGCAGCCAGCGCAGAGGCTCGGCCATCGCGGCGGCGGGCGAGCCTGCGAGATCGCTCAGGGCGACCGCGTCGTCGAAGGGGGTGCTGTCGCCGACGATGCGGCCGGCGACGAGCGCGGCGCCGCTGTCCGCGTCCCGGGCCAGACCGAGCACGTGACTGGGCACCTTGCCCTGGGCGGACTGGGCGTCGAACTGCCCCTCGCCAGTGATGACGAGCGTGCTCGCGCGGACCGCGGCCTCCAGGCCGATCGCCTCCGCCACGGCGTCGGACCCGGGGGTGAGCCGCGCGCCCCAGGCGAGCAGGCCGAAGCCCGTGCCGCCTGCCGCGCCTGCGCCCGGGGCGTCCGCCGCGACCGCGGGCAGCAGGGCGGCGAAGCGCGCGAGCGCGGCGTCGGCCAGCGGGATCTCCTCGGGGGTGAGCCCCTTCTGCGGCCCGAACACGGCCGCCGCCCCTGTCGGACCCAGCAGCGGACTGCGGACATCGGTCACCACGAGGGCGCCGTCGGCTGGCAAGGGGGCGATGCCGCGGAGGTCGACGGCGGCGACGGCGGCCAGGCCGCGCGCGCCCAGCGGGACGGGCTCGCCGTCCGCGTTCAGCAGCCGCGCTCCGAGCGCGAGCAGCGCGCCCGCGCCGCCGTCCGTCGAGCTGCTGCCGCCGATGCCGAGCACGAGCCGGCGCACCCCGTGCTCCAGGGCGGCACGGATCGCCTGGCCGAAGCCGAGGGTGTGCGCATCCATGCCGCGCAGCGGATCCAGCAGGGTGATCCCGCTCGTGTTCGCGAGCTCGACGACCCCGGTGCCGTCCGAGAGCAGCAGCCACTGCGCCTGCACGGGGCGCCCATCCGGGCCGGTCACCTGCACGGGGATCGATCGCGCCCCCGGATCGGCCGCCGCGAAGGCGTCCAGGGTGCCCTCGCCGCCGTCGGCCATCGGGGCGAGGGCGAGCGCGTCGCCGGGGCGGACGGCCGCCCAGCCCTCGGCGATGGCCTGCGCCGCCTCGGCGGCGCTCGCGGTTCCCTTGAAGGAGTCGGGGGCGATGAGCACGCGCGGCGCCCCCCGGAGGTCCTCTTCGCTCATGATGCTCCGGCTCAGCTTCTCAGCACGACGTTGACCGGCGCTTCCCCGCGCTGCATGCGCTCGATCTGCTCGACGATCAGTCGGCGCAGGCGAGGGAACAGCGCGTCGGAGGCGCCGCCGACATGCGGACTGATCAGCAGGTTCGGCGCCTTCCAGAGCGGATGGCCCGCCGGCAGCGGCTCCGGGTCGGTGACGTCGAGCGCCGCATGCAGGCGCCCTGAGCTCAGCTCTGCCAGCAGGGCGTCGGTGACGACGACAGGGCCGCGGGCGATGTTCACGAGCAGCGCGCCGTCCTTCATCCGGGCCAGGAACGCCGCGTCCGCGAGGCCCCTGCTGCTCGCGTTCAGAGGCATCGCCAGCACGACGATGTCCGCCTCGGGAAGCAGCGCGTCCAGCTCGTCCATCCCGTGGACGGCGCCGCTCTCCTCGGCGCGGGCATGCGCGGCCACCCGGACGACGCGGGTCTCGAACGGCAGCAGCCGCGCCTCGACGGCCTTGCCGACGCCCCCGTAGCCGAGCAGCAGCACCGTGCTGTCGGCCAGGCTCGGGCGCGTCTGCGGGGCCCAGCGGCCGGCGTCCTGCGCGCGGACGAAATCCGGGATGCCGCGCAGGCTCGCCAGGATCAGCGCGAGCGTGAGCTCCGCCGTGCTCGTCTCGTGCACGCTCGCGGCGTTCGCGAACACCACGCCCGGCGGCAGCTTCTCGGCAACGCCGTCGAAGCCGATCGAGCCGGACTGCACCAGGCGGGTGCGCACGGAGGAGAGCCGGGGGAAGATCTCGGGCCGTGTCGGGTAGGGCGGCACGACGATGTCGATCTCCGACCGCGGGGCGGGCCCGGAGAGGTCCCAGAGCACGAAGTCCACGTCGTGCACATGCGGCTTCAGGAGGCCGACGAACTCCTGCAGCGGCAGGCTGACGACGAGCGGCTGTGCCATAGCGCTCAGCCTAGGCCTCCGTCGCTGACCCGCGCGGCCCCTGCCGGTCCCCACATGCATGAGCTCTCCCGGCGAGCCGACAGCGCTGCCGCCTACAATGAGGGCCAACGCGGTCGGCGACTGCGACGCACGCTCAGCGGAAGGCTGTATCGATGGGCATCGTCCGAGTCCTCGGAACGTCGGCGGTCCTCGCCACGGGCCTCGTTCTCATGCCTGCCGCGGCATGGGCCACCGATCCGGGCAGCATCGGCTCCGGCTACGTCGTCGATGAGACCTCCGGCCACGTCCTCGGCTCCCAGGCGCCCGCGCTGGAGCGGCAGATCCGCGACTTCTATCAGCGCGAGGGCGTGCAGCTCTACGTCGTCTATGTCGACTCCTTCACCAATCCCTCCGACCCCCAGCGCTGGGGGGAGCTGACCGCCGAGGCCAGCCGGCTCGGCGAGGAGGACGTGCTGCTCAGCGTCGCGGTGGGCGACCGGCTCTACGACCTCAACGCCGACACGGCCACCCTCTCCGACGCCCAGATGGAGACGGTCCGCAACGAGTACATCCGCCCGCGCCTGGCCGCCGACGACTGGAGCGGGGCCGTGACCGCCGCGCTGCAGGGCATCGCCGCGGTCACCGGCAGCGGCGGCCAGGGCGGCGCTGCGTCCGGCTCCGGCGGCGACGCGGGCGCCGCGGTGGGCTGGGTGATCGCGGCGATCCTCGTCGTGGCGGCCATCCTCGCCCTCGTGGTGTGGCTCATCGCCCGCAGCAGGCGCCGCGCCGTGCGCACGGGCGGGGGCGCGGGCGGCGCGCGGGGCGTCCCACCGGCAGAGCCTCTGCCGCAGCTGGACAAGCGCGCCAGCGCGATGCTCGTGCAGACCGACGACGACGTCCGCTCCAGCGCCCAGGAGCTCGGCTTCGCGCAGGCGCAGTACGGCGACGTCGCGGCCCGGCCCTTCGCGCAGGCGATCGCCGCCGCGAAGGCGGAGCTGGACGCGGCGTTCGTGCTCAGGCAGCGGCTGGACGACGACATCCCCGACACCGAGGAGCAGCGCCGGGCGTGGCTGGAGGAGATCCTCGCCCGCTGCGCCCGGGCCCAGGCCGCCCTGCAGCAGCAGACCGACGCCTTCGACCGCCTGCGCGAGATGCAGACGAACGCCCCCGCCGCCGCGGATCGCATCGCCGGGGTGATCGAGGCGTCCTCGGCCGCGCTCGCCGCCGCCGAGAGCACCGCGGCGCGTCTGGGCGGGCAGTACGCGCCCTCCGCGATCTCGGACGTCGCCGACTCGATCACCCAGGGGCGCGAGCGGCTGGCGTTTGCCGGCGCGGAGCTCGCCTCCGCACGCGCGGCCCTCGCGGCGAGCAACAGCGCGGAGGCGGTGCTGCACCTGCAGGCCGCGGAGGCGGCGGCGGGGCAGGTGTCGACCCTGGCCGGCACGGTCACCGCCCGCGAGAGCGACCTGGGCAGGGCCAAAGAGGCGGTGACGGCGGGGATCGCCGACCTGTCCTCCGATGTCCGCGAAGCCCGCGCCTTGCTCGCGGGCGGAGCGGTGCAGGACCCGCGCGCGCTCGCCGCCGCGACCGAGGCGGCGGAGCGCCTCGTCTCCTCCGGCGCGAGCGGCGCCGCCGATCCCGTCGCGACCCTCCAGGCGATCTCCTCGGCGAACACCGCGATCGACAGCGCCCTGGGGGCCGCCCGTGACCAGCAGGAGCGCGCCCGGCGGGCCGCGGCCGCTCTGCAGGACGCGCTGATGGGCGCGAGCGCGCAGATCTCCTCCGCCGAGGGCTACATCGACACCCGCCGCGGCGCGATCGGCGCCGAGGCGCGGACAAGGCTCACCGAGGCGCGCCGACTGCTCGCCTTGGCGCAGCAGCAGGCGCAGGCCGACCCGGTGGCGGCCACCGCGAGCGCGAACAGGGCGGCTCAGCTCGCCCGGGCCGCGGCCGAGCTGGCCAGCCAGGACGTCTCGGGCTGGGGGCCGCCTCCCGGCGGCGGCTTCGGCGGTTCGGGCGGCTCCGGGCTGGGCAGCGCGATCCTCGGCGGCCTCATCGGTGCCGGTCTGTCGGGTCTCTTCGGCTCCGGGGGCGGCGGAGGCTACCGGGGCGGATGGGGCGGCTCTCGCGGCAGCGGCTTCGGCGGCTTCGGCGGGGGCTTCGGGGGCCGTGGCGGGGGCGGCGGGGGCTTCGGAGGGGGTGGCCGCGGCGGGGGCGGCGGTCGTTTCTGAACGCACAGACCCCCGGCAGCCGTGCGGGCGAGCAGGGAACCCACAACAGGAAAGGACACACCGATGGCGAAGCAGACCATCCTCGGCCGTATCGCGCAGCTCGCGAAGGCCAACATCAATGCGCTCCTGGACTCCGCGGAGGATCCGGAGAAGATGCTCGCGCAGATGGTGCGCGACTACACCAACAACATCTCCGAGGCCGAGAGCTCGATCGCGCAGACCATCGGCAACCTCCGGCTGATGGAGCAGGACCTCGAGGAGGATCGCAGGGCGGTCGCCGAGTGGGGTCAGAAGGCGCTCGCGGCGTCCACCAAGGCCGATGAGCTGCGCGCGGCGGGCGACGCCGTGAACGCGGACAAGTTCGACGCTCTCGCGAAGGTGGCGATCTCGAAGCAGCTCGGCTTCGAGAGCGAGATCAAGGCCGAGGAGCCCACGGTCCTCGCGCAGCAGAAGGTCGTCGAGCAGCTCAAGACGGGCCTGCAGGCGATGAAGGAGAAGCTCGCTCAGCTGAACGCGAAGCGTGACGAGCTGGTCTCGCGTGCGAAGTCGGCGAAGGCGATGTCGCAGGTGCAGGATGCCGTGAAGAGCATCGACATCCTCGACCCGACCAGTGAGCTGGGCCGCTTCGAGGACAAGGTGCGCAGGCAGGAGGCGCTGGTGCGCGGCAAGGCCGAGCTCGCGGCCTCCTCGCTGGACGCGCAGTTCAACGAGCTCGAGGGCCTGGGCCAGCAGACCGAGGTCGAGGCGCGTCTGGCCGCGCTCAAGGCCGGTTCGCCCACGGCGCTGGCCGCCCCGCCGGCGCAGGGGGCGATCGGCTCCTGAGCGATCGCCCCGACTGAGGGCGGGCTTCGGGAAGCCGGCTCAGTCGGGGTCGTCGACGTCCAGCGGGGCGTGGTGGTCGAGAGCCACCACGCCCCGCTTCCAGTAGCCGCTGGCCCAGACCTGCTCCTTGGGCAGACCGAGCTCGCGGCGCAGGTAGCGCCGCAGGGGAACGAGCGCGGTCGCCTCGCCGGCCAGGAAGAGGAAGGTGTCCTCGTCGAAGGGCGCGAGCGATCGCAGGGTCGCCTCCAGCGCCGCAGCGTCGTGGCCGTGATGCCACAGCAGCTCGGCGCCGTCCGCGGGGGCGGCGGCGAGATAGCCCTCGGTCTCCGGGTCCGCGACGTCCAGGAGCGCGGTGACGGGCACCTCGGGGGGAGTGAGCGCGAGCCAGCGGGCGGTCGCCGGCAGGGCGGTCTCGTCCGCCACCACGATCAGGCGGCGCAGGCCCTCCGGCACGAGCCGCGAGCCTCGGGGACCCCCGATCGCGAGCTCCTGGCCGGGCTGCGCGGCTGCGGCCCAGGCGGAGGCGGGGCCTTCCTCGCCGTGGATCACGAGGTCGATGTCCAGCTCGGCCGGGGTGTCGCCGATCGCGGCGCGGAAGGCGAGCGGTGTGTAGTCGCGTGCGATGACCTTGCCCATGCCCGTGGTCTCGCCGCCGAGCGCAGGCGTTGCGAGCACCCCGGTCTCGGCATCCGGCAGGAAGAGCTTCACATGGTCGGCCGGACCGGGGCTGGTGAAGCCGGTGAGCGCGGGGCCGGTGAGCGTGACCCGTACGATCGACGGCACGACGCGTTGCACGCTCGCGACCGTCAGCCTCCGGATCGTCGTCTCGTGCCTGACGGTGCGCTGGCTCAGGGGCATGGTTCCCTCCGTGCCGCTTGCGGGTGCGGCGGCTCCTTCCAAAGCCTAGGACCCGGCTGAGCGGCCGGGGCCGCGATCGGGACCTCCGGGCAGCCTCGCTGCGCTGTGCGAGGAGCCGGGAGGCGCCTGTCCCCGGGGTCCTCCGGGGGAAACATCCGCGCAACACGGCCGTGGCTATGCTCGACCCATGGCGGACCTGTTCGACGGATACGGGGCGACGCTCGCCCTCCGCCGGCACGGCTCCGCCGTCCCCTGGGACGAGATGTTCCCCGAGCCCTCGCACTCCGGCCCGGTCGCGCCGCGTGAGCCCTATCGGGACATCTACCAGGCGCTGAACCGGATGACCCAGGAGGAGCTCCGCGGCCGCACCGAGGCCCTGGCCAAGTCCTATCTCGCGCAGGGCGTCACCTTCGACTTCGCGGGCGAGGAGCGGCCGTTCCCGATCGACGCCGTGCCGCGGGTCATCGCGCGCTCGGACTGGGAGACGGTGGAAGCCGGCGTTAAGCAGCGCGTGCGGGCTCTGGAGGCGCTGCTCGCGGACATCTACGGGCCGCAGCTCGCCGTCCGCGACGGCGTCGTCCCGGCACGGGTGATCGCCTCCTCGAAGCACTACCACCGCCAGGCCGCGAACATCCACCCGGCCAACGGCGTGCGCATCCACGTCTCCGGCATCGATCTCATCCGCGACGAGCAAGGCCAGTGGCGGGTGCTCGAGGACAACGTGCGCGTGCCGAGCGGGGTGAGCTACGTCATCTCCAACCGGCGCGTGATGGCGCAGACGCTCCCGGAGCTGTTCACCTCGCTGAGCATCCGACCGGTCGGCGACTACCCGAGCCGGCTGCTGGCCGCCCTCCGCGCGAGCGCGCCGGCAGGCGTGGACGACCCGAACATCGTCGTGCTCACGCCCGGCGTGTACAACTCGGCCTACTTCGAGCACACGCTGCTGGCCCGGCTGATGGGCCTGGAGCTCGTCGAGGGCCGCGACCTGTTCTGCTCCGGCGGCCGGGTGTTCATGCGCACCACCTCCGGGCCCCAGCGGGTGGACGTCATCTACCGCCGCGTGGACGACGAGTTCCTCGACCCGCTGCAGTTCCGGGCCGACTCGGTGCTCGGCGCGCCGGGGCTCATGCTCGCCGCGCGGCTGGGCAACGTCACCATCGCCAACGCGGTCGGCAACGGGGTCGCCGACGACAAGCTGATGTACACGTACATGCCCGAGCTCATCGCCTACTACCTGGGCGAGAAGCCCGTCATCAAGAACGTGGACACCTGGCGCCTGGAGGAGCCCGAGGCGCTCGAGGAGGTGCTCGACCGGCTCGACGAGCTCGTGGTCAAGCCGGTCGACGGCTCCGGCGGCAAGGGGCTCGTCGTCGGCCCCGACGCGAGCCCGCGTGAGCTGGAGGCGCTGCGCAAGCGCCTCATCGAGGATCCGCGCGGCTGGATCGCCCAGCCGCTGATCCAGCTGTCCACCATCCCGACGCTCGTGGAGGACGGCATGCGGCCCCGCCACGCGGATCTGCGGCCCTTCGCCGTGAACGACGGAAAGGACGTCTGGGTGCTGCCCGGCGGCCTCACCCGGGTGGCGCTGCCCGAGGGTCAGCTCGTCGTCAACAGCAGCCAGGGCGGCGGGTCGAAGGACACCTGGGTGGTGGGCTACGAGCCGGGCTTCGGCCATATGCCGCACTCGGTGCACGACGTGGGCTCCATCGTCTTCGACCAGGCGACCACGCAGGCGATCCCGATCGTCTACGGGCAGCAGGGCGAGCCGGATCACAGCCCCCTGGACTCGCCGCGCTCGGACCAGCAGCAACAGCAGCAGCAGGCGCAGCGGACGGACCGGCCGTGCTGAGCCGCATCGCCGAGAGCCTGTTCTGGATCGGCCGCTATGTGGAGCGCGCGGACGGCACCAGCCGGATCCTCGACGTCCATCTGCAGCTGCTGCTGGAGGACACCTGGATCGAGGAGGACCCGGCCTGCCGCTCGCTCATGTCCGTGATGGGAGCGGCGCCGCCGGATCCGGACACGGAGATGACGCGGCAGGACGTCCTGGACGCCCTCGCCGTGGATCGCACGCACCCCTCCTCGATCGCGTACTCGCTGGGCGCGGCGCGGGAGAACGCGAGACGAGCGCGGGAGATCGTCTCATCCGAGCTCTGGGAGAGCCTGAACACCACCCGCTCGACAATGCCCCGCCGGGTGACGAGCGAGAAGGCGCACTCCTTCTTCTCCTGGGTGCGCGAGCGCGCGGCGCTCGTGGTCGGGATCGTGGAGTCGTCCATGAGCCGCGACGACGCCTGGCAGTTCCTCACCCTCGGCCGGAGCCTGGAGCGGGCCGACCAGACCGCCAGGCTCCTGGCCACCCGCTCGCTCACCGAGGCGAGCGGCCCGTCCTGGACGACGATCCTGCGCTCCTGCGGAGCCCACGAGGCCTATCTGCGCACCTACCGCGGCGCCCCCTCGGCGCGCAACGCCGCCGAGTTCCTGCTGCTGGACCGGCTCTTCCCGCGCTCGATCATCCACTCGATCGCCCAGGCGGAGGCCTGCCTGAACACCATCGACCCTTCGAACGGACGCTCCGGCTACACCTCCAGCGCGCAGCGCACCCTGGGACGCATTCGCAGCGAGCTCGAGTACCGCACGATCTCCGGGATCATCGAGGATCTGCCGCGGCAGATGGAGCGCGTGCAGCGGGCGAGCTCCGAGGCGTCCGAGGGAATCCGGGAGCGCTTCTTCCCGGCCCACTCGCTGCCGGTCTGGGTGGAGGAGAAGTCGTGAACCGCCTGCGCATCGTGCACACGACGGGCTTCCACTACGGCGGCGAGATCACGGCGTCCTACAACGAGGCCCGCATGCTCCCGGTGACGACCGCCGATCAGCTCGTGCTGCACTCCCATCTGGACATCCACCCGGTCAGCGCTCAGGCCGCGTACCGCGACTACTGGGGGACGCAGGTGAGCTCCTTCGAAGTGCTCACCTCGCACACCTCGCTCTCGCTGACGGCGACGAGCCTCGTCGAGGTGAGGCCCAGCCGGCATCCCGAGCACGCGCTGGGCTGGCAGGAGCTGGGCGTGCTGGCCCAGCGGGCGGTATCGACCGTGGAGCAGCTGGGGCAGACCCGCCGCACGGCACCGGCCGAGGATCTCGCGCAGAAGGCCCGCGAGATCGCCTCCGAACACGAGGACGCCTGCTCGGCGGCCCGGGCCGTCTGCGAATATGTCGGTTCGAGCATGCAGTATGTGCAAGGTGTCACCGGTGTGCAGACCACGGCCGCGGAGGCCTGGCAGCTGCGCAAGGGGGTGTGCCAGGACATCGCGCACGCCGCGCTGGGCGCCCTGCGCGCCGTCGGCATCCCTGCCCGATACGTCTCGGGATACCTGCATCCGCGGCGAGAGCCGGCCGTGGGCGAGCTGGTGAAGGGCGAGTCGCACGCCTGGGTGGAGTGGTTCTGCGGCGACTGGCGCGGCTATGACCCCACGAACCTCATCGACATCGGCGACCGGCACGTGCGGGTGGGCCACGGCCGGGACTACGGCGATGTTGCCCCGCTGCGCGGCGTCTACTCCGGCTCCTCGGCCTCCAGCCTGTTCGTCACGGTGGAGATCACCCGCGAGGCCTGAGCACGCGCGTCAGGCGGCTCGCGCCTGCAGCCGGTGGCGCAGCCCGAACCACCACAGCCCGATGAGCGCGGCGAGCAGGCCAGCGGCGGCGCCCAGAGCGATCGGCCAGCGCGGGCCGAAACCGTCCGCCATCCAGCCGATGACCAGTGCGCCCAGCGGGATGCCGGCCGTGGAGACGGCGAAGTAGATCGCGATCACGCGGCCTCGCACCGCGGCGTCGGTGGACAGCTGCACCCAGCTGTTGGCGGTCGACAGCGACAGCGGCAGGGCGAAGCCGACGATGACGAGCATCGCTGCGAAGGCCCAGAAGCTCGGCATCACCGAGGCGAGCGCCGCGCCCAGGCCGAACAGGGCCATGCCGATCACCATCCGGCGAAGCCGCGGACGCTCGGCCCGCGCGGCGAAGAGCGCGCCGGACAGCGAGCCGATCGCCACCACGGAGGACAGCACCCCGTAGTTGCCGGCGCCCTCGCCGAACTCCACGGACATCGTCGCCGCGAAGATCGGCAGGTTCCAGCCGAAGGCGCCCAGCAGGAACGCCATGAGGAAGACCGCCATGAGGTCCGGGTGCGCCCAGACGTAGCGGAAGCCGTCCGTGAAGGCAGCGGAGCGTCGTGTGCCCGTCATCCGGGGCGCGCGCAGCAGCTCCGAGCCGCGGATCCGGGTGAGCGCGAAGAGCATGCCCAGGAAGAAGAAGCCGTTGACGATGAACACCCAGCCGTCGCCGACCCCCGCGATGATGAGCCCCGCCGCCGCGGGCCCGACGAGCCGTGCCGCGTGGAAGCTCGCCCCGTTCAGGCCCACGGCGTTCGACAGATGCGTGGGCGGCACGAGCTCGTTCGCGATGGACAGCCGCGACGGGGACTCGATCGCGCTGGCGATCCCGTTGCACAGGGCGAAGGCGTACAGCAGCTCGACGTTGGCGTGACCGGTCAGCAGGAGCACGCCGAGCAGGACGCCGAGCACGAGGAAGGAGGACTGCGTCGCGAAGATGATCCTGCGCTTGTCGAACCGGTCCGCGAGGTAGCCGCTCAGCGGCACGAGCACGATCTGGGGAAGGAACTGCAGGGCAGTGGTGACGCCGACCGCGAGAGCATTGTTGTCGGTCAGCTCCGTGAGCACGACCCAGCTCTGGGCGGTGGACTGCATCCAGTTGCCGATGGCCGAGGTGAACGCCCCCGCGGCCCAGCGCCGGTAGTTCGGGACGGCGAGGGACCGGAATGTCGCCCACATCTCGTCGCCGCCCCTCCCGCGGGCGCACGATGCCAGACCGAGCCCCCCGGTCAGCCTATCCCGGCCTCGCGTGCAGCCCGGGGCCTGCCGGGGAGCGCGGTAGGGGAGAATGACGGCATGCCCGAGTTCCTCGACGACGACGGGATCCGGGTCGTCTACTACGAGTGGCCCGTCGTCGAGCCGAAGGCCGCCGTGCAGATCGTGCACGGCCTCGGCGAGCATGCGAGCCGCTACGGCTGGCTCGCCGAGCACCTGAACAGGGCCGGCTACGCCGTGTACGGGAACGACCACCGCGGCCACGGCCGGACCGGCATCGGCCAGGCCGGCGGCGACCCGGCGCCCTCCGCGCCCCCCGCAGGCGAGCGCGGCTCGGCGGACGCGCGCCTGGGCCGGCTGGGTCCCGGGGGCCTGCGAGCGGTCGAGCGGGGCGTCACCATGCTCAGCGGGATCGTGCGGCGCCGGGAGCCGGGCGTCCCGCTCGTGCTGCTCGGCCACTCCTGGGGCGCGCTGATGGCGCAGCGCGTCGCCGACCACGATCCGCTCGCCTATGACGCCCTCGTGCTGTCCGGGACGGGACTGCGGATGCCCTGGTCGCTCAACCCCGGCGATCTCAACCGGCGCTTCCGCCACCTCGGCCGCACCGGCTACGAGTGGCTCAGCCGCGACCCCGCGGTCGTGCGCGCGGCGGTGGAGGATCCGTTGATGTTCCACGCCGAGGTGCTCGGCACGCTCGGCCTGCGCGACAGCCTGCGCCTGTACGGCCGGCCCTCGCCCGAGCTGCCCGCCGAGCTTCCTGTGCTGATCCTCGTGGGCTCGGAGGACAGCGTGTCGGGGGAGCGAGGCTCGCTGGCGCTGGCCAACGCCTACCTGCGCGCCGGGCTGGTGGATGTGGAGCTCATCGTCTACCGGGGCGCGCGCCACGAGGTCTACAACGAGACGAACAGGGAGCAGGTGGCTGCGGACCTCATCGCCTGGCTGGACGAGCGCATGCCGAGGCCGGTGGACGACGCGGCTGCGGACGGCCGGGCCGACGGCGGCGGCAGCGGCGCGCAGCCGAGCGCCTAGGCTGTCCTCGTGCACGGCGAATACAAGGTGCCCGGCGGGAAGCTCGTCGTCGTCGACCTCGAGGTCAGCGAGGGCAGGATCGCCCGATTCCAGCTCTCCGGCGACTTCTTCCTGGAGCCGGACGAGGCGCTCGGCGACATCGAGGCCGCCGTGGAGGGCCTGCCCGCCACCGCGGACGCGCGCCAGCTCGCCTCCGCGATCACGGCGGGGCTGCGCGAGGGCGCGCAGCTCGTGGGCTTCAGCGCGGATGCCGTCGCGGTGGCCGTGCGGCGGGCGCTGGTGAACGCGAGCGGCTGGCGGGACTACGACTGGCAGATCGTGCATCCCGGCCCCTTGCGCCCGCGGCAGCATCTCGCCCTCGACGAGGTGCTCACCACCGAGGTCGGCCTGGGCACCCGCCCGCCCACGCTGCGCATCTGGGAGTGGGAGGAGCCCGCCGTCGTGATCGGCAGCTTCCAGTCGCTGCGCAACGAGGTCGATCTGGATGCCGCGCAGCGGCTCGGCATCGACGTGGTCCGCCGCATCTCCGGCGGCGGCGCGATGTTCATGGAGGCCGGATCCGTCGTCACCTATTCCCTGTACGCGCCCGGCGAGCTCGTCCAGGGCATGAGTTTCGCCGAGTCCTACGCCTTCCTGGACGAGTGGGCCGTCATCGCCCTGCGCTCGCTGGGCATCGACGCGGAGTACAAGCCGCTCAACGACATCGCCAGCTCCCAGGGCAAGATCGGCGGAGCAGCGCAGAAGCGGCTGGGCAACGGCGCTGTGCTGCACCACGTCACGATGAGCTACGACATCGACGCCGAGAAGATGGTGCAGGTGCTGCGCATCGGCCGCGAGAAGCTGAGCGACAAGGGCACCACGAGCGCGGTCAAGCGAGTGGACCCGCTGCGCAGCCAGACCGGCCTGCCGCGCAGGGCGATCATCGACCGCCTTGTGGAGACCTTCACCGCGATGTACGGCGGGACGCCGGGGGAGCTCAGCGCCGAGGAGCTCGAGAAGGCGGACGCGCTCGTGGAGTCCAAGTTCAGCACGGACGCCTGGCTGCGCCGCGTCCCCTGAGCGCCTCGCCGCCTAGGCGGAGCCGCGCTCCGCGAGCCGCACGAGGAGCCGCAGACCCTGATCCACGGTCCGCTCGAGCACGCGCTCGGGCCCGCCGTCCAGCTGCAGGCGCTGGGCCCCCGAGCCCTCAGCGCTCGCCCACCCGAGGTACACGGTTCCGGGCTCGTGGCCGTCCACGGCGTCGGGCCCGCCCACACCGGTCGTGGCCACGGCGATGTCGGCGCCCAGGAGCCTGCGGACGCCCGTCGCCAGAGCGACGGCGCACTCGGGCGAGCATGGATCGACCCCCTCGGGAACGCCCAGCACCTCGGTCTTGACCTGCATGCCGTAGGCGACCACGCCGCCCGCGAACCAGTCCGAGGCGCCCTCGCCCTTGCCGACCTCCCCGGCGAGGAGTCCTGAGGTGAGGGACTCGGCGACGCCGACGGTGAGATCGCGCTCACGGGCAACGGCGCTCAGGCGCTCGATAGGGGTGTCCATCGGACAAGCCTGCCATGTCCCGGGCGGCGTGGCGCCGGTCCGACCCGGCCCTTCCGGCTCGCGTCGCTGGCGCGGCAGCCGCGCACGGGTTACGGTCGAACCGTCGCGACAGCGGGGGGAGGTCTGCATGAGGACACGCGCCGCCGTCGTCATCGACGCGGAGGACCGTCGGTTCTCGATCGAGACGATCGAGACCCGGGAGCCGCAGCCGCACGACGCCGTGGTCGCGATCGACGCGGCCGCCTTCTGCTATTCCGACTGGATCGCCATGAACGGGGACGCCGAGGTGCGGGCGCCGGGCATCCACCCCATGGTCCTGGGGCACTCCGCCGTCGGAACGATCGCCGGCGGCGGCAGCGAGTCGCGTCACCGGACCGGGCAGCGCGTGCTCATCACCGCGACGCCCGAATGCGGGACGTGCTACTGGTGCGTGCGGGGGCGGATCGACCAGTGCGAGAAGCTCTTCGTTCCCGCGCCCGTCGCCGGCACGCTCGCCGACGGCCGCGAGGTCCGCGCCCCGGGCCACACGGGTGCATACGCGCAGCTCGCGACGATCCGCGACATCCAGGTGTTCCCCGTCGACAGCGAGCTGCCGGACGAGTGGCTCGCCATGTTCGGCTGCGGCATTGTCTCGGGTATGGGCGCGGTCGTGAACGTGGCCCGCGTCGAGCCCGGGTCCACCGTCGCGGTCGTGGGCTGCGGGCAGGTGGGTCTCTGGATGATCCAGGCCGCCCGCATCCTGGGCGCCGAGCAGATCATCGCGGTGGAGCCGCTGCCCGCGCGGCGCGCCCTCGCGCAGCGGGTCGGCGCCACGGCCGTCGTGGACCCCGCGGAGGTCGACCCTGTGGACGCTGTGCGCGAGCTCACAGGGGGCGTGCGCGCTGACTACGGATTCGACGCGGGCGGTTCGGCGGAGGCCGTTCGGACGGCGTTCCTCTCGACGCGCAACGGAGGGGTCACGACGCTGACGACGTACGTCGCACGCCTCGCGGAGGTGTCGCTGCCGCTGTTCGAGCTCGCGAACCGGGGGCGCGACGTGCGCGGCTCGCAGAGCGGACGCATCGACATGACCCGCGACATCGCGCGGTTCACGCGGATGCTCGAGTCCGGGCTCGTCGATGTGGAGGCGATGATCGGCGGCGTGCACGCGCTCGCCGACATCAACGACGCGCTCGCCGCGTCCCGTGACCGCGCCGAGGTCACGCCGATCGTCGTGCCGTGAGCGCGACGCGGGGCGGTACGGCTAGCCCAGCAGCTCGGCCTGCTCAGGATGGGCCTGGAACCACTCCCGCACGAAGGAGCAGGCCGGCCTGACGCTCAGTCCGCCCTGTTCGCGGACGTCGGCCATCGCTGCGTCCACCAGGGTGGAGCCCAGGCCGCCGCCACGGCGGTCCGGGGCGATGCCGGTGTGCGTGAAGATGAGGGTGTCCCCGCGCCGCAGGTAGTCGGCCACGCCGATGAGCTCGCCGTCCTCGTAGAGCGCGTAGCGCGACTGCTCGGGCTCGTGACGCACCTCGACGCCGACTGTGCCGTTCCCGGCCTGCATGGTCATCGCCTCCTCAGGACGCGTAATCAGGTGCGGGGCCGAGCCCGAAGAACTCCTCGAGCGTCAACGTCCCCGTCCGGTGCATCTCCGCCGCGAGCTCGGGGCCCACGTAGCGGTAATGCCACGGCTCCCATACATAACCCGTCACGGCCTGATCGTCTTCCGGGTAGCGCAGGATCCACCCGTACTCCCAGGCGTGCTGAGCCAGCCACTGGCCTCCCGGGGTGTTCGCGAAGCACTGGTCCAGCGCGCAGCCGCTGCCGTCGTCGAAGTCGATGACGAGCCCCGTCTGGTGTTCGGAGTAGCCGGGGCGCGCCGAGAAGGTGTCCGCCTGCGCCTGACCGTAGCCCGCCACGTAGTTGTTGTACACCCGCACCTGTGTGGCGTAGGAGCGGTACGCGCTCTGGATGATCAGACCGACGCCGTCCGCCTGCGCCGCGGCGTGCATCTGCTGCACCGCGTCCGCTGCGGGCTGGCGCACGGGCTGCCCGTTGACATTCGGGATGCCGGCAGGCATGACCAGGTCCGGCGCCTCGAAGTCCGGGGGGTCCATCGGGCGGCGTTTGTCCACGACCACCCAGAGGGACATCGGGTCGGTGGTCGAGTAGCGGGAGCTGTCGAAGGCGCCCGCGGCCGGAGCTGTCCCGGCCGCAGGACTCGGGGCGGCCGCGGCGCTGGGCGAGGCAGCGCTGGGCGAGGCGGCGGGCACGCCGGCGGTGGGCACGCCGGAGGCGGGCGCGGACGAGCCCGCCGACGCGCCCGCACTGGGCGCCGCGCCGCGTCCGGGCACGCAGCCGGCCACCGTCAGGGCGCTCAGGGCGAGGACCGCTCCCAGCGCGGCGCGGCGCAGACGCATCAGGCGATCGCCGCGTCCACGATCGCCTTCGCCTCCGCCTGGACCCGAGCGAGATGCTCCGGGCCGGCGAAGGACTCGGCGTAGATCTTGTAGACGTTCTCCGTGCCCGAGGGCCGCGCGGCGAACCACGCGCGCTCGGTGACGACCTTCACCCCGCCGATCGCGGCGTCGTTGCCGGGCGCCCGGCTGAGTTTCGCCACGATCGGGTCCCCGGCGAGCTCGGAGGCGCCGATCGCCGCGCCGTCCAGCTGCGAGAGTGCCTTCTTCTGCGCGATCGTCGCGGGCGCGTCGATCCGCTCATAGGCGGGGTCGCCGAAGCTCTCCGTGAGGCGACGGTAGAGGGCGCTCGGGGAGGAGCCCGTGCGGGCGACGATCTCCGAGGCCAGCAGTGCGAGCAGGATGCCGTCCTTGTCGGTCGTCCACGGGGTGCCGTCCAGGCGCAGGAAGCTGGCGCCGGCGCTCTCCTCGCCGCCGAAGCCCACCGAGCCGTCCACCAGCCCGGGCACGAACCATTTGAAGCCCACCGGGACCTCCCAGAGCCGTCGCCCGAGCGATCCAGCCACCCGGTCGATCATGCTCGAGGACACCAGCGTCTTGCCCACCGCGGCGTCCGGGCGCCAGCCGGGCCGGTTGCGATAGAGGTAGTCGATGGCGACCGAGAGATAGTGGTTGGGGTTCATCAGCCCGCCGTCCGGTGTGACGATCCCGTGGCGGTCCGCGTCCGCGTCGTTGCCGGTGATGAGGTCGTAGTCCCCGGCGCGGGTCACCACGGAGGCCATGGCGTAGCGGGAGGAGGGGTCCATCCGGATCTCGCCGTCCCAGTCCAGCGTCATGAAGCGCCAGCTCGGGTCCACCACGGGGTTGAGCACGGTCAGGTCGAGGCCGAAGCGCTCCCCGATGCGCTCCCAGTAGGCGACGCTGGCGCCGCCGAGCGGATCCGCCCCGATCCGCACGCCCGCGGCGCGGATGGCCTGGACGTCGACGATGCTGGCGAGGTCGTCCACGTAGCTGCCGAGGAAGTCGTAACGCCCCGGGGCCGCCGTGCCCGCACGGGGGATGGAGGCCACGCCCTGGCGGATGAGCTCGTTGGCCCGCGCCGCGATCCAGGAGGTCGCGTCGGTGTCGGCGGGCCCGCCGTGCGGGGGGTTGTACTTGAAGCCGCCGTCCCGCGGGGGGTTGTGACTCGGCGTCACGACGATGCCGTCGGCCTGCCGTGAGCGGTCGGCGACATTGCGGTTGTGGCGGATGATCGCGTGGCTGACCGCGGGGGTGGGCACGAAGCCGTCCGAGGCGTCCGCGAGCACCTGCACGCCGTTGGCGAGCAGCACCTCCAGGGCGGTCCGCTGCGCGGGAGCGCTCAGGGCATGCGTGTCCGCGCCGATGTACAGCGGCCCGCCGATGCCCTGCTCGCGGCGGTACTCCACGATGGCCTGGGTGATCGCCAGGATGTGGGTCTCGTTGAACGCGGTCCTCATGGCGCTGCCCCGGTGCCCGGAGGTCCCGAAGGCCACCGCCTGCTCCGGCACGTCCGGATCGGGGACGAGGTCGTAGTAGTCCGCGACGAGCGCGTCCACATCGATGAGATCCGCTTCAGTGGCCGGGGTGCCCGCACGCGCGTCCATGCGCATAGTCTCGCATCCCCGCCTGTCCGCTGCCGTACCCCTTGTGCAGCCCGCGCGCAGCACGATACGGGCCCAGCGCAACCTGCACGAAACCGATGTTTTACAAAGCGGTTACATCCCGCGCGCTCGTCCAGGTTCCGAGAAAACATCCTGGTCAACGAGCATTTCTAGAGAAACAATCGTTTCCTTGCGCACCGCCGGCAGGGTGCGCCCGCTGCCTATAGTTCGAAGGTGAGCTCGCCCGCCCGCCCTCAGGACGCCCAGTCCTGGCTCGCCGACTACACGGCGCACCACCCTGAGGACGTGCTCCGGCTTCCCGGCCCCGTGCACGCCGACGGCGACCTCACGGCCGTCGCCGAGTCGCTCGCCCGCGCCGGGCGCACGCCGCTCGTGCACGCGCCCGGCCTGCGGGGCGGCGGAGCGGACGTGCCCGTGATCACCAACGTCTTCGCCAGCCGAGAGCGCATCGCCCGGCTCCTGGGCGTCGCCCTCGGCGAGCTGCACGCCGAGTTCGCCCGGCGCGTCGCCGCTGCGGTGCCGCCGCGTCTGGTGCAGGAGGGGCCCGTGCTCGAGCGGGTCCGGTCGGGGCAGCAGCTCGACCTCGGCACGCTTCCGCTGCTCACCCATTTCGCCTCGGACAAGGGGCCGTACATCACCAGCGGCGTCGTCGTCGCCGTCGACCCGGACACAGGGGTGGGCAATCTCAGCTTCCACCGCGCCACGCCGGCCGGCCGGGATCGCCTCGCGCTGAGCCTGCACTCCCGCGGCGACCTGTGGCGGCTCCTGCGCCGCTACGAGAAGCGCGGGCAGCCCATGCCCGTGGCGATGGTCATCGGCGGCCACCCCCTGTTCCTGCTCGCGGCCGCCGGCCGCGTGCCGGAGCAGGTGGACGAGCGCGCGCTGGCCGGGGGTCTGCTCGGCGAGCCGCTGGACGTGGTGCGCACCCCGGTGCACGGCATCGAGGTGCCCGCACATGCGGAGTTCGTGCTGGAGGGCACGATCGATGCTCTCGCCGAGGCGGAGGAGGGCCCGTTCGGGGAGTTCAGCGGATACTCCTCCGGCCGCTCAACCCGCAACGAGCTGCGGGTGCAGACGCTGCTGTCGCGAGCCAGCCCCATGCTCGTGAGCATCCTCGGCGGGCGCTCGGCCGACCACCTCACGCTGGGCCGGCTCGGCCGGGAGGCCGACGCCGTGCGCGCCCTGCGTGAGCGCTTCCCGCAGCTGCGGGCGGTGCACTGGCCCAGCTCCGGCACCCATTTCCACGCCTACATCGCCGTGGAGCAGCTGCGCCAGGGCGAGGCCAGGCAGATCGCGCTCGCCCTGCTGAGCTGGGACCCGTACCTCAAGACGGTCGTGGCGGTCGACGCGGACGTGGATGTCACCAGCGACGACGCCGTGCTCTGGGCGATGGCGGTGCATGTGCAGCCTGCCCGCGACGTGTTCGTCATCGACGAGCTGCCCGGGAACGCACTGGACCCGTCCTCCGATCCGCAGGGCACCGCGTCGCGGATGGTCATCGACGCCACGCGGCGCCAGCCCTTCGAGGCCTCGCCCATCGTCGTCTCCGAACAGGCCCGCACCCGTGCGGCAGCGCTCCTGGCCGAGGCGGGGCGATCGTGATGCGCGCGAGCTGCGTCGGAAGGCGGCAGGGGAAGGCAGGATCATGACGGAGATCAGCGCACCGCAGACGGCGCCCCTCACGCTCAGGGAGGGCGTGCGCCGCTTCCTCGAGGGCGGGCCGCACGGCCTGCTCATCGCCGGCCGGTGGGAGCCGGCCTGCTCGGGGCAGACCTTCGAGACGGTGGATCCGGCGACCGGGCGGTCATTGGGGAGCGTGGCCCGCGGCGCCGCGGAGGACGTCGACCGGGCCGTCCGCGCGGCGCGCTCCGCGCTCGAATCCGGCCCGTGGCCGACGATGACCCCCGCGGACCGCTCCCAGCTGCTCTGGCGCATCGGGGATCTGCTCGAGGAGCGTATCGAGGACTTCGCCCAGCTGGAGACGCTGGACCAGGGCAAGACCCTCGCCACCGCGCGAGGGGAGCTGTACGGCGCGATCAACAACTTCCGCTACTACGCAGGCTGGCCCACCAAGATCCTCGGCCAGACCATCCCCAGCTCCGTGACCCGGCAGGGGCCCGGACGGCAGGTCTTCGCCTACACGCGGAGGGAGCCGGTCGGCGTCGTCGGCGCGATCGTGCCCTGGAACTCGCCCATGATCATGACGGCGATGAAGCTCGCCCCCGCGCTCGCGGCCGGGTGCACCATCGTGCTCAAGCCCGCGGAGAACACCCCCCTGACCGCGCTGCTGCTCGGTGGCCTTTTGCAGGAGGCCGGGCTGCCCGACGGCGTCGTCAACGTCGTCACGGGCTTCGGCGGCGAGGCGGGTCAGGCCATCGCGGACCACCGCGGCGTCGACAAGGTCGCCTTCACCGGCTCCACGGCCGTGGGCAAGCGGCTGCTCGGCTCGGCAGCCGGGAACCTCAAGCGGCTCACCCTGGAGCTGGGCGGCAAGTCGCCGTCGATCGTGATGCCGGACGCCGACCTCGAGCGGGCGATCCCCGGCGTCTCCGAGGGCATCTTCTTCAACGGCGGCCAGGTGTGCGTGGCCGCGGCCCGCGTGTACGCGCATCGCGATGTGTACGACAGGGTCGTCACGGGCATGGCCGCGCACGGGGAGCGGATGCGTCTCGGGCACGGCCTCGACCCGGCGACGGACCTCGGGCCGCTCGTCTCCGCGGCGCAGGCCGAGCGCGTCTCCGGCTTCATCGATGAGGGCCGCTCCGAGGGCGCGACGGTCGTCACCGGTGGCGAGCGGTCGGGGGAGGGCGGCACCTTCTTCCCGCCTACCGTGCTCACCGACGTCCGGCAGGACATGCGCCTCATGCGCGAGGAGATCTTCGGGCCCGTCGCTGTCGTCACCCCCTTCGACGAGCTGGACGAGGTCGTCGCGTGGGCGAACGACTCGGAGTACGGCCTGGCGGCGAGCATCTGGACGGAGGGCCTGAGCAACGCTCACACGATCGCCGCCCGCCTGCAGGCGGGCACGGTGTGGGTGAACTGCCACTCCTATCTCAGCGTCGAGCTGCCCAAGGGAGGCCACAAGGAGTCCGGCTGGGGCTACGAGAACGGCCCGCAGGGACTGGAGAACTACCTCGAGACGAAGTCCGTCGTGATGGTGATCTGAGGTGATGCGGAGATGACAGCCGGAAAGCCGATCATCCTCGGGGTGTTCGAGATGATGAACCCGAGCAACGGGATGCCCACCTGGACCCATCCCCTGGGCCGGGGCGACGACTGGGACAGCCTGGACTACTGGGTGCGCCTCGCCCGCACCCTGGATGCGGCCGGCTTCGACTTCCTGTTCTTCGCGGACACCTACGGCTACGGGACCGCGGCCGGGCGGATCCTGCACGAGGTCGCCGCCCACGGGATCCAGTTCCCCGCGCTGGACCCGATGCTCGCGATCTCGGCGATGGCGCGGGAGACGCACGGCCTCGGCTTCGTCGTCACCTCGCCGACGACGGTGGAGCGCCCCTACGCGACGGCCCGGCGCTTCGCCAGCCTGGACCGCTTCACGGACGGCCGTGTCGGCTGGAACGTCGTCACGGGCAGTCACCAGGCCACCACGGACGCGCTCTTCGGGGTGGTCGCTCAGGTATCGCACGACGAGCGGTACGACGCCGCGGACGAGTTCGTGGACACCTGCCTGCGCCTGTGGGAGGGCTCCTGGGAGGAGGGCGCCGAGCTGCGCGACCGCGCCCGGAACCTCTATGCCGATCCGGCGAGGCTGCACCCGGTCGAGGTGGCCGGCCGCTACGAGCGCGCACGCGGCGTGTTCGCCGTGCCGCCGACCCCGCAGCGCTCGCCGGTGCTGTTCCAGGCGGGGACCTCCGAGCGCGGCCGCTCCTACGCCGCGCGCAATGCCGAGGCCGTCTTCATCCAGGGCCAGACGATCCCCACCGCCATCGGGCACGTCAGCGACATCCGCGAGAAGGCGCGTGCCCAGGGCCGCGACCCCGAGACCATCGCGGTCGTCACCGGGATGACCGTCGTCGTGGCGCCCACCCGGGAGGAGGCGCTGGCCAAGCGTGCGGAGTACGAGGCGCTGCTGGCGCTGGACGACGCCGCGGTCATGTTCGCCGCCATCACGGGCATCGACCTCACGGGACTGGATCCGCAGACCCCGCTGGTGGAACTGCACAGCGAGCAGGGCCAGACGCTCGTGGAGCGCTACGCGAAGATCAACCCGGATGCGCGGGTGCGCGACGTGCTCGACCAGTTCCGCACCAAGGCGATCCGCGGCTTCCAGGTGACCGGAGCCCCCGAGGAGGTCGCCGACGAGATCGAGCGGCTGCTGGACGAGTCCGGCATCGACGGACTCATGCTCGAGCCGACCTTCGGAGGTCCAGGGGCCTACGAGGACTTCATCGAGCTCGTGCTGCCGATCCTGGCGGCCCGCGGCCGCGTCGGAGGGCCCCCGCCCGGGCCCACGCTGCGTCACCGCATCACCGGCTCCGCGCGCCTGGCCGACGACCACCCCGCCGCGGCCTACCGCGCCCGCAGCGGAGCGCAGCCCGCGACAATCCCCGAGACGGAGAGCACCATGAGCAGCACAGGCAGCACGACCGCCGCCCCGATCGAGGCGCCGGCATGAAGGCCGAGGCCGTCGAGGCCGTGATCAGAGGCCTGAAGCGGGCGGGCGTGAGCGTCGCCAGCTACCTGCCGGAGTCGCTGATGAAGGAGCTCTACCCGGCGCTGGACGCCGACCCGGACATCCGCACCATCCCGGTGACCAACGAGGGCGAGGGCGCGGCGATCGCCGCGGGCGTGTTCCTCTCCGGCAAGCGCGCCGTGCTCGTCATGGAGAACTCCGGGATCCGCGCGGCGGCGGAGCCCCTGGCACGGGTGGGTCTGGGCGCAGGCATCCCCGTCGTCATGATCATGAGCTACCGGGGGGAGCTGGGCGAGGCCAACTGGTGGGCGATCCCGCACGGCATCACGATGGAGCCGATGCTCGACGCGCTGCGCACGCCGTACCGCATCGTGCGCGAGGTGGCGGAGATCGAGCAGGCCATCGTCGACGCCTACCGCTGGTCCTACGCGCGGTACCACCATTCCGCCGTCGTCCTGGGAGGGAGCGTCGTCCGATGAAGCGCTACGACTGCATGAAGGCCCTGGCGCCGCTGCTGAAGGACGAGCTCGTCATCCTCTCCCTCGGCGCCTCGGTGGACGAGTGGTACAACGCCGCACCGCACATGCGCGAGGCGAGCCTGTTCCAGCAGCAGCTGGGATGCGTCACCCCGGAGGCCTTCGGCCTCGCCGTCGGTCTGCCGCACCGGCGTATCGTGTCGCTGGACACGGACGGCGGCCTGCTGTTCAACCTCGGCATCCTCGCGACCCTGGCGAACGAGCAGCCGCAGAATCTCTTCGTCGTCGTCTGGGACAACAAGAAGTACCTCTCGGCCGGCGGGCACCGCACCCACACCGAGAAGGGCGTCGTGGACCTCGCCGCGATGGCCCGCGGAGCGGGGATCGAGGACGCATACAGCGCCACCTCCCTCGAGGAGTTCGAGGCGCACTGTCGCGCGGGCCTGACCGCGACGCGCCCCTACCTCGTCGTCGCACATGTCGAGGGCGCCGAGACGCTCGATCTGAAGCGCAAGCCCTCGGACGGCCGGGAGGACAAGTACGTCTTCGTTCGCCACGTCGAGCAGAGCGAGGGCGTGCTCATCATGGGCCCGAGCGAGAAGAACTGAGCGCGGAGCAGCACGACATGCCGATCCTCGACGCGGCGGAGCTGGCAGCGGGCCCTGCGCACAGCGGGGCCGTCGCAGGCGCTCCGTCCTACGACTACGTCATCGTCGGCGGGGGAGCCGCGGGCTGCGTGCTCGCCGCGCGGCTGTCCGAGGACCCGGGCGTGTCCGTGCTGGTCCTCGAGGCCGGCCCGGCACACGCGGGCGTGGCCGAGATCCTCGACGCCTCGCTGTGGGTGTCGCTGCTGCGCGGCCCCTACGACTGGGGCTACGACTATGCCCCCGCGCCGCACGTGGACGGGCGCGTCATCGCCATCCCCCGCGGGCGGGTCCTGGGCGGCTCGAGCAGCATCAACGCGATGATGTGGTACCGCGGCCATCCGCGCGACTACGACCTGTGGGCCGAGTCGGGCGCCACCGGCTGGGACTACGAGACGCTGCTGCCGTACTTCCGGCTCGTGGAGGACTGGGAGGGCGGCGCCAGCAAAGAGCGCGGCGCGGGCGGCCCGATGCGCGTCGAGCGATCCCGGAACCCCCATCCTCTGGCCACCGCCATGCTGGAGGCGGCCGGCGAGCTCGGCATGCCCGTGCTGGACGACCCGAACGGCCCCTCCAACCACGGCGCCGGCTACGCGAACTTCAACGCCACCACCACGCCGGAGGGGCGTATGGAACGGTGGAGCACGGCTCGCGGCTACCTCGAGCCCGCGCTCGCGCGCCCCAACCTCACCGTGGCGACCGGAGCTCAGGTGCTCCGGGTGGTCCTGGAGGGCTCGCGGGCCGCAGCGGTCGCGTACGCGGGGACGCGTGCGGCCGGCTCCGGCTCCGGATCCGCTTCGGCCGAGAGCGTCGTGCGCGCGGAGCGCGGAGTCGTCATGGCGGCAGGCGCGATCGACACCCCCCGGCTGCTCATGTTCTCCGGCATCGGCGACCCGGCGGAGCTCTCCGCGGTGGGCATCGGCGTCGCGCACGCGCTCCCGGGCGTCGGCCGGAACTACCAGGACCATCCGCTGCTGCAGGGCATGACCTTCCGCGCGAAGGAGCCGCTGGGGCCCGTCCGTGACAACGGCGGAGGCAGCATGGTGAACTGGATGTCCTCCCACGCGGACGGCCGTCCCGACCTGCACGCCTTCGTCGCGCAGGGCCCTCAGGCCAACCCGGGGCTGCAGCAGCTCTACCCGCTCGGCGACGGGCCGCTGTTCGCGGTGTCGCCGGGGCTCATGGGCACGCGCTCGGTGGGCTGGCTCAAGCTGCGCTCAGCCGATCCCTCGGTGCCCGCCGAGGTGCAGCCGAACTTCTACGCCGAGCCGGAGGATCTCGACGCGCTCGCGGACGGCGTGGAGGCCGTGCTGGAGCTGCTGAGCACCTCCGCCTACCGCGAGCTGAGCGAGGGGCCGGTCGTGCCCTCGGCGCGACTGATCACGGCGCGGGAGCGCCGACAATTCGTGCGCACGGCGACCGAGACCTTCTTCCATTCCTGCGGCACCGCCAAGATGGGCACCGACGAGGAGGCGGTGGTCGGTCCGGACCTCGCGGTACACGGTCTGGAGGGCCTGTGGGTGGCCGACGCCTCGGTCATCCCGGTCATCCCCAGCTGCAACACCCTGCCGGTCGTCCTCGCCGTGGCGGAGCGCGCCGCCGAGCTGATCGACGGCCGCAGCCGCCTGCCCGGGGACTGACCGTGCGCGTCGTCGTCGGCATCACGGGCGCCTCCGGAGCGGCGATCGCCGTGGCGGCCCTGCGGATGCTCGCCGCCGCCGATGCGGAGGTGCATCTCGTCGTGAGCAGATGGGGGCGGGTGACCCTCGAGCACGAATGCGGCATGCAGCCGCGGGAGCTGCAGCCGCTGGTGGCGCAGCTGCACGCGAACGGCGACCTCGCCGCCCCGATCTCCAGCGGCTCCTTCCGCGTGGACGCCACGCTCCTCGTGCCCTGCAGCGCCCGCACGCTCGGCGCGATCGCCTCCGGCAGCGGGGACACCCTCATCAGCCGGGCCGCGGACGTGGCGCTGAAGGAGCGCGGCCGGCTGGTCCTCGCGTTGCGGGAGGCTCCGCTGTCGGTGATCCACCTGCGCAACGCGCTCACGGTCGCCGAGGCGGGAGGCATCGTCTACCCCCTCGTGCCCACCTTCTATGCCCGCCCGCGGTCGGTGGACGAGCTCGTGCAGGACGCGGCTGCGCGCCTGGTCGCCCTCTGCGGTGTCGACGCTCCCCTGCGTCGCTGGGGCGAGGGCCTCGGGCTCGACGCGCGCGATGAGGAAGCGCCCTGACCGCAGCTCGGCGGACGGGGCCGGTCGGCGGCCCGCGCTGCGCGGCGGGCGCACGTCTGTTGCCCTGGGGGCCGATAGTAGGCTCTCAGGCATGTCGAGCCTCCCGGTTCCGCGGCGGTACAGCTATCTGGGGCCCGCCGGCACCTTCACCGAGGCCGCGCTCAAGCAGGTGCCCGAGGCAGCCGGCCAGGAGTGGCACCCGGTCAGCAACGTCGGCGAGGCGCTGGACGACGTCGTCAGCGGGCGCAGCACCGCTGCGATGATCGCCATCGAGAACTCCGTCGAGGGCGGCGTCTCCGTCGCCCAGGACGCGCTCGCGAGGATCCCCGGCCTGCGCATCATCGGGGAGTATCTCGTCCCCGTGACCTTCGACCTCGTGGCGCGCCCGGGGACGCAGCTGGCGCAGGTGCGCACGGTCTGCGCCCATCCTGTGGCCTACGCGCAGACGCACCGCTGGCTGGACGAGCGGCTGCCGCAGCACGGCCATCTGCCGGCGGCGAGCAATGTGGCCTCGGCGGCCTCGCTGCTGAGCGAGGACCCTCAGGCGGCGGACGCGGCCATCGCTCCGCCCGGCATCACCGAGCGCTACCCGCTCGTCGTGCTCGCGGCGGGGATCGGCGACAACCCGAACGCGGTCACCCGCTTCGTCCTCGTCAGCGCTCGAGGGGAGCTGCCCCCGCAGACCGGCGCGGACAAGACGAGCCTCATCGTCGAGCTGCCCAGCGAGGAGCCCGGATCGCTGCTGCGCATGCTCGAGCAGTTCTCCACCCGCGGCGTGAACCTCAGCCTGATCCAGTCCCGTCCGATCGGGGACGAGCTCGGCCGCTACCGCTTCGTCATCGACGCGGACGGGCACATCCTGGACGAGCGTCTGGCCGACGCCCTGCTGGGCCTGCGGCGCTTCAGCCCGCGGGTCACCTTCCTCGGCTCCTACCCGCGGGCAGACCGCCGCGCGGTGGGATTCGATCCCCGTTATGCGGACGAGGTGTTCATCGAGGCTCGCGACTGGCTGCGCGGGCTCATCGCCGGCGAGCCGGAGGAGTGAGGCGGGCGCAGGTGACGACGAGGATCCCCGCAGCCCGGGGCCGGCCGCGCTCGGTCAGCCCCGAGGCGGTCGCGGCGATCGCCTTCGACCTGTTCGACCAGCAGGGGTTCTCGGCCACCACGATGGAGGACATCGCCCGCGCGTCGGGCGTGAGCCGGCCCACGCTCTTCCGCTATTTCGCCTCCAAGGGCGCGATCCTCTGGTTCCACTACGAGGAGCGCACCTGCGGCTTCCGGGCGCTGCTGTTCGCCTCCGCGCCCGAGCTGCCGATCCTCGACGCCGTGTTCGAGACCTTCCTCCAGCAGCTGCTGGAGCGGGGCGAGGAGCAGATGGCCATCACCCGGCGCCGCATCGTGATCGGCCTGCGCGAGAGCGGCACGACGATCGGCGAGCAGGAGCATCAGGAGGAGTGGGAGGCGATCGTCGCGGAGTTCATCGCCTCGCGCCTGGGGCGCGAGGCCGTGGACCTCGACTCCCGGGTGCTCGCGAGCGCGATCTGGAACGGGCTGTGGACGGGCGTGCGCGCCTGGGCGGCTGACGAGATTCCCGGAGAGGGACCGCGCAGCTATCTCGATCGGGCCAGGCGGCTGCTGGCCGGCTCCGAGGTGCTCGGACGCTGACCGGGCGGGGTCAGACGAAGTCTGCGCAGATCATGAGGAAGCGCACCGGCTCCTGCGAGGCGTTGCGCCAGCTGTGCGGCACCGTGGGATCGATCGTCAGGGAGGAGCCCGCCTCCACGAGAGCGGGCGGCCTGTCCTCCCGCTCGCAGCGGACGACCCCCTCCAGGACGTAGACCACCTCCTCGCCGCCGTGCTGGAACACGTCCTGGTCGCTCTCGCCCGCGCCGAGCTCGAAGAGGTAGGCCTGGATCGACTGGCCGGGTCCGCCGGCGATCAGCTGGATCGACACGGAGTCCCGGTCGTCGCGCAGGGGGATGTGCAGCGCCGTGCGGGACTCCTCGGCCACCGGAGGCAGCAGCTCGGAGGGGCGGGTGCCGAGCGCTGCTGCGAGCGCGTACAGCGTGGAGACGCTGGGCAGCAGCCGCCCGCTCTCGAGCTTGGAGATGAAGGGCTGGGAGACGCCCACCCGTCCGGCGAGTTCCCGCATCGACCAGCCGGCCGCCTCGCGGCGGGAACGCACGCGGGCGCCGATCTGAGCAGCCGGCGCACTGCCGAGCTCTGGGGCAGGCTCCTCATCGTCCTGCGGCCGGTACGCCCGCTCCTGCGTCATGCGCCTGCGCTCCCAGCCTCGTGTAACACGCCCGATATAACCAGTGGTTATCGTAAGAGCCGATAACCCATCGTTATCGTAGCTGCCGCTGTCCAGACGACGCCCGAGAGGATGCCCGCCGCCATGACCAAGAAGATCTTCCTCGGCGCCTTCGAGGAGCTCACGCCCAACTTCATCGCGAACGGATGGAGCAACCCGCGCAGCGACACGGAGGGCTTCGCCACCCTGCGCTACTGGCAGGACATGGCTCGGGGGCTGGACGAGGGCGGCTTCGACTTCCTCTTCCTCGCCGAGGCCATCGGCTACCCCATGCGCGACGACGGCTCGGTGCCCGAGGCCGTCATCCGGGAGGCCGTGCAGATCCCCAACCACGACCCGATGACCGTGCTCAGCGCGCTCGCGGCGACGGTCGACCGGCTCGCCTTCGCCGTGACCACCTCCACGACGGCGCACCACCCCGTGCTCAACGCCCGCGCGCTGACCAGCCTGGACCATTTCACGGAGGGCCGGCTGGCCTGGAACATCGTCACCTCCGATCACCAGCAGGCGCTCTCGCGCATCCTCGGGCTGCGCACGATCACCCCGCACGCCGAGCGCTACCGCCGCGCCAACGAGTTCCTCGAGCTCTCGCTGCGGCTGTGGGAGACCGGCTGGGAGGACGACGCGGTGGTCTACGACAAGGCGACGAAGACCTACGCCGACCCGTCGAAGGTGCACCGGATCACCCACTCCGGCGAGTTCTTCGACTTCGACGGCTACTTCACCGCGATCCCCTCGCCCCAGCGCACGCCCTTCCTGCTGCAGGCCGGCACCTCCCCGGCGGGGCGCGCCTTCGCGGGCCGCTACGCCGAGTGCGTCTTCATCCAGGACAAGACGGTGCAGGAGGCCGCCGCCACGGTCGCCGACCTGCGTGCCAGGGCCGCGGCCAGCGGCAGGGATCGCGACGACATCAAGGTGATCGACTGCGTCTCGATCGTCGTGGGCTCGACGGAGGCGGAGGCCCGTGCGCTCCGGGAGGAGATCGACGCGACCGTCAGCCGAGACGCCGCCGCGGCGCTGTTCATGGGCTGGAGCGGCGTCGACCTGTCCGTGTTCCCGTTGGACGCGACCCTGGAGGACGTCACCACCGAGGTCGGCAAGACCGCCCTGAGCACCTTCCAGAAGGGTGCGGAGAGCCCCACCGTGGCCGAGGTGCTCGACATGATCACCGTGTCCTTCGGCGGGCCGCGCATCACCGGCACCCCGGAGTCCGTCGTCGATCAGATCGATCAGCTCGTGCAGGCCTCCGACCTGGACGGCTTCCTCGTCATCAACAACTACGGCGGCATGCCGGGATACCGCGATCTCATCGACCACGTCATGCCGCTCATGCGCCGCCGCGGCCTGCTGCCGGCTGAGCCGCCCGGGGGCAGCATGCGCCGCCGGATCCTCGGACACGACAGCGACAGGCTCCCCGCCAGCCATCCCGGAGCGCAGCTGCGTCTGCGCTGAGCGGGCCTTCCGCGGGCTCCGCCCGTGGCTTTCCCCCGAGGCTCCGCCCCGTGCTCGCGCGGCGGCTCAGGCCGTTGCCCTCGCCTCCGCTGCGGCCGCTGCGCCCGCCCCGGGTGCTCGCGGCCCGCGCGGTCCCGCCGCCGCCGGGCCTGCCTCGGCCAGCAGGGCCTCCAGCGCGACGGCATCGTGCGGGGCGTGTCCGCGGCCGTCGTTGTCGAAGTACACGTACACGTCCCGCGGCGCTCCATCGGGCGTCGCGCTGCCACCGGCCCAGCCCAGAGCCCGGTCGGCCCACGACCGCAGCTCCTCGGGCGTGTAGCCGCTCATGTACCGCTCCTGCGCGCCGTGCAGCCGCACATAGACGTGGTCGGAGGTGACGCCTTCGAACATCGGCCAGGTCGAGGCCGTGTCGGCGACGGTGAGGGCCACGTCGTGCTCGCGCAGCAGCTCGAGGAACGCCGGGTCGGCGAAGCTCTCGGAGCGGGGCTCGAGGGCGTGGCGCAGCGGCCGGTCCTCGTCGATCTGGAGCCAGGCGCGCCCCTGCACGCGCCGGTCGTGCGCGCGCGCGAGCTCGAGCGCCTGGCCGGTGGTGCGCGGGAGCGACACGAGGAAGGCGGCGAGCGGCCCGGGCTCGAATCGCTGGCGGGCGGGCAGCTGCCAGAGGATCGGTCCGAGCTTCGGGCCGAGCGCGAGCGGGCCGGAGGCGAGGAAGTTCGACAAGGCCGGGCCGCTGTCCCGCAGCCGGAGCATGTGGGTGATGTAGCGCGGCCCTTTCACGGCGAAGACGAAGTCGTCCGGCACGCTGTCGCGCCAGCGGGCGTAGCTCTCCGGCCGCTGCAACGAGTAGAACGAGCCGTTGATCTCCGCGCTGGACATCCGCTGCGCGATGTACTCCAGCTCGCGACGCTGCACCAGTCCGCGAGGGTAGAAGTCGCCGCGCCAGTTCGGATACCGCCAGCCGGAGACGCCCACGCGGATACGGCCGGGGGCGGTGCTCATCCCGCGTCCGCCCAGCGCAGCGCGGCCAGCGGCTCGGCCGGCGGCCGGTCCTCGCGGGCCTGGTCCTCGGCGAGCTCCTCCTCGAGCACGATCACGCGGGCGCCGCCGAGCAGAGCCGCTCGGGCAAGGGCCTCGGCAAGCGGTGCCTCCTGCACCGCCTCGGCCGCGAGCGCGTCCCCGTCGCCGTGCGCCGCCCACGGCGGCCCGTCGAGGGCGAGCAAGGTGTCCTCCGAGGAGAGCAGGCGGGCATCGAGCAGCAGCGCGTCCACGCGTGCCTGCTGCAGCGCCTCGAGCACCTCGGGGGTGCCCTGCGCTCCGGCTGCGCCGCGATCCGCCGCGGCCCGGTCGCGCAGCTGTGCGATGCTCGCCGCGATCCTCTCGTCCACGGCGCGCTGCACCGCCTCCTCCAGGACCCGCTCGTCCGAGCCCTCCGCCTTGGTGTGCGCCTCCACCTCGACGACGAGGTCCCGGCTCTTGGGCGCCAGTCGCTCCTGCAGCAGCTGACGAGCGCGCACGTCCCCCGCGATCACGACGAAGCGGGGCCGCTGCTCGCGCACGATCCGGTCGACGGCCTCGGCCACCTCGGCCTGCGTGTGCTCCCAGATGTCCTCCGAGTGCATCTGAAAGCGCCGGTGCGACCATCCGCCGGCCTGCACCTTCTTCAGGCTGTCGGTGCGGCCCTCGATCCGCTGCTCCTGTGCGACCGGCGCGCGGTGGGCGCTGCGCAGCCGGAGGCGCGCGCCCTCGCGTGCGGTCTCCACCACGAGGTAGGGCACCGTGCCGGCGCGATGCCGCAGCAGGGGCAGGATACGCGGCAGCGGGCCGTGCTCGACCAGCTCGGGGCCCAGCCGTGCGCCGGTGAACGCCTCGTCCAGCACGAGCTCGCCGCCGCGGGCCAGCAGATAGCGGGTGGACGGGCTGGGCAGCCCGGCACCGTCCTCCAACGCTGTCGCGACTGCTCGGATGTCCTCTTCGGGCGCTCCCGCGGCGCGCAGCTCGTCGGCGAGCGCGCGGCGCCGCGCCTCCTCCTCGACCTGCGGTTTCGCCCCGCGCCCGTCGGTGAAAACGGTCGTCCAGGGCCCGGGCTGCGCAAGAAGCGCTGGCAGCTCAGGCGCGATCGCGGTCTTCGCATCAACCATCGATCCGTCTCCCTTCGCATGCGTCGCCGCCGACGCTAGGCCGCGGGGAAGGCGGGAGGGAACGGGTTGACGAAGATGCGCGCGGCGGTTACCCCGATGGCGCGTCGGGGAGAGCGAGCTCTCAGCGCCCCCCGAAGAGGCCGCCGAGGCCGCCGAGCAGACCGCCCAGGCCGCCCTGCTTCCCCGAGCCGCCCAGGCCCCCGCCGAGCACGCCCCCGAGGAGGTCGCCGATGCCGCCGCCGGAGGCGGCCTGCGCCTGCCCGTTGTCCCGGCTCTGCGCCGCGCCCTTCTGGCCGAAGAACTGCGACGCGAGCCACGCGAGCACGATCGGGGCGATGATCGGCAGGACCTTCTTCACGAGGTCCCCGGAGACCAGGCCGCCCTTGCCGCCCCCGGCGAGGGCCAGGGAGGCGTCGTCCTGCGCGTCGCCGAAGACGTGGCGCACGATCTTCGAGCCGTCCTCCGTGTCGATCTGATCGAGGGAGGGAGTGCCTTGTGCCAGCCCTGTCGAGGCGTGCTTCTCCAAGGCCTTCTCCAGGGAGGCCGCGCCGTCGGCGCTCGCGGCGTTGCTCGCCAGACCGCTGAGCAGGCCGGGCAGCGCCTGCTGCACCGCGCTGCCGGCGAGCTCGGGGGAGACGCCCAGCTTCCGCGCGATCTCGTCTACCGGGATGAGGCCGCTGAGGGCGGAGAGATCAGCCATGGTTCCTCTCTTCCTGTCTGGAGTGGACGTTAGCAACGCGCTGCAGACCGCCGGGAGCCGGGCGTCCCGCTGTGGAGAACCGGCCGCGGCTGTGGATTCCGCCCGACCGCGGCGCCCTCCCGTTACCGTTCGTCTGTCGCGCCCCCGCGCGGCCGAGGAACGAGGGAGACGAGATGTCGGAGACGCCGAGGCGAGGCAAGACGAGCAGGCCGGCGCCCCAGGCACCGGTCTTCACCCCCAGTCCGGAGGCCAAGGCGTCGGCGTTGCGGCTGCGGATCCTCGCCCTCGCGCTCTGGGCGGCCGCGATCGCCCTGGAGGCCCTCGCGATCTTCTGGCTGCTGCGGCCTCCCTTCGCGGAGCTCGCGGCGCATCAGGGCTTTCCCTCGTGGCGGTGGTGGCTGCTCATCGGCTTCCTCGTCGCGATCGCGATCCTGGCGATCGCCGGCTCCTTCTTCTGGAAGCGGGCGAACCGGCACGATCCCGCCCCGCGCTCGCAGCCCATCCGCTTCTTCGTGCAGAACCAGCTCGGCGCCATCATCGCCCTGATCGCCTTCGCCCCCCTGGTCGTCATGATCCTGCTGAACAAGGACATGGACGGAAAGCAGAAGGGCATCGCGGCAGGCGTCGGCATCGCCGTCGGACTCGTGGCCGTCCTGGCCGGCATCGACTTCAAACCGCTGTCGCGGGAGCAGGCGGCCGTCGAGTCGCAGGTCGTCGCGCAGCTCGTCGGCCGCGACGAGGTGTGGTGGAGCAGCGGAGGAGGCGTGGTGCACCTGTGCAAGGGCGTCTCCGATCTGGCCAAGGCGACCACACCGCTGAGCAACGGGCCCGTGGCCGACGCCTTCGCGGCCGGCAAGAAGGGCATCACGCTGGAGCTCGGCCCGGAGCTGCGCCAGTGCGGTCTGCCGGAGCCGGCGAACCTGCCCGAGATCGAGCAGTGGGTGCGTTCGGCCCGCGGCCTCTGACGCGGGCCGAACGAAGAGCTGCGCCCGGGCCGCGCCGGAATCCCCGCGGTGCGACCCGGGCGCAGCCCGGTCCGGTCAGCTGACGCGCCTGACTACTTCGAGAGCCCCCACAGCTTCGCGAAGTCCTTCTGGTAGTCGGGCACGGCGATGAATCCGGACTCGACATACGGCTCCGCCGTGTCCTTCGTGAGGATCTGCGAGAAGCCCGGGTCGAAGGTCGCCCAGTCGATCGTCGGCACCGGGTCCGGCATGCCCTGCTGCAGGCGCAGCGCCTGGTCGACGAGCAGCCACATGAGCAGGTGCAGATCGGTCGCCAGACCGGCCGCCTGCTGCCCGTCGCGGATCTGCTGGATGTTCGGCGGAGTGGAGGACTGGCCCAGACCCGGGACGTCCTTCAGGCCGGCTACCTGCATCTTCTGGGCGAGGCCCACCTGGATCTCGTCGGCCGCAGCGGCGAAGGCGAGGGTGTTCGGGTGCGACTGCAGATCGCTGACGATCATGTCCGCTCCCTGCGAGTCCATCACCGCCACCGGGATGTCGACCTTGCGCATGGTGCAGTCGGGGCAGAACTTCTTCATGTTGTCGATCGCCGCCTGCGCCTGCACGTTGGAGAAGGCCAGCTCGGGAATGTTGTAGAAGACGTACTCGCCCACCTTGCCGCAGGTCAGGTCGAGGTCCGCGGCCGCGAGCGTCCGGCCGCTGTCCAGCTGAGCGCCCATGCCGCCGTAGACGTCGTTGAGGCCGAAGTCCGCGGCGTTGGTGATCGAGGCGGGCACGAAGGTGATGCCTTCGTCCTTCATCTGCTGCAGCTGGTTGATGAAGAAGGTGGGGTCCAGGGCGACCGACAGGACGATGTCCGGCTTCGTCTCGAGCACGCTGTTCAGGCCCGTGTTGATGCTCTGCGCGTCCGTGCCGACAGGCATCGAGGTGAAGGTCAGGTTCGGGGCGATCTTGGGGATCTCCTGCAGGTTCTGCCACATCATGGTGGACACGGGGGTGCCGTTGTCCAGGTACGCGATGGTGAGCGGCTCGGTGGCGGGCTTGCTCAGCGGGGTCTTCATCGGGATGTCGGTGGGCTGCTTGTGGTACGGCCCGACCGTGCTCTGCACCGCCGACCAGTCCACGCCGGAGTCCGGCGTGCAGTCGCCCGCGTTGCTCGAGCCCGAGGTCGAGCCGCCGGAGCTCCCGCCCGTGGAACAGCCCGCGAGCGCGAGAGCGGCGACCGTGACGATCGCGGCGGCCCCGAGGCCGGTCTTCCTTCCGATCTTCATCTGTTCTCCTCTCGGTGCGGCGGACGTCACTGTCCGCCGGGGTTCATCGCGGCGAGGGCTTCGGCGTCCACGCTGCGGAACTCCTTCTCCCGCAGCACCTGCATGCCGAGGAAGAAGTCTCGAGCCGACGAAGGGTCCGACGCGACGCGCCGGTACTCCTCGAAGGCGGCGTCGATGTCGGCCTGGGAGCCGTCGTAGACGAGCTGCTTGAAACGGCTTGCGGCCGGGGAGGCCAGCTCCAGGAAGGCGCGCCTGCGCCGCTCGGAGTAGTCGTCCAGGGCCTGCGTGCCTTGCCGACCCTCGATGACCGCGCTGAGGCGGTCCAGCAGCAGCTCCACGTCGAAGACGCCGGTGGTCAGGCCCATCGCGCCCGTCGGGTTGGTCAGGTGCGCCGCGTCCCCGGCGAGCAGGATGCGCCCCTGCCGGTAGCGGGCGGCGGTCCGCTGGTGCATGCGGTAGGGGGCGTGCTGCACGAGCTCGTAGCCTCGCCGCCCGGCTCCCTCGCCCGGCAGGAAGGCCTGCATGAAGGCGTCGATGCGCTCGGGCAGCGTGTCCAGCGGCAGGGACTCGGACTCGCTGAAGGTGACGCGCCACAGGGGAGGCTCGTCCTCCAGCATCGCGACGATGCAGCCCAGCCGCGCGTCGAGCACCATGTTCGCCCGGTTGAAGCCATGCGCCTCGAAGTCGAAGCGGATGTTCGTCGCGACGAAGCGCTCCGCCCAGGTGAAGCCGTCGAAGGCGGGGGAGATGGCCTTGCGCACGATGCTGTGCGCGCCGTCCGCGCCGATGAGCCACTCGCTGCGCAGCCGCTGGGCGCCGCCGGGCCCGTCCAGCAGGGCGGTCACTCCGTGCTCGTCCTGCTCCACGGCGACGAGCTCCGTGTTCCAGCGGATCGTGGCGTTGGGCAGACGGCCGAGGTGATCGACCGCGAGGCGGCCCAGTCGGTCCTGGCCGAGGTTGAGGTTGTAGGGGAAGGGGGCGAGCCCGGCGATCGCGTCCTGGCTCAGGCTCACGACCTCGCCGGTGGAGGGGCGGCGGAAGTCGTTGCCCCGGACGATGACACCTTCGGCCTCCGCGTCCTCGCGCAGTCCGAGCGCGTCGAGGACCTCGAGCACGCACCAGTGATAGACGGCGGCGCGGGGCGAGGCGATCACCTCGGGCTCGCGCTCCAGCACGGTCACCTGCACGCCGCGACGGGCGAGGCCGAGCGCGCACAGCAGCCCGACGGGGCCGGCCCCCACGATGACGACTGTCTCGCTCGACATTGCTGATCCTCACTGACCGCGTCGCCCTCCGCGCTGAGGGCGGTCCCACTTTATAAGACTCGCTCTCGAAATTCGAGAGCCGTTGCCGAATCGCGATCCGGGTTTCCGGTCCGGTCAGTGGGAGGCGCCGGCCCGGAAAGCGGGACCGCCCGCGACGCCCCGGAAGGGGCGCCACGGGCGGTCCGCTTGCGGCCGAGCGTCAGCTCGTGGGAGCGGGGACGCCCCACAGCTTGGCGAACTGCTGCGGCATGTCAGGCATGGACACGAAGCCCTGCGGGTTGTTGTACTCCGGCGCCGTCTCCTTCGTCAGGTTGCGGGCGATCGACTGGTCGTACACGGCCCAGTCCATCGTGGCGGCGGGGTTCGGCATGCCCTGGCGCACGCGCAGCGCCTCGTCCATGAGCAGCCACATGAGCTGGCTCAGGTAGATGGCCTGGCCCTGAGCCTGCGTGCCGTCCGCGATCTGCTGGATGTTCAGCGGGGTCGAGGACTGCCCGATGCCAGGGACGTTGGACAGGCCGGCGAGCTGCATCTTCTGCTGCAGGCCCTCCTGGAGGTTGTCCACCGAGGTCATGAACGCGCCGGTCTCCGGGTGCGCCTGCAGGTCGCTGACGATCTGGTCGGCGCCATTGGCCATCTGGGCGACCGGGATGTTGACCGTGCGCACGGTGCAGTCCGGGCACAGCTGCTTCATCTCGGCGACCGCGGCGTTCTGCTGGACGGTCGAGAAGGCCAGCTCAGGCACGTTGTAGAACACGTAGTTCTTGCTCTGGCCGCAGTCCAGCAGCAGCGTGGAGCCGGCGAGCACCTTGCCGAACTGCGTCTGCGCGCCGTTGCCGCTGTAGGTGTCCTCCAGGCCGAACTGGTCGGCGTTGGTGACCGAGCCGAGCACGAGGGTGATGCCCGCGTCCTTGAACTGCTGGATCTGGTTCTGGAAGAAGGTCGGGTCGAGGGCGACCGCGATCGCGATGTCCGGCTTGGCCTCGAGCACCGAGTTGAAGCCGGTGTTGATGCTCTGAGCGTCGGATCCGACGTTGACGCTCGTGATGTTCGCGTTCGGCAGCACCGTGCTGACGGTCTGCAGGCCCTGGTACAGCAGCGCGGAGACCGGGGTGGCGTTGTCGAGGTAGACGACGTTCAGCGGCTCGGTCGGCGGGGTCTTCAGCGGCTCGGAGATCGGCAGCTTGTTGCCGGTCGTGGGGGTGTAGTACGGGTCGGTCAGCTGGTGGACGGCGTCCCAGTCCACGCCCGACGCCGAGCACTCGCCGCTGGCGCTGGTCGCCGAGCCGCCGCTGCCGCCGCCGGAGTTGTCGGACGACGTCGAACAGCCGGCGAGGACGATCGACGTGGCTGCCGCGAGCGCGACGGCACCGCCGATCCTCGTCTTCCATGCGATCTTCATGTTCTCTCCTCTCGATGCGGACAGCAGCGTCCGCCGTGATGGCCTGTGGCGGTGGCGGGGCCCCTACCGCAGGAGTCCTCTCCGCGTCGGGGACGCGGGGAGGAAGGCTGTGTTCGTCCGCGCTGCGCGGCGGAACGCCGGGCAGGCGGCAGAGGCCCGGCGCCGGAGAGCCGGGGCGGGGCGTGGTGCGGGAACGCCGATGGCGCCATGACGAGCCCGGGCTGCGCTGCCCGCTCGGATGACGCGTTCGAAAGGCATGGATTCTGTCTCCACTTTCGGCCGAGTTCCCTCCGCGTTGAGGGAGACGGGTTACACCCTACGTCGGCCGCCTCCGAGAAACCTGACGTGTTGTCTAATCGTTATTTTGTCAGACAAACAGCGGATAGAGCGAAACGAGCGAGAGCCGCCCGCGGATCTTCTCCGCGGACGGCTCTCGGGGCGAGGAGTGCGTCGTCGTTACTTCGCGACGCCCCACATGGCGGCGAACTGCTGCTCCATGTCCGGGATCGCGACGAAGCCCGTCTCGTTGTTGTACTGGCCCGCCGTGTCCTTCGTGAGGATCCGCGAGATCGACTGGTCGTAGGTGGACCAGTCCATCGTTGCAGCCGGGTTCGGCATGCCCGCGCGCTCGCGCAGCGCCTGGTCGACGAGCAGCCACATGAGCATCTTCAGGTCCACGGCCATGCCCTCGACCTGCGTGCCCTCCGCGATCTGCTGGATGTTCGTCGGCGTGGAGGACTGCCCGATGCCCGGGATGTTCGGCAGGCCCGCGATCTGCAGCTTCTGCTGCAGGCCGATCTGCATCTCGTCCACCGAGGTCATGAAGGCGCCCGTGTTCGGGTGTGCCTGCAGGTCGCTGACGATCATGTCCGCGCCGGAGGAGTCCATCTGGGCGACGGGGATGTTCACCTCGCGCAGCGTGCAGTCCGCGCAGAGCTTCTTGAGCTCCTCGGAGGTGGCCTGCATCTGGACGTTCGAGAAGGCGAGCTCCGGCACGTTGTAGAAGACGTACTCCTTGCTCGTGCCACAGGTCAGCGCCAGGCCCGCCGCGGCGAGGACCTTGCCCCACTCCGTCTGCGCGCCCAGGCCCGAGTACACGTCCTCCAGGCCGAAGTCAGCCGCGTTGGTGATCGAGGCGCCGATGAACTGGATGCCGGCGCTCTTCATCTGCTGCAGCTGGTTCACGTAGAACGTCGGGTCCAGCGCCACCGAGATGACGATGTCCGGCTTGCTCTCGATGACGGTGTTCAGGCCGGTGTTGATGCTCTGCGCGTCCGAGCCGACCTGCACGTCGTTGATCGTGGCGTTGGGCAGGACGTCCTTCACGGTGGCGAGGTTCTGCCACATGAGGGTGGAGACCGGAGTCCCGTTGTCGAGGTAGTCGATCACGAGGTTCTCCGCGGGCGGCTGCGGCAGCTGGCCGGACACCGGCAGCGTCGCCTCGCTCGTGGACGAGAAGTACGGCTTGAGGATGCTCTGGACGCTGTCCCAGTCGACGCCCGCCGGCGTGGCGCAGTCGGCCCCGTTGGGCGCCGAGCTGCTGGCGCTGCTGCTGCCGCCCGAGTCGCCGGCGACCGAACAGCCGGCGAGGACGAGCGAGGCGGCGGCCGCGACTGCGACGGCGGCGCCGATCCTCGTCTTGCCTGCGATCTTCATGTTTCTCCTCTCGATGCGGACGTCGCCGTCCGCCCTGGTGGCCGTGCCGGGGCGAGCCCAGGCACAGGGACTCCTCGCCGCTCAGGCGGCGGCAAGGAAGCGATCGCTCGGATGCGTCGAGCGCTGCCGCTCAGCCGCCGCCGGGGGCGGCGCCGACACGCTCGCCGCGCGGAGGGGCGCCGTGCGGCCGAGGGCCGGTCGGGCCCGCGACGGCTGCTGCCGAGGCGGCCGTGCGGCCGGCCTTCCCCGCGATCCGGTGCTCGTGCCCCCGACGGAGATCATGCGAGCGACGTCGCCGGGCCGCCGGGCTGAGCCGCCCAGGGCTGAGGCATGTCAAAGGCACCGTTCGTCTCCGTCCGTGAGGTTTCCCCTCCACGGCGAGGGAGACGCCCTCCACCCTACGTCAGGTCTGACTGTCCGGTGGTCGTGTTGTCTAATCGTTATTTCGTCCGACAGTCCGACTGGCGCGGACGGCGGGTCAGATGCGCACGAGCAGGCTTCCGGGGTCGATCCGGGCGACGAAGCCGATGGCCTGGCCGAACTCGTCGCCGTCCAGCTGCACGTCCTGCGCGGTGTCCGCCTCGACGTCTGCGCGCACGGCCCGGTGGTACTCCAGCGCTCCCGCGTCCGCGCGCCGGCGAGGCTGACGCCCGGCGCGCTGCAGCCGGTTCTCCCAGCCCACCCGGTGCCACGCCTGCAGCCAGCCCATCGTGCCTCGTGGCCGGAGCAGGAGCACGTCGAGCACGCCGTCGTCCAGGCGCGCCTCCGGGATGAGCTGCATGCCGCCGGGCAGCTCCCCGCAGTTGCCGACCATGAAGCTGTGAGCCTGGACGGCGCGCGGGGCCCCGTCGTCGATGCTGTAGCGCACGCGCAGCGGGCGGTAGCCCACGAGCGCACGGAAGCCGCCGTCCAGATACGCCACCCAGCCCACCCGGCGCTTGAGCCGCTCGTCCGTGCGGGCGATCATCGCGGCATCGATGCCCATGCCGGCGATGACGAGGAACACGTGCTCGGCCAGCTCGCCATCGGCGCGATGCAGGCTGATGACGCCCACATCGATGGGCATGTCGCTGCCCGCGTACACGGCGTGCGCGTGAGCCCTCATGCTGCGGGCCTCCACGCCGAGGTTGCGCGCCAGCAGGTTGCCTGTCCCGCCCGGGATCAGCGCGAGCGGCACGCCGCTCCCGTGCAGTCCCTCTGCGACCGCTCTGACCGTGCCGTCCCCGCCCGCGGCGACCACCACGGACGCGCCGGCAGCGGCGGCTTCGGCCGCCAGGCCGGCTCCGGCGTCCTCGACAGTCGTCGCATACCAGCGCTCGCCGGCCCAGCCGGTGGCGGGACGGGCGGCCTCCAGAGCCGCCTCCAGGGCCGCCCGGTCCACCTTCACGGGGTTGTAGACGATCGCGGCGCAGCGCGTGCCCTGCACAAGCGCCCCCGTCATGTGCACAGGCTACTGCGCGCGGTCGCGCCCCGCCGTCCCGGCCGCCGAGCTGTGCTGTCCGCAGCGGCCGGGCGCTCGGAGAAGCGGGCGGCGGGGCGGCAAATAGACTTGTCGGGTGATCGATCCGGTGCTCCTGCGTGAGAACCCCGAGCTCGTGCGCGAGTCTCAACGCGCGCGGCGCGCGCCGGAGGAGTACGTCGACGAGGCGTTGCAGGCCGACGCGGCACGCCGCGCGGCGATCACCGAGTTCGAGGCGCTGCGGGCGGAGCAGAACGCGCACGGCAAGCTCGTCGCCAAAGCGCCGGCGGAGCAGAAGCAGCAGCTCGTCGGGCAGGCGCAGGAGCTGGCGGCCAGAGTGCGCCAGGCGCAGGCCCGCGCGAGCGCGGCGGGCGAGGCCTTCGACACCGCCGTCCGGCGCATCGGCAACATCATCGTGCAGGGGGTGCCGGCCGGGGGCGAGGAGGACTTCGTCGTGCTCCGCGAGGTGGGGAGTGTCCCCTCCTTCCCCTTCCCGCCGCGCGACCACCTCGAGCTCGGCGAGCGCCTGGGCGGCATCGACATGGCTCGCGGAGCGAAGGTGAGCGGGGCGCGCTTCTACTACCTCAAGGGGGACGTGGCCCGCCTGGAGATGGCGCTGATCTCCCTCGGCCTCGACCTGGCGCTGAGCGAGGGATTCGTGCCGGTCGTCCCGCCCACGCTCGTGAAGCCTGAGATCATGGGCGGCACCGGCTTCCTCGGCGAGCACGCGGCCGAGGTGTACTACCTTCCCGACGACGAGCTGTACCTCACGGGCACGAGCGAGGTCGCGCTCGCCGGCTTGCACTCCGACGAGATCGTCGATCTCTCCGCGGGTCCGCTGCGCTACGCCGGCGTCTCCACCTGCTACCGGCGCGAGGCGGGCTCGCACGGCAAGGACACGCGCGGCATCATCCGCGTGCACCAGTTCCAGAAGCTCGAGATGTTCGTCTACGCCGACCCGGCGCAGGCGGAGGCGGAGCACGAGCGGCTGCTGGGCTGGCAGGAGCAGATGATGTCCGCACTCGGCCTGGCCTACCGGGTCATCGACGTGGCAGCAGGGGACCTGGGCTCCAGCGCCGCCCGCAAGTTCGACGTGGAGGCGTGGATCCCCACCCAGGGCGCCTACCGGGAGCTCACCTCCACGAGCAACTGCACCACCTTCCAGGCAAGGCGGCTCGCCACCCGCTTCCGCGGGGAGGACGGCCGCACCTCGCCGGTCGCCACTCTCAACGGGACCCTCGCCACGACCCGCTGGATCGTCGCGCTGCTGGAGACGCACCAGCGGGAGGACGGCTCCGTCGTGCTGCCGGAGGCGCTGCGCCCTTACCTGGGCGGGATCGAGCGCCTGGAGCCGAAGGCGTGAGGCGGCGGCTGTTCGGCCTCGACGTCGACGGCACCCTCGCCCGCAGTGACAGCTCGATCGCCGACCCCGTGGTCGCAGAGGTTCGGCGACTGGCCGAGCAGGGGCACGAGGTCGTCATCGCCACGGGGCGCTCCGTCCGGCACACGCTGCCCATCCTCGAGCGGCTGGGCATCACCCCGGAGTGGGTCGTGTGCGCGAACGGTGCGATCGTCCTGCGCCGCGACGGATCCTCGGTCAGCGGCTACCGCCACGAGTTCGTGGAGACCTTCAACCCGCGGGACGTGCTCACCACGATCAGCTCGCATCTGCTCACGGCCCGTTACGCCGTGGAGGACGAGGGCGGCGCCCTCTGGTACACGGAGCCGTTCACGGACGAGGGCTTCGGCTTCGAGGGGCACCAGGTGCCCTTCGAGGAGCTGATGGACCGGCAGGTCACCCGGATCGTCGTGATCTCGCCGGATCACGACCTCGAGGAGTTCCTCGAGATCGTGCAGACCATGGGCCTGTCCCAGGTCTCCTACTCGGTGGGCTGGACCGCTTGGCTGGACATCGCGCCTGACGGGGTGGACAAGTCCACCGGGTTGGAGAAGGTGCGCGAGCGCGTGGGCGTCCCCCTCGCCGACGTGGTGGTTGTGGGCGACGGGCGCAACGACATCGGGATGTTCCGCTGGGCGCGGCGATCCGGCGTCGCCGTGGCGATGGGCCAGGCGCCCGAGGATGTAGCCCAGGCAGCCGGGCGGAGCATCGGCACCGTGCACGAGGACGGTCTGGCCGCGTTCCTCGCGGAGTTCTGAGCACGTCCTGAACGCGTCGGCATTGGCGCGGGCCGGAGGCCCCGGGGGCTCCCCCGGGACCCCGGCCCGCGCCTGTCGCGCCTAGCGGCGGCGCAGGAGGCCGCGGCGCATGGCCAGCGCCGCGGCGCCGAGCACCACGAGCAGCAGGGCCGCGATGCCCAGACCCGTCAGCGACTCCGAGCCGGTGGTCGCGAGGGCGAGGGGTGCGCTGCCGAGCGCCGCAGGGACGGGCCGCGGTTGCGGTGCGGCTCCGATCCCCGCCGGAGCCGCGTCGGCACTCACGGCGATCGCGGCTCCGGTCGCGCCATCCGTCGTGCCGGTGCCGCTCGGCGCGCCACCGGTGCCACCGGTGCGGCCGCCAACGCCGGTGCCCCCGTGGTCATCCGGGGTGCCGGTCCCGGGGTCCGACGGCGTGCCCGTCCCGGGGTCCGACGGCGTGCCCGTCCCGGGGTCCGACGGCGTGCCGGT
>Ga0164243_10000305_pt1 | contig 100626 bp, 85 predicted proteins | sample OricompcompostOP_FD_108781 | JGI IMG/M metagenome (GOLD analysis project Ga0164243, IMG submission 108781) | Organic Plus compost microbial communities from Emeryville, California, USA - Original compost - Organic plus compost (OP) | ecosystem: Engineered > Solid waste > Mixed feedstock >... | reverse complement strand
TTTTCCTGCGGATTAACCTGATTGGCAACAACATAGATTCTGCTTTTTAGTCTATCAAGGTGTTGTCAACCTTTATAAAGGTAGTAAGAAATGAAACGGGGTGTTGTTATTGAATACTGAAAAACAATTCTTTACTGTATTTTATGTGCTGATAGATATTTCTAAAAAATGAAAGACTTTTACATTTTACATTTAACATTCCTTAATTTCCCCGGGGTTTGTTAAAACCTGGAGCTGGAATTGGGGATTTAAACCTGAACTATGGCATTAAACTACGTCTGGATTGCTTTTTTCCTGGTCGCGTTCCTGGTAGCGCTGTTCCGTTTGATATTCCTGCAGGATACCACCGTATTTGCCAATGTAATGACCGGCATGTTTGACAGCGCCAGGACAGGGGCGGAAATATCCCTCGGGCTGATCGGTGTTATGACATTCTGGATGGGCATTATGCGCGTAGGGGAAAAAGCGGGTATGATCAGCGTATTTGCACGGATCGTAAATCCCTTCTTCTCGCGCCTGTTCCCCCGCGTGCCTCGCCGGCACCCGGCCATGGGCTCTATTGTGATGAACTTTTCCGCCAACATGCTGGGGCTGGACAATGCGGCCACGCCCGTAGGACTGAAAGCCATGAAGGAGCTGCAGGAAGTAAATGATACTCCGGATACGGCCAGTAATGCGCAGATCATGTTCCTGGTGCTGAACACCGCCGGCATGACGCTGATCCCCACCTCGGTGATCGCCTTGCGCCTGGCCAGCGGCGCCGCCAACCCGGCGGATATTTTCATCCCTACCGTGATCGGTACGTTCATCTCCTTTATCAGCGGAGTGATCACCGTAGCGCTGTACCAGCGGATCAACCTCCTGAATGTGCCCTCCCTGGTGTTCTTTGGCGGTTTTGCCCTGCTGATGCTGGGCCTGTACACCTGGCTGCACAACATGCCGCCGGCGGATGTTGCCCTGTATACCGGGCTGCTGGGCGGATTGATCATATTTTCCATTATTATTTCCTTCCTGGTGCTGGGCTTTGTAAAGCGCATCAATGTATATGATGTTTTCATTGACGGCGCCAAGGACGGGTTCCAGACCGTGATCATGATCATACCTTACCTGGTGGCCATCCTGGTGGCCATCAGCGCTTTTCGTACCACCGGCTGCATGGATTACCTGGTAAACGGCATCGGCAGCTTTTTTGCCTGGATGGGCCTGAATACCGATTTCGTACCTGCGCTGCCGGTAGGGCTGATGAAAACGCTGAGCGGCGGCGCAGCCCGCGGCCTGATGGTGGATGTGATGGAGCATTACGGCGCAGACTCCTTCCCCGGAAGGCTGGCCTGTATTATGCAAGGCTCTACTGAAACCACGTTCTATATACTGGCCGTATACTTTGGCTCCGTGAATATCCGGAATACCCGTTACGCCCTTACCTGCGGGCTGATCGCAGATCTTGTTGGCGTAGTGGCAGCCATTGTGCTGGGTTACCTGTTCTTTCATTAAATAGCATGAACCAATGATGAAAAAATCCCTCCATGAAGACTGGATCGCCGTGATCATCGCATTCCTGACCATTGCGCTGGTATGTGCCGGTCTGCAACCTGCCCTGCCCAAATTCACGTCCTGGAGCAATGGCGCTGCCCTATGGGCGCAGATCAGCCAGGCCGGCCTGCTGCTGCAAGCAGGCACGCTGTTCCTGTGGGCACTGGGCAGCCTGCTGCTGGCCCGCGCACTGGCCAGGGACCTGCAGCCGGTAAAGCTGGCCCTGAGCCTGCTGGGCATTGTAGTGATCTCCCTGCTGGCGCAACTCATTACCAGCAACCGGCTGGTAAAGGACCTCGGCATAGAAGTAGTGCTCTTCAGCCTGTTGCTGGGCCTGTTCATCAGCAATGTGCTGGGCGTGCCGGCCTGGCTGAAGCCGGCCATACAAACGGAACTGTTCATTAAAATAGGCCTGGTGCTGCTGGGTGCCAACGTGCTGTTCGGGGATGTGATCAGCGCCGGCGGGCTGGGGCTGCTGCAATCCGTGATCGTGGTATTTGCAGTGTGGTATTTCACCTTCTGGCTGTGCAAGCGTTTGGGGCTGGATGACGAGTTCCGCATGATGATCTCCAGCGCTGTATCCATCTGCGGCGTTTCTGCAGCTATTGCTACATCAGGCGCTATAGAAGGCGATAACCGCAAACTGTCGCATGTGATCTCCCTGGTGCTGATCGTTGCCATTCCCATGATGCTGTTCATGCCCTACATTGCAGCCTGGACGGATATGCCGCTCGCAGTGGCCGGGGCCTGGCTGGGCGGCACCATCGACACTTCCGGGGCAGTAGTGGCCGCCGGCACCCTGATGGGCGACGAAGCGCTAAAATATGCTACCCTGGTAAAGTTCTCCCAGAACGTATTACTGGGCCTGGCCGCATTTTTCATTTCCGTATACTGGACTATTACCAGAAAGGAAGTGAGCGCAGATCAAAAACCGGGCTTAAAGACCATCTGGGAGCGGTTCCCGAAATTTGTGCTGGGCTTTGTGCTGGCCTCCCTGCTGTTCTCCTTCGTACTGCCGCCGGCGTTGGTGAGCACAGCCAAAGGCCACCTGAAGGAGCTGCAAACCTACTGGTTTGCGCTGGCCTTTACCTGTATAGGGCTGGAAACAAAATTCACCGACATCTTTACTATGGAGAACGGCCGCCCGGCCCTTGCTTTTATCATCGCGCAGCTGTTCAATATCTTCTTTACGCTGGCCATAGCCTACCTGGTGTTCGGCGGGCTGTAATGAAAGGTGAAAAGTGAAAGGTGTTCACTTTTCACCTTTCACTTTTCACCCTTTTACTCATCCCACCACAACCGGTCTGCCAGTGATCCTACGGAGGGAATGTTGCCGCCATTGCGGCTCACTTCCGTGTTGGGATAGGCCACACGCCGGATAAATTCCGGTAACACTGCGTTTTCCGGCATATTAAAGTCTGTATACTGGTAATTAAAGCGCCGGGCATCCACCCAAGATTCGGGATTCAGGAACATGGCTACGTACTTTTCCTTCATGATCAGGTCCAGGGTGATATTATCCTCTCCCACCGCCACTACCGGGTTGCTCATATAGCTGTCACGGTCTGCAGTGCTCACGCCTACTTTATCCATGTGCGCCTGGATGCCATCCATATAGGCAGCATAAGCGGCAGGTTTGTTGCCCGCCCGGAAAGCGGCTTCCGCTTCTATGAACTTGCATTCTGCATAGGTGATCAGCAGCAAGGGAGCGCCCCCTTTGGAATAGAAGCCGTTCAGGGACAGGTAACATTCCTCATCGTCCGTACCGGTACCAACTCTTCCCGCACCGTTGACAGTGCCGCGGTAGTCTCCGAATTTGGTGGTATCCGTGATCAGCGGCAGGCGAGGATCGAATACACCAAATGTATGACCGTTCAGCGCATTCACAAAATGAGCGCTGAGCCAGCCATCAAGCAGTAACACGGTGTTGTTGTAAGCCGCCTGGTTCCAGGGGCTGCGGGACTGGAACTGGGTAAGCTGTGCATCATCGCCGTTGCTGGTAAATGCACTGGTGAGCGTAGTCAGCACTGCTGCAGGATCATAGTCGGCTGTTTTGGTTACCTGGTTCAGCAAACGGGCTTTGAGGGCATAGCCCATCTTTATCCAGGCATCGGCATTACCGTGGTAGATCAGGTCTTTATCCTCGTCCAGCAGAATTCTGGGGTCTGCCTGTTCCAGCGAGGCGATCCCTTCGTTCACCAGGGCCAGGCTGGAGGCATACACATCCCCATCCGCATCGAACTGCGGCTGCACAAAATCGCCGGTCAAGGCCTGCTTGTACGGCACAGAACCCCAGATGCTGTTGATCAGGCTCAGGTTCATCGCCATCATGATCCGGCCGGTGCCGGCGTGCTGGTAAGCGCCCAGCGAGTCGGCTACCTGTATCAGGTCATGCAGGTCCGCCATGGTATTATAGATGCTTTCCCAGGTGGTGCTGTAATCTACCTGATCGTACGTATCGCTGCCGCTGGCGGCATTGGGCGAGGCCAGGTACTGCACAAAATAGGATGTAAAATCCCCTATGCGGTATACATTATAACCGGTATTATAGGTGGTGCTGGCCAGCAATCCATTCATTGGTGCAATGGCCGACTGGTTGGGATTGTCATTTACATCCAGGTATTTTTTACACCCCGCAAATACAGCCAGCAGGCTGCAGCAGGTGATCATTATTACTAGTCTTTTCATAGTTCTGCGCTTTAAAAGGTAACATTGATGCTGGCCAGGAAACTCCGGACAGCCGGGTAAGTAAAGCCGGCAAATGCATCAGCCGCATTGTTGCCTGCATTAAAGGAGCTGGATTCCGGATCAAATCCGGTATAGTCCGTATGCAGCCAGAGGTTATTACCAGTAAGCGTAATGTTGACGCCGCTGATGAACCTCGTTCTTTCCAGCAGCCTGGATGGCAACTGGTAGGAAAGGCTCACATTACGCAAGCGTACCCACGAAGCGTCTTCAATAAACTCCTCGGTTACACCCCGGAATACATTCCGGTAATAGCCGTTGCCGTAATCCCTTCCGTCCGGGCCTTCGCCCTGTCCCAGGTATACCGGTATGTCGTTTGGCTTGCCATCGGAGAATACGCCGTCAAACACCCTGGTCTCGTCCCGGTTCTCTGTCATTTTGGAAGCGCCGAAGGCGGCCATAAAGTTGGCGAACTGGTTATATTTCTGCACGCCCTGCCGTACATCTATCAGGAAGGAAAGACCGATCCCCTTGTAGGAGAACGAGTTGGTAATGGCACCAATCCAATTGGGCTGTGCGTTGCCCAGGTATTTCTGGGTAGTGTTGATCACCGGGAAGCCGGCCAGGGAGCCGGAGCTTTGAATTAAGATGGGCCTGCTCTTGTCTATGGTAAGATCCGGCTCCGGGTCGTTGCCGTAATAACGCGCATAGCTTCTGCCAAAGATGGCGCCTACGGGGTAACCCACAATATACTTCATAGTAGCATCAGAGCTGGCATACCCGAACTGGGAGCCTACTACCACTTCATCTACATCATCGCGCAGGGCCAGCACCCTGTTGCGGTTGGTGGAAAAGTTCACCCTTACGTCCCAGTTGAAGTTCCTGCCTTTTACCGGCGTGCCGCTCAGGGAAATTTCCACGCCGCGGTTGCGGATGGCGCCGGCATTGGTATAGAAGACATCATAGCCGGAGCTGGATGGAATAGGTACGCTCATCAGCAGGTCTGTACTTTTAGAAGTATACCAGGTAAAGTCAACGCCTAAACGGTTCTGGAAAAACCGCAGCTCGGCCCCGGCTTCAAAGGTGCTGGTAAATTCCGGTTTCAGATCAGGGTCTGTTTTGATGTCAGCCCGGGTCCAGCCAATGATACTGTTGGCAATGGGACCGCCCGGCAGTGTTTCATAACCTGAAGACAGCCTGTACGGGGTAGCGTCCTTCCCGATCCTGGCCCAGGAGGCCCGGAGCTTGCCATAGGTGAGCACCTTGTCCGGAATTTTCAAATGATCGGTAAACACATAACCGGCGCTCACAGAAGGATAGAAGAATGAATTACGGTCCTCATACAGTGTAGAGGTAAAGTCTTCCCTGGCCGTAAGCGTTAAATACAGGTAATCATCCCAGTTCAGCGTCCAGTCTGCAAACAGGCCTATGATCCGGTACTCCTCCATGTACTGGGAGCTTACCACCTTTTTGGCATTCTGCAGGATCAGCAGGTCCGGTATATCCAGTGTATCCCCTTCTGTAGACACCCGCTTCAGCTTGTACTGGTACAGGTCGTGCCCTACTTTCAGGTCAGAAGACAGCCGGGGACTGATCCTGTTCTTGAAGTTGGCGATAAAAGTGCTGTTGATGATACGTTTGTTCAGCTGGTACTCATGCACAAAACCGGAAGCGTTGTCTCCCAGCGGCACTTCCCCTTCCAGCCCTTTGGGACCAGGCGCGGAATGCGTTCTGACATCGGTATAGAAATCTGTACCGGCACGGTACATCAAATCCAGCCATTTAAAGGGCGAGTAAGTGAAATTTACATTGGCGATCACGCGATTCACATCATCTACAAAACGGTTGGTAGCCAGGGTGTACATGGGATTGTCGTTGTCCGGGCCATAGGTATTTTGCGTACCGTCTGGCTTGATGTAGTCCTTCACATCCCAACGGGGTGACCAGTATATCAGTTGTTCACCGTAGCGGTCTGCATTCACACGATTACCACCGGATTTGATATAGTTCATGGAAGCGCCCATTTTGAATTTATCGCTGAAGCGCAGCTCCCCGTTCACCTTGGCGGAATAGTTGTTATAATCACTGAAGGGGATCACGCCGTCCTGGTTCAGCGTAGAGAAGGAGGCGGCAAAGACGCCTTTCTCCGTACCCCCGCTCAGGTTCAGCGTATTGCGGAACTGGGTGCCGGTGCGGTATGCACGTTCATAGTTGTTGAACAGTTGCGCAGGATGCGTAGGGTCCAGCTGCCGGGCCTCTTCCACAGTAGGCCCCCAGGAGGGCCAGAAACTGGTAGGATCGTATTCTCCGAGGTATCCCTGGGAGAAACGGGTTTGCACATCCGGCGTTTTATTCACGTTCTCAAAACCATAAGTGGAGGTAAGGCTTACCCGCAGGCGGCCAGCCCGGCCGGATTTGGTAGTGATCACCACGGCGCCGTTGGCAGCGCGCAAACCGTAGAGTGCGGTAGCCGCGCCGCCGCGCAGGATGGAAATACTCTCTATATCATCCGGGTTGATATCTGCCGCGCGATTGCTCATCCCGCGGGTATCTGCATTGCCGGTGGTATAGGTATCATTGTCAATAGGGATACCATCCACAATAAAGATGGGTTGGTTGGATTTGGTGGGGTCCAGCGAGTTGATACCGCGGATGATGATGCGGGCACCCTGTCCCGGGGCACCGCCGCCGCTGGATATCTGCACGCCGGCCACTTTTCCCTGAAGGGCATTCACTACGTTGGTCTGGCGGGATACAGCCAGTTCCTCGCCACCAATATCCTGCACGGCATAGCCCAGCGCCCGCTTCTCCCTTTTAATGCCCAGCGCGGTCACCACTACCTGCTCCAGGTTCCGCGTGTCCGGCTGCAGGGCTACCTGCAAGCGGGTTTGCCCGTTCAATGGCACCTCCTGCCGGAGATACCCTACAAAACTGAATACCAACGTTATATTGGTGTTGGGGACTGAAAGGCTGAAAGTGCCATCCACATTGGAAGTTGTGCCGGCTGTTCCCCCTTTTACCTGGATGGTCACCCCCGGCAGGGCATTACCACCATCGGCAGCCGTGACTGTACCGCTTACCACCTGCGTTTGGGCGCGCAGCATGACAGGCAGCATCCAGCAACACAGCATGAAAACCGAGTAAAATCTTTTCATGGAGTGCGGTTTAGATATTTGGTTGAATAAATGACTTACGCTAAATATACTGAAGTTATTTCTTTATTCCATGCCATATTTGTTCAACCAAATTATCTAAACCGGCTGCCACTAACAATTCAAAGCAGGTACTATTTGCAATACAATCTTATCGTGTAGCTCTTGTTGGTTTTACCGGCGCCGTAATCTGCGCTTTGCGTAACAGAGGCTGTTGCGCCGGCGGCCAGCTTGGCGATCAGCAGCGGCTGTTCCTCGGTATAAACGGTATTGTCCGTAGTGGTTACCTTTAGCTCAACATAGATGGATTTGGCGCCTGTTGAAATATCATAATCTTCTGAACTGGTATTCTTTGCATCAAAAGTGATCTGCACATTATCTACGCCTTGCAGGTCGTTCACTTCGTTTCAGTGAGCGCGATCTTATCTGCCGGGCATTTTCCTTCGTTCTGGGTAACATCGTCATCATCACCACAGCTGATTACTGGCGCTCAGCAACTACAACGGGAAAAGCATGATCAACAGGGCGCACCAGCCACGCTATTGCAGCCCCCCTGTGCATCCGCCAGCTATCGGCAGAGGCCCGCCGCCGCAATATTATCCGCAAGTTTGATGCGCCCGGCATGGCCGCTGTTATCAGCGTTGCGGTTGAGCAAGGGCCGGCATATAAAAAAGGAGGCAGGATATAGGATGCCTGGAACGGGATGTGGCTGTCCTACTTCCCACTTCCTGCATCATACTTCCCTGTCTTCTCCTCTATGGTCACGTCCCCGTCTTTCCGTATCTGCATCTTGATATATACCAGCAGCTGGGAGGCCCCGGCCTTAAAGCACACTTCTTGCGCCCGGCGCGCTATCTCCATCAGCTGGTCATAAGGGCCTTCCATCACGGTCTCAAACGGGCATACCCGGTAAGGCACGCCGCTGGCCTTTATCACGGCAATGGCCTCATCTACTACGGCATATACTTTTTCGCTGGCTACCTGCGGAATGATCTGCAGGGCCAGGTTTATCTTATGTTCCATAAACATGATTTTAATTCCTACTTCTTGCTTCCTGCACCCTTCCACACCACATCATACAGGTCCTTGCGCATATCCTTCTTGGTTTGCACGCTGCCAAAGGCGTGCAGCTCCTTCAGCAGCACCAGGTCCACATCCGCTACTACGATCATCTCCGTATTGGGAGTGGCGTCTGCCTTGATGCCGGTAACGGGAAAGGAGAAGTCCGAAGGTGTGAACACGGCGCTCTGCGCATACTGCAGGTCCATGTTATTCACTTTGGGCAGGTTGCCCACGCAGCCGGCAATGGCTACATAGCACTCCAGCTCCACGGCCCGCGCCTGGGCGCAGAAACGCACCCGGTTGTAGGCATGCTGCGTATCCGTCAGGAAAGGCACGAAGAGTATCTGCATGCCCTGCTCGGACAGGATGCGGCTGGGCTCCGGGAACTCCACATCATAGCATATCTGGATGCCTATCTTGCCGCAGTCCGTATCAAACACTTTCAAATCGTGCCCGCCTTTTACGCCCCAGGCAAATACTTCACTGGGGGTGGGATGTATCTTGATGTAATGATCGTAAGTACCGTCCCTCCTGCAAAGATAACAGATGTTGTACAGCTGCTCATCTATTACAATGGGCATGCTGCCGCCAATAATATTCACATTATAGGCCACAGCATGCCTGACAAACTCATCACGAATACGCTCCGTGTACTGGGCCACCCCGCGGATGGCGCCGGCAGGGTCCAGCTGGTTGAACTCCGCCATCAGCGGAGCGTTGAACAGCTCGGGGAACACGACGAAATCAGAACCGTAATCGCTCACTGCATCAATGAAATACTCCACCTGTTCCAGGAAGCCGTCCAGGCTGCGGTAATCGCGCATCTGCCACTGTACCAGGCCGATGCGCACGGTGGATTTATTGTAACGGACGGTATCCGCATCCTTCTCATAGTAAATGTTGTACCACTGCAGCAGGGTGGCAAAGCCTTTGGAGGCTTCGTCATGCGGCAGGTAATTGCGGAGGATCTTCTTTACCAGGAAATCGTTGGAGAACTGGAAGGTCAATGTTGGATCATAGATCTCCTTGTCCTGCACTTTTTCAATATACTCGCGGGGCGACATATCCTTCGCGTATTTCTCGTAGTTGGGAATACGTCCGCCGGCCACAATGCCCCGCAGGTTCAGCCTTTCGCAAAGGCTTTTGCGGGCATCGTACAGGCGGCGCGCCAGGCGCTTGCCCCGGTAGTCGGGATGCACAAACACCTCTATGCCATAGAGCGTGTCACCCTTCGGATCATGCGTGTTGAAAGTATAGTAACCGGTGATCTGCTCATAGGTATGCTCATCTCCGAATTTCTCATAATCCACAATAATGGATAATGCACAGCCAACCACCTTTCCATTCACGGTAACCGCTATCTGCCCTTCCGGGAACAGGTCTATCAGCCGGCGGATAGTGGGCTCCCGCCAGTAGCTGCCTGCCATATCGGAATAAGCCGATACCATGGATTCCTTCAGATCAAAATAATCTTCTGCTGTGAGCAGCCTGATGTCTATTGTTTCCGTCATGACCTTATTTTTGGACATTCACAAAATATTTACTTATATTTAATACTCAATATACCCAAAAGCCGGCAATTCCCCTCAGGCGTGTAACCCTGTTTACAACAAAACCCTCGATCCATATGCGTATTCAAATCTACCCCATGCAAGCGATCACCATGCTTATTACAGCGGCATTATGCCTGCCTGCCCTAGGTTCCACTGCACAGGAAGTGTATGCTGACAGCCAGACCAGCGGCGTTACCGGTCTCTGCCTGCTTTGTGGCGTCATAAGCCCCGGCAGTGCCGTGAACAGCAACCTGGAGGATTATGCCCTGTTCAACATCCCGGCCAGCCTGGGCATGGCCACCGTATACCAGCAGCTGGCATTCCCCATTACCAACGGCCAGGACTGCGATTCACTGATCATAGGAATTGGCCTGGCCCTGAACCCACCTGTCAATCCTTATGAACAGGTAACGGTACAGACCTTTAACGGCAACGTCTCCAACGAGGATGCACAACCGGTGACCGACGCTATCCTGCGGCAGCTGCAGGGTTACGGCCGCGCGGAGATCGTACTGAAACCGCAGCAGGCCTTTGACCGCGTAAAGGTCACGCTGACTGCAAACGGGCTGGGATTATTAACCACCCTGCGGGTGTACTATGCTTACCGCAAACCCGCCCTGCCGCCACCCCAGGTAACGGACAGCATGGCCATCTGCCGGGGCGCTACTGCGCTGCTGAATGCCTATGCAGCCCCCGGCAGCAGCATCCACTGGTATGATGCGCCGGAAGGCGGCCAGCTGCTGCACAGCGGGGACAGCTATTCCGTAACGCCGGCCGCTACCACCACCTATTATGTGGAAGCTTTTGAAGCAGGCTGCAGCAGCTCCCGGCAGCCGGCCACCGTGATAGTCAACAAGCTGCCCGCTCCTGCCCTTGCATTTCCGCCATCGCCGGTATGCGGCAGCCAGCCCTTCACCATCCAGAACTACCAGGAAGGGCTCAGCTATCCCGTACGCCTGGTATATACAGCAGCCGACAGCATGCCGGTGATGGACAGCTCCTGGGTGGCGCAGGGCCCCGGCATCATTGCGCCTTCCAACCAAAGCCCCCACAGCATACAGGCATGGGTATACGTACTGGCACAGGACCCTGCCGCCGGCTGCCAGTCCGACACGGCAGCGGGATCATTTACCGCGGGCGGCATTGGCCAGCTGCCGGTTACAGCGGATAGCGATATCAGCATCTGCCAGGGCAGCAGCGTTACCCTGCACGCTTATACGCCCGATCCGTCCGTGCCCTTCATTCACTGGTATGATGCTCCCACCGGCGGACAGCTCCTGCACACCGGCGACTATTTTACCGTACACCCCGATACTACTACCACCTACTATGCCACTTCCCAGGCACAATGCGAATATCCGCAGCGTATAGCGGTGAAGGTAACTACCAGCCCGCGCCCGCCTGCCCCGGTGCTGGGCACGGCGGATACCATTTACATGCCGCGGTTCTCCGGCGTTATGCTCACGGCCAGCGGCACCAATGGCGCTGTTATCCACTGGTACCGCTCCGACACGGCCAGTAGGCCCCTTTACACCGGCGAAAGCTATTCCTTCACGGCATTGAGCACCGGTACCTTGTACTTTTATGCCGGCGCAGACCTGAACGGCTGCGAGAGCGAGCGCAAACAGGTAACGGTGATCGTCTATTCCGGCGCGCCGCCCGTAATGACGGCTACCCAGGCCCCGGCGCTGCAGCCAGCACCAGTGCGCGCCACCTCCGCGCTGCTATCACCCCTGCAGGTATATCCCAATCCCAGCAGCGGTGAGATCAGGTTTACGGCCGGCAAAGACCTGAGCGGCAGCAGGATCATCATACGGGATATAAACGGCCGGACCATGCTGGAGCAGGTGCTGCAGCGCAACGGGCTTGACATATCGGGGCTGCCGGTCAGCGGCGTTTACTTCATGCAGGTGATCACCCGGGAAGGGGAAGTGCTGACAGGCAAGGTGCTGTTCAATGGAATGTAAAATACTGAACGTAAAATGATAAATGTAAAAGTTGGTCGCAGGACGCTGCCCACTTTTACATTTATCATTTTATATTTGCCATTTTACCATTTACATTTCCAGTCCTTATGCCCCTTATCGAGAACAGGGATATTGTTATTGTAGGTTTACAACAATGGTATACTCCTATTGGCAGCAATTGTAAAAACATTGCGCTGCAGTTTGCGCGGCACAACCGTGTATTGTATGTAAATGCCCCGCTGGACAGACGCACCATCCTGCAGCAGCGGCAGGATGCCGAAGTGCAGCACCACTTGCAGGTGGTAAAGGGCCAGGCAGCCGGCATTGTGCCGGTAGCGGAAAATTTCTGGAACCTGTACCCCGACCGGGTGCTGGAGTCCATTAACTGGATACCTTTCACCCCCCTGTTCTCCCTGCTGAACCGGGTCAATAACCGGCGCTTTGCGAAAAGCATACAGGCCGCCATTAACCAGCTGGGATTCAGGAACGTGATCCTTTTCAATGACAATGACATTTTCCGGGGCTTTTACCTGAAGGAGCTGCTGCAGCCGGATAAATACGTATACTACAGCCGCGACTACCTGGTGGCCATGGATTACTGGAAACGGCACGGCGTACAGCTGGAGCCGCGGCATATTGCCAAAGCGGATGTAGCAGTGGCCAACTCCCTGTACCTGACGGAAATGCTGCAACGCTACAATCCCAACAGCCACTATGTAGGCCAGGGCTGTGACCTCAGCCTTTTTGATCCTGCACAGCAGCAGGAAAGACCGGCGGATATGCCGCCGGCCGGCACGCCGCTTATCGGGTACATCGGCGCACTGACCGCCATGCGCCTGGACACGGAGATACTCCTGCAGATCAGCCGGCAGCGGCCGGAATGGCAGATTGTGCTGGTAGGGCCGGAAGACGAGGCATTTCAACAGTCCGCCCTGCACCGGCAACCCAACGTGCATTTCCTGGGCCGCAAGCCCCTGCCGGAGCTGCCGGCCTACCTGCAGCATTTTGATGTGTGCATCAACCCACAGCTGCTGAACGAGATCACCATCGGCAACTATCCCCTGAAAATTGATGAATACCTGGCCATGGGTAAGCCAACGGTAGCTACGGACACCAGCACCATGCGCCTGTTCATCGATCATGTGTACCTGGCCGCTTCACCGGCGGAGTATGTACCGCTCATTGAAAAGGCCCTGCAGGAGAATACACCGGCCCTGCAGGCGGCGCGGATTGCATTTGCACGCTCCCATACCTGGGAAAATTCCGTAGCAGCCATCTATAAAGCCATAGCGGAAACACGGTAAGGGGTATACGCGCAGCCCCTACTCCCGACCCTTTAAAGTTACGCCTGCCTAAAAGCAGGAGGCCCGTGTTCCCCCGAACACAGGCCCCTGTCAGAAAGGTATACCGGTTTTCTAGTTCCCTGCCTTCAGGAACTTGCCCGTCCAGCGGAACAGGTTCCTTTCATCCCTGATCTCTACCATGTAGTAACCGGCAGGCAGGTTGTGTATATCCAGGTCCTTCTGCAGCAGCTGAGCGGTCAGCGGATGCGAGAACAGGGCCCTGGGCCGGCCGTTCATATCATATATGGTAAAGTACAGCTTTGTACCCTCGCCCATGTACTTTACTATCATCCGTATAAAGTCAATGGCGGGGTTGGGGAACATGGTCACGGAGTCCTTGTCCGGCCTGGTCTTGTCGGCCAGCACATTTACCCTGAAGGTAGCGCTGCTGCTGGCCTGCTTGTTGTCCGTTACGGTCAGCTCGAATACATATTGCCCCGGCTTCAGGTCGCTGATGCGGGTCTCTACCCAGTCCGTATGCCAGATATTGGCCTGGCTGGGGCCACTTACCTGTTTCCAGGCATAGGTGGCAACGCTGCCGTCCGGATCATGGGAATCCCGGCCATTGGCATAGGTGAAGTCCGTGGGGTACTGCAGCACCTGGTCGTCCCCGGCATCTGCTACCGGCGGCTGGTTGTATGGAATGGCCAGCACGGTAACGGTAATACGGGCAGTAGCGGTAGCGCCTTCATCGTCCGTTACGGTCAGTTCAAATACATAGATACCTGACTTCAGGCTGCTGATCCGGGTTTCCGCCCAGCTGGCATTGGCTATCACGGCTGTTGCCGGGCCGGATACCTGTTTCCAGGCATAGGCAGTGATCTTGCCGTCGGGGTCGGAAGAAGCGCGGCCGTTCACGTACAGGTAGTCCAGCGGCAGCTGTACCTGCTGGTTGCCGCTGGTAACAGCCACCGGGGGCTTATTAGTGCTCACAGGCGGATTCACGGTAATGGTCACGCGATCAGATGCGGTAGCTTTCCTGTTGTCTGTTACGGTCAGCTCGTATTCATAAGTGCCGGCTTCCAGGCCGGTGATGTTGGTCACGCTGCCATCCGGATGGGTGATGGTAGCACCGGCCGGGCCGCTCACCTGTTTCCATGCATAAGCGGTAATAGTGCCATCCGGGTCAGACGACGCGGTGCCATCCAGCTGCACGGTGCTCACCGGCAGGGTAATGGTCACGTTGCTGCCGGCATTGGCCACGGGCCGCTGGTTGGGCGCCTGGTTCACGGTAACGAGCACACGGTCTGTAGCCGTGGCCTTTTTATCGTCGGTCACTTTCAGCTCAAATGTATACAAGCCCTGCACCAGGCCCGTAATGCCGGTGCTGCTGCTGCCCGGGCTGACAATGGAGGCGGAGGACGGGCCGCTTACCTGTGTCCAGGCATAAGCGGCAATGCGACCATCCGGATCGTTGGAGCCACGGCCATCCAGCTGCGCGCTGTTGGTGGGCAGCGTAATGCTGATATCCACACCTGCGTTAGCCACCGGTGGATCGTTTACCGGCGCGGCAGCAACGGTAACGGTTACACGGTCTGATGCCGTGGCGCCGTCATTATCCGTTACGGTGAGCTGGAACACATAAGTGCCCTGTACCAGGCCGGTAATGCTGGTCACAGCAGCGGCCGGGCTGCCGATGCTGCCACCGGCAGGGCCGCTGATCTTCTTCCAGGCATAGGCGGCCACATTGCCGTCTGCATCAGACGACGCGCTGCCGTTCAGCTGGACGGTATTTACGGGTAGAATAACATTGATATCGGCGCCGGCATTGGCTACGGGCGCTTTATTCACAACGGGGTTCACCACCACTCTTACCCGGTCCGTAGTGCTTTCATTGTCGTTGTCGGTAACCGTCAGCTCAAACACATAGGTACCGGCTGTAAGGCCCGTAACATTGGTGGCCTTGTTATCCGGGTCAATGATGGTAGCTGCCGGGCCGCTTACCTTTTTCCAGGCGTATCTGGCAATGCTGCCATCCTCATCCCGGGAGCCGCTGCCGTCCAGGTGCGCTGTAGCCACCGGCAGGGTGATCGTAATATCGGCACCGGCAGCTGCTGTGGGCGGTTGGTTAACAGCAGGCTGTATCACCACCACCGTCATGCGGTCGGCATCGGAAGCATGGTCATCGTCAGTAACCGTCAGCTCAAACACATAGGTGCCGGCTGTAAGGCCCGTAACATTGGTGGTCTTGTTATCCGGGTCAATGATAGTAGCTGCCGGGCCGCTTACCTTTTTCCAGGCGTATCTGGCAATGCTGCCGTCCGCATCCCGGGAGCCGCTGCCATCCAGCCGTACGCTGCTGGTGGGCAGTGTAATGCTCTTATTAGCGCCGGCATTGGCTACCGGAGGCTTATTAGCCGGCAGTACGGTAACGGTCACACGGGAAGTAGCCGTGGCATTATCATTATCCGTTACAGTCAGCTCAAACACGTAGGTGCCTGCGGACAAGCCGGTTACATCCGTCGTTTTACTATCGGGGCTGGCAATGGTGCCGGCCGGACCGCTAACCTTGGTCCAGGTATAGTCCGTAATGCTGCCGTCCGGGTCGGTGGAGCCGTTGCCATCCAGCTGCGCAGTGCTGACCGGCAGCGTGATGCTGATATCAGCGCCGGCGTCTGCCACCGGCGGTTTGTTCGGCGCATCCTTTACGGTAACGGTTACACGGTCTTTAGCGGCGTCGCCTTTATCGTCCGTTACGGTCAGCTCAAACACGTAGGTGCCTGCCACCAGGCCCGTCACGCCGGTTTTAACGGATGACGGAGCGGCAATGGTCTCCCCTGCCGGGCCGCTTACTTTTTTCCAGGCGTATCTGGCAATGCTGCCATCCGCATCCCGGGAGCCGCTGCCATCCAGCTGTACGCTGCTGGTGGGCAGCGTAATGGTCTTATTAGCGCCTGCATTGGCTACCGGCGGCTCGTTTGGTGCATCCTTTACGGTAATGGTTACACGGTCTGTAGCAGCAGCGCTTTTATTGTCCGTCACGGTCAGCTCAAACACATAGGTGCCTGCCACCAGGCCTGTCACGCTGGTTTTAACGGCTGACGGGGCGGCAATAGTCCCCTCTGCCGGGCCGCTTACTTTTTTCCAGGCATATTTGGCAATACTGCCATCCGCATCCCGGGAGCCGCTGCCATCCAGCTGCACGCTGTTAGTGGGCAGCGTAATGGTCTTATCTGTTCCGGCATTAGCGGTGGGCGGATTGTTGGCAGGGGCACCATTGCCTTTCACGGTAATGGTCACCCGGTCCTTGCCTGTTTTCCCTGCATTATCCGTTACGGTCAGCTCAAACACATAAATGCCTGCTACCAGCCCGGTCAGGCTGGTATTGCTGGCAGTGGGGTCTGCAATAGCGCCGGCGCCGGGACCGCTGATCTGCTTCCACAGGTAATCCGTGATCACGCCATCAGGGTCCAGGGAATTGCTGCCGTACAACCGGGTGGAGCTGGTGGGCAGGGTAAGCGTTACGTCGCTGCCGGCCACTGCGTTGGGCGCCTTGTTACCCCCCAGGGGCAACACGGTGATGAGCACCTGGTCGGTGCTCTTTGCGCCGTTGTTATCCGTTACGGTCAGCTCAAACACATAAGTGCCGGCTACCAGCCCGGTCAGTATGGAACTGGCAGCACGGGGCGTTACAATAATTCCCAGCGCGGGGCCACTCACCTTTCTCCAGGCATAGGAGCTGATCTTGCCGTCCGGGTCTTTGGAAGCGCTGCCATCCAGCTTTACCACGATGCTTAACGGAAGGCTCAGCACCTTATCTGCGCCGGCACTGGCTTCCGGCGCTATGTTGGTATTGCCGCTGTATTCATAAGCGCCTACATCATACCTCGCATGCTGCGGGCGCGCCTCGTCATCCATATCCAGCGCCAGGGACAGGTCTTTCATGTCCCTGCCGGCATTGACTGCCCCGGACTTGCCGGTGAGATGCACATTGCCGCCGCCGGCATCTTCAAAGAAGGCCTGGTCTGCTGTTTTAAAGGAAAGGTTGTTGGCCGTATCGAATTTGATGGGATTGGAGCCGCGGATGTAAAAACCGCTTTGCGGGTAATCCCAGCGGTTGCCGGGGGCGATCACCAGGTTGTTGTACACCTTGTGGCCTATCGTGGTCTTGTCTGCATAGATCTTCAGGCCGTTCACACCGGTATTGTACACAGTGTTATTGTAAATGTACCCGGTGGCCGGCTGGAACAGGAACTTGTCCGTCACATTAATGCCTTCATAGTGAATATTGGACACCACGTTGTTATACACATAGTTGATGCCGCTGCCGAATATCTGTATGCCACAGTTGTAGCCTTTATCCACGCGGTTGTTGTAGATGCGCAGGGTGCTGCCGCCGCCGCACAGGATGCCGTAGCCGTGGGCGTCGTTCCTGGCCATGGCATAGTTCACGACCCGGTTGTGATGCACCAGGTTGTTGCCCATGTCTGCCATGGATATCTGTATGGCGTCGCTGCCCATGTTCTCCAGGTCGTTGTCGTACACTTCCAGGTTCTCTATATGATGCGACTTCATATCCTTGCAGTTGCCGTCATCCCAGAGATAATGGGTATTACCGATGTAGAAGCCCTCCCAGGCGGAGTTGCGGCACAGCAGGTGGTGTATCTTCACATTGCGCATCACGAAAGCGCCTTCCAGCCATTCGGGATGCCCGCATTGCTGCAAGGTTTTGGCCTGCAGGAACATGCCGGCGTCATGCACATAGGCATGGTGCACATCAAAATCGCTGCTACCGTTGCCGAAGAAGAAGCCGAACAGCTTCTGGCCGTTCCGGTTGGTACCGTTCACGTCAAAGCCGTATTCAATGCCCGGGTCGCCGGTGCCTTCCACTTTGAAGTATTTACAGTTGCTGAACACAAAGGCAGCGGCAGTAGTGGTGCTGTTTACCCCGGTGCGAACCAGGCCGCCGCAGTTCATGATGATAATGGGCTTGGCGGCAGTGCCCCGCAGATTGCCGAAATGTATGTAGTCATAATCCCCTGCGGCCAGGCACAGGGTATCGCCCGCTTTTACGTTCAGGCTTTTCATGGCGTCAGGGTAATATACCTGGCGCCCGCTGGACGGCGGTACGGTAATGCGCCTGTTGCCGGCAACCGGTGGCGGGGTCGGTGTAGTGGGCGACGGATTGGTGCCGCCCCTGGTATATTGCAGCATCCACTCGTACACATTCATGCCGTTCTCCTTAAAGTCGGGATCATAGGCCCTGCTCCAGGCGTTGTGGGACCTGGAGTTAAAGATCGTGAGCTTTGCCGGCGGGTTGGGCCTGGGCGTATATGCATTGATGTATTTCACCCAGCCTTCGGAATACCTGACCGGCACGGTGGGGTCGCCGTCATTATGCAGGGCCCATACCGGGGTATTGTTGGCGGCAATGTTGCCAGCCAGCGCCGGCTTGGGATCATAGGCGCCGCATACTACTACGGAAGCCGCATACTGCTTGGCCTTGGAAGGCACTTCCGAAATAGCGCCCCAGGCTACGCCACCACCCATGCTGAGCCCCGTTACATACAGGCGGCTGGCATCTATCCGCAGGCGTTGCTGCAGGTAGGCCACCAGGCGGTGTATATCGCCGGCGCCAGGCCATACCTTGAACTGGGGAGTGATAACGATAAAAGAGAATTCCTGCCCCTTTACCTTAAAAGAGGCCGGAAATGTTCCCTGTTCTATAAGCCTGGGAGGGCCGTTCCTCAGGACCTTTGACTGCAGGGACCTGGCGCCGGCGCCGGCCAGCTCGCCCACGCCATGCACAAATACAAGCAAGGGGTAGGATTTGGACGGGTTGGCGTCATAATCCTGCGGAAGATGCTGGTAATACCCGGTAAGGTTCTTAAAGCTGTCGGGCAAGGTTTTAGGAACGTTTTGTCCGACCGAATGGAGGTAGAGGGATAAGAAGGACAGTAGCAATAGTAAACGTGCACACGTTGGCACTCCAGGCTTAGTGTAAAATTTTTCCACTACATAGAGGTTTTTCATAATAAATTATGGTATCAAGTTATCAATGAGATTTCGTTAAAGTCTTCAGTGCATGAAAGTCCCATGAACATGCAGTGACAAATTTTAAGTAAATAACATCGACAAGGTTGTAATACTGGATTTCCCCCGGGGCTATACATATTAAATACTATCCTAATACTTCATCAATATTACCTCACAAAGAAAGTATTTTTTATTTATCAAATGATAAAAAATTTGTATATGTATTAGTTATTATAATAAATTATATTTTTTATCCATTTATACTCCGTTGTATATCTACAACTAACCGGGGCTTAAAGTTGTCACATATTTTTTTCTTAACAAAAAAATGTATCTTACACCCGTATTAATTTTTGCGCTGTTAGCCCTGAGGCGCCGCTTTTTATACCGATATCCTACTAAAAAGACCACGTTTACTTAAAGATTGTTTCAGCATTAACGATTGTACATGGCTTTTGGATTACTGGCCGCCATCCGTAACAGGCATTTTCATTCATTATTAGGCAATGTGGTGATGGCATTTTTCAACGTGTTGTCTTTTTCCCTGCTGGTACGGCTGCTGCCCCTGAGCGCTTTCGGGGAATGGGTATTGTTCATTGGCACCTACAACATCCTGGACCAGGTACGCACGGCGCTGCTGCAAACAGGACTGATCAAGTTCTACACCGGTGTGGAAGCCCATACCGGCCGGCAGGTAACAGGCGCCGCCTGGTATATTTCCCTGGTGCTTACCCTGAGCTATGTGCTGCTGTCCTTCCTGGTATATCTTGCCGCCTATCCCTGGCTCAATGATACCTGGCATTTCTTTATCCGCTGGCTGGGCGTGCTTACGCTCTTTTCCCTGCCCATGAACTTTGCTACCTGGGTATTGCAGGCAGAGCACCGGTTTGAGAAGATCGTGCTGGTGCGGCTGGTGCAGAACGGCTCTTTCCTGCTGCTGCTGGGCGGTCTTTACCTGCTGGCGCAGGTTACCCTGCACAACGTGCTGTACGCCTACTGCACCGCTATGGCCCTGTCCAGCATTTACTGCCTGCTGCGGAAATGGACCCGGGTGCGCACCCTGTTCTTCCGCACCAGAGCGCAGGCGCTGGAACTGTTCCGCTTTGGCCGCCACATTGTTGGCAGTATGGTATCCTCCTCCCTGCTCAACTATTCGGATACGCTGATCATCCGCACCCTGCTCAGTCCTGCTGCCGTGGCCCTCTACAGCATTCCCCAGAAGTTCATGGAAGTGATAGAGATCATCCTGCGCAGCTTTGTGGCCACTGCACAACCCACCCTTTCCGGGGCTGCTAACCGGCACGACTATACGGCAGTGGCGCGGGCCTTCAGCAAATACACCGGCACCGTTACCCTGCTGATACTGCCCTTCATTATAGGGCTGCTGCTGTTCACACAGCCGCTGATCATTATCCTGGCAGACCGCGATTACCTGGGCGCTACCGACATTGTGCGCATTATCCTGCTGTCTGCCATCTTCTGGCCTATCGACCGGTTCATAGGTGTTACGCTGGATATGATCAACCTGCCCAACATCAACTTTTACAAGAACTTCCTGAAGCTGGTGCTCAACGTGGCCTGCGATATCCTGTTCATCTGGATCTATACGGACATCCGCTCCATTGCCGTGGCCTCCCTGCTGAACGTGCTGTTTGCCGTAGCATTCGGCTATTACTTTGTGAAGCGGCGGCTGGATGTAAGGCTGCGGGATGTATGGGAACTGGGCTGGCAGGAATGCAGAAGACTGCTTGGCAAGCTGAGCGGTAAACAGGCGCTGGTGGATCAACCGCAGCAAAACACATTGCCCTGATTATTTTCAGGTTATCTGAAAAATGCCGTAAATTCGTTCACGGCCCCGGGTATATGCCAACACTATAATTTGCGTCAACCGTAACAATGATCCAGTAAGATTACTTTGCCAGGAATAGCATAAGCAGTATCCGGTCCGGTCCTTTTTATTCTTTTATTTGATCGCTTAAATTTTTGGTTTTATGGCGTATACCCCATCTCCCTTTCGTGTAAGCAAATATGGAAAGTACCTTTCCTATTACATGGAGTTTATGAAACGCGGCGATTTTCAATCCGTCTCCGCCGCTGTCAGGTACGTGCTTTTCAAGCAGCTGCCCCGGCGCCAGCGCGTGGTCACCACCCGCATGGGCACTTTCCGGTTCCGGGAAGGCACTACCGATTTCCAGTTTGCCAATTTCAGCTACGAGAATGAGATCAAAAAGTACCTGGCGCAGATCGTACCAGATACCGGGCTGTTTATCGACATCGGCGCCTGCATAGGGGAATACGCCATCTGGCTGAGCCGGCAGGGCGTGCGTTCCATTGCCATAGAACCGGTAAACCATGCCGCCATCCGGGAAAATATTGCGCTGAACAACATCAACCCCGCTTACATTAAAGTGCTGAACTGCGCGGTAGGCAATACCGACAGGAAAGTATCCTTCCACGTACCGGAAGGCGTTACCAGCTCCAGCTACATCAACGAAGCCGAAGCCGGCGATATAGATTGCAGAAGGCTGGACGACCTGATAGACCCACATAGCATTGACCCGGAAAAAATAACCGTGATCAAGCTGGATGTGGAAGGTATGGAGCTGGAAGTGCTGGAAGGGGCCGAACAACTGATCCGCCAGGTCAGGCACCTGCAGATCATCTACGAATACTGCTCCTGCGGCGATCCTGCCATTCGCGCCCTGCTGGACAAATACGCCACCTTTAGCTACCGGGACCTGGACGGAGTGAATGCGCTGGCGGTGAAAATGTGAAAAGGATGTAGCGCTACCTCCTGTAGTACCCTACCTCATATTGCCCGATCGTCTGATCAATGCTGTCCATCACCTCCGCCGCCTTCTCCATATCAAACTTGCGGGCAAAGAGCCTGCCGGACTGCAGCAGGGCCGGCAGGTCTTCCGTGCCGAATGTTTTGGGATGCTCCAGGCCGTCGGCCCAGTCAATGTAATGCAGGTTATCCATTGTTACCTGTTCCCTGTAATGGCTGTTCATCAGGATGGTCTGCAGCAGGAATTCGTCGGAGCCCCAGGTAAACCGGAAGTACCTGCGCAGGGCAGGATGCTGCCGCTCAAACTGCAGGCAGTAAGCTATGCATTCCGGCGTCAGCGTCCACCAGGCAGAGCCGCAGTACAGCTTGTAACCCAGCGGCGGGCGGCGTCTGGGCATGACCGTGGTCAGCAGGTTGCCGAATTTATACTTACCGGGAAAATTATATTCCACAAAATGATAGTGGTCCATTTTGCTCATCATAGGCGCCAGCGCAGCATCGGAGATCACGTTCAGGAACTGTTTGCCGCTGCTCTCCCGGGCGCACAGGTAATCGTAAACAAAGGCTGCCGGCTTCAGGAGATAGTCCTGCGCGCTCAGGAGCGTTACATAAGCATAGTCCTCCCCGCGGTCCATCACGGCCTGCATCCCGTTGAGCGTCGCCTGCAATATGCTCCAGCCCGCCCAGGTCACCTTTACCCTTTGCGGCACGGTATATACCTGGGGCAGCGCCAGCGCCTGCTGCCAGGCTGCCAGGTTGCATTTGGCATCCACATGTACATAGCAGTCTATGCCCGGATGCACCAGCCGTTGTAAAAGCCGGTACAGCTGTGCAGGATTTTTATGCGCCAGTATAATAAAAGCGATCTTCTTCATTTCTGATTAAACACGCCGGATGCGGAGCGCTTCGCGCGTTATGCATCCAGTGTTATGTATTTTTTTTCCATACCGTATTAAAACCTCCTGTAAAGCCCAGCGGCAGCAGCTCGGCCACCCTGCAGTCCAACGCCTGCAGGAACCGGATGCGTTTGGTGAACAGGGAAAAGGGAAATACATCCTCCACGAAATTGGTTTTGGCAAACTGCACGATCCTGAAATCATGCGCCGCTGCCAGCGCCTGCAGATCCCTGCGGGTAAAGAACTGCACATGGTCCAGGTTGTCCGCCTGCGACTGCACGGTAGTGCCTTTGAAGCCCAGCGCTTTTTTCACGCGGGTAATGAAGGCCCACAGCCGGGGATTGTTGCGCGCCTTTAACATGGGTTTGGTCACACATACTTCGCGGGGCCCTTTGCCATTGGGCACCGTTACGATCAGTACCCCCTCCGGTCTCAGGGAGTCGTAAATGGTATGCAGCAGCATGCCCGGCTGGTGCAGGTGCTCCAGCACTTCGCTGCAGATCACCGCATCATACTGCTGTCCCTGCGCGGTCAGCTCCTCGGCGCTGATAGCCTCAAAGCGTACATTGGGCAGGCGGTTTCTGGACCGGGCTACATCAATGGTCTTCTGGCTGATATCAATGCCCAGCACATCGTAGCCGAACTGACCAAGGTGACGGCTGATAACGCCGTTGCCACAGCCCACGTCCAGCACGCGACCGCCTGCAGGAATGCTTTGCTGCAGGCACCCGGCAATAAAGTTCAGGCGTTTAATGTCCGCAATTCTTTCGTACTCGTAGGTGATTGTTTGTGTCATAACAGACAAAGGTTGAAAAGAGCTGTTAACTAATAGCTAACAGCTAAAAGCTTATTATAAATGTCTTCGATCTTCCGCGTCATGCCCGCAACATTGTAGGTAGAGCGGATGGTGGCTATGGCCTTTTGCTGCAGCTGTTCCCGCAATGGCCTGTCCTGCGCCAGCCGCAGGATAGCGGCCGTTAAGGCGGCAGGATCAGCGGGCGGCACCAGCAGGCCGTTGTTCTCGTGGAACAGGGCTTCCCTTGTGCCATCCACATCACTGGCAACGACGGCCTTGCCCATGGCCATGGCTTCCAGCACGCCTATCGGGAATCCTTCCCACAGGGAGGGCAGGCAGTAGATGTCCATGGCGTGCAGCACGGCCGGCACATCCTGCCGGAAATCCTGGAACACCACGCGGCTGCTGATGCCCAATGCCTGCGCGGCATCCCTGGCTGCCTGCTGCAGCTCTCCCCCGCCCACCATCAGCAGGGTCATGTCTTTTACCTGCTGCGCTGCAGCGGCAAAGGCCCTGATCATGTTCAGCGGGTCCTTTTGCAGGGTCATGCGCGCGATATACCCTACTACCAGGTGATGCGCAGGTATGCCGCAAGCTGCCTTTACATCGGGGTAATCAGCAGCAGGATCAAACCGCTGCAGGTTCACACCATTCTTTACCACCTCGGCACGGAAACGGCCCAACGCCTGTAACCCGGTTTGCCGGTTGGATTCGGATACGCAGATATTCACCTGCGCCCTGCGGGTAATGAAGCGTTCCGCTGCTATACGCGCCCGCTTCATCACGGGGTGCAGCCCTTCATGGAAGGACCACCCGTGGATGGTGTACACCAGCGGCAGGCGGAGGGAGCGTGCTGCCCACAGCACATTGGTATTGGCGCGGGTGCCATGCACATGCACAATATCTACCTGCTGCTGCTGCATAAAGCGCTTTACCTGTTTCCACACACGGATATCAAAGGCCTTTTCGCTTGCTATCACGTGGGCCGGCACCTGCTGCTGCTGCAAGGCCGCTATCATGGGGCCGCCTGTAAATGCCAGCACCACCGGTTCAAACCGGTTGCGGTCCAGGTGCGCCACCAGGTCCAGCACATGGCTTTCCCCTCCGCCTATCTTTCCCTGGCGGATGGTTTGCAGCACTCTTATTTTTTTTCCAGGCATCATATTTCCTGCTTCCTCATATTTTCTCTATCCAGCGGTTGTACCATAGCTGGAACACCAGTATATTCCACAGCTTCTGGTGGCTTACCTTACCGCCCAGCAGGTACCGGTTCATAAGCTGCTGCACATGCGGGGCATTGAACAGCCCGGTTTTGCCCAGCCTTTCAGGAGCCAGGTAGTACTGCATCTGCTCCCGCAGCTCATCGCGGAACCATTCCTGCAGCGGGGCAATAAAAGGCCGTTTGGGCCGGTCCATGAGGGAGGGCGGAATATACTTGTGCACAATTGTTTTCAGGATGTATTTGTTCACGTTGTCCTTTACCTTCAGGGAGGCGGGCACCTGTGCCAGGAATTCCACCAGGCGGTGGTCCAGCATGGGCTCCCGGCCTTCTATGCTCACGCTCATGGTAGCGCGGTCTACTTTCACCAGGTTATTGTCTACCAGGAAGGTCTTGTAGTCAATGGCCAGCAGCTTGTTCAGCGGGTCGTTCACTTCATTCAGCTCCCCGTTCAGGTCAAAATTGGTGCGGTACCTGTCCGGCCTTACCTGCAGGTAATGGTTCACCTCTGTTTCCGTTAAATACTGGCTGATGTATTTCAACGCATACTGCGGCTGCCCGGAAGCCCAGATCAGCTTCATCTTCTCGTAGCGTGACGCAAAGTTGTACTGCCTGTTGAAATAGGGGATCATCTCCGGGTTCAGCATGGCCATGGTATGGCTCAGCAGCCCCTGCAACCTTTTGGGGAAGCGGGTGTAACGCAGGGACTGGTTGAACTTGTTATACCCGGCAAACAGCTCGTCGCCGCCATCGGCAGACAGTGCTACCTTTACCTGCTTGCTGGCCAGCTTGCTCACCAAAGTGGTAGGCACCGTGGAGTTATCCGCAAAGGGCTCGTCGTAAATTTCCGGCAGCTGGTGCAGCACCTCCTGCGCATCGGAAGGGCCTACGATCCATTCGGTATGATCGGTGCCCAGGTGGCGGGCGATCTTTTTTGCTTCGGCGGATTCGTCCCACTGTTTTTCCTTGTACCCGATAGTAAAGGTCTTGATCCTGCTGCCGGAGCCTGCCTGCAGGATGGCGGCCACGCTGGCGCTGTCATACCCCCCGCTCAGGAACACGCCTACCGGCACATCGGCCACCATGCGGTAGTTGTAGGCGCTTTTCATCAGCATTTCCGTATGCTGTATCACTTCATGCTGGGAAAGGTTGGTGAGCGGCTGGTGGTAAGCGTCCAGCACATTCCAGTATGCCAGCTCCCGCAGCTCCTGCCGGTTCAGGTACACGGTCAGCAGGTGTCCCGGTTTCAGCTTGCGGGTTTGCCGGTAAATGGTGTAAGGCGCAGGTATATAGCTGTACTGCAGGAACAGCGACAGGCTGTTCACATCAATCTCCTTCCGGAATTGCGGATGCTCGCACAGCGCTTTCAGCTCGGAGCCGAACAGCAGCGTTTGCCCGTCCCAGTAATAATACAGCGGCTTCACCCCTGCCCTGTCGCGGCAAAGCACTACCTGGTCCTGCCGGGCATCGTAGATCACGAATGCAAACATGCCAATGCAGCGGTCCAGCACCTGCTCTTTCCAGGCATCATAGCCTTTCAGCAGCACTTCGGTATCGGAGCCGGACTGGAAAGTGTAACCCAGCTTTTCCAGGTCTTTCTTTATTTCCTTGAAGTTGTAGATCTCCCCGTTGAAAATGATCGTGTACTGCCCGAAGTGCATGGGCTGGTGCCCGCCACTGGACAGGTCCAGGATGGACAGGCGCCGTTGCCCCAGTCCCACGGCTGCAGCGGGGTGCGCATGCACTTCGTAACCGGCATCATTGGGGCCGCGGTGCTGCATCACATCTGTCATGCGCTGCAGGATGTCTTTTCCTGATTTTTTGGAAAAATCTATAAACCCGGCAATTCCACACATATCTTTTACTTTAAGTGTTTCGTTATTCAGTGTAATGCTTCATACTTCCTGCTCCTTACATTCCAGAGCACTCCTTTCCAGAAAGCCTTCAGGTGCGCAGCTTCCCGCTTCAGCAGGTATTGCAGCGTATTCTTAGGCACGGTAAAGCAGGTGAAGTACAGCATGAATACCAGGCGGGCCGGCCACTGCACGTTCCTGCGCATGAACAGTATCCGGTTCCTGGTAATGTAGTAAGTTTTCAACGGGCTGTTCTTGCCCGTTGTCATGGATTCTTTATGATAGATCAGCGATTTGTACTGGTAATAGATCTTGTACCCCTGGCGGCGGAACTGCTCGCACCAGTCAAACTCCTCATAATACAGGAAGTACAGCTCCGGCATCAGGCCTACTTTTTCCAGGGCGGCGCGGCTGATCATCATGGCGCCGCCGTGCGCGTAATGTGTGGTGCTCACTGCATCGTACTGGCCCTGGTCCTTTTCGCGGCAGCCCACCATACTGTTGCGGCCGGTGAACATATCCACCGCATGGTAACCGGCATACTCAATGGTGCCCGGCTGGAAAAAGTAATGGAACTTGGGGCTTACCACGCCGGCATCCGGGTACTGGTGGAATATTTCCAGCAGTCCTTCTACCAGGCCTTCGGTAAACTCGGTATCGTTGTTCACCAGGAACAGGTACTCCCCGGCAGCAGCCTGTATGCCCAGGTTGTTGCCGCCGGCAAAGCCCCGGTTCTCCCCGCTGCGGATCACTTTTACGCCGGGATGCCTGGTCATGATTTCCTGCGTGGGGTCCAGTGCGGAGGCATTGTCCACCACGATCACCTCCAGCCGCGGGTAGCTGATCCTTTCCAGGGAAGCCAGCAGTTCGCAGGTAACACCGGTATTATTATAGTTGACGGTAATAACGGATACCAGGGGGTGATATGTTGAATTATTTGCTGGCAACATCTAACAAAGGATTGTCTATCTTGGTTTGGGTATGCCTGGTGTGAATGAAACGGTTGTTGGCTCCCTTGAGGCGGAACAGCAGCGCCACCATAATAAAGGCCGCCCGCGGAAGACCCAGCAGCGCCGTCAGCAGGTAACGGCTGAAGAACCGGCGGGGAATGGGCAACAGCAGGCTGATGGCGTTGCATACCCACAGGGCTGCCCACCATACGGCGGGCAGCAGCAGGTACGTGTGTAATACTATATAGAGCACTGTAATGACCGTAACCGCTACCAGCAGCAGCAGGCGTGGCAGCAACAGGTTCTGGCACACGGCCAGGTTAAAATAATCCACATTGCCCCTGCACAGCTGCTGCCAGCCTTTTTTCCAGTACTGCCGCAGGTACACCAGCTGGCTGGAAAGCCAGCGCCGGCGCTGGTGCTCGAAGGTGGCGGCATGCTCCACCTTTTCGTCGAACACATGCGCGTCCTCCAGGTAGTAAATGGCATGCCCCCTGGATACCACCAGCAGCTGCAGCACCTTGTCAAAACCGCCGGTAGCGTCAATGTCCTGCATAATGCTTTTGATCAGGGGGAAATGAAAGGCCATACCGCTGCCGATCACGGAAGATGAAAGGCCGAGGGCATTGGCGCCCTTGCGGTACAGGTGATTGGCAATGATCTCGTTGGCGGTGTCCAGCACGGCAAAGGGCGTGTTCAGGTTCTTGGCTACCCGTTGGGCCTGGATAGCGTATTCCCCGTCCTGGAAAGCGTGGTTCACTTTCAGGAGAAAGTCCGGCGCCAGCATGTTGTCCGCATCGCAGATCAGCGCCAGGTCATATGCATCGTCCAGCTGTGCAAAGGCCGCATTCAATGATCTTGCTTTTGTGCTTTTATCAAACGATACCGGTATTACGGTAACGCCTGTATGCCGCAGCTGTTCCAAAGTGTCCGGCTGCAGGGAGTCTGCAATCACGATCACTTCGTACCGGTCTGCGGGATAATTAAGCCGGGTATAGCTTCGGGCAGTAGCAAGAATCACCTCGTCTTCCTTGTAAGCAGGAACCAGGATCGCCACTCTGGCATAAGGGCCCTGTTCCCGGCAGGGCGTATTTCTTTTGTCCTGCATACGTCCGGCTAAGGACAGTGTCAGGTTGTACAGTATGCATCCGGCTAAGTAGGAAAGTAAAATAACTTCGATAACTGCTGTCATTATACGTTATCTTTTTGTACGAGCGCAAACGGCGTGTTCATCATCAGCCACATATCGTAGGCGAAGCTGTTCCGGTGCGCATAATTAATATCCAGGCTGATCCGCTCTTCCACAGACATATCTTTTTTGCCACGCTTGCTGATCTGCCACAGCCCGGTGATACCGGCGGGAGCCAGGAAACGTTCGGCCCAGGCGTCGGTAGTAAGGGAGGCGGCTTCATACAGGGGCAGCGGGCGGTTGCCTACCAGCGACATATCGCCTTTCAGCACGTTGAACAGCTGGGGCAGCTCGTCCAGGCTGGTGTTGCGCAAGAAGCTGCCCAGGCGGGTAATGCGGGGATCATTGGACACCTTGTAGAATACCGGGCCCGGGCCCTGGCTGTCATACTGGTTCAGGTGCTTGAGGTCCTGCAGCTGCTTGTCGGCATTGGCCACCATGGTCCTGAACTTGTAGAAGCGGAACATGCGGTAGTTCTTGCCGGCGCGCGGCGAGGTGTAAAAAACCGGGCCTTTGCCTTCCAGCTTTATCAGCAGGGCGATCACGAGGAACACAGGCAGCAGCAGCACCAGCAGCGCGGCCGATACCAGCACGTCAAAAACACGCTTGGCAATACGGTTCAGCCGCGTACTGTGATAAGTGACCTCCGGCGCCTGTACTGCCGGTGAGGCCGGCTTGGGCACAAACAGGTGCATGCGCTTGAACTTACTTACGAAATTCACCTTGTGTTCCAGGCGATTGGCCAGGCAGTCGCGGGTAATGATCTCGTCAATAAAAACATACTTCTTTACAAAAGATTTCAGGGGTTCTGACAAATGGTCCGTGTACAGGAAAAAAGGGATGGACCGCAATACATGATGCTCGGACAGGTAGGCTTCCCAGCTGGCCAGGTCGGTCTCATAACCGCTGCTGAACCGGTAGATGATCACGGCAGGGATCTTACGGTACACGTTCAGCAACTGGTCTATAGCCTGTTGCGCATCCTCCACATGCTCTGCTACCAGGTACTTGAAGTGCGGGGCATCCCCGGGTACATCCACATAAGCCTGACCGATAAACAACGCGATCCTCTCATCAGCAATATGCCGGATGACAGCGCTTTGTTGCTTACCTGTAGTGTTGCTCCTGACAATGGTGGCAGTAGTTGAAAAACTAGGTGTAATCGTTGTCTCCATATATTATATTATTGCGATTATAGGTAACAGGGGATCATGGCTAAGACAGGGATGCTGTCAGCTGACCGTTCAGGATGTGCGCTACTTTCTCCAGCAGCACAATGGGGTCGAACGGTTTGTGCATCACTGCCTGCACATTACTGTAGCGGGCCATCATAGCAGCAGGCTCAGCACTGGGAATTTCTCCGGAAAGCACCAGCACCGGTATCTCTTTGTACAGGTAGCTGCCGGAAAGGTGCTCCAGCAATTCCCAGCCGTCAATATTAGGCATTTGCAGGTCCGTAACAATAAGGTCCGGAGTATGGCCGCCGGATAGCCAGGCCATTGCGTCCAGGCCGTCTGCTACAGCCGTTACGATATAATGTCTGCTCAATATGGCTTCCAATAAAATTCTTATTGGCTTGCTGTCATCTATTATTAACACTTTCTTTTTCATCCGTCAATGTTTATCTTTTATAAGGCGGATGGAACCAGGCGCTGCGCATGTCCCTAAAACAAATCAAAGCATATATGCCCGGTTTCATTGACTACCTTCTTCTTTCAATTAACTTGAACTTTTTAAAACTAACACCTAAGCAACGCACTCAGCTATGCCATAGGTATAGAAGGTTTTAGATTGGATAAGGTCAAAGTGAACTGAAAATGTTTGGTAGTTTTTCAGGGGATATGATGACCGATAGAAGGATTAACTATAACAAATGTAAGGTATCCTCAATAAATTGTCAGGTTTTTCTAATAATAGCATTTTACTGCCGGTTTTCTAAGCATTAGTTTCAACTTGAGAGAGAAAGCTGCAACTATGCTGTGAACGGATGTAAAATTATAATACTTTATGAATTGAGAAGTTAATAATTCGCAAACGGTCGGTTTTTCCGGGTGAATGCAGGAAAAATGATGGTAAACGAGCATGAAAGGTGCATCAGTGAAAAAATTTGGAATAATAAAAGCGGATGCTTTATTTTTGACGCCAACTTACCGCTCTCCCCATGAAAAAATATCCCTCTCCTGCCGACCTTTTATTATATCTCGGGTCCGGGGGCTACCTATTGCTGCTGATCATTACCTGGTTTCATCAACAACCGCCTTTGTACGATGAGCCGCTGTTCATACCGAACGTGTACCTGTTTGAGCAGCATGGGCTTTCCAGGGAATTCCTGGTGAACATTAACCAGCAGGCGCCGGGGCCGCTGTACCAGTTTATTCACTACCCCCTGCGGCACATCACGCACCTGCAAACGCCCGGCATCCGGCTGGTGAATACAGTGCTGCTTGGTTTAACAATCCTGCTGCTCACCGCTATTGTTGCGCACATTAATAATACCAGCAAAAAGCAATCGTTTGTACTGGCCCTGAACATGATGGCCATCCCCATGGTATGGAATGTATCCGGCATGGCCCTTACAGAAGTACCGCCCATGTTCTTTGCCACCCTGTCCATCCTGTTCCTGCTGTATGCTTTGCAAAAACAGGAGCACTCCTTATTACAATCGATATTACTGGCATTGCTGGCAGGCGCGGCAACAGGCCTGGCCATACTGGGCCGCTCTCCTTTCCTGGTGCTGGTGCCGGCTGCAGGTGCGCTGCTGCTGTACCACTTCCGCCATCCGCGGCGTTGGATGATCGTGATCATTTACGCCACAGTAGCGCTGGCCATGTGCCTGCCGGTATTTTATATATGGAAGGGGCTAACCCCTCCGCAGCAAGCCTTTACCGGGGCAGGCGGCCTGAGCTTTGAGCATGGCATGCTGGCCTTTGCCTATGGTGCGCTGATCACCCTGATCATTGCACCGCAGTGGTTCTATTTTAATAAAAGGATACTGGTGTACCTCCTGGTTGCCTATGTGCTGTTCCTGGTATTGAATATAACGCTGGTGCGGTTCGAGTTCGGTCCCCTGAGCGTGACCATGGAACGGATACTGCCTGCGCCGCTGATGCGGCTCTACCCTTTTGTGATATCGCCTGCGCTGGCAGTGATAGCGGTTTACTTTGGCATCTGCTCCCTGCTGCGGGCCTGGGAGCACCGGGCAGCCCCCTTTTACCTGTTCCTGTTCCTGTGCGCCATGCTCATACTGGCCACCAGCTTTAAGGTAACACACCTGTTCAGCTCCCGTTATGTAGCCCAGGCAGCTCCTTTCTTTGTATTGCTGCTGCTGCCTTTTAACCGGTTCAGCTATGGCAGGTGCATAAGAATGATAACAGGCATGATCATCGGACTGCTCTCCCTGGAAACGTATTTTCTTTTTCGCTGACACATACAGGTTTTAAAAAAACCTGTCAGGTGGTAAAAAGCCCCGTTCACTAATTAAAATCCTCACTTCACCTAAAAAAATTAGGTAGTTTATGATCTGCGATTTAATTTAGCGCTCGAAACCGGATACGCCATATGGTACTTTGTCCATAACAGTAATGTTATACTGTATTCCCAAAATGGCGCTGGTGTTGCAAATCTAATCTTTCTACCACCTTATCCTAACACAAAAACCACCGTGCAGTAGATCGGATGAATACCGCTACGCCACATTCTGAGTTTACCATTCCTTTGAATTTCTGGTTGCATGGCCTCCATGCAGGCATGCCGCGTATGTAAGAGTTTAATGCTATGATTTGCCGATTAGGTCCGGGTTGTACCGGATTTTTTAAGGTAGCATAGTTGATAAAAAATAATAATTGGTATGGATGTCATATATTTCATAAAGGCCCTGCTGAAAAAGAAGTGGTGGATCATTATCAGCACCGCTGCAGCGCTGGTGCTTTCATTTGTGTTCACCATGGACCGGGCAAAGCTGTACCGGTCAAACGCACAGATGTCTACCGGCTTTACGATAAAGGATGACATCACGCTGCGCGATGAGAACGTAAACCTTTTTGAAGCGGACGTAAAGTTCAATAACGTAGTGGAGACCTTCTACTCCCCTGCCGTTATCGGCCTGCTGGGCTACGACCTGATGCTCCATGACCTCACTTCCCCCAAGCCTTTTACCGTGCTCACGGAAAAGCAACGGGCCACCCCGCAGTACGCCAACTTTAACCGCGACCAGGCATTAAAGCTGCTGCAACGCAAGCTGGACTCCCTGCAAACGCTTACCTCTTACCAGCCGGATGAACGCCGCCTGCTGGAGTATATGGCGCTGTACAAATACGATTATGAATCCATCCGCAAGCGCCTTTCTGTAGGCCGCCTGCAACGCACGGATTATATTGACATCTCCTTTGCCTCTGAAAATCCCGAGCTGTCTGCCTACGCGGTCAATACCCTCTACCGCCAGTTTGTACGTTACTACCGCAGCCTGCGCAGCGAGCGCTCTGTGGAGAATATCGGCACCTTTGAAGAGCTGGTGGCGCAAAAGAAACAGGAGCTGGACCAGAAGGTGGAAGCTCTGCGCAACTACAAATCGTCCGAAGGGCTGCTGAACGTAGAGGCCGCCAGCGGCAATACAATGGGACTTATCAGCCAGCTGGAAAAAAGCCTCCTGGATGAAAGCAGCAACCGCAACGTCCTGGTGTCCGCCCTGCAAAGCGTGGAGACCCAGCTGAACATGCAGCGCCAGGGCAGCACAGTATATGATAATAATAACAACGAGATCGTGGCGCTGCGCAAGCAGATCAACCAGATGAACGACGAGTACCTCCGCACCGGCAGCAACGATGCCCAGCTGGCAGACCGGATCAAGCACCAGCGCCAGCGCCTGCAAAAGCTGATGTCCGATGCGCCGGTCAGCACAGAAAGCGGCAAAATAATGAGCCGCGACGAGCTGCTGCAGAAAAAGGCCGGCCTGGAATCGGAGCTGCGGGCTTCCCGGATGAACATTGCCAACCTGCAAAACAAGATCCGCTCGCTCCGCGGTTCTGTTGGCTCCTATGCAGATAAGGAAGCTACTGTAGGCCGCTTGCAGCAGGAAGTGGACCTGGCCCAGGAAGAGTACAACAAGCTGAAGGAAAAGCTGAATACGGCCCTGGACAGCCGCACCGCACCGCCCGATAATTTCAGGCAAACGCTGAAAGGACAGCCCGCCTTCAGGCCGGAATCTTCCAAGCGGCTGAAGCTGATGGCCCTGGCAGGCGTATCGGTATTCCTGCTCAGTACCATGAGCGTGCTGTTCATGGAATTCTTCGACAGCTCCATCAAATCCCCTTCCCTTTTCGAGAAGAACGTGGACCTGAAGCTGATCAGCACCATCAACCATGCCGACCTGCACCGCTTCAGCATACCGGAGGTGCTGCAGCACCGCCCTAAAGACGATGAAGCCTCCCGCAAACGGCAGAACATTTTCCGCGAGCTGCTGCGCAAGCTGCGGTACGAGGTGGAAAGCAGTAATAAATCCATCTTCCTGTTTACCAGCACCGAGGCCCAGCAGGGTAAAACCACCCTGGTGCAGGCGCTGGCCTACAGCCTGAGCCTGAGCAACAAGCGGGTACTGATCATAGACACCAATTTCTGTAACAACGACCTTACCGTACAGCTGGAAGCCAAGCCCACCCTGGAAACCTTTTCCATGGAACCGGGAGAAGTAAGCCTTGAAAAGGTAAGGGAGATCGTGACCACCTACTCTGTGGAAGGCATAGAAGTGATCGGTTGCCGGGGCGGCGATTATACCCCCTCCGAAATACTGCCCAGGAACCATTTGCTGAACTACCTGCCGCAGCTGAAAAGCTATTATGATTTCATACTGCTGGAGGGCGCGCCCTTAAATGACTATACAGACAGCAAAGAGCTGGTGTACTACGTGGAAGGCGTGATAGCAGTGTTCTCCTCCAGGATGTCGTTAAAGCAGAACGACAAGGAATCCATCCAGTTCCTGCATAGCCTGAACGGGAAAATGCAGGGCGCTGTGCTCAACAATGTGCAGGAAGATTTTCTTGAACTATAGCAGCCAGTAAAAACTGTCAAGATGCGCATACCTGAAAAATTAAACTATATTTTTTCATTCCGGCCTCAACGGCCCCGGCAGCACGCCTGGGTAGATTATGCCAAAGGTATTGCCATCATATTTGTCGTATACCGTCATGTGCTGTATGGTTTGCTGTACAGCGGCGTACCTGCCAGTCCTTTGCTGATGGATGCCAACGAGATATTGTACGGTTTCCGTATGCCGCTGTTCTTTTTCCTGTCCGGCCTGTTCTTTGGCTCCAGCCTGGAAAAGCGTGGCACAAAGAACTTCCTGGTCACCAAGATAAACACCCTGCTATACCCGTACGTGCTGTGGTGCCTTATACAGCTCACCCTGCAGATCATTTTTTCGGACTATACCAATTTCAAACGCGGGGTAGGTAATTACATTGATATCCTGATACATCCGCGCGGCATGCTGCAGCAGTGGTACCTGTTTGCACTGTTCAACGTATCTGCCCTGTACCTGTTCAACCATGCAGTGCTGAAGCTGAAAGCGCCGGCACAGATCCTGCTGGGCCTGGCCTTCCTGTCTATGGTCCCGCTGGCAGGCACCATCAGCACTATTTCGGACGTAATGCTGTTCTATATCTTCTTTTGCCTGGGGCATGTGTGTGCGCCGTGGTTTTTCCGGCAAAGCACGCAGCAGCAGCTGGCTTCCGGCTACAAGATATTGCTGCTGCTACCGATTTTTTTAGTAACGCAGTACTATTGCATGCGGTACCCCGACATGAACATATACCTTTTTTCCGCGCTGGCCATGCTGGGCGCGCTGCTGGTGATCATGCTGTCGTTCCTGCTGGCCAAATACCAGATACTGGTTTTTTTGCAGGTGCTGGGTAACTATTCCCTTTACATTTACCTGCTGCACCTGGGCATCATTTTCCTGTTGCGGCAGGTCCTGCTCCGTTCAGGGCTGAATATCAGCATGCCGGTAATGACGCTGGCGCTGGTAACGGCGGGTATATTGTTCTCCATCATCCTGTACAGGCTTTGCCTGGTCCTGCACCTGGAGTTCCTGTTCAAAGGATGGTTTAAAACCCGGCATGCCCCGCTGCAACCGGTACAACAATAAAAGAGCAGACAATGCAAAAAAAAGAAAAGAAAGTCATCAGCGAACAGCTGCATAAAACATTGCTTATACTTTTTGTAGGCATCACCATTGCCATGCTGCTGGTGAAAACATTCTTTTTCTGAACAGTGGATAAATGCACATGCAACTGACAAAGAGAAATATCAAACACGTATTCCTGGTACTGTTATGGATATTGACGGTGCCGGTGGTGACCTGGCTGGCCTCCACGGATGTAAAGGCCGGCCTGGGCCTGAGCGTGCTCTTTGTTGGCGGCGCTACTGCCCTGGTATGCATTGTGAACTACCGGCTGGGATTTTACCTGTACATTGCCATTACCTTTATACTACCCTTGCTGGAGCGCATGTCCGGCACTGACCTGCCCAGGGGCGTAGCTATGGACGGGCTGCTGATCGCCACGCTGCTGGGCTGCATTTTTAAACGGGGCGACAAAAGCTTCCGCAAGATAAAGCTGGCCAGCGATCCCATACTGATCTGCATGTACCTCTACCTGCTGCTGCTGCTGGCAGAACTGTTTAACCCGAACAGCTATTCCGTGCTGGGATGGTATGTATTTATGCGGGTGACCATGCGCAGCTATATCCTGCTGTACGTTGGCCTGAACGTGATCAACAACCGGGCCGATGTATATACCTTTTTCAAGTTCTGGCTGGGGCTGGGCACAGCTGCGGCCCTGTATTGCTGCATACAAAAATGGTACGGGCTGTTGCCTTACGAGCAGGCCTTTATGGCAAGGTACCCGGAAAAGTTTGGCACCACTGTTATCCTTTCGGGCATCCGGCTCTTCTCTTTCATGTCAGATGCGGCCGTGTTGGGCATCATACTGGCCTGCAACATTATCATCCTGCTGGTACTGCTTACCGCCAGCCTCTCCACTATCAACCTTTCCAGGAAGATACTGATGCTGGTGTCTGTTGTACTGCATACGCTGGCACTCGGCTACACCGGTACGCGCACCGGCTATGTAATGCTGCCGCTGGGTATGATGATCTTTTTTATTGCCAACATGCACAAGCGCAATACCATACTGGCCGCCATGGCGTTCTGCTTTTTTGGTCTGGTGGTCCTGTACGGCCCGTTCTACGGCAACCCTACCATTGTAAGGGTAAGAACCGCCTTTATCGGCAGCCAGAACGCGTCTGTAAATGTGCGGGACCGGAACCGCCACCGCATTCAGCCATACATCCATGCGCATCCTGAAGGAGGCGGCGTAAACACGGTGGCAGGCAACGGGGAAACATACCAGCCCGGGCATCCCCTGGCGGGGTTTCAGCCGGATAATGGCTACCTGCGGCAGGTGCTGGAAACCGGGTGGCTGGGGATGATCATAGTGGCGGGTGTCTTTTTTTTCCTGGTGCAGACCGCCATCATCAACTTTTTCAGGGCCACCACTGAGCTGGACAAGTTGCTGATGATAGGGCTGGCAGCCGCAGGCTTTGCCGCCTCCGTATCGCAGTATGCTCAGGATACCTTTACCCTGGTGGAAACATCCATTATGCTGTTTGCCTTTATTTCCGTGGTTATTAAAGTAAGATATATTTCATGAACTGATGCAATCGAAGATGACATCAGACTGTTAAAAAATCAAATATAAGCTGATGAAAAAAGCCTATTTACTCCTGCTGGCTGCATGTATAAGCCTGGCTGCGCAGGCCCAGCAACAACCCGATACCACTGTATTACTAAGGCTGCCGTCAGACCCGGCCAGTGTGGCCCGCTTTAAGCAGAAACTGGTAGCGCTGGCATTGCAGAATCCTGATGTAAGGCAGTATGAGGACAGGAAAGCCATAGCCAAATACGAAACCCGTATTGCCAAAGCGCGCTGGCTGAATCATTTTACCGCTGCCGGCAACCTCAATGAGTTTACCATTAAGAACGGCGGTAATAATCCCAACGCCACTTTCTATCCCCGCTATAACTTTGGTGTGATAGTGCCACTGGGCAACTTCCTGTCCATTCCTAACGAGGTAAAAAGAGCAAAGGCCGCCGGCAAGCTGGCGCAAAAGCAGCAGGAGTCAGAAGCGCTGGCTATCAAGGCCCGGGTGCTGGACGCATATGAAGAATATGCTGCCAACAAGCAGTTGCTGGAGCTGCACCTGCCTATACTGGAAGATGCGCTGCTGCACTATAACCAGGCAGAAGAAAAATTTCGTGCCGGCGATAATTCCGTGCCACTGGACGTTTACAAAGAAGCCTATCGCCAGTACAATGCGGAAATGGTACAGAAGGTGCAGCTCGAGAGAAATCTCCGCCAGTCCAAAATTGCCCTGGAGGGAATTGTGGGCATGACGCTGGAGGAAGTAATGTTTTTGCCTTAATCGTAAAATAGCTTATAACTGTTATGTTCCTGAAAAATATACTACTGCTGGGCAGTATGCTGCTACATACCAGTGCGGAAAACCCTTATGCGCCCATGCAGCCGATACAGGTGAAAATCAGTGAGTGGCAAACAAGGCCAGCCCTGATTTACCTGCCGGAAAAACAGGCTGCCGGTAAAAAATATCCCCTGCTGATATGCTTTCATGGTAAAAGCATTGCCGGGAAGGACCTCTCCAAAATATTCCGGCAGGGCGTGGCCCGGCAGCTGCGGGAAGGCGAAAAAATAGCGGCGGTAAATCCCAGGGACAAACGCCGCTATGAGTTCATTGTGCTGGCCCCGCTGTCCCGAAGCTGGTCCTGGCCGCCGCAGGACATGGAAATGATGCTGGACGATGTCATTAAGCGCTACCCGGTAGACTCCTCCCGTATCTACCTGACCGGCTACAGCGCCGGCGGATGGGCGGTGGAGTCAGCCAAAACGCACAGCGTCAGCCTGTCCAGGCGTATAGCCGCCTGTGTTACCATGTCGCCGCCGGTTATTGACAATCCTTACCTGAAGCGGTACAAGCTGGTGGCAGATGCCGGCATCCATACCTGGTACTTTGCCGGCGATCATGATGCCTATTTCCTGCATAACGTGCATACTTTTATTGACAGCACCAACAGGTACCGGCCCGGCCTGACCCGCCTCACAGTATACAAGGGGGGGCACTGCTGCTGGCAGTACTTTTACGATCCTCATCACCGCGAAAACGGAATGAACATTTATGAGTGGATGCTACAGTTTAAGTCGGGGGAAAAGTGAATGGTGAATAGTGAAGGATCGCATCATGCACCATTCACTATTCACCATTCACCATTCACCCTTCACCTTTCACTTTTCACCTTTTGCCACCCATGCAGACCATTTATATACTATTCCTGATCAGCCTTTTTATCCTGTTCTATAACTATATAGGATACGGTATGCTGCTGCTGCTGCTGGTAAAGATCAAACGGCTGCTGAAGCGCAGCCCCCCCCTGCCGGCGCCCTATGAGCCTGAAGTGACCCTGATAGTGGCCGCGTACAACGAAGAAACAGTGATAGCGGAAAAGATAGCCAATACCCTCTCCCTGGACTATCCGCCGGAAAAACTGCGCCTGCTGTTCATTACAGATGGCTCTACAGACAGCACGCCGGATATCATCCGCCAGCACCCGGCCATACAGCTGCTGCACAAGGACGGGCGCAGCGGCAAAACAGCGGCTATCAACAGGGCCATGCAGCATGTGCAAACCCCTTACGTGATCTTCTGCGATGCCAACACCCTGCTGAATACAGCGGCCGTGCGCAATATTGTAAAGCACTATGCAGCCGGGGACGTAGGCGGCGTGGCCGGCGAAAAGAAAGTAGTGGGCACCGGCGGCGAAGGCGCGGCCGCTACAGAAGGCATTTACTGGAAATACGAGTCCTTCCTGAAAAAGCTGGACGCCGAGCTGTACTCCGTGGTAGGCGCTGCCGGCGAGCTTTTCTCCATCCGCACCGCCCTGTTCCAGCCGGTGGAGGAGAACGTGATACTGGATGATTTTGTGATCTCCCTGCGTATTAACCTGAAAGGATACCGGATAGCCTATGCCCCGGACGCCTATGCCATGGAAGCGCCCTCCACATCCATAACGGAAGAGCATAAACGCAAGATACGCATCAGCGCCGGCGGCTTCCAGTCCATTGTGATGCTGAGGGCCTTGCTGAACTTTTTCCGGTTCCCGGTAGTGTCTTTCCAGTACATCTCTCACCGGGTGCTGCGCTGGACCCTCAGCCCTCTGAGCCTGCTGCTGCTGCTCGTTACCAACATTGTGCTGGTAGCATATGCGGGCGGGTGGCTGTTCAATATGTTCCTGGCCATACAGGTGCTGGGCTACCTGGCCGCCTTTATAGGGTATGGGCTGGCAGAACGGAACATCCGGATCAGCCTGTTCTATATCCCTTTTTACTTCCTGTTCATGAACATTGCCGTATACCAGGGATTTTACCGGTACCTGACCAATGGCCAGTCTGCCGCCTGGGAAAAAGCAAACCGTAAAATATAACCCGGAATGCAAAATCAACTACCCCTGAGCACCGAAACAGTATCCGCTCCCGCCACAAGGGATGCGGCCAAGCGTGGAAAAACATTCCTCAGCTACATCCATAACTTTCGCGGCATAGCCATCGTCTATATAGTAGGCGCGCACATACTCCTGCGGTGGCCGGAAGGCTCGGTAACCCACAGGATACTGACCGTTATGTTCCATAACTCCACCATCCTGTTCCTGTTTATTTCCGGGTACCTGTTCCAGCATATGTCAGACCGGTTCGAGTACAAAAGCTATTTGCGGAGAAAATTCCAGATCGTGATCTCTCCCTACCTGCTGCTGTCCATACCGGTGATCGCTTACCGTGTAATATCGCAGGATATCAATAGCTATACGCTGGCAGACCATCCCGACTTTGGCACCTGGTCCGCCTGGAGGCAGGCGGTCTATTACCTGCTGCACGGAGCGCACCTGCAGCAACTGTGGTTCATCCCCACCATTGCCATCTATTATCTGATTGCGCCGGCGCTGATGTATATTGACCGCAAGCCTGTTCGCTACTGGATACTGGCGCCGCTTGTTGTGCTCTCCCTGATAGTGCAGCGTGATGTGTTGAGCAATATCCCGGTAAATGCAGTACACTTCCTTTCCGTATACGTGCTCGGCATGTTCATTAGCCGGTACCGGGAACAGTTCCTGCAGTTTGCCGAAAAATATACAACGCTGGTCACCCTGCTTCCCCTGTCCTTTATGGTGCTCACCTATTATGCAGCAGAGCGGTTTTACGACCCGGTAGAGTTTATCCAGCAGGTGCTTTTCTGCGGCTTCTATATCTACTGGCTGAAGCGGTTGGATAAGTACGTGCCCCGCTTTGTGGCCACGCTGGCAGCGCTCAGCTTCGGGATCTACTATGTGCACTACTTTTATGTGCTGGCATTACGGCGCATACAACAACAATTGCTACACCATGAAGCGCCCGGCACCTTGCTGAACTGGGCGCTGGGCATGGTGATCGTTATATTTCTCAGCGTATGGACCCTGCAGCTGGCACACAGGATACTGGGTAATAAAAGTAAATATCTCCTGGGCTACTGATGTGCGTTTATGGGATAATTTCAATGGTTTACCAGCTATTTTACGTGATTTACCAAGTTTTTGAGGAAGAGAATGGATTTAATATATAAATTGCGGCATATTCGTGTAGAGACAAATTCATATCTTTTCTGACCATCTCCTGCGGGAAACCACGTTTTATATTTTCAGCTTTTAACCATCATATCCCATGAAAGAGCCGGGTAAACAATATTGATTACCGGATACTCAATCATCATATATGATCAAATTCTACCTCCGTTTAATGCTGCTGCTGCTGGTATGCACGCAGCCTGTATGGGCACAAGGCGTACTGGATCCAAATGATCCGGTAGTAACCTACAATCCTTCCAATCCTCCTTCCCAGCCGGCATGGGGCTCCATCGGCAAATGGGTACGGACAGAACGGGTCACCTGGAACAGCGACCTTTACAAATGCTACATTTATAAAGGCATGCAGTTCAGGCTGAAATATCCCAGGAACTTCAATGCTGCGGACACCAGTAAAAAGTATCCGATCATTGTTTTTTTTCACGGCATCGGTGAAGATGGCAGCATCTACGACAATGAGTACCAGCTGTATCACGGAGGGCAGAAACATATGAACGCAGTGGAATCCGGCGCTTTTGACGGTTTCCTGCTGTACCCCCAGGTGCAGTTCCAGTATTTCGGCAACAGCCAGTTTGATTACATTGCGGAGCTGATCAACAACTTTTTTGTGCCACAGCTCAATGTGGACCCTTTCCGGGTAACTGTGAACGGGCTTTCCGGCGGCGGAGCCGCTGCCTGGGGCTTCCTGTTCCGCCACCCCCGGCTCACAGCCGGCGCTGCCCCTATCAGCGCGGCCAACGATACCTACGATAATTATCTGGAAAGCTGGAAATACACACCCGTGTGGCATTTTCAGGGCGGAGTGGACAAAAACCCTCCTCCTGCCGTTGCCGAGATGATAGAAGCGGCTGCCAATGCCGCAGGCGCCAACTACAGACTTAAAATATACCCTAACGACGGGCATGGCATCTGGAACAAGGTATGGAATGAAGCGGATTATTTCCCCTTCATGCTGCGGGCGCACAAAGCCAATCCCTGGCCCCTGTTTGGCAGAACCGAGTTCTGCCCGGGCGATCCCATTAACGTTACCCTGGGGCTGACCGCAGGGTTTGACGCTTATGAATGGCGGAAGAACGGGGTGGTAATACCCGGCGCCAACAGCAATACCCTGCAGGTAACCAGCCTCGGCACCTATGATGCCCGCGTCCGCAATGGCAACCGCTGGTCACCCTGGTCGCCCGCACCGGTGGTAATAAAGCTGAAAGCCGCCACGGTAACCCCGGACATCACCATGTCCGGCCTGCAAAGTAATGTGCTGCCCACACCGGAAGGCAAGGACAGCGTAGTGCTGGAACTGCCCGAAGGATATGCCTCCTATACCTGGATGAAATCCGGCAGCAGCACCGTACTGGGTACTGAACGTACTTTTACAGCTACGGAAGCCGGCAGTTATGTAGCCCGGGTAACCGAGCAGTTTGGCTGCTCCAGCAGCAACTCCGATCCCTTTACAGTGATCGACGCAGCCGGCACCCCGGCGCCTGATCCGGCCAGCAGCCTCCTGGCCGCCGGGATTTCCAAAACACAGATCAAGCTGAACTGGAGCGATAAACCGTCGCCCCTGCACAATGAGACCGCATTTGAAATATACCGGGCCACCACTGCCGGCGGTCCCTATGCCCTGGCAGGCAAGGTAAATACGGATGTGCTGGCCTTTACCGACAACGGGCTGGATGCCAATACCACTTATTATTATATAGTGCGGGCGGTGAACAATAACGGCGCCGCAGCGGTAAGCAACGAAGCCAGCGCTACCACCCTGGCAGACAACAAGCCGCCTACAGCGCCGGGCAACCTGACCGTAAACGGCAGCACCCCTAACTCCGTTTACCTGAGCTGGACAGCTGCTACGGATGATGTAGGCATAGATAAATACGACATCTACATCAACGGCAAGAAAACCTATACCGTACCTGAAGGCACCACCTCCTTTATGGCGTACGCTCTTACTTATGGAAAGGTATACACCTTTGCGGTAAAGGCCAGGGATGTGAGCGGCAACGAATCCCCTGCCAGCAACCAGGTATCTGCTGCCGCCATTGCCAGCGGCCTAAGCTATAAATACTATCATGGCACCTGGAGCTCCCTGCCCAACTTTAACAACCTGACACCGGTGAAAACCGGTATGGTGCCCAAGGTGAGCGTAAGCCCCCGCACACGCACCGATAACTACGCTTTTGTATGGGAAGGACATATCTACATCCCCGAAAGCGGCAATTATACCTTTGAAACCTATTCCGACGATGGCAGCAAGGTATATATCGGCACCCCCGAATATGATCCCACAGCTACTGCCCTGGTAGATAACGACGGCGCACACGGCGTACGCTACCGCGAGGGCACCATCAACCTGGCAAAAGGCATGCACCCCATTGTAGTAACTTATTTTGAAGCGAGCGGCAGCGACAGGATCACCCTGTACTGGAAAAATACGGCTCACGGCGTGGACGAGCGCCAGGAGATACAGGACACGCAATTCAGGGAACCTATTACCCTGGGCGCCGTACCGGCTGTTCCCACCGGTGTAACCGTAACGCCGGTATCCCACAGCAAGCTGCGGATCAACTGGACCGACCCGGGCAACAATGAAACCGGCTTTGAAGTGTACCGGAGCGATGCCCTGAACGGCACCTACTCCATCATCACCACTGTGGGCGCTAGCGTTACCACCTATACGGATAGCCTGCTCTCCGCCAATACCAGCTATTTCTACAAGCTGAAAGCGATCAACACGTTTGGCAGCTCCGTGTTTACATCTGCTGCCACGGGTAAAACGCAGACCCTGCCGGCGGTTCCCACAGCGCCCACCAATCTTGCTGGCACAGCTGTGTCCGGCAGCAGGATCAACCTGCAGTGGAAAGACAATTCCAACAACGAGACCGGGTTTGAGATATACCGTTCCGCCAACAATGCCAACAATTACCTGCTGATAGCTACCATAGCAGCCAATGCCACTGCACAGGCTGCGTATGCCGACTCCGGCCTGTTTGCCAACGCGGTATACTATTACCAGGTGCGGGCAAAGAACGATGGCGGCAATAGCGGCTACTCCAATGCCGTTAACGTAACCACGCTCAACACGCTGCCCGTTATCACCGGCCTGTCTGACAAGACCATGCGCTACGGCACGCAGCTTACTTATGATATCAACGCTACTGACCCGGATGGCGAAACAGTGACCCTTACCGCCTCCAACGTACCGTCATTTGGCACCTTTGCCGACAATGGCAACGGCGGCATCCTGCTTACCTTCTCACCAGGTGCAGGCAACCAGGGCGTGTACAGCAACATACAGATCACGGCCACCGATCAGCATAACGGGATAAGCACCGAAACCTTTACCCTGACGGTGAATGATAACTACATACCGGTGCTGAACCCGGTTGCCAATGTCACCCTGGCGGAAAAGGCTACTACCATTATCAACCTTTCCTCCAGCGACGCCAACAGCGGCGATCCTACCAACTGGACGGCTACGGGGCTGCCCTCCTTTGCCAACCTGGCGCCTGAAGGCAATACAGCGCAGTTGCAGCTCACCCCGGGCTATGCCGATGCCGGCGCTTACCCAGTCACTATTAAAGTAGATGATGGCAAAGGCGGATCTGACACCATCTCCTTTACGATCAACGTAACGGATGTGAATCCCAACTATTCCGTTTATATCAACTTTACAGCCGGCACCTACCAGAGCGGCGCGCCCTGGAACAATACCAACAAAGCGCCGGTGCAGCATGACGTATTCGCCAATCTGAAAGACCAATCCGGCGCTACCACCGGTATGGCCCTGACCGTGGTTTCACCCTGGCAGAATGTTCCTAATAATACCAATAACAGCGGCGTAAATACCGGCGGCAACTACGGTATATACCCGGATAACGTACTGGTCACCAACTGGTGGACGCCCAGCGGCACCGCGCAGACCATCCGGCTTACAGGACTGGACGCCCAGTATAAATACAACCTCACATTCCTGGGCAGCCGTGCCGGCGTTAGCGACAACCGTACTACCGCCTACACCGCCAATGGTACCACGGTAACGCTCAATGCCGCTAGTAATTCCACCCAAACGGTGTCCATTAACAATATACGCCCGGATGCCCAGGGCGGTATTACCATCGGCATGCAGGCTGGCAGCGGCTCTTCCTACGGCTACCTCGCCTCCCTGGTAGTAGCTGCCACACTGGACGACAGCACAGCACCGGCCCAACCCGGTAATTTTGCTGCCCGCGACATTGGCAGCGGCGTAAGACTGAGCTGGACCGACCAGGCATACAATGAAGATGCTTATGAGCTGTATCGCGCTGCTGCGCCGTCAGGGCCGTTCACCCTGCTGCATACCGGCGCCGTGAATGACACAGCTTATACCGATGGCACCGCTGCCAGCGGGGAAACCTGGTATTACGCTGCCAGGGCCATTAACAGCTATGGCGCCTCCCCGTACACCGATACCGTGTCCATCACGGTTCCCAACCGGCCGCCGTCACTGTCTGCGATCAGTAACATGAGCATCAAAACAGATACCACCATACAAGTTGCCCTCACAGCTACCGATGCGGCAGGCGACGTGATCACCCTCCTGGCCGCCGACCTGCCGGACTTCATCAGCCTGCAGGACAATGGCAACGGCAATGGCACGCTTACGCTGTCGCCTGCCAGCTCCAGCATTGGCTTGCACACAGTAGTGATAAAGGCCGCCGATAACAAGGGCGATACCAGCAGCATCAGCTTCACGGTACAGGTAACAGACAAACGGATCACCTCCATTTTCGTGAACTTCAATGAGGTAGAGCCTGCGGCTGCGCCCTGGAACAACTTTAACGCATGGCCGCATGCCAATGTAGGCATCGCCAACCTGAAGGATGAAACCAATAGTGCTACCAACATCAGCATTACCCTTGTAGATGCATTCACCGGCGCCAACAACTTTGGCGCTGTTACGGGCAACAACAGCGGCGTATACCCGGATGACGTGATGCACACCAGCTTCTACGACCAAACCAATTCCGACAGGCGCATACGCATCAGCGGCCTGTCTGCCGCCCGCAAATACCGGTTGGTATTCTTCGGCAGCAGAGGCGGCGTATCCGACAACAGGAACACCACCTATAGCGCAGGCGGGCAAACCGTAACGCTCAATGCCGCCAGCAATACCCGCAACACCGTGCAGATAGACGGGCTTTCTCCTGACGCCAGCGGTAATATCGTGTTCACGGTAAGACAGGCTTCCGGTTCCAGCTTTGCCTACCTGAACGCCATGGTGATCCAGTCCTACATAGACGATGGTGTACCCTTACCCCCGTCTAACCTGGTGGCAGCCCCCGGCACCCGGAACAGCATCAGGCTGAACTGGGCAGACAAGGCCGGCAACGAAACCGGCTACCAGATATGGCGCTCCGCTTCCCGCGAAGGCACGTACAGCCTGGTGGCAACGGTGGGCGCCAATGTAACGACCTACACCAATACCGGCCTGGCAGAGAACACCCTGTACTTCTATAAGGTGAGGGCCGTTGCAGGCGCCATCTACTCCGGTTACAGCAACATTGCTGCCGGCAGCACTATGGCCTATGGCGTGTATGTGAATTTCACTGTTACCAGCCTGGCAGATGCACCCTGGAACAACACCGCTGCGCTGCCCAATGCAGGACAGGTATGGAGCAACCTAAATGATGACGCCGGCTCCGCCACCAGCATATCTTTAAGCATTGTGGACAACTTTACCGGCACCAACCCCGCAGGCGCGCAAACCGGCAACAACTCCGGCATATATCCTGACAAGGTGCTGGCAGAGTCCTACTATACGGAAACAGATACTGCCCGGATGAAGCTGAGCGGACTGGACCAGTCCAAGCGTTATGCCTTCACCTTCCTGGGCAGCCGGGCCAGCGCTGGCAGCCGTATCACGGCCTACGTTATTGGCGGCCGGGTGGCTACCCTGGAAGCATATGACAATACGCAGAATACTATTACCATTGACAATGTGGCGCCGGATGAAAACGGTGAAGTGATCGTAACGATATACACCGTGCTGGGCTACGGCTACCTCAACGCAATGGTGGTGAAAGCCTACCCGCCGGAAGACAGCTCCAGCCTGCAAAGCCTGCCCTATGGCGGCGGCAGTATGGAGGCCCGTACCAGCGGCAACATAGGACTGCTGGGCGCTATCGGCGGAGCAGTAGTGCAGCCTGCCACCAGAGAAGAAAGCACGGACGGCATTACCGTGGAAAATGTGTACCCGAACCCGTTCAGCACCTTCGTCAACCTCTACATACGGCAGCAACAGCCGGATACAAGAGTGATGGTAAGACTGCTGGACATGAACGGACGGCTGGTAATGATGAAGGACCTGGGTATCCGCGGCAGCGGCCAGTACCTGGAAAGGCTGGAGCTGGGCCACCAGCTGAATGAGGGCCTGTACCTGCTGCAGATCCTGTCTGACGGCAAGCCGGTGAAGACGATCAAGTTAATGAAGCATTAGGCCAACTCTAGATAAACAGAAAAGGTCCGTTCCAGTAGGAACGGACCTTTCTAATTTGCTGATGTGCTGATGAAAATGCCGCGAATTATATAATGCTTAATACTCGCTTCAATTATCAGCACATCAGCATATCAGTACATTGGCACATTATTTCGTTTTCCCCATCTCCAGTATCACCTTGTACTCCTCGGGGGTAACGGCGCTTACAGACAGGCGGCTCAGCCTTACCAGCTGCAGGTTGGCCAGGCGTTTCTCGGCTTTCATCTGCGCCAGGGTAACAGGTTGTTTGAATGGCTTTACCGGCTTCAGGTCCACCACTACCCAGTTAGGGTCCGGGGTGGTAGGGTCCTGGTAATGCTCTTTCACCACTTCGGCAATGCCTACAATTTCCAGGCCCTCGTTACTGTGGTAGAACAGCACCTTGTCGCCCTTTTTCATGGCCTTCAGATTGTTGCGGGCAGCATAGTTGCGCACCCCGTCCCAGAAAGTTTGCCCGTCCTTTACAAATTGGTCCCAGGAATACTTGACAGGTTCTGATTTTACGAGCCAGTAGTTCATGATTCATTCACAATTAATAATTGAAGTAATATACGCGAGACAGGTGTATCGCTGCGGTATGTGCGCCGTCAGCTGGTTATGCATCAGATCCCGCTGGCCAGCACGTCTGCAATATGCATGGTCTTGATGGAATGCCCGTGCTTGCGGATATATCCGTCCAGGTGCATCAGGCAGGAAAGGTCCGTGGAGATCAGGTAGTCCGCCCCGCTGTCAATAGCGTTCAGTACTTTCTGCTCGCCCATACCAATGGAGATGGGCTCGAACTTCACGGCAAAGGTGCCGCCAAAGCCGCAGCAAACTTCGCAATCGTTCATTTCACGCAGCTCCAGGCCCCTTACTTTGGACAGCAGCTGCCGGGGCCCCTGCTTGATACCGCATTCCCGTAGGGCGCCACAGGCATCGTGATAGGTGCCTACGCCATTGAGGGTGGCGCCGGTATCCGTTACGTGCAGCACGTCGGTAAGAAATTCCGTGAATTCATACATATGCTTGCGCAGCAGCTTCACTTCGTTGTGCGCCGCGGAATTATCGAACAGCTTGCCGTAGTGATTGCGCACAAAACCAATGCAGGAGCCGCTGGGTGCCACCACGTACTCATACGCGCGAAAATCCTTTACGAACTTGGTGGCCACGGAGCGGCATTCTTCCCAGTAGCCGGCGTTAAAGGCCGGCTGCCCGCAGCAGGTTTGCTGGGGGTTGTAGCTTACGTTACACCCCAGTTTTTCCAGCACCTTCACCATATTAAAGCCGGTTTCGGGGAACAGCTGGTCTACAAAACATGGTATGAAAAGCTGTACGTTCATCTTCTTTTAGCTTTTAGCCCTTGGCTGATAGCCATCAGTGGGTCAAAGCGTATAAAGGCTACGCATTGACGTGAGCAGCTGACTGCTTACCTCAGGTTTCTTAACATCGTTATCATCTTCAGCGCCGTAATGGCCGCCTCCTCGCCTTTATGACCGTGTGCGCCGCCAAGGCGCTCTGTTGCCTGTTCCATGTTGTCCACGGTCAGCACTCCAAATATAACAGGTACGGGCAGCTCCAGGTTCAGTTGGGTGATGCCGCTGGTAACGCCCTGGCATACATAATCGAAGTGGGGGGTGGCGCCGCGCACCACGCATCCGAATGCAATAATAGCGCCAGGTTGCGAGCCGGTGCCCTTGGTAGCCTCCCAATACTGCCGGCAGGCAAAGGGCAGCTCAAAGGCGCCGGGGACCTGCACCCTGGCGATCCTGGAGATATTATACCGCGCCAAGGTACGCTCACAGCCGGCTACCAGCTCGTTGGTCACCGTATCGTTCCATTCGGTATATATCATAACAACACTGGCATCCTCTAAATGGAGAATGCCAGCATCGTTTAATAACGTTTGGTTATGTATTGACATAATTAAATTCCGGATTAGTCCCTGACTTCTCCCAGCCTGGCCAGGTACTTGTCCATTTCACGGCCTTCGTTGGTCTGGGGGTATTTTTTCCTGATCTCCTTGTAGATAGCAACAGCTTCCTGCGGCTTGCCGGACTTTTCCAGCGCCAGCCCGGCACGGAACAGGTATAGCGGGGCGGTCAGCTCATTATCGCTGTAGTGGCCTGCTTTTTTGTAGTACTCGATACCTTCCTCCATCTTGTTCAGCTCCATGTAAGCGTCGCCGGTAATGCCGTATGCATAGGCTTGTACCAGCTTATCGTCGGCGCTGAAGGATTTCAGCATGTCTATGCCTTTCTGGTACTCGCCCAGCTGCACATAGCACACGCCGGCGCTGTACCTGGCCAGGTTGCCCACCTTGGTGCCGCCGTAGCGGTCTATTACCTGCAGGTAACCGTAGTTGTTGCCGTCTCCGTTCAGGGCCAGTTTGAAAGAATCCGCTGCAAAGTACTCCTGTGCATGGAACACCATTTCCTGGGCTTTCTTTTCATTAGGCACTTTTACAAAACGGTTGTAGGCGAAAAAGCCGCCTACTATTACCACCACTGCCAGCAGGGCAATGTTGATCACGTTCTTGTTCCTGTAATAGAAGTCCTCTGCCTTGTGCATGGACACCTGCAGATCAAATTCCTGCGAGGATGGTGGTGTAGCGGCTTTATGTTTTGTTTCTGCCATTTTCAGTTTGTTATCAGTTTTTTTAGCTGTCAGCTATTAGCCGTTAGCTTTGAGAACGGTTTTGTAGGTACCTTACTAACAGCTAACGGCTAACAGCTAATTATCTCAGTCTACAATGAAGGGATAATCTTCCTGTACGTAAACGTCTTTCAGTAATTCGTTGTCATCGGGCCAGGGAGATTCTTCTGCGAACTTCACGCAATCTTCCACTTCCTGCTTTACTTTCTCGTTGATCGCCTCAATTTCCGCTTCGGTCGCCCATTTGTTCTTCTGGATGGTTTTGAGCACCAGGTTGATGGGATCTTTTTCCTTGTATTGCTCTACTTCTTCTTTTGTTCGGTATTTGGCCGGGTCGCTCATGGAGTGGCCCCGGTAGCGGTAGGTCTTGATCTCTATCAGGGTAGGACCATTGCCTTCGCGGGCGCGTTTGATGGCCCTTTCCAGGCCGTCGTGCACCACTTCGCAGCTCATGCCGTCTATGGAATCGCTGGGCATTTCGTAAGCGTCAGCCAGCTTGTAGATATCCAGTACATTGGAGGTACGTTCTACAGAAGTACCCATGGCGTACATATTGTTCTCGCAAATGAAGATCACCGGCAGCTTCCACAGCATGGCCATGTTGAAGGTCTCATGCAGGATACCCTGGCGGGCGGCGCCGTCACCAAAGAAGCAAAGCACCACATTGTCCGTACCTTGGTACTGCTCCGCAAAGGCCAGGCCTGCGCCGGTGCCTATCTGGGCGCCTACGATGCCGTGGCCGCCAAAGAAGCCTTTTTCCTTGGAGAAGAAGTGCATGCTGCCTCCCTTGCCCTTGGAACAACCGGTAGCCTTGCCAAACAGCTCGGCCATACATTCGTTGGCGGATATGCCTTTGGCTATGGCCAGCGCATGATCCCGGTAAGCTGTAATGAATTTATCTTCGGGCTTGGTAGCAGTCATAGCGCCTGCTGCAATTGCTTCCTGCCCGATATACAGGTGGCAAAAACCACGTATCTTCTGCATACCATAAAGCTGGCCGGCTTTTTCTTCAAAGCGGCGCAGCAAGAGCATCAATTCATACCAGTACAAGTACGTTTCCTTGGTGAATTTCGTCTTCGCGTCTGTTTTAGTAGCCACTGTTTCTAAATTTGTCCGCAAATATAAATGGAAAATCCTAAAAAGTGAAAGGTGAATAGTGAAAAGGCGGGAAATGGAACATCTCGCAATCTTTCACTATTCACTATTCACTTTTCACTATTTTTGCCCCTTGCTATCAGTGTCCCACATATCGCTCACCCAGTTCAAGAATTACACGCTCCGGCACTTCAGCTTCCGGAAGCGCTTTATAGGTATTACCGGGCGCAACGGCAGCGGCAAGACCAACCTGCTGGACGCCATCTATTATATATGCTTCACCAAAAGCTATTTCAGCAGCAATGAAAGCCAGAACACCCGGTACCATACCGGGGGCTTCCGGCTGGAGGGAATGCTGGAGCGCAGCGGGCAGGACCACAAGGTGGTGTGCACCCTGAAGGAAGGGAAAAAGGAGATCTCCCTGAACGGGGAGGCCTATGAACGATTTTCCCAGCATATCGGCCGTTTTCCTGCCGTAATGATAGCCCCGGACGATGCCGGCATTATCCAGGGCGGCAGCGAGGAACGCCGCAAGTGGCTGGATGGCCTGCTTTCCCAGCTGTACCCCGGCTACCTGGAGCACCTGCTCACCTATAATAAAATATTGCAGCAACGGAACAGCCTGCTAAAGACCATTGCGGTCCAGGGCCGCTCCCAGGATGCGCTGCTGGACGTGCTGGACGCCCAGCTGGCGCAGCATGGCACGCCCGTATTTGAGCAGCGCCAGGCATTCCTCCCCTCTTTTATACAAAAGGTGCAGGAGCTGTACGATTACCTGGCCGGCCGCCACGAGGTGGTGAGCATCCGCTACCAGTGCAGCCTGCTGGAACAGCCCCTGGCACAGTTGCTGGCTGCCAGCCGGCACCGGGACCAGCTGCTGCAGCGCACCAGCAACGGCATTCACCGGGACGACCTGCTGTTCCTCCTGGACGGGCACCCTATGAAAACCAGCGCCTCGCAGGGACAGCGCAAGAGCTTCCTCTTTGCCCTGAAGCTGGCGCAGTACGAAGTGATCAGCCACCAGAAACAGTTCCCCCCCCTCCTGCTGCTGGACGATGTATTTGAAAAACTGGACCAGGAACGGGTAACCCGCCTGATCCAGCTGGTGAGCCGCCCGGACTACGGCCAGGTGTTCATTACCGATACCCATGGCGACCGCTTGCAGGCTGCTTTCAAAAATCAGCCGGACGATTTCCAATTGGTGGAAATGGACGCGTAAACAGCCGCCGGGCCCGGCCGGCCATTATTTCACAACCGTAGCTTCCAGCTCCACCTTTAATGTTTCAAAAAGCGTTTTCACTTCAAAAAAAGTGCTCGCCTGCCGGATACCGTGCTTTGCCGTCCAGTCCCGGAAAATATCAAAGCAGGTAAAGAACTCGGCTGATGATGTGGTATAGACATTCAGCCGTACAATACCACTGCATTCATACTCGGCCTCCCGGATAACCTGCTCCAGGTTCTGTATGGCCAGCAGCAGCTGGGTTTTCATATCAGCGGTGCTGGATTTCCCGTCTGCATGTACGGCGGCCTGCCCGGCGCAATAGAGCGTACCTGCAGCCTGCTTTACTTCCACTGCCTGCACATAGCTGCGCTCATCCTGCCATTGCCAGGGATTAATGATCCTTTTTTCCATTTGTTCGTGTTTTTTTGCGTATGCCCTGCAGGTGCAACTGTTAATAAAAATGTACGCTGCAAAGATGCGCACAGCGGGCATCTTTTTGTGTGACAAACCTCACAATTATCCACGGTGGAAACAGGGGCTAGGAAGAACGACGGAGCCTGCTAAGGGTTTCCCGCGAAACGCCCAGGTAGGAAGCCAGCAGGGTTTTAGGCACTCTTTGGAACAGTGAAGGATAGCGCTGCAGTAATTGTTCGTAACGCTCCCTGGCATTGGAGGTGAGGAAAGACAATATGCGCCGCTGTGAGGCAATGTGGCCGGCATTGGCCTTTTCCAGAAAGAAATGCTCCATCTTCGGGAGGCCTGCGCATAGCTTCCGGTAATTTTCCAGGGAAAGGCAGCACACCCGGGTATCTTCCAGGCATTGCAGGGACATGGTGGCCCTGGTCCGGGTATAATAGGCCTGGTAGTCGCTTTCCCACCAGTCCTCCATGGCAAAGGAAACAATATGCTGCCTCCCGGATTCATCGTCATATATCAGCTTCAGGAGCCCTGCCACCACAAAATAGGCATATTGTACGCTTTCGCCCTGCCGGATAAGGAATGCCCGTTTTTTATATTCTTCAGTGGTAAAATGCGCCCATACAAACGCAAACTCCTCATCCGTAAGCGGTATTATCTTTTCTATGTGTTCCCTTAGTTTTTCCTGCATGAACCGGCCTGTATACTATATGGGTAAATATAATCATTTCCTTTACCTTTGCCCCATGCGTCACGGGATCAGCTCAATCGGGGATGCCCTCCGGGAATATATGAACAAAAGCCGCCTCAAGCCGCGGATGATGGAAGTGCGTATACAGGAAAACTGGGAACAGCTGATGGGTAAGACCATTGCCCGGTATACGGAAAGCATCCAATTAATCGACGGGAAGCTGATCATTACCACCAGCGTGGCCCCGCTTAAACAGGAGCTGAACTATGCCCGGGAAAAGATCATCCAGCTGGTGAATGAAATGCTGGAAGAGCCGGCGGTACGGGAAGTGCTTATCAGGTAAATAAACCTTCTCATTGCAAACCCTATAATATGAAAACCGATACGCAGCGATCGGGAAAATGACAAGAAACCGGTTCCCAACAGCTTTTCTGACAATCAAAGCAATAACTCCCCTGCTTTTCAATTTGCAGGCAACCGGTCAGCAGCTGTGGTCCAAAGGCGATTACAAAAAATGGCGGACAGCAGTCCGGGCGTAAAAAAGCAGCATTGAATGGTTTCGGGCAAAATTATATGCAGGGTATCAGGGCCGATTTGCTGGCAGAGATCGTACGCGCAGCCAGGAACCGTGAAGTAACGGTAGACGGCTTTAACCTGGACTGCACCCGGGGATAAAGGCTGTGTGGCCCCCGGTGTCTACAACTCATTTTTAGCAATATCTATCAGGTCCTGTACATCCTTCATCAGCAGGCGGGTGCGGAGGTGCAGCATCACCAGCTCGGTTTCGTCCTTTATCAGCACCACCACGTTGCCCAGCTCGTCCCCTTTTCCTTTATTCATCATATACACGATGCTGCCCTGGTCGCGAACCTCCAGCAGGGGGTCCAGCCCGGCTTTATTGACCAGGTTCTGCCGCAGGCGGTACAGGGATTCACGGTCAATGGCATCGCTGTTGCTGGCATGGATCACGTACAGCTTCATGCGCTTCACTTTCCGGAGCATACGTTTTACCACGACGGCCGTTTCTTTATCCTCCCCCTCATCTATGAGGCGGGCGGGCAGCAGGGCGCCCCCTATTTTGGCGAGGAAGCCCAGCCCTATGCGGTAGGTATCTGCCTTACCCCGGTATTCCCGCTGGAATTCCTTTAAATACTTCTTTTGTGCGGATGCAGTGCCGGCAGCCAGGGCCAGGAGCAGGCAGCAAGTGATGAGGGCTCTCATTTTTTGAGTTTTTTGAGGTTATCCATTCCCTGGATGTTCATGCCGTTGGCAATCTGGGCGATCTCGTTCAAATCTATATCGCCTACCAGGCTCATGGCCACAAATTCATTGGTGCTGCCCACGAGCATGATCAGCTCTGCTATGTTGCCCCGGGCGTTTTCCTTTACCAGGAACTTCAGGTCGCTTTCCCCGTCGCGCACAGTCATCAGCTCTTCAAAATCTTTGGTAAGGAGGGCCGCGGCCTCACGGTACAACCTGGCCCCGTCCCTGGCGTCTTCCTTGGCCAGGATGCGCAGCCCTTTCAGCTTCTTTACAACGGACATGAACTGCTGTCCTTCGCCGGTATTGATATCCAGCTTGCTGAACATGCTGAACATCTTGGGCGTAACGCTCACCAGGGTAAAGCTGCGGTCGTCCTCGTACTTTTGAAAGAACCGGTCTATAACGCTTTGAGCGGACAGCTGGCGGACGGCCATTACCAGCGCCAGTATTAACATTAGCTTTTTCATTGCTTCGTGTTTTGTGAAAGAGTGAATAGTGAAACGTGAATAGTGAAGGGTGAATAATGGACCGTTCACTCTTCACCTCTCACCTTTTCGGTGGCTTCATTGAAATAAGAGAGCTTTTCCATCTGGGTGGTGCCTTTGTGCAGGTTGCGGGCCAGCAGCTCCAGCGCCTTTTCCGTTTCCCGGTAGGCCTTCTCCGGGTCCGTGAAGGTATCCTGCTGCCAGGCGTACAGGTCCAGCTGCTGCTGCTTGTGCCGGAACTGCTGTATGCTGTAGCCTACGCCGGCCAGCAGCAGCAGCATGGCGGCGTATTTCATCCAGTGCTGCCAGGGCCTTGCCCGCCGCAGGGGCAGTATACTGGCTTCGGGCAGCGCGGGCAGCTCCTTTTCACTTTCGGCCTGGAAGTAGCCGAACAGCGGCGCAGCTTCCCGCAGGTCTTCGGGCAGCGCCTCCCGGTGCGTTACAAAAAAACGGCGCAGCAGCGCTTCTTCCTCCAGCGACGTATCTGCTTCCCAGTATTTTTCCAGCAGCGCTCTTATTTTATTGTAATCCATATACATGCAAATTTTGTAGTTGTTCCCGCACGGCTTTCCTGGCCCGGTGCAGGTTTATTTTCACTTCGCTGAGCGTTATTTCCAGTATGTCTGCTATTTCCTGGTAGGAAAAGCCATCCATATCCCGCAGCTGGATGATGGTACGGTACTTTTCCGGCAGGGCATTAATGATACGGTGCACCCGGCTCATCACGTCCTGCTGCTCTGCTGCCAGGTGCGGGCTGGGCTGGTGGCCGGAGGTCATGCCGTCCACCTTTTCCAGCCCTTCAGTGAGCCGGTACTTTCTGGACTTCAGCCTGTCCAGCGCCAGGTTGCGCACAATGCGCATGCACCAGGCCTCGGGGTTTTGCAGCTCCGTCATCCGTTCCTGCTGATGCCATACCTTCAGCAGGGCATCCTGGATGACGTCCTTGGCATCTTCCTCATTGTTTAACAGGCGGTAAGCAAAGCGGAACAGCTTTGGCCTGATAGGAATTACCTGTGAATGAAACAGTTCTAAGGACATAACAATGATCAATGCCTTTTTTTGCAATATGCTATAACAGGAAGACGACCGTAAAAATGCTTTGTTACAAAGCAACAAAAAAAAATCCTGTCCACCGGGAAGGCGGACAGGAACTTTCAACCATAGTTAAAACCAAGAGACTATAACTGCAATAACTTACCTCAGAAATAATATCTTCCCGGCCTCATAGGGTACGTACTGACCCGTTGCAGCATTGTAGGTGTACGTGCAGGTACCCCAATGGTCCCACTCGCATACGTAGTCGTAGTCTTTAATGCCGGCGGGATAAAATTCGCCGTTGCTGGCTTTGTAATATACCGTGGGGGCAGTACGGGAAGTGGCTGCTACAGCGCCGCCAATACCTGCGGTGATGGCTATCGCCATCAGGATGGTCTTCATCTTGTTCATGGGTTTACTTTTTACGGGTTTTATAATGAAGGGTTTCAGGTTTTCAGGTCCGGGTTATAAAAAGATAACGGTTTACAGTTTTGGTAATGATAATGATTTTGATCACGCTACGGTAATACAGGTTAATGCCAGGTTTAGATCATTTTCACTAAGATAAGGGAAAGCGGTGAAATAAAAAAAAGCGGGCCCGCCTTCTTTGGTAAACGGTGCCCGCATCCGTTCATAACGTATTACAGGTAAATATTTTGCATTGTCCAAATTTAAAGGAATGCAGGGCTTACTTTCGCATACTTTTTTATCTGATATTGGTACTCATTGGATCGGGCAGGCGGCTCAGCGCCTGATCCGGGGGTCGATAATGCTGTACAGCACATCTGCCAGCAGGTTGATGATCACGAAGATGCCGGCAGTGAACAGCACGGACCCCATGAGCACCGGGAAATCAAACTGCTCCAGGGCGTCTACCGTTACCTTGCCGATACCTTTCCAGCCAAAGATGTATTCCACGAAGAAAGCGCCGGCCAGCAGCTCGGCAAACCAGCCGGTAATGGCTGTTACCACGGGGTTCAGCGCATTGCGGAGCGCGTGTTTCCAGATCACCACCCGGCTGCGCAGGCCTTTGGCATAGGCCGTGCGGATGTAGTCCTGGCTCAGCACGTCCAGCATGGCGCTGCGGGTGAGCTGCACAATAATGGCCAGGGGCCGTATACCCAACGTAATGGCGGGCAGCACCAGGTTACGCAGGTTCAGTATGCGGCCGGCAAAAGGGTCTATGTCAAACAGGCTGCCCGTCATATGCAGGCCGGTATAGCCGCTCAGCACAAAGCCGAAGAGGTAGGCCAGTACAATGCCGGTAAAAAAGGATGGTGCGGAAATGCCCAGCACACTGGCAAATACGGCGCCTGTATCCATCCAGGTATTTTGCTTTACGGCGGAAAGGATGCCCAGCGCAATGCCCGTTACCGTGGCAAAGAGCATGGCCGCCACGGCCAGCAGCAGGGTGCCGGGCAGGGCTTCGGTCAGTATTTCCCATACGTCTTTCCTGCCCTGGTAGGAACGGCGCAGGTAGGGCGTTTTCAGCACCAGTATCCGGGAGGCGGACAGGTGCGCCAGGGTCACGTAATTGAGCTTGTCCTGCGCTTCCTGCTCCGTATGGATGCCCAGGGGCGACAGGTCATTCAGGTATAGCAGGAACTGTACAGGCAGGGGCTGATCCAGGTGCAACTCCCGCCGCACATTTTCCAGGGAGGCCACATCGGCCCGCTGCCCCAGCGTAAGCCGGGCGGGGTCGCCGGGCAGTACATTGAACAAAAGGAATACCAGCACCACTACACCGAGCAGCACCAGTATTCCGTAAGCTATTTTCCCGAGAAGGAAGCGCATGTGCAACTAGCTGTTAGCTGTCAGCTATCGGCTTTTTAGCCGCCAATGCTTGCCATTAACAGCTAACAGCCAACCGCTAACAGCTACTTTGGTATATCGTTATAATGCCATTTCCCTTTAATGGTGCCCTGCTCCAGCAGTATCAGGCAGGGATTGCTGCGGCCGGCTGTTTTAATGGCCGTACCGTCCATCTGTACAAAGGGAAACTGCAAACCGTGCTGCGCCTTGAAAGCGTCTACCGCTTCCTTGCCGGAAGCTGTTACGCCATAGATGTACACTTCGCCGGCCTGCACGCGCTTTTGCAGGGCCTGCATGGCCTCATCCCATCCGCTGCCGGCCGTCTCCGTGTTCAGCACCAGGAAAAGGTACACCGGCCTGGTTTCCTGCAGGATGGCCTGCGTCTGGTCTCCGCCGTCAAAATCCGTGAGAATGAAATCCTTGATGGCCGGTTCCGCATTGCCTTTCTGCACCAGCTTGTCCCTGCGGTCCACGAACTTCCAGGTGCTGTCTGACCAGGGATAGTTCTCCACGGTAAACTCTTTCTGCTCGCCGTTCTTCTCGTATATCAGCACGGTCTCGTATACGTCCGGCCTGGCGCCGGGCGGCAGCTTCATCTTTTCCGGTATGTTGTTGCCCACTTTATAGGCCAGGCAGTCTACAAAAGGCAGGTGGTTTAACGTGTACCACTGTACGCCGGCCGACAGCACCAGCGCTGCGATCATGATAGCGGCCGAAGGCATTTTGCCGAACAGGGGTTTGATCCGGTTACGGTAAATGAAGATCACCACGATCATCACCAGCAGGGCCACGTCTTTCCAGAACGATTGCTCCGCCGTGAGCCTGATGCAGTCCCCAAAACAGCCGCATTCCTTTATTTTTCCGCTGAACAGCGCAAAGGCGGTCAGGAAGGTAAAGAAGCCGATCAGCAGCAGCAGCAGGAAAGAGAACAGCCGCATACGGTAGCCGATCAGCACTGCCACGCCGGCCACGATCTCGAATACGTTCATGATCACGGAAAACGCCAGCGAGTACGGCGACAGAAAGGTAAGGTGCAGCACTTCAAAGAACTCGTCCATCTTGTAGCTGAGCCCAAGCGGGTCATTGGCCTTTATAAGGCCGGAAAAGATGAAGAGCACGCCTACCAGCACCCTGAATAGGTTTAGGATAATTTTCATTGATCAGTAATTAAATAGGGTTCAATTTAAATAATTAATGTTGGTTCCCCTCCTCTATTTTGATGAGCGCGAAGAGGGCGTAGTTGATAATATCCACGTAATTGGCGTCTATGCCTTCGGATATCAGCGTTTTTCCTTCGTTGCGCAGTATCTGCTTAATGCGCAGCAGCTTGGTAAGGATGAGGTCTACGAAGGATTGCTGGCTCATGTCCCGCCACGCCTCGCCATAGTCGTGGTTCTTGTTCTCCATGACCTGCCGTACATGCGCGGCCTGCTCGTCATACAGGCGGGTCACCTCCTCTACCGGCAGGTCCTGGTAGGGATTGCCCTGCTGCTGTCCCAGCTGTATCAGGCCAATGATGCCATAATTTACAATGCCGCGGAACTCGCCGTCCACCTGGTCCTCTACCTTTTGCGTACCCAGCTCCTGTATGGTACGGATGCGCTGCGCTTTAATGAACAGCTGGTCTGTTACGGAAAGCGGCCTTAGCACCCGCCAGGATGTACCATAGTCCTTTGTTTTTTTGATAAAGATGTCCTTACATGCATCAAATGCCCGCTGGTACTGCTCTAAGGTTCTGTTCATGATCGTTATTATGGCAATATGGATTAATTTGCAGGGCAAAATAAGTAAAAAAAATGTGCTGATGTGCTGATCATCGCCGCGGATACAAGCATTATCTGGTCCGCTGCATTCTCATCAGCATATCAGCACATCAGCACATTCGCACATTCGCACATGAAATTAACACCATATACCATCAATTGCCGCGGCAGGCTGCTGGACCTCGCGGGGCCGGTAGTGATGGGCATCATTAACCTCACGGACGATTCCTTTTACGCCGAAAGCCGCAGCCGGCACCTGCACCAGGTAATGGAAAAAGCAGGGCAGCACCTGGCAGAAGGTGCAGGCATACTGGACCTGGGCGCACAGAGCACCCGGCCCGGCGCCAGGCTGATAGGCGCAGCGGAAGAGCTGGACCGCCTGCTGCCGGCCATACATGCCGTCATCAACCAATACCCGGAGGCCATTATCTCCGTAGACACCTGGTATGCGGAGGTGGCGGAAAAAGCGGTGCAGGCCGGCGCCGCCATTATCAACGACGTGAGCGCCGGCAACATGGACCCGCAGATGCTGCCCACCGTGGGCCGCCTCCAGGTGCCTTACATTGCCATGCACATGCAGGGCACGCCGGCCACCATGCAGCAGGCGCCCCATTACGGGAATGTAGTGCAGGAGGTGCTGGACTTTTGCATCCGGAAGCTGGCAGAGTGCAGGGCTGCCGGTATTGAGGACGTGATCATAGACCCTGGGTTCGGCTTTGGCAAAACAATGGCGCATAATTATACCCTGCTGCGGCACCTGCAGCTGTTCCATATACTGGAATGCCCGCTGCTGGCAGGCGTGTCGCGCAAATCCATGATCTACCGGCTGCTGAACACCACGGCGGAGGACGCGCTGAACGGCACTACCGTGGTACATACGCTGGCTTTACAGCAAGGCGTGCACCTGCTGCGCGTGCATGATGTAAAAGCGGCGGCAGAGGCCGTACAGATCTGGCAATATATCAGCAACGGGGAATGATCATAGTTGTGTTGCCCAACATATGATAATCATTTCCTATTTTTACAGCTATGGATATGTTTCAATTTTACGATTATAGGTTTAACTGGCTGAATATTCTGGACCTGCTGATCGTTATTTTCCTGGTCATTCAACTGTACCGGTTGCTGAAGGGCACCCTGGCATTCAACATCTTTGTGGGCCTGCTGATGGTATACCTGGCCTACTTCGTAGTGCAGGCGCTGCACATGCCCATGCTCACCTCCATCCTGCAAAACTTCATCAATGTAGGTATCATTGCCATTATCATCATTTTTCAACCGGAGATCCGCAAGTTCCTGCTGGTGCTGGGCAAAAAAACGCCGCTCAGCAAAGACAGCTTTCTCACCAAGCTGTTTATGCCGGACCGCTTTAAAAGCTACCGGGAGGAAGAGAACATCATTAACGAGGTGGTAACGGCTGTGGCGCACCTTTCTGCCCGGCATACCGGCGCGCTGATCGTGATAGCCACTACGCACCGCGTAAAGTTTGACTCGGCCAGCAGCATTGCGCTGGACTGTAACATCAGCGCCAAGCTGATAGAGAGCATTTTTGCCAAGGGCAGTCCGCTGCACGATGGTGCGCTTATTATTGTAGGCAACAAGATACTGGCCGCCAAGGTGATACTGCCCGTGTCCGATAATCCTGACCTGCCCAGCCGGATCGGGCTGCGCCACCGCTCTGCCGTAGGCATTACCGAGCATAGCGACAACCTGGCCATTGTTGTGTCCGAGGAGCGGGCTACCATTTCCTATGCGCAGGACGGGCGCCTGGTGCAGAACATTTCCCTGGAAGAACTGAAAATAAAGATGTATGAAGTGCTGGTGGATGGTGAGCCTGATATTTAGCATTCCGCATTCAGCTGCGTAGCAGGTGGATAAAATAAAAAGCGAAGTGATTATCTCACTTCGCTTTTTATTTTATGCTATTTCCTGCTATGCAGCTATTTTTTGCCGGGCTTCACATCTACCAACTCCACGTCAAATACCAGTACAGAGTTGCTGGGTATAGTGGGAGGGCTGCCCTGCAGGCCGTAGGCCAGGGAGGAAGGAATAACCAGGGTGGCCTTGGCGCCCTTGCTCAGCGCGCTGATGCCGGCATCCCAGCCTTTGATCACAAAGCCCTGCCCGATAGGGAACTTGATAGGTTCCAGCGGCATGCCAGGTCTTAAAGTAGAATCCAGGCTGGAATCAAAGGTTTTGCCGTTCAGCAGCTTGCCGGTGTAGTGCACAAATACGGTATCGCCTGCATTCGGCTTGTCGCCGGTGCCGGCCTGATTTACGGCTACGTACACGCCTTCTTCTGTTTTGGTGGCCTTCAGCTTATGCTCGTCCAGGTATTCCTTTATTTCCTTTTCATCTTTAGCGGTTTGGTTGGCTGCGGAGTATTTGTCTTCTACGGCAAAGGTCACTTTCAGCTTGTCGCCTTTTTTGCCAAAGGGCGGACGCGGCTCCGGCAGGGAATCCCAGGGAATAATGAAGGTAGCGCTGTCGCCTTCGTGCAACAGGGCCAGGCCTTCCATAAGGTCGTACTTGTTCACTGATTTGGAGATCAGCACAGGTACGGGAGCGCCCACCAGCTTGCGTGATTCCGCCAGTACAGAATCATTGAGGCGTTGCGTAATGTTCATCAGCACCGTATCGCCCAGCTTAAGCTGCGCACCGTTGCCCGATTTGTGTACGGTGTATTCCACACCACTGGGTGTTTTCTTGACACCGCCGGTACTGCAGCCGGCCATGATGAGACCTAATGCTGCTACAAGTAACTGATTGTTTTTTTTCATCTGTAGGTATTTATTATCGTAGTTCTTTTTTATTGTAATAGTTCTTCATTCTCCCGTACGGCTTTTATAAAACGCTGCACGGTTTTATCCAGCGTATCGGTGCTCCGGCCGCCGGAAGCGTTGAAGTGGCCTCCCCCTTCAAAATATTTCCGGGCAAAGGTGTTCACGTCAAAATCGCCCTTGGAGCGGAACGACAGCTTTATCTCCTCCCTCCTGTCTATGATCAGGGCCGCCATCTTGATCCCCTGTATGGACAGCAAAAAGTTAACCAATCCTTCAGTATCGCCGGTCTGCAGGTCAAAACGCTTCAGGTCTGCATAGGGTATAGCCATCATGGCCGTATTGTATTCATAGAACACTTCCATACGGTGCAGCAGGCTATGGCCTATAAAACGCAGGCGGTTTTCCAGGAAATTATCATAAATGGCCTGGTGAATCAGCTCGTGTTTTAGTCCGCGCTCCAGCAGGTCTGCCACCATGCGGTGTACCCTGGCGGATGTGGAGGCAAACCGGAAAGACCCGGTGTCCGTCATCGTACCGGCATATATGCATTGTGCGATCTCGTTGGTAATATACTGCTCTTCCCCCAATTTGTAAAGTGTTTCGTAAACGAGCTGGGCAGTAGAGGAAGCAGCGGTATCACTGATCCCGTAGTCAAAGTCCGGCTGCGGCTCCAGGTGGTGGTCTATCAGTATTTTCACGCATTTGAGCTGCTCCAGGTAGGGCTGCATGTGCTTGGTGCGGTATAATGCATTGAAATCCAGGCAAAACAGCAGGTCGATGCACTGCAAGGCACCCAGCGCCTTTTCCTGCATGGACTCAAAATCCAGCACCCGGTCTGCCCCTGGCATCCATTTTAAAAAGTCCGGGAAATTCGTGGGAGAGATCACGGTTACCTGGTGCCCTTTCTGGATAAGGTAGTGATACAACGCCAATGAGGAGCCCATTGCGTCGGCATCCGGTTTCTGGTGCATGGTAATCACCACTTTTTTAGGGCTTTCCAGCAAAGGCTTGATTTCCTCGATCGGCTTCATACCAAGATTAAGCGGATGTTAAAATATTGTTATGCGTTCATTTAAAACGAAGTGCGAAGTTCTTCATTTGGTGCAGAATTTCAAAATTTTGTCCCGGATTTATCTGATTAGCAAATTCTGGTTACATTTGCTCCCTGATCAGAAAATTCCAAACCCTGTTCCCAAACAATGGAAAGCCTTTCCAAAAGGTATTCCCGGGATTTGGAATTTGGATTTTAGAATCTGGAATTTTAAACTATATGAGCAACAGAACATTTACGATGATCAAGCCGGATGCGGTGGCTAACGGGCATATTGGCGCTATCCTGGAAAAGATAAACGCTGCCGGTTTCCGCATTGCTGCACTCAAAATGACCAGGCTGTCGGCAGAAAAAGCAGGCGAATTCTACGCCGTCCACAAAGAGCGGCCCTTTTATGGCGAGCTGGTGGAATTTATGAGCAGCGGCCATATTGTAGCCGCCATCCTGGAAAAGGAAAATGCCGTGGAAGACTTCCGCAAACTGATCGGCGCTACCAACCCGGCAAACGCCGAACCGGGCACCATCCGCAAGCTGTATGCAGAATCTGTAGGCCGCAACGCCATACATGGCTCTGATTCCGACGAGAACGCAGAGATAGAAGGCAGTTTCTTCTTTAGCGGCCTGGAGAAGTTCTAGCGAACACCGGCCGGCTATTGGTAAAATAACTGGTAACGTATTGTATAAAAAGGAGGAGATATCATTTTTTTTGATGCCTCCTCTTTTTTGTGTAAATTATTGCAGGTAGCTTAAAAGCTGCCCCTCAAACCATTATGCTGCACCCTCGCCATCCCTCCCGGCCCCAACCTGCAGGTACCCGTTCCGCGCAGGAAAACATACATACCGGTGGTATCCGTCAGCCGGCTGCTCCCCCCGCTACACAGCAACAGGTAGTTCAGGGCGTATTTGTATTTGATGGGCGGATAGTGGTCAGCTACCCCGGCGACCAGCCCCCTCCCTTTTGGCAACAGCATTACGTAAAGATCTTTGATGCCGTTTACAACGATGATGTATACGTGCCTATTGGACAGGTGGAACATTACCGGGCCACCCTGGCGCAGGTGCGCGCCCTCCACCCGCACCCGCCCGCGCAGGGTGAGGCTGCCAATGATGATGAGGCCATACGGGAGCAGCTGCTGGCCGTATACCGCCATCATGCCAGGCAACCGCCTCCCCAACCCTCCCAAAGAGGCCCGGTACGCGGGCGGGGCGGCCAGGCAAAGCCTCCCCGGCCCACCATAGAGGCATTCCTGAAAGCTTATGATGAACTGAAGAAAACACGGAACATCCACAAGGTGCCGGCAGAAGAACTGTATCAGGAAGTGTTGAAGCAATATGACTGGCTTGGCGACACGCTCGACGTGGGCGCCTACCTGCTTCATGAAAGCGAAGTGGAAAACAGGTCGGGGCAGTTCCCGGGAATCCGGGAGCTAAGCCAGGAAGAAATATTAAAGCTATCGGAAGGAACGGAAAAAGTAGGCGCCGACCGCTGGGGAGTAGCCGTTCCTTCTCCCAAAGGCATCTATACGGATGAAATGGCGCCCTGCATTACGGTAGGGCTTACCGCTAATCTGCCAGGCGGGCAGCCTGTCAGCGCCCTGTTCCACAGCTACCAGCCAACCGAAAGCGCCGCTTATATGATCCAGTCCCTGCAGCAGGCCTTCCCGCACTTCAACCAGCTTGGCAACGTTAAATATTTTGTGGTGGGCGGCAGCCCGGAAAGTATCGGCAAAGCAGTGGATATACTGCGAACATTGTCGGCCATGCATCTGGATGTAAGCGGGGTAAAGCTGACCACTTCCATTGAGGAAAGAGACCTGGTAAAAAGTGTTATTGTAACGCCGCAGGGACAGGTACGCTATGCTGTAAAAAAGCGGGTCGTGCATGCCCGGGAGGAACCTATTGATTTTGGCGGCCCGAAAGACATGCCTGGCCCCGGCAGCTTCGCCCCTCCCGGCTTTGGCTTTGGTTTTGGCCGTCCGTCCGCCGGCCCGGGGCCGGGATCATCCACAGACTTTACCACTGCCTTCAACCTGAACAAGGAACAGGGCGGCTCCCCTCCCTCCGGGTTTACCAGCGCATTCAGGCTGAACCGCGAACAAAGCACACCGTCGTTCTCCGGGTTCACCAGCGCCGGCAGGCTCCATAAAAAAGAAAACAGGGACCAGGAAAAAGGACTGAACGACTAAGCGCCGGCTAGCCCTGCAGCTCTACTACTACGTCGTCCTGCTGCACCATGGTGCCTTCCGGCAGGTGAACAGCCTTGATGACCGTGTTGCGGGTAGCCGTTACCGTAGTCTCCATCTTCATAGCTTCTATAATGAAAAGAGGCGTATTGCCGTCTACTTCATCGCCGGCGCTTACCAGCAGCTTGGACAGCTTGCCCTGGAGGGGTGCGCCTATTTCCAGCGAAGGGTTGCTCACCTTCCTGTTCACCGGCACCAGGCTGGCTACCGAGTGATCCCTTACCTGTACCCGGCGGGTATAACCGTTCAGCTCAAACACCACGGTGCGCATGCCGCTTTCATCGGCCGGCTGTATGTACAGCAGCTTTACGATAATGGTCTTGCCTTTACCGAGGGTAACCAGTATCTCCTCTCCCAGCTTCAGTCCGTAAAAGAAGGCAGGTGTGGGAATAGCTTCCACGTTGCCGTAGCGCATGGCATGATGGTAATACTCGTCGAACACCTTCGGAAACATATGGTAGCTGAGATAGTCCAGGAACTCTGCCTGCGGGTATTTCAGCTGGAAAGCGGCAAAATCGCTGTCAAAGTCCACCGGTGGCAAATGCTCGTTGGGCCGGCCGTTCAGGGGCCGCTCTCCTTTCAGTACAATGCGCTGCAGCTTTTCGGGGAAACCGCCGTAAGGCACGCCCAGCTCGCCCCGGAAGAAGCCGGTCACCGAGGCGGGGAACGACAGGTTGCGGGTTTCATCCAGCACATCCTGTTCCGTAAGGTTATTGGCTGTCATGAACAGGGCCATATCCCCCACCACCTTGGAGCTGGGGGTTACTTTTACAATATCCCCGAACAGTCTGTTCACTACTGCGTAGTTCCTTTTAATGGTTTCCAGCTGCGTGCCCAGGCCCAGCGATTCCGCCTGCTGGCGCAGGTTGGAATACTGTCCGCCCGGTATCTCGTTCTCATATATCTGGGCCGTACCGGCTTTCATGTCGGATTCAAAAGGATAATAGAACTCCCGTACATCCTCCCAGTAATTGCTGTAAGCGTTGAGGGAGGCCAGGTTCATGGGCTGGCTCCTTTCATGGCCCTCCATAATGGCCACCATGGCATTCAGGTTGGGCTGCGAGGTAAGGCCGCTGAGGGAGGCAATGGCGCAGTCCACCACGTTCACCCCGGCCTCAATGGCTTTCAGGTAGGTGGCAGCCTGCACGGAAGAGGTATCGTGCGTATGCAGCACCACGGGCAGCTGCACGGCTTCGCGCAGGGCGCTTATCAGTACCGTGGCGGCCTGCGGCTTCAGCAGCCCGGCCATATCCTTTACGGCCAGCATGTGCGCGCCGGCATCTTCCAGGCGTTTGGCCAGGTCCGTATAGTACTGGAGCGTATATTTCCGGTTGTCCTGGTTGAGGATGTCGCCGGTATAGCTGATGGCCGCCTGTGCCAGCGCAGGCGTATATTCGCGCACAAAGCGGATGCTGGGGGCCATGGCGTCCACCCAGTTCAGGGAATCAAAGATGCGGAACACGTCGATGCCGTTCTCCCAGCTCTTTTCTATAAAACGGGCGATCAGGTTCTCCGGGTAGGCGGAATACCCTACGGCATTGGAGCCGCGGAACAGCATCTGCAGCAGCAGGTTGGGCATGGCCTGCCGTATCTGCTGCAGGCGCCGCCAGGGGCATTCATGCAGGAAGCGCATGGACACGTCGAAGGTGGCCCCGCCCCATACTTCCATGGAGAACAGCTGCGGGTTATTGCGGGCATAGCCTTCGGCTACGGCCATAATATCCCTGGTGCGCACTCGGGTGGCCAGCAGGCTCTGGTGAGCGTCGCGGTAGGTGGTGTCGGTAAAGTATACCGGCTTCTCGTTGCGCAGCCAGCGGGCAAAATCCTCCCGCCCCATTTTCTCCAGGCGGTTCTTGCTGCCTTCCGGGAAAGGCGCCAGGCGGTTGCAGGCCGGTATCTGCGGCACACGGAACTTTTTGCCGGGGTCTTTCACCTTCACGTCCGGGTGCCCGTTCACCGTTACATCCGCCAGGTACAGCAGGGTTTTGGTGCCCCGGTCGCGTATCTGCGACAGCTTGAACAGCTCGGGGTGCTTGTCAATAAACCCTACGGTACAGTTGCCTTTGCGGAAAATATCATGCGTGATCACATTTTCCAGGAAGCGGATATTGGTTTTCACCCCGCGTATCCTGAACTCGCGCAGGGTGCGGTGCAGGCGGGCAGAAGCGCCGGAAAGGGTGCGGCCCCAGGCCGTTACCTTTACCAGCATGGAATCAAAGAAGGGCGAGATCTTGACGCCGGAATAGGTACTGCCCTCGTCCAGGCGGATACCGAAGCCGCCGGCATTGCGGTAGGCGATCACCGTGCCGTAGTCCGGCGTGAAATTGCTTTCCGGGTCTTCCGTGGTGATGCGGCACTGGATAGCAAAGCCGTTGAGCTTTACATCCTCCTGCCCTTTCAGGAATATTTCCGGGTCGCTGAGGCGGTGCCCCTGCGCAATCAGTATCTGGGAGCGCACAATATCAATACCGGTCACCTCTTCCGTTACGGTATGCTCTACCTGTATGCGGGGGTTCACCTCTATGAAGTAAATATTGTGGCTGCGGTCTACCAGGAACTCTACAGTGCCCACGTTGTTATAATTCACCTTGCGGGCCAGGCGCAGGGCGTATTCGTAGATGGCGGACCGTGTTTCCTCCGGCAGGTTGGGACTGGGCGCTATTTCCACCACTTTCTGGAAACGGCGCTGCACGGAGCAGTCGCGCTCATACAGGTGCACAATATTGCCGTGGTTGTCTCCCATCAGCTGCACCTCGATATGCTTGGGCTCCTCTATGAACTTTTCAATGAAAATGGTATCGTCGCCAAATGCCTTGGCGGCTTCGCTGCGCGCTTCGGTAAAGGACCTTTCCAGGTCTTCCTCCTTGTGTACTACGCGCATGCCCCGGCCGCCACCGCCGGCGGCAGCTTTCAGCATAACGGGCAGTCCTATACGCCGGGCTTCCTGCAGGGCCAGTGCCACGCTGTCCAGCTGTATGCGGCTGTCCTCTATCAGCGGCACCCCCGCTTCGCGGGCCAGCTTTTTGGCGGCCACCTTGTCGCCCAGCTGTGCCATTACTTCCGGGCTGGGACCAACAAATACAATGCCTTCTTCCCGGCAGCGGCGGGCAAACTGCACGTTCTCGCTCAGGAAGCCGTATCCGGGGTGAATGGCATCCACCTGCTGTTCTTTGGCCAGGTGAATAATGGCCTCTATGTCTAGGTAAGGCTTCAGGGGATCGTCGTCTTTGCCTATCTGGTAGGCCTCGTCTGCTTTGTAGCGGTGAAGGGAGTAACGGTCTTCGTACGTAAAAATGGCCACCGTGCGTATACGCAGCTCCGCCGCTGCGCGCAGTATCCTCACTGCGATCTCGCCCCGGTTGGCAACCAATAATTTCTGGAATTTCTGAAGTGGAATATCAGGCATGGTATGTTAAATAAGTATGCGTTTTTGTTAAAATTGTATGCTAAAATAAGGGAAAACCCGGATGCATGCGCGGCGCTAAAATAGTAAAAGAAGAGTGATTTTTCTTTGAATATTTCTAATTATTGATTATGAATACTGAATAAAATTCAAACAACCGACCTTCCAGTACCTGGAATGTAAAAATCCGGGGATGGAACCCGCAACGGCTAAAAACAGGGAAATACTTTTAGCTATCGGTTGCAGCCGGACGGTACGGGCACCTGCAGCATCCGGCAGGCCAGGCAGCTGTGCCTGATGCCGGGCATAGTTTGTAAATTGCCGGCCGGATCTTACATTTTATCTCTGTTTATGTGGAAGGTATACCTGAAAGGATTTAGCGCATACATGCAGCTGGAACGGTCGCTCTCGGACAATTCCATACTGGCGTATACCCGGGATGTGGAGAAGCTGGAGCAATACCTGCTGGCCCACAACCGGCCGGTGCCGCCCAACGAGGTGACCCTGGACGACCTGCAGGGCTGCGCGCAATGGATTGCCGGACTGGGCATGACCGCCACCTCGCAGGCACGCATCATTTCCGGCATCAAGGCATTTTACCGCTACCTGATGATGGAGGACATGGTGAAGCAGGACCCCACCCAGCTGCTGGAAGCTCCCAAGGTGCAGCGCAAGCTGCCGGACGTGCTCAGCTTCGACGAGATAGAACGCATCATTGCACAGGTAAAGGCTGGCACGCCGGAAGGCCAGCGTAACCGCGCCATACTGGAAACCATGTACAGCTGCGGGCTGCGTGTAAGCGAAGTAGTGAGCCTGAAGATATCCCAGCTGCATTTTGACGCCGGCTTTATTCGCGTGATCGGCAAGGGCAACAAGGAAAGGCTGGTGCCTGTGGGCCGGGATGCCATAAAATATATTAATCTGTACAAAGAGGAAGTGCGTGTGCACGTGCCCGTGAAGAACGGCCAGGAAGATACCCTGTTCCTGAACCGCCGGGGCAGCGCCCTCAGCCGGGTCATGATCTTCCTGGTGATCAAGGAGCTGACAGCTGCAGCAGGCATTACCAAGCAGGTATCGCCACATACTTTCCGGCACTCCTTTGCCACGCACCTGGTGGAAGGCGGGGCCGACCTGCGCGCCGTACAGGAAATGCTGGGGCATGAAAGCATTACCACCACGGAGATCTATACCCACCTGGACCGGGAGTTCCTGCGGGATACGCTGCAGCGGTTCCATCCGCGGTTCTGACAGTGCTTCAGGCAGCGCTATTTCGCAAATTTCCTTGAACCGGCAACGCAGAGCACCACACCAGCCGTAATGCCTACCATACCGGTATTTACCTGCTCATGCAGTAACGTGGCTGCCAGCGCCAGCCCCAGGAACGGCTGCAACAGCTGCAGCTGGCCTACCGCCGCAATGCCGCCCTGCACCAGCCCCCGGTACCAGAACACAAAACCGATCAGCATACTGAATACCGATACATACATCAACCCCGTCCATGCCTCCATGCTGACCCCTGCAAATGACAACGGGCGCGAAAACCATGCTAAAGGCGCCATTACGGGCAATGACAGCACCAAAGCCCAGGAAATCACCTGCCAGCCGCCCAGTGTCCTGGAAAGCGTTGCACCCTCGGCATATCCCAGCCCGCACAGCACGATGGCCAGCAACATAAGCCCGTCTCCAACAGGCGAAGCAGCCCCTCCGTGGGCAATGGCAAAACCGATCACCAGCGAACTGCCCAGCACAGCAAAAAACCAGAACGCAGGACCAGGCCGTTCTCCCCCGCGCATCACGCCAAATACGGCCGTTGCAAGGGGGAGCATTCCCACGAAAACAATGGAATGCGCCGATGTAATATACTGTAAAGCGAAGGCGGTAAGCAGCGGGTACCCCAGCACTACCCCTGCCGCTACAATGCTCAAAGAGAAAAGCTGTTTACGGGTGGGCCGCTTTTCTTTGAAGATCACCAGCAGGCAAAGAGCCAGCAGGCCGGCAATGGTTGCACGCGCAACCGTCAGGAACACCGGCGACAGGTCCTGCACCGCCACCCTTGTAGCAGGCAGTGAACCACTGAATATGATCACACCTGTAAGCCCGTTGATCCAGCCGTATGAACTTCTCATCATATACCTTTTTATATTCCGGGGCAAAGCTAAACAGCGGGTCGCAATGAACACAGTCCCAGTTTTGTGTATTTATATGGACACAGTTACATTTGCACCATGGGAAAGGTGGCTTTATATAGTACGATATCCAATGGCATGGCGCAACAGATAAGAAGCGGCGTGCTAAAAGCAGGCGACCGCCTGCCTTCCGTAAGAACCCTGTGCCGGGCACACGGGATCAGCATGAATACCGCCAAAAGGGTATTCCTGGAGCTGGAGGCACAATCCCTCATTGAATCAAAACCGCAATCCGGCTATTTTGTACGCCGGCAGCCCGATCATCAGCCTCCGCTTGCAGCCCCCAGCCGGCCTTTGCTGGTAGCCAGCAGCAACGCACCTGCAGACATCATTACCCGTGTTTATGAGAATATGGGCAGGGAAGATCTTACGCTCTTCTCCGTAGGCGCCCCTTCCGGGGAGCTGCTGCCCCTGGCCGGGCTCAAAAAGGAGGTATTAAATGCTACCCGAAAGCTGCAGGCAGGCGGAACCGGGTATGAGCCTTTACAGGGCAACCTGCATTTACGAAGAATAATTGCAGCCCGCTCATGGGCATGGGGTGGCAACTTGCAGGAAAGTGACCTGGTAACCACCAGCGGCGGCATGAATGCGCTGTCCTTTTGCCTGATGGCCCTGTCCAGGCCGGGTGATACCATTGCCATAGAAAGCCCCTGCTACCCCGGCATCCTGCAGCTGGCAACCGGCCTGGGGCTTAAAGTACTGGAGCTGCCTACGCATCCTGCCACCGGCATTGATATAGATGCCTTGCAGAAGCTGATCCCCCGGATCAACCTTTGCCTTTTAATTCCCAACTTTAACACCCCCCTGGGCAGCTGCATGCCGGACGAGCATAAAAAAGAAGTGGTTACGCTTTTATCGGCCCATCATATCCCCCTTATTGAAGATGATATATACGGAGACCTGTATTTTGGAACCCAGCGCCCGAAATGCTGCAAGTCATTTGATGAAACGGGAAACGTGCTGTGGTGCAGCGCTGTCTCAAAAACGCTGGCGCCGGGCTACCGGGTAGGCTGGGTAGCGCCCGGCAGGTTTAAGGAGCAGGTATTGAAGCAGAAGCTGGTGCATTCCATTTCAGCTACCACGCTGGTGCACGAGGTGGCGGCCGGCTTCCTGGCAACGGGGAGGTATGAGGACCACCTGCGCCGCCTCCGGCGTACCCTGCATGAAAATTACCGGCATTACATTCAGGCCATCAGCAGGTATTTTCCCGGCGGCACCAGAACAAGCAGGCCCCAGGGCGGCCTGGCACTGTGGGTGGAGCTTGACAGGGCGATTGACACTGCCATGCTATACGATCTTGCACTCAAACAAAATATCAGCATTGCGCCCGGCCGGATGTTCACGCTACAGGACCAGTTTCAGCATTGCATGCGGCTTTCTTTGGGGCTGCCCTGGTCAGACAGGCTGGAGCTGAAGCTAAAGCAGCTTGGTAACCTGGCTGCAATGCTGTACCCCGGCTGATTACCGGGAATAAAAAAAACAGCTACCCGGAAACTGGCTGGTAGGTAGCTGTTTATATGTACAAATGGGGCTCTCAAACAAGATGACTCCTAACTAAAACTCCGATTTTAGAATGGTGCTAACAGCAAAAACTCGTCCTGGTATCTTTTCCGTTGCTTCACCATCACGGACCAGGCGCCCAGCCACTGCGCCAGGTGAGTGGCCGCTTTCTTCATGGCAGAGGGCCTTACCGTGATGTTCAGCAAGGTACAGGGTGCAATGGCCTTCCTTTCGGGGCTTTGCGCGGTTTGTGCGTCCTCCTCCCAAAGCAGCTGGTTGTTGCGGTATACTTTGAAGTATACGTCCGGCCCCTTGTGGTACTGACCCTGGCGGACCGGCATCAACACCCCGGCTGACATATCCTGTACTCCGAACTGCAGCTTGTACCGGCCCTGTATATTGGTATATGCAGCGCCCAGCAGCTTGTTGTTCTGAGCATTATAAGCTTCTACTTTCAATTGGGGCTGGCCTTCCCCCTGGTGTTGGAGCCGGACCGTACCGCTGATCACCCAGGTACCGTAGCTACCCCGGATCTGGCTCCAGTGCTCGGAAGGGATCACATAGGCAAATGCGCCGATGTACTTGTCGCGGGTGCGTTTCCAGTGCGGCACCAGCCGGCTGAGGTGGTACTGCGTAACGCCCCTGTAGCCCGGCGCCCTGCCCGGCATCTGTTCCAGGCAGAGGTCCAGCTCCAATGGTTCTGTGAACAGGTGTATCTGTTCCCAGGAAAGGCGGAAATCGCCTCTCTCGTCCAGCACAGCTTCTGCTAACAAACGATCAGCTTTTCGCTCCGCTTCTCCCGGAGCCAGCTGTTTCAGATGATTAAAATTGCCTTTACCGGATGTATCCGATGGGTAACGGCCTTCCGGCAGATAGATGCGTAAACGCCCCTTTGACAGCGGCTCTATGCAGTCATCACAGATCAATGCAGAGATGTTTCCAATTAACAGGTAACTCATGGCTTAAAATTTTAAAAAAAGGGGTTAACGTGCTAAACCCGCTACCGGCCGTTCTACGAACAGCCGGCTTTTTCTTTCCTACTTCTCTCTGCATAAACCGGAAGAAACAAACATGGGTAGAAAGGCCCAACATATAACCTAAGTACTGTCCCCTCTAAAGTAATAACGTGATATCTTTTAAACTCAGGTTGATGTTACAAAGGTTGGGAATAAAGGAACAGCAGACAAGCGTAGAAGTCCCATAAATAAAGAATGCGTAGTTCTACGCATTTTTGCGGAAAATACGGTCGGGCACGGTAGCAGGGCGCCGGGCAGGGAGGCATGTGCAACAGCCAGCCGCATTAGGTGGGTCAACTTATTGATTTAAAGCATTGATGTATAACAGTGCAGCATGACAGGGGTATATCAGGTTGGTTATTTACAGCAGCAAAATAATGAATATTGCTTATATTCAAAATAATTTCAGGGGGCAAAACAGAAAATGCGTAGAACTACGCATTTTTGCGGGAAACTACGTAAGCAGGGCACACCGGACTTTTACGGAAAGCGCCGCAAACAAGCCACAGCAGACGATTTCAACACAGCCGCAAAAACACTTAACACAAAAGTGCCATGTATATCTACACTATAAAAAGTAGGATTTTATAATAACTTTACCCCCACTGGCTAAACACTCAACATCCTGATTAACTAAAACTAATGTCACATGAGTACAAATGAAAAAAAAATCTATCCCCCGGATGCGGGAACATTTATCTCCTTAAAGGACGCCGACCGTCTAATCAATAACTATGATGAGAAGGAGAAAAGGCACGGTAAAGAGAACTTCACCAAAGCCTATTTCTTTGGCAAGGACAAGATCAGGGAACTGCTGGATTGCGAAGGCTGTGTAGGTATTCGTATATACTATGGCGTAGACACGGACGGAGACGGCGTGGATGATAAAAAAATGGTTATCTACCCGGTCAATAAAGAGGGCAAGAACATGCCTTACCGTCCGCCCAAACCTAAAACCGCAGGCCTGGGATTTATGGCAGCGGCGCCGGATGACGGTGAGGATGGAGACGATGGTAAAGCGCTGGATAATGGTTTACCATGCCCTTCCTACTGTCCTTAAGAGATGTTAATTAAAGAGTTGTTAAGTGAATATCTATTTCGCATTTTTTTACATTATGCTGGGGATCGAATGTCTAATTTTGATCCCCTTTACTTTGAACTACCGGCTGCTGGATAAAGCTGGAAAATGGGCCTATTACTATCTTGTTGCAAGTATTGTTTATGCAGCAGGTTCCGTAATTATCGCCAGGCTGTTCCATAATAATTTATGGTTCCTGTCCATTATGCATCTGATACAGTTTGTTGTTCTCTCTATATACTACTATTTGCTGATAAAGGCGCCCCTTATCAAAAAAGTAATAAAGATATTATTATTCCCTGCAGTCATTATTTTCTTCCTGGACCTCCTGAAGCTGGAAGGCGTTATGACCTACAATTCTATCTTTGCCTCGATCCGGGCTTTCCTGTTGCTTGGCTATGGTATTTTATTCTTTATTCAACTGTTGTTTGATGAGCACCTGGTGAAAGAGTCCATTTTCATTAACACCCTGCCCAATTTCTGGTTTAATGCGGGCCTTTTCATCTTCTTTTCCTGCTCCTTTTTCCAGTCGCTTACATATAACTTTTTCCTCAAGCACTCAGTAGGCGATAACAATCTTGTTATTCCTTCCCTGGTTTTTACAAGTGGTATAATTGAGGGAATTCTTTTTTATATTGGGCTGCTTAAAGCCAAAAGACAATATACATGAACATTGTTGAAATGGTGATTATAGGTACTACCGCTATGCTTATGCTGGGCATACTCGTAGTAGTGCTGGTAATGTTTCAGCAAAAACAGGTGATCCAGCATAAGCTGGCCCTGCGCGACAAGGATCTGGAACTGCAACGGGAACGCCTGGTGGCAGTTTTGCAAGGCCAGGAGCAGGAGCGCAAACGCATTGCCGAGGACCTGCACGATGAAGTAGGCGCCCAGCTGTCCGTACTGAAGCTGAACCTGGGCCAGCTGCAGCACCACCTTAAAACCGGCAACGGCGAAGCGGAGCGCCTGAAGGAAACCAAAGATTTTACCGATACCATTATACAACACCTGCGCTTTATTTCCCAAAGCCTGCACCCCCAGGCGCTGGACAACCTGGGCCTCTCCCATGCGCTGGACTCCTTCTGCAGCCTGATGAACAAGAACAAGCAGGTGCGCATATCCTTCAAGACCTCCGGTAACGGCCACCCCGTGGACCGGGAAAAAGCCCTGAACATATACCGCGTGGTACAGGAGCTTATCAACAATATCCTGAAGCATGCCCAGGCCAGGGAAGTGTTGATCACCTACCACAGCACCCCTTCCCAGCTCTGTATTGACGTGGAGGACGATGGCAACGGCCGCCTGCTGGACGCCCTGGAAGGCTCCCGCAAAAAAACCGGCAGCCTCGGGCTCAAAAATATCGAGAGCCGCTTGAATATTATCGGCGGAAGTATCAAATTTGCAGAAAGAACGCCAACAGGAACGATCGCGCAGATCCGGGTGGAAAACTATCAACCGCAATAACCATTATTACCCTTCAGGTTATTAAATTGTTGAGAGTTAAACGTTAGGAAAAATTTTCACTTAACTTTACGGCCTGTTTTATACTGTTCACACAACTAACACTCCCTATGGCTGACCAGATAAAAGTGGCGATTGCTGATGACCACAAAATATTTCGCAGCGGCGTTATCAATACGCTCACTCCCTACCATAACATTAACGTGGTGTTTGAAGCGGAGGATGGGGAGCACCTGTTAAATATCATTGAAGGGCAAGTGCCGGACGTTATACTGATGGACCTGAAAATGCCCAATATGGATGGCATACAGGCTACTGTCCTGGTGAAGGAAAAATACCCGGACGTAAAGGTCATTATTCTCACCATGTACGAAGACGACAACTTCATTGTGCACCTGGTAGAGAACGGCGCCAATGCCTACCTGCTGAAGAACGCCGAGCCCGAGGAAATATACGAAGCCATCTGCACAACGTATGAAAAGGGCTTTTACTTCAGCGAGAACGTGAACCTGGCCCTGCTCAAAAAAGTGCTGCACAAGAACAGGCAGCAGTTCAAGCCAACTTTCAGGAACAGCAACACCCATACGGAGCTGCAGCTGAACGACCGGGAAAAGGAAGTGCTGCAGCTGATCTGCAACGAGTGCACCACCCAGGAGATATCCGAGAAGATATTCCTGAGTCCCCGCACCGTGGAAGGGATACGGCAGAAGCTCCTGGAAAAAACAAGCGCCAAGAACACCGTAGGGCTGGTAGTATATGCCTTCAGGAATGGGCTTATTGAATAACTTTTAGATACGTAACCGTTAGCTCGTTTACCATTAAACCACCAATATATGCGATCATTACGTTACAACATTGCTGCCGTTGCATGCGCACTCCTGTGCTATACCCAGGGTGCCCTTGCACAGAACGTTAAAATGCCTGCTCCCAGTCCTGCACAGACCGTAAAACAGGATTTTGCCCTCTCCTATGTGGAGGTAAGCTATTCCCGTCCTGCGGTAAAAGGCCGGAACATCATGGGCGAGCTGGTGCCTTACGGCAAGGTCTGGAGAACCGGCGCCAACGCCGCCACCACCATCACCTTCGGTGACGATGTAAAGTTTGGCGGCACCCCGGTAAAAGCGGGCAAGTACGGCCTGCTCACCATTCCCGGCCAGTCCGAATGGACCGTGATACTGACCAGGGACCTGAACGTAACCAGCCCTGCGGCCTACAAGGAAGCCAACGATGTGCTGCGCCTGAAGGTAGCGCCCCTGGAAATGCCGTTCACCACGGAAAGCTTCCTGATCACCTTCGACGAAGTAATGCCTACTTCCATGAACATGCTGCTGATGTGGGACAAAACCGCCGTACCGGTAACCATTACCGCCGATATTGACGGCAAGATAATGGCCCAGCTGGACCAGGCCATGAAAGGCGAAAAAAAGCCTTACTTCCAGGCCGCCACTTATTATTATGAGACCGGCCGCGACCTGAAGAAAGCCCTGGAATGGGCCGACGCCGCTACAAAGGAGAACCCGAAAGCATTCTGGATATTCCACCTGAAAGCCAAGATACAGGCCAAGGCAGGTGACAAGGAAGGCGCAAAGGCTACTGCCCGGCAATCTATTGAGCTGGCAAAAGAAGCCAAGAACGATGATTATGTAGCGCTGAATAACAAGCTGATAGCCGGCTTGTAATAGAACGTGCAACCGGGAATGTCCTGCATCTCCAGAGGGTGCAGGACATTTTTTTTCCCGTTACGCGCCGGGCTGCCGCTGCTCGAACAGGTGGATCATTCCCGCCAGCAGCACCACCAGCACGCAGCCGATCACGTTCAGCCAGAGGAAGGACACCAGCTGCAGCTGGTACACGGTGATCACCAGCACTTCCGATACCACGGCGGCCCAGAAGGTGGCGTTGCCCCCGATCCTTTTGATGTAAAAGGCCACCATGAATATGCCCAGTATCACACCGTAGAAAAGCGAGCCCAGTATGTTCACCGCTTCTATCAGGCTGCCCAGCTCACTGGCAAACTGCGCCACCGCGATGCAGAAAATACCCCAGATCAGGGTCCACCAGCGGGATACCCGCAGGTAATGCGCCGCTGTGGCGTCCTTGTTCACCATGCGCTTGTACACGTCCACCACGGTAGTGGAAGCCAGGGAATTGAGCGCGGCCGCCACGCTGCCCCAGGAGGCCAGGAAAATAATAGCGATCAGCAGGCCCACCAGGCCTTTGGGAAGATTATTCACTACGAAATGCAGGAAGATATAGTTCGTATCATTGTCGTCTGCAGCAGGGTCCGCTTTTTTGATCAACGCTTTGGCCTCTTCACGTAATCCTGCAGCAGCGGCTTCCGTGGTTTGCAGGGCGGCTTGCGCCTGGCGCGCCGCCGTTGCATCTTCCGCCTCCAGGGCATTGGCCAGGGTTCTCACCTGCTGCTGCTTTACGGCAGACAACTCGTCGTACTGCCGTTCCAGTGCTTTCAGGGCCGCGCCCTGCTCCGTATGGTATACCTTGTTGAGCTGCGCCTGGTTAAAGAAAATGGGGGAGCGGAAATACAGGTAGAACACAAATACCAGGGCGCCTATCAGCAGGATCAGGAACTGCATGGGCACTTTCACCAGCCCGTTCATCAGCAGGCCCAGCCGGCTTTCCGTTACAGACCGGGCAGTGAGGTAGCGCCCCACCTGCGACTGGTCCGTACCAAAGTAGGACAGCGCAAGGAAAAAGCCCCCTATCACCCCGCTCCAGATATTATACTTATCATCCCAGTCAAACTCCGTGACGATCACGTTCAGCCGGTCCATTTTGCCGGACACGTGCAGGGCGTCGCTGAAGCTGATGTTCTCCGGCAGCAGGTGCACCACCATCCAGCCGGCCAGGAACATGCCGGTGAACACGATCACCAGTTGCAGTGTTTGCGTGTAGCTTACCGCCTGCGTACCGCCGGACATGGTATAGATGATGAGCAGGCCGCCCATGATAATATTGGTCCAGTAAATGTTCCAGCCCAGCAGGCTGCTCAGGATGATGGAAGGCGCATAGATGCTGATGCCGGTAGACATGCCGCGCTGCACCAGGAACAACAGGGAGGTCAGCGTACGGGTCTTCAGGTCAAACCGCTGCTCCAGGAATTCGTAGGCCGTATATACCTTGAGCCGGTGAAAAATAGGCACAAATGTAATGCACAGCACCACCATGGCCAGCGGCAGGCCGAAATAATACTGCACAAAGCGCATCCCATCCGTATAGGCCTGCCCGGGAGCAGAGATGAACGTAATGGCACTGGCCTGCGTGCCGATGATGGACAGCAGCACAATGTACCAGGGCATAGACTGGTTGCCCAGGAAATAGCCGTCGATATTCTTATGCCCGCGGCTCTTCCATACGCCGTATAAAATAATAGCTGCTAAAGTAACGGATAGCACGATCCAGTCCAGTACACTCATGAAAATGTTTTGGTGAATAAATAGAATAACACGACCAATACGGCCAGCCAGCCGATCACCAGCAGGTACCACATCCACCAGGCGGGGAATAGTGGCGGCTTTTCATTCGTGGGTACAGGCCCCGTTTCATTTTGCATCAGCCAGGAATTACAGGAATGTATAAATAATCACCTTCTTCTTAACAACCCGCCGCCCAGCAGTCCCAGTCCCAATCCTATCATCAGTCCTATATGCACTCTTTTGATCAGGATGCCTATGATCAGCCCTATGGCAATGCACAGGCCCGCGGCAATGTTGAGGCGTGAACGATTATGCGCTTGTTTACTCATATGATTGCTGTTCAGGATTGGGTAGGTGTGCCACACCCATATCACGGTTTCTTTGAAATAAGGTTCACAAATAACCGGTAAGCGCCCGGTACGCCGGCCGGCAGCTCGCGGAAAAATGCCAGTGCGGTATATACATACCGGCCCTTTCCATACCTGGCAATGAGCGTGCTGCCGTCCAGCGGCTCCTCGCCCTTGTCGTGCATGGAGAACAGCTTCTGGTAAGCCGGGTCCGCATCCGCTACAAAATACAGGCCCCGCTCCTGCACCCATCCTTCAAAGTCCTCGGGGGTGATCCTGTTCGGGTAATGCATTACCTCCGCCCCGGGCTGCAGGATGGTCACATCTGCTGTTTCATCCGTTACCCGGCTGCCCCGCACAATGCGGAAAGGGTACGGGCCCAGCTGGGTAGTGACCAGCGGCGCATGCGTATTATACTGCACCAGCAGGGTGCCGCCATTTTTTACATACTCCATGAGCCTGGGCTGCCAGTACTTCAGGCGCCCGTTGGTGTTATAGGCCCTTACGCCGGTAATGATGGCGTCGTACTGCTGCAGTTCCCCGCCCATAATGTCCTTTTCACCCAGCAGGGTCACGTTGTAGCCTACCTGCCGCAGGGCGGCGGCCACCATATCGCCGGCGCCGGCAATGTATCCCAGCTTGTTGCCATTATGCTCCAGGTGCACTGTTACCAGCCGTGCTGCCGCAGGCGGGAACAGGGTAATAGGCGGTATATGATCGTAGTGAATGGTTTGCAGGCTTTGCGTGTATTCGCGGCCGTTTGCCTGCATGGCTACGGTGAGGGTGTCTACCCGGTTAATGCCGTTTACCTGTACCGGTGCAATGCTGAACCGCAGCTCGGTCTCGTCGCCTTTCTTCGCCAGGGTAAAGGGCAGGCTTTCCGGGCTGGACCGAAAGCCTGGAGGCAGCTGCAGCCGGGCGGTACCGGCAGTGTTGTCCGCCATTCCTTTCAGCTTCACGGTAACCGGCTGCGCCTCCTTGCCGGTGAAGATGAACACCTGGTTGCCCAGGTTGGCCGTTACGCGCGGGGCTATGACCAGCGGCGCATACAGCTCTCCCTTCACAGGGTCTGTGTGCTTGTATTGCAGGGGGCGTTTCAGCTCAAAGGTCTGGCCGGCAATATCCAGCGTGATCAGCGCTTGCAGGGGCGGCACGTTCTCGGGCCGTCCTACCAGCTGCTGATCCTTTATCACGTAAGTGCCCAGCGGGTGCTGCTCCTCCAGCCAGTAGGGCTGTGAAACGGGCGTTGCTGCCGGCACGGTCAGGTCCTGCTGTATGTTCAGCAGCTGGTCAAATGCCAGCGGCTGGTTGCTAAAGGTGGTATCCTTGCCGGGCAGGCGGATGCTTTGCAGGCGTACCGGCACCTGGCTGTTGTTGATCAGCTGCACGCTGGCGCGCATGGGCTGGCCGGGCACCACGGTGGGCGTAGTGCTGTATGCTTCTGCCCACAAGCCGGCGCAGGCCAGTATCAGCTGCTCCGTTTCTTTCAGCTTCTGCGTTTTCCAGTAGCCGTCCGGCAGCGCCATGATGGCTTTTCGTATAGCCAGCAGCGCAGGTACGGAAGCCGGCGGGTTGTCCATGTCATATTCCGCCAGCGCTTTGTCCACCAGTGCGCCAATGGCCTTGCCGCCCGGCACTCTTTCCCAGGTGGTGTTAATGCCATCCATCAGGCTGTGCTGCGGCGCATCCCCCTTGATGGTGGTAAAGTATTCCAGGGCGCTGCCGCGGGAAGCGGCTACGCCAAATCCCTGGCTTTTGTGCTGGGAGCGGCTTTCGGCGGCTATTTCCCCATAGCCTCTGCCCAGCAGGAAATTGAACTCGCCTACATCTATTTTATACTGATCAGGAGCGGTGGTATTGATGCTGCCGAAAGTGTAAGTATTCCACAGCAGGCGTTTAGGCTGCCAGGTTTGTACATATTCAAGCTGCTCGGGGTAGCGGTTGGGATCGGCGGCTGCTTCAAATGCTTCTGCCGCCAGGATGGCGGAGGCGGTGTGGTGCCCGTGCCCGGCGCGGCTGTCGGCCGGGAAGCGGCAAATGATCACGTCCGGCCGGAAGCGGCGGATCACCCATACCGCGTCGCCCAGTATCTTGTCTTTATCCCAGATCGTAAAGGTTTCCTGCGGGTTCTTGGAAAAGCCGAAGTCCTGCGCACGGGTAAAGAACTGCTCTGCGCCGTCTATACGGCGGGCAGCCAGCAGCTCCTGGGTGCGGATCAGTCCCAGCAGTTCCCCCTGCTCGTCTCCTACCAGGTTCTGCCCGCCATCGCCCCGCGTAAGGGAGAGATAGCCGGTGCGGTACAGTTTCTCTTTAGCCAGGTAGCTCAGTAGCCGGGTATTCTCATCGTCCGGGTGGGCAGCCATGTATAGCACGCTGCCCAGCGTGTCCAGTTTCTTCAGCTGTAATTTGATGGCTGCAGCGTCCAGTTGCGGCGTTGGTTGTGCCGATAGCTGCAGGCAAAGGGTTGCGGCGGATAGCCATAAAAAGATGATCCTTACAAACATATCGTTGCGTCCTGTTTACAGATCATCAAAAATAAGGATTTAATGCAGGCAGGGGGGAGAAAATGGATGAATGTGCAGATATGCAGATGTGCGGGTAAAAATGTGGCGAAAGACCAAATTTTACGCACCTGCACATCCGCACATCTGCATATGTGCACATTCATCTATTTTTTGAACATAAAATACACCGCTGCCAGTATGCACGCAAAGGCCACCAGGTAATTCCAGCGAAGCGGCTCCTTGAGATAAAAAACGGCAAACACGCAGAAAACGGAAAGGGTTACGATCTCCTGGATGGTTTTCAGCTGGAAGCCGCTGAATCCCTCCTGTGCGCCCAGCCGGTTGGCGGGCACCATAAAGCAGTATTCAAAGAAAGCTATACCCCAGCTTACGAGTATCACCTTCCACAGAGCCAAATGCTGGTGCTTTAAATGCCCGTACCAGGCAAAGGTCATGAAGGTGTTGGAGATCAGAAGCAGTATGATGGTGCGCATGGCAGGGCCTTGTTATGAAGCATGTTGCTTGCCGGCCAGGAGGTACAGCACGGCCATACGAACGGCTACGCCATTCTCCACCTGGTGCAGTATAATGGACTGCCCGGAGTCTGCCACATCAGAGCTCAGCTCCACGCCCCGGTTAATGGGGCCGGGATGCATGATCACAATGTCCTTCTGCAGGCTGTCCAGCAGGCGGCGGTTCACGCCGTACGCCAGTGAGTACTCCCGGAGGGAGGAGAACAGCGGCGTATTCTGCCTTTCCAGCTGTATGCGCAGCACGTTGGCTACATCACACCAGGCCAGCGCCTCGCGGATATTGTAGGTCACGTTCACGCCCAGGGCGGATTCCATGTATTTGGGAATAAGCGTGGGCGGGCCTACTACCGTTACTTCGGCGCCCAGCTTTTTAAGGCAGTAGATATTGGAGAGGGCCACCCTCGAATGCATGATATCGCCGCAGATAGCGATCTTCCTGCCTTCCACGCCGCCCAGCTTTTCCCGGATGGAGAAAGCGTCCAGCAGCGCCTGGGTGGGATGTTCGTTGATGCCGTCGCCGGCGTTCACAATCGGCACATCTATGTGCTGCGAAAGGAAGTGCGGGGCTCCGCTGGCGGAGTGCCGCATCACTACCATGTCCACTTTCATGGACAGGATGTTATTGACCGTATCTATCAGCGTTTCTCCCTTGGACACAGAGGAACCGGAGGCGGAAAAGTTCACCACATCCGCGCTCAGCCGTTTTTCCGCCAGCTCAAAGGAGATGCGCGTGCGCGTGGAGTTCTCAAAAAATAAATTGACGATGGTGGTGTCCCGCAAGGTAGGCACTTTTTTGATGGGCCTTTGCAACACCTCTTTAAACTGGTCGGCCGTTTGAAAAACAAGCTCTATATCCTGACGTGCCAGATCGCGTATTCCGAGAAGATGTTTTGTTGAGAGTGACATTCTAAGGTGCAAATATAGAAATTCCGGAATCCAATCCCAAAATCCGGCCCAAGCCCCGGATCGTATCGGTTTCCCTATTCCAGTATGATCACTTCGTCCTTTCCATCCCGCTCCTGCCATAACACCCGCACCTTTTCACTGATAATGGCATCAATGGTGCGGCCGGTATAGTCCGGCTGAATGGGCAGCTGACGGGTAAAGCGGCGGTCTATCAGCACCAGCAGCTCCACCTTTGCCGGGCGGCCAAAGTCCAGCATGGCATCCAGGGCGGAGCGCGTGGTACGGCCGGTGTACAGCACATCATCTATCAGCACCACCCGCTTGTTCTCAATGGAAAAACCGATATCCGTTTCATTCGGCACATGCAGCGCGGTACCCTTGTTGAAATCGTCCCGGTAAAAGGTGATGTCCAGCTTGCCATAGGCAATGGGGGTGCCGGGCAGCAGCTTTTGCAGGGTGTAGTAGATCCTGTCGGACAGGTAGATACCTCTCGGCTGCAGCCCTATCAGCACGGTATGCTCAAAACCAAGATGGTTCTCTATTAACTGGTGGCAAAGCCTGTCAATGGTAATGGCCAGTTGCGTCCCATTCAGAATAGTCTTCAATGCGCATTCAGTTTAAGGAGCAAAAATAGTAATTAATGGCATACAATTTTTTTAACACCCTTTTGCAAAACAGGTAAGGGTATTGGAGCCACTCCCCTTTTTAGCTTATGTAATATTGCTCCGTCATAAAGGATAATCCCCCAACTTTGCAGGGAACATCAAAACTGTAAGGATCATGAGATTATTAATGCATAGTACAGTGCTGGCAGCTGCCCTGCTGCTCTTTGGCTGCGGCTCCAAAGCCCAGGTTACGGAAGGCGACAAGGTACCGGTATTCCGGCTGAAGGACCAGCATGGGCAGGTATTTGACCTCGCTTCCGTGCTCGGGAAGCAGCCGCTGGTGATCTACTTCTATCCCAGGGACGAGACCAGCATCTGCACCAAAGAAGCCTGCTCTTTCCGGGATGCATATGAAAAATTCCGGGAGCATGGCGCCAGGGTGATCGGCATCAGCAGCGACGGCGTGGAAAGCCACCGGCAATTTGCGGAACATCACCAACTGCCCTTTACCCTGCTGGCGGATACGGCCAAAACAGTGAGAGCATTGTTCGGGGTACCTAAAACGTTGATGCTGCCAGGGCGTGTAACCTATGTAGTGAACAAACAAGGGGTAGTGGTGCACCGCTTTAATTCCATGCGTGACGCAGAGAGGCATGTAACGGAGGCGTTGGCGGCGCTGGAAAAAATGAAATAATGTGCGGATGTGCAAATGTGCGGATATGCAGATGATCGGGCGAAGCTTCGCGTACATTCATTTGCACATCTGCATATTTTGCACATTCGCACATGAAAACTTACAATCCGAAAGCCTGCTTCACCTTATCCACATAATCCAGCTTCTCCCAGGTGAACAGCTCTACTTCCACCTTTTTCTCGGTCTGCTTGCCTTTGTTGAACACTTTGGTCACTACCTGGTGGTCGCGGCCCATATGTCCGTAGGCGGCAGTTTCACTGTAGATGGGATTGCGCAGCTTCAGCCTTTGCTCAATAGCGTAAGGGCGCATATCGAATAACTCTTCCACTTTGCGGGCGATCTCGCCGTCAGTAAGCCCTACTTTGGCGGTGCCATAGGTATTGACGTACAGGCCGCAGGGTTTGGCAACGCCAATGGCATAGGATACCTGTACCAGCACTTCGTCGCACAGGCCAGCCGCTACCAGGTTCTTGGCAATATGACGGGTGGCGTAGGCGGCGGAGCGGTCTACCTTGGAAGGATCTTTGCCGGAAAATGCGCCACCGCCGTGCGCGCCTTTACCGCCGTAGGTGTCCACGATGATCTTGCGGCCGGTTAAGCCGGTATCGCCGTGGGGGCCGCCGATCACAAACTTGCCGGTAGGATTGATGTGATAGGTGATCTTGTCATTGAACAGCGCCTGCAGCTCGGGCTTCAGCCGGGCCTTTACGCGGGGCACCACGATGTTGATCATATCCGCCTTGATCCTGGCCAGCATGGCGTCGTCCTGGTCAAAATCATCATGCTGGGTGGATATAACGATAGTGTCTATACGCACCGGTTTGTTATCGTCGGAATACTCAATGGTTACCTGCGATTTGGCGTCGGGGCGCAGGTAAGTGATGTCCTTGTTCTCGCGGCGCACGGCGGCCAGCTCCAGCAGTAGCTTGTGGGCCAGGTCCAGCGCCAGCGGCATATAGTTCTCGGTTTCCTTTGTAGCATAGCCGAACATCATGCCCTGGTCGCCTGCGCCCTGCTCTTCCGGCTGCTGGCGGTCCACTCCCTGGTTAATATCGGGCGACTGCTCGTGGATGGCAGACAGGATACCACAGCTGTTGGCCTCGAACATATATTCGCTCTTGGTATACCCTATTTTACGGATCACCTCGCGGGCAATATCCTGCACATCCAGGTAAGCCTCTGATTTAACCTCGCCTGCCAGCACCACCTGGCCGGTAGTAACCAGCGTTTCGCAGGCTACCTTGGACTTTGCATCATATGCCAGGAAGTGGTCGATCAGCGCATCGGAAATTTGGTCCGCAACTTTATCGGGGTGACCCTCAGATACAGATTCTGACGTAAATAAATAAGGCATAAAAAATTGATTTCTCTTTTAAAGTTTAGTGTAAATAATCCGCAGTTTCAAATTGTATTGGGAGTGGTTCCCACCTCCTGCCTTCACACGATGCACGTCAATATTCCGCGGGGAAAGCGCCTCCAGCTTAAAGCCGGTGTTGGTTTCCTGCTTACGCAGCAGGTACTGCATAAACCGGGCGATATTGAACTTGTATTGCGCCACTTTCACGCCTCCAAAATTGGTCACCTCTGTTTTTTCACCACCAAAATAAGGCTGGTTGGGATTTGAGGGGTTACCATAGTCTATCACCGGCCTGGTGGTATCGCCGTTGACATACTGCTGTAAAAATAGATAATTCGGTTCAGAATAAATAGCATCCAGGTCGCCGGGACCGGTAGTGATCTCGGTTACCACCAGTTCTGCCTTGTTGATCACGGAATTGGGGAAGTTTTCCAGCCCGGGGATGGTGATCTTCGTAAACAGGCCCGGGGCGTCTTCCAGGTATATGATGCTGTCGCCAGCGGGATTGTTGGTATTAATGTACGGCGCGGCCTGCGAGCCGGTATGGTTACGCACAAAATAGTTGGCATGCGCGGAAGCATATACGGAGAAGGGGAAGCTGGCGCTCAGGGAGTCCTCCTCTGCGTTCTTGTAGAACACGCGCAGGCGGGTCACGGGGTCGCTCAGGTCTAGGTATACCATACTGCGGTTGGTGGCCAGGGTGGTATCCGGCACAATGGCAAAGCCTTTCAGGAAGGCCCGGAAAGATGAATCGTTGGCAAAAGCGCCTTCCTTGGTCTGCTGCAGCAGCTGGTTGCCAAAGGCGTTGCTCAGGCGGATGCGCAGCTGCGGCGCTTCCTTGATGCCGTAAACAGACACGGAGTCCTTCAGGTTCCTGGGTACAATGGTAGCGGTGCCCAGCAGCTCGCCGGCATTGTAGGACAATGCCTGGTAATACCGGTAGTTGGAATCTATCTTGAAGTCCGGCTCGTTCATGCGGTACACACGGAAGGTCTGGGTAGCCATGGAGTCGCCGTAATAGCCGTCAAAGCCCAGGCAGAGCACTACGGAGTCCAGGGTCTGGTTCTCGCCTTCAAATTCATAGCTGCCGGAAGGCAGGCTCACCTGGGTGTACACAAAACCATGCGCGCGGCCAAACAGGGGATCGTCTGTAATGGAGCCCAGCACTTTGGCATAATTGCTCCGGCCGGTATACACTGCAGAGTCTGTTTGCCAGATATTATGGGTAATGATATGGGTAATGGTGGTGTCTAGCCCATTTACATAGTCCTTTCCCGGTATCAGCTCCTCCCCCAGAATGGTGGCCTCATTACAACCGGATGAAATATAAAGTGAGGAAAAAAGTATGGCTACAAATCCCAGGTTCCTGAAAAGTACGCTCACGTGTAATGTTTTGTGGTTTGTTGTTTGGCAGTGTTACTGCTATTTTCCCATCAGCTGGCTGTACAGTTGCAGATAGTCGGCCAGGTCCTCATTGTCTTTTTTGTAAGGGAGCAGGATCTTGCCCTTTTCTCCTTTTATTTCCTCCACCAGTTTTTTATCTGCCTTGTCGCCGGCTACTACCACCGCATCGGCATATTTGGCAGCCCCCTTGTTCAGCGCGGCATTGGTGCCATCCTTATACGGCTCAATGTCCTTTTCCTTGATCTGGTTGCTGATGGTGGCCTTTTTTATGAAGGTGGGGCCCAGCTTTTCCTTGAAGGAATTGGGCTCCAGTGAATATACGATCTTTGAATGGGAGAAAACCGGCTCCTTTTTATAGGCGGTTTTCAGGTACAGGGGTATCAGCGAGGTCATCCAGCCACTGCAGTGGATCACATCCGGCGGCCAGCCAAATTTCTTGACGGTTTCCAGGGCACCCTTACAGAAAAATACCGCACGGGCCGCATTATCGTCAAAGAACTGCTCATTTTCGTCGGTAAATACCGCCTTGCGTTTGAAATAATCTTCATTGTCCAGGAAATATACCTGTAAGCGGGCGCTCGGTAACGAGGCAACTTTAATGATCAGCGGGTAATCATCATTGTCTATCACAATATTGATCCCCGACAACCTTACCACTTCATGCAAACGGTGCCGTCTCTCATTAATAACGCCAAACCTCGGCATGATCACCCTAACTTCCAAACCCGCCTCATTGGACTTAATTGCCATTTTATTGACCATTGCCGCATAATCAGTTAATTCCAAATATGGCGACATTTCCTGGGCAATAAAAAGAATTCTTTTCTTTGTGGACATTTAATGCTGATTATTAATGCAGTAATTTTTAATTTGGCTTGCAAAATTACGGATTTTTTACGGAAAAAAGGACAAATTGGCACTTTTAACATCGTTTTAAGTGTTGTTCTGTGTCAGTTTTTATAGTGTGCAGACAGGCGGATGTGCAGCCGTGCAGATGAATGGAGGACAAGTATTACATTAATTTTAATACATTCGCCGCATTTTTTAGCTGCACATTTACACGCTGCCTGTTAAATAATTGAAAATGTATTTGTTCAAACGAAAGGAAGACCTGCGGCGCTTTCTTAACAACGCCCGGGAAAATGGAGCAACCACCGGTTTTGTGCCAACCATGGGTGCGCTGCACCAGGGCCACCTGTCATTAATACACCGGGCAAGACAGGAATGCAGCCTGGTGGTATGCAGCATCTTCGTTAACCCTACCCAGTTCAATGATCCGGCGGACTTTGAAAAGTACCCCATTACCATAGAAAAGGATATACAGCTGCTGGCTGCGGCAGGTGCAGATGCGCTGCTGCTGCCCTCCGTAGCGGAAATGTACCCGGAAGGCCCGGGCACGCCCGGCCCCCGCTACGATTTTGGCCAGCTGGAAACCGTGCTGGAAGGGCATTACCGGCCCGGACACTTCCAGGGCGTGGGCCGTATAGTGCACAAGCTGCTGGATATTGTACAGCCGCAACGCCTGTACATGGGGCAGAAAGACCTGCAGCAATGCCTGGTTGTGAAACATTTGTTAAAATTGATCGGTTCTCCGGCGGAAATGATCATCTGCCCCACCCTGCGCGAGCCGGACGGGCTGGCCATGAGCAGCCGCAACATGCGCCTGGGGCCGGCGGAAAGAAGCAATGCCGTAGCCCTGTACAAGGCCCTTTGCCATATACGGGAAAACCTGGGCGGCCCACAATCCCTGCCGGAAGTGGTGGCTGCTGCCCGCTTGCAGTTGCAATCCGCTAAATTTGACATTGATTACCTGGATGTAATTGCCGTCCGGGAAGATGGCACTGTTATATTCCCGCAGGCCCCGGTAACCGATCTGCCCATGTACGCGGTAGTGGCTGCCAGCATGCAGGGCAGCCCGGTGAGGTTGATAGACAACCTGTTAATTAATTGATGTGCGGATGTGCAAATAAAAATGCAGCGAATGTCAGATTTTGCTAATTAATTCATTATCAAAACTATCGCACCGGTTCATCTGCACATCCGCACATCTGCACATTCGCACATTATTCCGTATCTTTGCGGACCTGAAATTAAACTATGCAGATCGAAGTACTTAAAGGCAAGATACACCGGGCTGTGATAACAGAGGCCAACCTGAATTATGTTGGCAGCATTACCATTGACGAAGACCTGATGGATGCCGCCAACCTCATTGAATATGAAAAGGTGCAGGTGGTAAATGTGAACAACGGTGAACGCCTGGAAACCTATGTCATTAAAGGCAAGCGCGGTTCCGGCGTAGTCTGCATGAACGGCCCTGCCGCCCGTTTATGCGCTGTGGGTGATGTAGTGATCATTATTTCCTATGCCACCATGGATTTTGAAGAGGCCAAAAAGCATACACCGGTGGCCGTATTCCCCAAAGAAGGCAACAAGCTTTAGCAAAATGTAAACGCTTAAATGTAAAATGCCAAATGTAAAAGCTTATGGAAACATATCCTTAAAACAGCAAAACCCTATCGAAACGTTTCCGCCAGCTTTTACATTTTACATTGAGTATTTTGCATTACATTTTACATTCTAATCCACCCTGACATGCCCAAAAAACTCAAAAGTTTACTGCAGATCATCATTTTCCTGGGCATAGGTCTGGTACTGATATGGCTGGTGACCAAAGACCTTACCGAACAGCAGAAAGAAGATATTGAAGCGGCCTTCCGCAACGCCCATTACTGGCTGGTGCTGCCTGCCATGCTCATTGGCATTGCCAGCCACTGGGTAAGGGCCGTACGCTGGAAGCTGCTCATCAAACCACTGGGATACGAACCGCGCACGCTCAACACCTTCTTTGCCGTAATGGTAGGCTACCTGGTAAACCTGGGCGTGCCCCGCCTGGGCGAAGTAAGCCGCTGCGGCGTACTGGCGCGCTATGAAAAGATACCGGCCGACAAGCTGGTGGGCACCATGATCGCGGAAAGAGCAGTAGACCTGGTATGCCTCATTCTCCTGATGATCGTAACAGTACTGGTACAGATAGACGTGGTGGGCCAGTTCTTTAATACCCGCATCTGGCTCCCCCTGCAGCAGAAATTCGCCACCGCCGGCGCCACGCAGCTGTTTGTGCTGGCCCTGGCCCTGGCTGTTGCCATCCTGCTGGCATACTTTCTCTTCAAGCGTTTTGCCCGCTCCAAAGCAGCTATTACCGTGCGCGCCCTGGCAAGGGGCGTGCTGGAAGGCATCCTCTCCATCGGTAAAATGGAGCGCAAGGGCTGGTTCCTCTTCCACACCCTGCTGATATGGGCCCTGTACTTTTCCATGCTGTACTGCGGCTTCTATACCCTCGACGAAACCTCTCACCTGGGCTTCAAAGCAGCGCTGGCAGTACTGGGCTTCGGCAGTATAGGCATGATCGTTACCCAGGGCGGTATCGGCGCTTACCAGATACTGGTGCAGCAAACCCTGGTGCTCTACGGCATTCATGCCACCACCGGCTACGCCTTTGGCTGGATACTGTGGCTGGCGCAAACCCTGCTGGTAATGGCGCTGGGCTTCCTTTCCCTGGTGCTGCTGCCAGTGTTGAACCGGGAGAGGTGAAAGGTGAATAGTGAAAGGTGAAGGGTGAAGGGTGAATAGTGAAAGGTGAAGAGTCAAAGGTGAAAGGACAAGGGCATGTATTGCAGGGGCAGGTTATGCATTTTTGATCAAATTATTTAACACTCACCATTCACCATTCACCCCTTCACCCTTCACCATCCCCCTTCCCATTTTTCACTAAATTTAACATACGGGTTCATGGAAAATATGTATGTTAGGCCATAATGTGAACCTTCAGATTGCAAAAAACAATATATACGATTGATGAAGAAAAGTGAGCCCGCCAATATCGTTACCGTGGCAGATGTTATACCGGAAAAGAAAACAGGCAAGAAGAAGGACCTTACGGTCAAAAAGAAAATGATCGCCAGGGATGTAAGCTGGCTGTCATTCAACGCACGGGTGCTGCAGGAAGCGGCAGATCTCAGCGTGCCCTTACGGGAAAGGATCCGTTTCCTGGGCATTTTCTCCAACAATCTCGATGAATTTTTCCGGGTCAGGGTGGCCACCCTGAAAAGGATGCTGTCCTTTGGCCGCTCCGCCAAAGTGCACCTGGAAGAGAACCCCGGCCAGATACTGGACGACATACAGCAGATCAGCATACAGCAACAACGCGAGTTTGACCGCATCTGGAAAGGCATAGAAGAAGAGCTGCGCGCCGAAAAAATATTTATCCGCACGGAAAAACAGCTGAACAAGGAACAGCAGAAATTTGTGCTCAACTATTTTGACGAGGAAGTGCGCACCAACATCATCCCCCTGATGATAGAGAGCATCCAGCATTTCCCCTACCTGCGCGACAAATCCATTTACCTGGCCGTGGTGCTGGCCCGCCAGGATAACTCCGTACGGCAGAAATTTGCGCTGATAGAGATACCCACCGCCATCCTGCCCCGCTTTATCATACTGCCGGCCAAAGAGGGCGAGCACGATATCATCCTGCTGGAAGACGTGATCCGCTTCTGCCTGCCCAATATCTTCTCCTATTTTGGCTACGACAAGTTCACCGCCCACATCATCAAAGTGACCCGTGACGCGGAGCTGGACATAGACAATGATATTTCCACCAGCCTGATCCACCAGCTGGAAAAAGGGCTCAAGGCCCGGCGCAAGGGCAAGCCGGTGCGTTTTGTATATGACAAGGACATTGATCCCCTGCTGCTGGAATACCTGATGCGCCGCCTGGGCCTGTCCGGCAAGGACAACCTGATACCCGGCGCCCGCATCCACAACTTCAAGGATTTTATGGAGTTCCCGGAGTCCGTGTTCTCCGGCCGCCAGCAGCATCATCGCAAAACCTTTATTCATCCGCTGTTCATGAACGCGCCCAGCGTAATGCATGTAATGCAGCAGCAGGATGTGATGCTGCACTTCCCTTACCATTCCTTTGATACCATTATAGATCTGCTGCGCGAGGCAGCCATCGATCCCAATGTAACCAGCATCAAGATCACGGCGTACCGCCTGGCCCGCAATTCCAAGATCATCAATGCGCTGGTGAATGCCGTGCGCAACGGCAAGCAGGTGACCGTGGCCCTGGAGCTGCGCGCCCGTTTTAACGAAGCCGATAACCTGGAGTGGAAGGCCCGCCTGGAAGATGAAGGCGTAAAAGTGCTGATCGGTATCCCTACCATGAAAGTACATGCCAAGCTCTGCGTGATCAAGAAGCGGATCGGCAACAAAACGGTACAGTGCGGCTTTGTAAGCACCGGCAACCTCAACGAAAAGACCGCCCGCGTGTACGGCGACCACTGCCTGCTCACAGCCAACCGCAGCATAATGGCGGATATTAACCGCATTTTCAACTACCTCGAGCATCCCCGGCATGACCAAAAGTTCCTGGAGGCCTGCACCACCCTGCCGGTAAGTCCCTATAACATGCGCAGCTTCTTCCTCCGGATGGTAGACAGGGAAATCAAGAACGCCCGGCATAAAAAGCCGGCCGGCATGGTCATCAAGATGAACTCCCTCTCCGACCCCGAAATGGTGGCCAAGCTGTACGAAGCCGCCAGGGAGGGCGTGGATATCAAAATGGTGATCCGGGGCATCTGCTGCGCCTATACTGAAAACAGGAAATGGAAAAGGAACATAACAGCAGTCAGCATCGTGGACGAATACCTGGAGCACGCCCGTGTGTTCATATTCTATAACGGCGGACAGGAAAAGGTGTTCATCGCCTCCTGCGACTGGATGCTGCGCAACCTGGACCACCGGGTAGAAGCGGCCGTGCCCATCCTGGACCCCTCCATCAAGCAGGAGCTGAAGGACATTATGCAGATCCAGCTCAGCGGTAACGTAAAGGCCCGCATACTGGACAATGAGCAGAAAAATGAATACAAGCGCGACAATTCCGGTAAAAAAATACGCTCCCAGATAGAGATATACCGGTATCTGCATGAGAAGAAATACGAATGATGTGCACATCTGCACATTCGCACATTATTATTTATCTTGCGCAAATGAAACTGGCTGCTATCGATATTGGTTCCAATGCTGCAAGGCTGCTCATATCAGAAGCCTCCCCCAAAAGCAACGGGATAATGGACTTTACAAAGGTGAACCTGGTGCGCGTACCGCTGCGTTTGGGCTTTGACGTATTCAGCACCGGCTCCATCTCGGACAGGAAAGTGCAGGACCTGCTGAACACCATAAAGGCCTATCAGCTGCTGCTGGAAGTATACAATGTCAAATACCTGAAAGCCTGCGCCACCTCCGCCATGCGCGACGCCAGCAATGCCCCCGAAATACTCAGGCAGGTAAAACAGCAAACCGGCATCGATATCCAGGTGATCTCCGGCGAGGAGGAAGCCTCCTTCATATTCGAGAACCATATTGCCGAGCATCTGGATACCACCCGTTCCTACCTGTACATTGATGTGGGCGGCGGCAGCACCGAGCTCACCTTCTTCAGCCGCAACCGCCTTATCTTCAAAACCTCCTTCAACATCGGCACCATACGCCTCCTGCAGCAACAGGTAACAGACACCCATTGGCAGCAGATGAAAGACACGCTCAAACAGCTGCTCAAAGGCTACGGCGCCATTACTGCCATTGGCTCCGGCGGCAACATCAACAAGGTGTTCTCCCTCTCCAAACGCAAGGAAGGCAAGCCCCTTTCCCTGGACATGCTGAAGGATTACTACAAGGAGTTCAGCAGCTTTACCGTAGAGGAAAGGATACACGTGTACAACCTGCGGGAAGACCGGGCAGACGTGATTGTCCCGGCATTGCAGATATATGTGAACGTAATGCGCTGGGCAGACGCCGACGAGATATATGTACCCAAGATAGGCCTGGCAGACGGGTTAATACAAGCCCTCTATGCAGAGATCAGCGTTCAAAGGTAAAAATTAAAATAACCGCCTTTAACAAAAAAGCCGCATTTTATTCTATGAAAACCTACCTTCACATTTAATTTTGAACCTGGCCCCTGAAACGGGTGCGGTTCCTTATTTTTTACTTTTAATTTTCAATTTTTCAATGTCTGTACATAAGGAAGTTAAGCGCGTTACTACCCATATACTGCAAAAGATGAAGGAAGATGGGGAAAAGATATCCATGCTCACGGCCTATGACTTTTCCATGGCGCGCATCTTTGACGATGCCGGCATAGACGTGATCCTGGTGGGCGACTCTGCCTCCAATGTAATGGCCGGCCATGAGACCACCCTGCCCATTACCCTGGACCAGATGATCTACCACGCCTCCTCCGTGGTAAGGGCCATCAGGCGCAGCTTTGTAGTGGTAGACCTGCCCTTTGGCTCCTACCAGGGCAATTCAAAGGAAGCCCTCAGCTCCGCTATCCGCATTATGAAAGAGACCGGCGCGCACGGGATCAAGATTGAAGGCGGGGAAGAGATCATAGAATCCGTAAAACGCATTATCTCCTCCGGCGTGCCCGTAATGGGCCACCTGGGCCTTACCCCCCAGTCCATCTACAAATTTGGCACCTATGCCGTACGGGCCACAGAAGAAGCCGAGGCCCAGAAGCTGCTGAAAGATGCCATGCTGCTGCAGGAAGCCGGCTGCTTTGCCATTGTGCTGGAAAAGATACCCGCCCTCCTGGGCAAGCAGGTGGCGGAAAGCCTGCACATTCCTACCATAGGCATTGGCGCGGGCAAGTACGCGGACGGGCAGGTGCTGGTAATGCACGACATGCTGGGCATCAACAAGGAATTCAAACCACGGTTCCTGCGCCGCTACCTGAACCTGTATGAAGACATCTACAACGCCACCCGGCAGTACATTGACGATGTAAAGGCACAAGACTTCCCCAACGAGCAGGAGCAGTATTGAGGGGTGAATAGTGAATAATGAAAGGTGAATGGTGAATGGTGAATGGAGTGGTCAGAAGTGAGTGACTCCTACTTGCACACGCATCCTTTCACTATTCACCCTTCACCTTTCACTCCCTCCCTCCCATCCATTTCCGTACAGCTCACCGTCCGTTTTCGCACACTTTTCCTGGCCGGCTTTTCCTTTCTCCTTATGTACAAAGGCTTTGCCGAACTGGCATACCCCTTGTGCCAGCTCCCTTGCTAAATATATGTCATGCTGGAAAACTACCTCAAGATCGCTTTCAGGAACCTGCGCCGCAACAGGATCTACTCCCTGATCAATATTGCAGGCTTAAGCCTGGGGCTGGCCTGCGCCATGCTGATCATCCTGTACGTGAAAGATGAAGTAAGCTTTGACCGCTTCCATAAAAATGTGAACAATATTTACCGGATCGTATCAAAGGTTACCTACCAGGGGAAAGAGCATAAAAGTTCCCATACCGGCTTTCTGCAGGGGCCGCGGTTCTCGCAGAACGTACCCGGTATCCAGTCCTTTGTACGGATCAGCAGCGGCAGCCGGGATATAAAGACCGGGGCTGCGGTACAGGCGCAGGATCTGCTGTTTGTTGATTCCAGCTTTTTCTCGGTATTTACCTTCCCGTTACTGAGCGGCAATCCCAAAACCTGCCTGGTGGAGCCGCATTCCGTTGTGTTTTCCGAAGACGCCGCCCGCAGGCAGTTTGGCACTACAGACGTGGTGGGTAAGGTGGTCATGATCAAGGAGGACAGTACCTTTGTCGCCTATAAAGTGACCGCTGTTGCCCGGAGATGCCCCCAGAATTCCTCTATCCGGTTCGAGGCCCTGCTGCCTTTCCGGGAGTCTGCCGCAGACGCTGCAAACGACGAGAACTGGTTCAGTTACTTCCTGAACACTTTTGTAGTACTGCCCCCGCAGCAGCAGGTATCCGCCATAGAGCAGCAAATGCAGCGGTATTACCTCGCAGATGCCCGGGAGGCCTTTGACAGGCTCGCCCAAAAATACGGCGACCACGATGCCACCATGAACACCTATTTCCTCCAGCCCTTCACGGACATGCACACCAGCACCGGGCTGCCTGCCCAGAACGGCCTGGTAAATGCCAGCAATCCCGTCTATTCCTACATACTGTCTGCCATTGCCCTGTTTGTGCTCCTGATAGCCTGTATCAACTTTGTAAACCTGACCGTAGCCCGCTCCGTGCGGCGGGGAAAAGAGATAGGCGTGCGTAAGGTGATTGGCAGCAGCAGGAAGCAGCTGATAGGGCAGTTCCTGGGAGAGTCCTTCCTGCTTTGCCTGATCTCATTTGTACTGGCCCTGGCGATTGTACAGCTGATATTGCCCTCGTTCAACACGCTGGCCAATAAGGCCCTGTCCCTTTCCTACCTGTTTGACGCCAGGCTGGTGGCGGGCTACATCCTGCTGTTCCTGCTCACCGGTTTCCTGGCAGGCTGCTACCCGGCGCTGGTGCTATCCGGATACCGGCCGGTGGATACCCTGTACAGCCGCTTCCGGCTTGCAGGGAAGAACTACCTGCAGCAATCCCTGGTAGTGTTGCAGTTTGCGCTGGCGTCTTTCCTGATCATTGGTACCTTTATCATCTATACGCAATTCAACTTCCTTACCCGCACAGACCTGGGCTATGATGACAGTAATATCGTGGAAGTGAATAACCACAGCATGCGGCACAGCGAAACGGCCCTGTTCAGGACCGAGCTGCTGAAGCATCCCGGCATATTGAACGTTACCGCAAAGAATACCGGGTACTCCTATACCTGCGCCCGCCTGGCCAACGACTCCGCCATCAGCTTCAATTATGTGACCATAGATGAAGCCTTTTTCCCGACGCTGAAGATCCCGGTGGTACAGGGCCGGAATTTTTCCGCTGCTTACCCTTCAGATGCCGCTAATGCCGTACTGGTGAACGAGGCCTTTGTAAAGGAGGCCGGCTGGAAAGACCCGGTGGGCCAGATCGTGAATTTCTTTTATAATAACAACGAGATCTTCCGGGTGGTCGGGGTGGTAAAAGACTATCATTACGCTTCCCTGACGCAAAAGATCGGCCCGCAGCTGTTTACCATGAAAGATGCCACCAACCCTTACGGCACCTTCTACATAAAAATAAAACCCGGCTCGGCCCCGGAAACCCTGCCATACATACAGGAGACCTTCCTGCGGCTGTTTCCGCTCAGCCCTTACTCCTATGTGTTCAAGGAGGAAGCTAACAGGCAAAGCTATGCTGCTGAAGCCAAATGGAAACAGATCCTGCTGCTAAGCGCCGTGCTCACCATATTCATCTCCTGCATCGGCCTGTTCGGGCTGTCCGTACTGGCTACGGAACGGCGCACCAAGGAGATCGGCATCCGTAAGGTGCTGGGCGCTTCTGTAAACAGCGTGGTGGCCATTCTTTCAAAGGATTTCCTGAAGCTGGTGGCCATAGCGCTGCTCCTGGCCATCCCGCTGGCCCGGATAGCAGCCGGTAAATGGCTCGAAAACTACCCGTACCGTATTACGCCCGGCTGGCAGCTGTTTACCGCTGCAGGGGTGCTGGTTATTGCCATTGCGCTGGCTACCATCAGCTTCCAGACCATACGGGCTGCCCTGGCCAATCCTGCCAGAAGTTTGAGGACCGAGTGAGCCAACAACTCCCCGTAATTGAAAAAACCTTTACATTTAGCACTTAAATTGCCAAAACAATGCTTACCGAAGTGCTTAACGGCCTCATGCAACGCTACATGGAGCGGGTGCCGGATGTAAAGGCCATTATACAGACCATGATAAAGGAGGGCATCATACAGCAGCCCGGCGATGTGGAGAACGATCATATTGCCTTCCGCACCATGGGCGTGCCGCAGCTGGGCATACAGTCGCTGGAAAAAATATTCCTGCACTACGGCTACACGAAAAAGGATGCCTATCATTTCCCGCAAAAGAAGCTGGACGCCTACTGGTACGCACCGCCGTCTCCCGGATACCCACGCATCTTCATCAGCGAGCTGCGGGTGCCAGACCTGAGCCCCCGGGCGCAGGCGCTGATCACCAGCTATACGGACGAGGTAAAGACCGACCCCGTGGCTGCCCTGGACCTGGACAACGCCGCGGCGGTAGACCACTTCCTGCACAGCGGGCTGTGGCGGCTGCCAACCCTGGAAGATTACCAGGCCCTGGCAGCGGAAAGCGAGTACGCCGCCTGGGTGATCTACAACCGGTATTACCTGAACCACTTTACCGTAAGCGTGCATAACCTGCCGCCTGGATACAACACCATAGCAGACTTCAACACTTTCCTGGAGCGCAACGGCTTTACGCTGAACACCGCTGGCGGCAAAATAAAGACCAGCCCGGACGGCGGCCTGCTGCAAAGCGCTACCGTGGCCCATATGATCACTGCCACTTTTGCCGGTAACAAAACCTACCGCATTGCCGGCTCCTACGTGGAGTTTGCGGAAAGAAGGCCATTACCGCAGTTTGCCCACCTGCCGGCCAGCCAGCTGCGCCGCGAGCACCGCCGCGACGGCTTTGAGGCCGGCAACGCCGACAAGATATTTGAAAGCACCTACACTTCTCAAACGGGAAAGTGAATAGGTGAA
>Ga0164243_10000304_pt1 | contig 101090 bp, 92 predicted proteins | sample OricompcompostOP_FD_108781 | JGI IMG/M metagenome (GOLD analysis project Ga0164243, IMG submission 108781) | Organic Plus compost microbial communities from Emeryville, California, USA - Original compost - Organic plus compost (OP) | ecosystem: Engineered > Solid waste > Mixed feedstock >... | reverse complement strand
TCGAAGAGGACGGAGCCGACGCGCCTGACTCCTGCAGTCGTGGCACCTTCCCCCCCTCGCTGTCCCTCCCCCGCCGCGCGGGGGAGGGGACGCTCGCTTCCAGCCCCTTCCCCCGCTTGCGGGGGAGGGCCGGGATGGGGGCCCGCCGTCGTGGGACATTCCCCCAGCGCCACCGTCTTCGCCGGCATCCGAAACTTCATCCCCCGCCGCTCGAGCGACTCCTTCAACAGCGCCCCCGCCGCACGATCGAGCTGCCGCTCCATCAGGGTGTCGAAGATATGCACGACGGTGACATCCATCCCTTGCTTCATCAGCCCGTTCGCCGCCTCGAGCCCGAGCAGTCCGCCGCCGATCACGACCGCCTTCTTGTGCCGGCGCGCGGCTTCGAGCATCGCATCGACGTCTTCGAGATCCCGAAACGTCACGACGCCCGCCAGATCATTCCCCGGCACCGGCAGCACGATCGGCTTCGAGCCCGTCGCGAGCAGCAACCGGTCGTACGGCAGCTCGACGCCGGAGCGCGTACGCACGCTGCGCTTGCGGCGATCGATCGCGACGACGGGATCATTCGTGAGCAACGTCACGCCCTTCTCGCGATACCACGTCAGCGGATTCAGAATGATGTCGTCCACCTTCTTCTCGCCCGCGAGCACCGGCGACAACAGAATGCGGTTGTAATTCGGATGCGGCTCGGCGCCGACGACCGTGATCTCATACGCCTTCGGCGCGATCTCGAGCAGCGTCTCCACGACCTTCATGCCCGCCATGCCGTTGCCGACGACGACGAGCCGCCGCGTGCGCGCGACCCTGCGTGCAGGCTCGCTCTTCACCCACACGCGGCCTTCGCTCACGCGCGCCGGATACACGGGCACGGACATGTCCGCGTCTTCGATGCAGCGTCCCGTGATCAGGCTGAAGTGATGCTTGTAGATCGGCGAGGCGACGACGGGCTCGGCCTGCACGTCGCCGACGATGCCGCGCGACAGCACGTTGGCCTCGCTATGTGGATCGAAATTCGAGATCGCGTGCACGGTATCGCCGCTGCCTACACGAAAGATCGCGATCTGCTTGCCGTCGACCAGCGCCGCGACGCCGGCATCCGGCAGGATGTCGTCCAGCTCGCATACGAATTGCCATGCATGCCGCGCCCGCTGTTGCGCGCCTGTCGCAGTCGAGCTTCCTTCCATCGCAGCACTCGGCCTTCTGTCCGCCGGCTTCATACCGCCTCCTGCTGGCGCGTCGTGCGCTCTTGCGATGTCGCCGGCCGGATCTGACCGCGCTCCTCGATGAATACGACGTTGTCGTCGTGGCGTTCGCTGTTGACGAAATGCCGGAAGCGCTTGAGCGTCGCGGGATCTTCGACCGCCTTCTTCCATTCGCACTCGTACGTGCTCACGACATGCGCCATGTCGGCTTCGAGCTCGGCGGCGATGCCGAGCTTGTCCTCGATCACGACCTGTTTCAGGTATTCGAGCCCGCCTTCCAGATTGTCGAGCCACACCGACGTGCGCTGCAGCCGATCGGCCGTGCGGATGTAGAACATCAGAAAGCGATCGACGTAGCGGATGAGCGTCGCGCGATCGAGATCGGACGCGAGCAGGTCCGCGTGGCGCGGCTTCATGCCGCCGTTGCCGCAAACGTACAGATTCCAGCCCTTCTCCGTCGCGATGACGCCGACGTCCTTGCTCTGCGCCTCGGCGCATTCGCGCGTGCAGCCCGACACCGCGAACTTCAACTTGTGCGGCGCGCGCAGCCCCTTGTAGCGATTCTCGATGTCGATCGCGAATCCGACGCTGTCCTGCACGCCGTAGCGGCACCAGGTCGAGCCGACGCAGGACTTCACCGTGCGCACCGACTTGCCGTACGCCTGGCCGGTTTCGAAGCCCGCGGCGATCAGCTCCTTCCAGATGAGCGGCAGCTGATGCACTTGCGCGCCGAACAGATCGATGCGCTGACCGCCGGTGATCTTCGTGTACAGCTGATACTTCTTCGCGACCTCGCCGAGAACGATCAATTTCTCCGGCGTGATCTCACCACCGGGCACGCGCGGCACGATCGAGTACGTGCCGTCCTTCTGCATGTTCGCGAGGAAGTAGTCGTTCGTGTCCTGCAGCACGGCCTTGTCGCGCTTCAGTACGAACTCGTTCCAGCACGAGGCAAGGATGGAGGCGACCACCGGCTTGCAGATGTCGCAGCCGAGGCCGCGGCCGTGTTTGTCGATCACCGCCGCGAACGTCTTCAGCTGCCCGATCTTCACGAGATGAAACAGCTGCTGGCGCGAATACTGGAAGTGCTCGCACAGATGGTTGTTGACCGCGACGCCTCGGCTCGCGAGCTCCGCCTTCAGAATCTGCGTGACGAGCGAAGCGCAGCCGCCGCACGAAGACGCTGCTTTCGTCGCGTTCTTGAGCGCGCCAATCGTCGTGCAGCCGGCTTCGACGGCATCGCAGATCGCGCCTTTCGTCACGTTGTTGCACGAGCAGATCTGCGCGCTGGCTGGCAGCGCCGCGACGCCGCTCGCTTTCTTTTTCGACTGACCTTCGACGGCGGGCACGATCATCTCCTCCGGCTGCTCCGGAAGCTTCGTGCCGTCGAGCATCATCTGCAGCCAGAGCCCAAAGTCGTCCGCGTCGCCGATCAGAATGCCGCCGAGCAGGCGCGTGCCGTCTTCGTTCACGACCAGTTTCTTGTAGATCTGTTTGCGCTCGTCCACGAATGTGTATGCGCGCGAGCTTGCGTAAGTGCAGTGCGCGTCGCCGAGCGAGGCGACATCGACGCCGAGCAGCTTGAGCTTCGTGCTCATGTCGGCGCCGGTGAACAACGGCTCGCTCTTGCCGAGCAGCTGCGCCAGACACACTGACGCCATCTGATAGCCGGGCGCGACGAGGCCGAACAGCTTGCCGTTCCAGAGCGCGCATTCGCCGATCGCGTAGATGTCGGGGTCCGACGTGCTGCAGCGATCGTCGATGACGATGCCGCCGCGCGGCCCGACTTCGATGCCCGCCGCACGGGCCAGTTCATCGCGTGGGCGAATGCCCGCGGAGAACACGACGAGATCCGCTTCCAGTTCGCTGCCGTCCGCGAACTTGAGCTTGTGGAAGGCCCCTGCGCCGACGCCGATTTCCGTCGTGTTCTTGCTCGTGTGAATGCCGACGCCGAGATCCGCAATCTTCTGGCGCAGCACGCGGCCGCCGCCTTCGTCGATCTGCACGGCCATCAAGCGCGGCGCGAACTCCACCACGTGCGTTGCCAGCCCGAGGTCCTTCAGCGCTTTCGCGGCTTCGAGCCCGAGCAGGCCGCCGCCGATCACGACGCCGCTTTTTGCTTGCGCAGCGGCGTCGCGGATCGCTTCGAGATCCTCGATCGTGCGATACACGAAGCAGCGTTCGCGCTCACGCCCGGGAATCGGCGGCACGAAGGGCGCGGAGCCTGTCGCGAGCACGAGCTTGTCGTACCCGATCGTGCGGCCCTTGGACGTCGTGACGGTCTTTGCGTCGCGGTCGATCGAAGCGGCCGCTTCGGCGAAATGAATGGTGATGCCATGCTTGTCGAAGAAGCCGTGGCCGACCAGCGACAGATCCTCGGCGCTCTTGCCGGAGAAAAAGGCCGTGAGCTGCACGCGGTCATACGCTGCACGCGGCTCCTCGCACAACACCGTGATGTCGAAGCTGTGATTTTCGGCGACCAGGCGATCGAGCAGGCGCTGACCCACCATGCCGTTGCCGACGATGACCAATCGTTGTCGTGTTGACATTGAAGCGACCTCACACATGCCCGCAGCGATGTCGGCTGCGGAGCTCAACTGAAATGTGGATCACCGAGCGTGCAGGCCGCAGCGATGCGGAGCCTGACGGATGGCGCTCGAGACTCGAGCGACTTCGGTGATGCCGCGCCCGACGTTGGAGCGGCAGGAAAGAACGTGATCCGTTGATCTATTGCGCGGCTGCGCCGTCCGGAACGGCTTCGACGCGTCGATGGCCGTCGCGCAGCGCGAGGGCCTCCTCGTACAAGCGGCGCTCTTCGGCGTGATGCTCACGGCTGAAGCGAACCGCCAGCGCGCACGCGGCGCTCACGGTGACGAGGCCGCCGAGAATCAATAGCGACTGTTGAACGGTGGCAGCGCCTTTGACGATGAACCCGGCTGCGACCGCGCCGACATTGCCGCCGGCGCCGACGATGCCGGCAACGCCGCCGAGCGCGCGCCGATTCACGAACGGCACGAGGCTGTAGGTGGCCCCGCAGGCCATGTGCGTGAAGAGGCCGAAGATGAGCATTGCGATCAGCGCCGTGACGGCGGCACTCATTTGCGAGAAGGCGATCAAGCCAAGACCTTCCGCGAGGATCAATGCGAACAACAGCGCGACGCGACCGTCGAGGCCGCGCTCGACGGCGATGCGATCGGAAAACACGCCGCCGAGAGCCCGCGCGAACAATGCGAGCAGGCCGAAGCAGCCCACGTAGATGCCCGCCGTCGTCATGCTCAGGCCGAACCGATCGACGTAGTAGACGGCAGCGAGATTGTGAATCGTGAGCTCGACGCCGAAGCAGGCGGCGTAGGTGATGAAGAGCATCCACACACGATAGTCGCGCGCGGCGGCCATGAAGGATTCGACGCCCTTCTGGCTCTTTGCGGGTTGGCTCGCTGATCGAGCGTCCGTGTTGTCCGGCCTGTCGCTTGCGTAACGGTAGTAGAGGACTGCCATGACGAGCATGAGCGCGCCGGGCACGAACAACGCGGCGCGCCAACCGAAAGATTGCTCCACGCCCAGAGAGACGAGAGCGGAGACGAGCAGGGGCATGATGGCCTGCGTCGCGCCGCCGCCGGCGTTGCCCCAGCCGGCCGCCGTCGCATTCGCGGTGCCGACGACGTTCGGGGCGAACATCTGCGAGGTATGGAACTGCGTGATCACGAACGATGCGCCGATCGCGCCGATGCACAACCGCCAGAACAGGAAGGCCTCGTAGCTGCGGGCGAAGGCGATCGCGATGACGGGAATCGCGCCGAGCGCGAGCAGCCAGGTGTAAGTGAGCCGTGCACCGAAGCGGTCGCACATCGGGCCGATCAGCAATCGCACGAAGATCGTGACGCACACGGCCGCGATGTTGATGTTCGCGACCTGGTCTTTCGTCAGGTGCAGCTCATCGCGAATGAGCGGCATCAGCGGCGCGACCGCGAACCACGCGAAAAAGCAGACGAAGAACGCCATCCACGCGAGATGGAACGTGCGCATCGGAATGGTCGCGAAGGTCGTGAGTTGCAGGCGAGTGGCGCGCTCGGTCATGGGTCGCTCCTTGAGACAGGAGCGTTCAATGCAAGCGTGGTGCCAGCGGCTGAATCAAAGGTTTAGCTCGGCGCGGCGTGCGGGCTGCGCAGCTCTGGTGCGAATGCACCAGTGATGCATCTCGATTTGGTGCGTGCGTCACTCCCTCTCCCGAAGGGAGAGGGTTGGGGTGAGGGGGGCGCACGCGCGCGTGCGCAATGCCTTCCGCGCGTTCGCGCGGGCTTTCCCTCACCCGCGCTCCGCGCGACCTCTCCCTTCGGGTGAGGTGGCCGAGCCCCCGTCATCCCGACGCAAGTCGGGATCGCAGTTGGCACCGTCCGGATGCGGTCCCGACTTTCGTCGGGACGACGGATGGGTCCGTGCCTCATGCGGTCCCGACTTTCGTCGGGACGACGGGTCGGTCCGTGCCTCATGCGGTGAAGCTCGCTAATCCAACGGGCAGTCCTTCTCCCACGGCGGCGTCGGTCCGAACCGCTCCGCCATCGCATCGATGAACGCGCGCACCTTCGGCATCAGATTGCGTCGTTCCGGATACACCGCGTACACCGAGAGCTCTTGCGGCTTGAAGTTGCACAGCACGGGCTTCAGCGCTCCCGATTTCACCTGCTCGCCGATATAGAACGTCGGCAGCAGCACGATCCCCGTGCCGGCCATCGCGGCGGCTCGATTCACGAGCCCATTGTTCGAATGCAGCGTGCCGTTCACGGGCACCACGTGCGTCTCGCCGTCCGCATCCGTCAAACGCCATTCGCGCGGCGTCATCAGGAAGGAATAGAGAATGCAATTGTGCTCGAGCAGGTCCTCGGGGCGCTCGGGCGTGCCGTGTTTCGCGAGATACGCGGGCGATGCGCACATCACCTGACGAGTCACCGTGATCTTGCGCGCGACGAGATTCGATTCCTGCAGCTGGCCGATGCGGATCGCGAGGTCATAGCCTTCCTCGATCAGATCGACCTGCTGATCGTTCATGTTCAGCTCGAGTGCGACGCCGGGATACTGCCCGAGGAAATCGTGAATGAACGGGCCGAGCTGCAGGATGCTGAACGACATCGGCGCCGCGATGCGCAGCGTGCCGCGAGGCTCGGTCTGAAAGCGCGCGACTTCGAGCTCGGCGTTCTCGATTTCCTTGAGCGCGCGGACGCTGCGTCGATACAGCTCCGAGCCGGCTTCCGTCAGGCTCAGGCGCCGCGTCGTGCGATTGAGCAGACGCGCGCCGAGCTTCTCTTCCAGGCGCGTTACCGCCTTGCTGACGACCGGTTGCGAGGATTCCAGTGCTTCGGCGGCGGCGGTGAAGCTCGCGAGCTCGACGACTTTGACGAAGATGGCGATGTCGGTGAGGTTCTGCATGGGCGGGTCTGGGATGCTGCTGCGTTCGAGCGCGTATTGTGCTCCGTCCCGAGCACTCGCGCAGAGGGACTCTGTCGAACGTCGATCAGCGATAACCGAGACGGCCGCTGCTAACTCGACGGCGGCGACTGGCCCTTGCGCCACAGCGCGTTGATTTCATCGACGAGCTCGGGGAGGGCTTTCTCGTCATAGCCCAGATGAACGGAAGCAATCTTGCCGTCCCGGCCGATGATGACCATGTGCGGGATACCGTTCACTCCGTATCGAGCGCTGATGCTGTTGTTCGGGTCGTTGATGATCGTCACCGCGGATTTACTCAACGCACGCCGCAGCGCTCGAAAGTTCTCGCGCGACTCGATATTGATCGAGAAGACGCGCAGATTCTCCATGCCCGCCGCCTTCTGAATCTGTTCGAGGACGGGAATCTCCTTTCGACAAGGCGGACACCAGGAGGCCCAGAACGAAACGATCACGATCTTGCCCGCATGATCGCTGATGCGTACCGGCTCGCCTTGGACGCTCTTGCCCAGGTCGTCCGGCGGAATGTCGCCTGCATCCGGGCGGTCTTTCGCGAACGCCATCGAGCTCGCCGCACACAAGAGCGTGAGGAGGACCTGCGCGCAGATTCGCCTTGCCATAGATGCGTCCTTTCGATCGTTGTTTTTATTGAATCGCTTGTGCCGCTGCTTTGCTGTTATCGCACTTTATTCCGCGACCCGCGCTCCATCCACCCGAAACCGCACGTACGGCAACTGTTGCTGCGTGAGCCCTGACAGCCCCGCATCGGCCGCGACCTGCTCGCCCGACTTCAGCGCGCGCCCGACACGCACCGGCGCGCCTTGCTGAAGCACGCGGCCGCCGGCATCGACGAGCACCGGCGTGACTTGAATGTCGGTCAGCGCCACCGGTGATTTGTTCTGAATCACGAGCAGCGGCCGGCCTTGCGCGTCGAACTGGCCGGCGGTCGCGACGTAGTTGCCCGGGTTCTGCGGCAGGTCCATCCGGACGAACTCGGCCGCGGCGGCTTGGCCGATCTGGCTGTCCGAGCTTGCAGCCGCGCGGTAGTACTCCATCGCGCGGGTCTTGTCGCCGCGCTCGCGTGCGATGCCGCCGAGGTAATACGCGGCAGGCGCAGTCGGCAGCAGCTGCGCGCTCTTCGTCAGCCATTCTTCCGCCTTCGCCTTGTTGCCCGCCTGAAACTGCGCAACGCCCGCGCCGAGATACGAGCCGAAGTAATTCGGATCGAGCTCCATCGCCTTCTGATAGTACGGAATGGCCGCCTGCGGCTGTTTCTCCGCGAGCGCGATCTCGCCGAGCAGCTCATGGAAGCGCGCCTCACGCGGCAGCGCCTTCACGGCGTCGTTCGCGAGGTTCTTCGCGGTTGCGAAGTCTTTCTTGCGGGCCGCAGCGAGCGCCTGGTCGTATTTGTCGTACGCGGGCTTCGCATCGCGCAGCACTTTCGTGCGTGCCGCGTAGCGTTCCTGTCCGACCTCGCCGCCGAGGCCGAGCCGCTGCGCCGTCTGTTTATTCTTCTCGACGCGCTCCTCCGACGGCGGATGCGATGCGAACAGACCCTCGAACCAGCTCTGTTGTTTCGCGCCGCCTTCCTGCGACAAGCGCACGAATGTTTCCTGCAATGAGATCGCGCCCGCCGGATCGTAGCCGGCGAGCTTCATGTACTTCATGCCGTACTCGTCGCTCTCGAGCTCCTGATCGCGCCCGTACTTTTGCTGGATGAGCTGCGCGCCGAGCCCGGCGCCCTGAATCGCAAGGCCCGCGACGTTCGCGTCCACGCCGCCGATCGCCGCGCCGATCTGCGCCGCGGCCAGCCCGGCTTGCATCAACGTGCCGCGCTCTTGCGCTTTCGCGCCGTGGCGGGCGGCTGCATGAACGATTTCGTGCCCGAGGACGGCCGCGAGCTCCGATTCATTCTTGAGCTCGGTCAAGAGCCCGCGGTTCACGGCGATCTTGCCGCCCGGCAGCGCCCACGCGTTCGGTACCGAATTGTTCAAGACGACGAATTCATAGGGGAGCTTGCGGTCCGCAACGGCGGCGAGCTTCTGTCCGACTTCGTTGATGTAAGCGGTGAGATCCGGCATCACGGTGAGATCGCCGCCCTCGGCCTGGCGCGTCGGGGCGTAGTTCTGTTCGCCGATCTTGAGCTCCTGGGCCTCGGAGACGAACTGGATCTCCTTCTTGCCGGTGACCGGATTCACGCCGCACGCGGTGAGCGCGACCGCGATCAGGCTCAAACAGACGACACGAAAGCTGCGCATGAGGCCCTCACCCAATGGATTTCCCGTCCTGCGACGGCGCGTGGACCAGGCATTCGGTCCGGCGCGGATTATCCGTCGCGCCTTGCGGCTTCAACAATCGCCCGCCGCGGGCGGAGCGCAGAATCAAACGTGCGATTTGCCGGGATAGTTTCTGCTGGACGCCGCACCGTGCCGGTTTGTATTGTCGCGGCCTCATCGGCGGCGAGGCGAACGGCGTGGCTACGGTCGAAAAACGGGGAATACGCTTCGGTCGCATCTTTCTGTGGCTGCTGCTGATCGTCATCGCGCTGACCGCCGCCTGGACGGCGTTCACGCTGTCCTGGGCCTACTCCGAAGGCGACCGCGCCGGCGTGTTGCAGAAGTTCTCGAGCAAGGGCTGGATCTGCAAGACCTACGAGGGCGAGCTCGCGCTGTATGTCGTCGGCGGTGTTGCGCCGCAAATCTGGTATTTCAGCACCCGCGATGAAGACGTCGCGAAGCAGCTGTCGGCCGCCGTCGGCAAGAACATCCAATTGCATTACACGGAGCATCGCGGCGTGCCGACGTCATGCTTCGCCGAAACACCCTATTTCGCGCAAAGCTTCAGAGTGGTGGGCGATGCCAATACCGGGAGCGTGCGATGACATCCATCTATGACTACGAGGCGAAGACGCTCGATGGCAAGCCCGGCCGTCTCGCCGATTTTCAGGGCAAGGTGCTCCTCATCGTGAACACCGCGAGCGAATGCGGCTTCACGCCGCAGCTCGCCGGGCTCGAGGCGCTCTACGAGCGTTATCGCGACCGCGGCTTCGCGGTGCTCGGCTTCCCCTGCAATCAATTCGGCGCGCAGGAGCCCGGCACGGCGGATGAGATCGGCGCGTTTTGCCAGAAGAATTACGGCGTCACGTTTCCCATGTTCGAAAAGATCGACGTGAACGGCGACAACGCACACCCGCTGTATCGATGGCTGAAGCAAAGCGCGCCGGGCGTGCTCGGCAGCGAGCGCATCAAATGGAACTTCACGAAATTCCTGATCGATCGCACTGGACGGGTGAAGGCTCGCTACGCGCCGGTGACGAAGCCCGAACAGCTGGCGCAAGACATCGAAGCGCTGCTGTGAGGCCGCGTTCCTGGCAGGTTCGAGCGGGCCTTCTCGCGGCGATTGTCGTGGCCGCTGTCTCGTTCTCGCAGAGCGCGGCGGCGGAGCCGAAGCCGTTGTGGGAGATCGGGCTCGGCGTCGGCGGGATCGTGTTCCCGGACTATCGCGGCTCCGACGAGCTCGAGGTGTATCCCATCCCGCTGCCGTACGCGGTCTATCGCGGCAAATTCCTCAAGGCCGATCGCGAAGGCTTGCGCGGCGAATTGTTCGATCGCCGCTATGCCGAGCTGAGCGTGAGCATCGGCGGCTCGATTCCCGTGAACAGCGACGACAACGACGTGCGGCGGGACATGCCGGATCTGAAGCCGACGCTCGAGCTCGGCCCGTCGCTCGATTTGCATCTGTGGCACAGCGCCGCCTCCGACATGAAGCTAGATCTCGTGTTGCCCGTGCGCATGCCGATCACGATCGAAAGCTCACCGAAGGCGATTGGCCTGTTGTTCGCGCCGCGGTTGAATCTGGATGTTCAGAACATCGCGGCGTCCGGCTGGGACGTTGGCATCGGCGCCGGTCCGTTGTTCGCGACGAGCAAGTATCACGAATACTTTTATTCGGTGGCACCTCGGTACGCGCGACCTGAGCGGCCGGCGTACGAGGCGGATGGCGGCTACTCGGGCATGCACGTGCTTGCCTCGGTATCGCGGCGCTTTCCCGGTTATTGGGTCGGTGCCTACATGCGCTTCGATAGCTTGCATGACGCCGCATTCGAAGCGAGCCCGCTCGTGCGGCAGCGCTATGCGCTTTCGGGCGGATTCGGAATCGCCTGGATGATCGGCAAGTCGAAGCGCCTCGTCGAGGCGGAAGAATAACGAGACCCGCCGCCGCGGGCGCAATCAACGCAACGCTACCGCGATGTCCACGGCTTCGATCGCAACTCCCTTGCTCGAGCGCTTCGCGCAACGCAGCTGCGCATGGGCGGAGCGCTGGATTCCAGATGCGTATGTGTTCGCCGTGCTCGCCGTGGTCGTCGTGGCAGTCGCGGCGATCGCGACGGGCGGCTCGATCGGCGCGACGGCCGGCGCGTTCGGCGACGGCTTCTGGAGTCTCATTCCATTCACGATGCAGATGTCGTTCATCATCATCGGCGGCTATGTCGTCGCGAGCTCGCCGCCGATCGCGCGCGGCATCGATCGACTCGCCGCGTTACCGCGCACGGGCCGCGGCGCGGTCGTGTGGGTCGCGGCGGTCAGCATGGTCGTGTCGCTCATTCATTGGGGCTTGAGCTCGATTCTCGGCAGCTTGCTCGTGCGCTCGCTGGCGCGCCGCGAGGAGCTCGGCATGGACTATCGAGCGGCGGGAGCAGCTGCATATCTCGGCATGGGATCGGTGTGGGCGATGGGTCTGTCTTCGTCCGCCGCGCAGCTGCAGGCAAATCCCGCGAGCATGCCGCCCGCGCTGCTTTCGATTACCGGCGTCATTCCGTTCACGCAGACGATCCTGCTCTGGCAGTCGATCGTATTGACGGTCGTGCTGATTGCGATTTCGCTGTTGGTCGCGTGGCTCACCGCGCCGACGCTGACGCGCGCTCGCACGGCGCAGCAGCTTGGGATTCGCGACGCTGAGCCGGCAATCGAGCCGACTCAGCGCGCGAGCCGACCGGGCGAATGGCTCGAGTACAGCCCGCTGTTGAACGTCGTCACGGCGGCGCTCGGCGCAATCTGGCTCGCGCGCGAGCTCGCGACGAAGGGCGTCGTGAATGCGATCGCGAACTTGAACACCTACAACTTCATTTTCCTGATGCTCGGGCTGTTGCTGTGCTGGCGGCCGCGCACGTTCTTGAATGCGGTGACGCGCGGCGTGCCGGCGGTATCGGGCGTGCTGATTCAATTTCCGTTCTACGGCGGCATCGCGGCGATCCTGACGAGCGTGCCAGGCGCGGGCGGCCAGACGCTCGCGCATCATCTTTCCACCTTCTTCGCCGAGGCGGCGACGCGCGAGAGCTTTCCGGCCGTGATGGGAATTTATTCGGCGGTGCTCGGGTTCTTCGTGCCGTCGGGCGGCGGCAAGTGGATCATCGAGGCGCCGTATGTGATGCAGGCGGCGAACGATCTGCACGTTCATCTCGGCTGGGCGGTGCAGGTCTACAACGCGGCCGAAGCGCTGCCGAATCTCATCAATCCGTTCTGGATGCTGCCGCTGCTCGGGATTCTCGGGTTGAAGGCGCGTGAGGTCGTGGGCTTCACGATCGTGCAGTTCGTCGTGCACGTGCCGGTCGTGTTGTTCTTGTTGTGGGCGCTCGGGCGGACGCTCGAGTATTTGCCGCCGGTGATGCCGTAGCGATCAGTTCCCGTCGGGATGACGAAAGCCGCATGTCGTCCCGACGAAAGTCGGGACCGCCAATGCGCCCACAGTGTGCCAACGGCGATCCCGACTTACGTCGGGATGACGGAAATCCTTCGGTCGTCCCGACGAAAGTCGGGACCGCCGACACCGCGGCAGTGTGCCAACGGCGATCCCGGCTTACGTCGGGATGACGGAAGGGGTGCGGCGGAAAGACGGCAGGTGTGCGGCAGGATGACCGTGCTCACGCCGCAACAGCGCGCGCTTCCACCGCCACGCACTGATTCCGACCTTGTCGTTTCGCCGTGTAGAGCGCGCCGTCGGCGAGCCGAACGATCGCATCGTAGGACGACGTGATCGGCGGCAATTGCGTGGCGGCGCCGACGCTGACGCTGACGTGCGTGCCGTTCATGGACGAGGCGTGCGGGATATCGAGCGCGACGACCTCGCGCACGATGCGCTGCGCGATTTCCTTCGCATCAATCGTCGAGCGATCGCTCAGCACTGCAATGATCTCCTCGCCGCCGTAGCGCGCGACGAAGTCGCCCGGACGCATTTGCACCGCGGTCCGCACGGCGGCGGCCACTTTGCGCAGGCACTCATCGCCCGCTTGATGGCCGTAGCTGTCGTTGTACAGCTTGAAGTGGTCCACATCGACCATGATCACCGTGACCGCGCGCTTCTCGGAAATCGCACGATGCCACGCGGCGTGCACGCGAGTTTCGAACGTCTGGCGGTTCAGCAGGCGGGTGAGGCCGTCGAGCTCCGCGATCTCGACCAGGAGTTTGCGCTCGAGGAACGAGGTGCGATTCGCATGCTCGAGCGCGTACGAGCCTGCAGTGCCGATGACGTTCGCGGAGATCAATGCGAACGACATGTACGTGGCGACGTCCGGCGCGATGAGGCCGAGCACGCCGGCCGCGATCAAGAGCGAGAGGATCAGGAGATTCCCGCGCAGCGCCTGATGCAGGCGCAGGCCGGCCATGAAATAGAAAAAGAATGTCACGAGCATCAAGCGCGCGCCGACGAGCGCCGTGTGCTGCGGCAGGGCGTACATCGCCATCAGGATCGTGCCGGCGCCGAACAGAGGCCCGCCGATTTGCACCGCGAGCTGGAACCAGCTCATGTAGAAACGCTCGATCGTCGCGAGCAGCAGCACCAGCAGGATCGGCAGCTGCAGCCCGAAGCGCACGACGTCGGGAACAGCATTGCTCGAATGAATGATCAGATGATCGATCAGCCCGAAGCCCGCGCTCGTGCCGACCACGATGAACAGCGACATGCGCACCCAGCGGCGCTGCGCGATGAGATGATCGTGGCGAAATTCGGCTTCGAGCGGCTCGGGAAATTTGAGGCTGCCGTATCCCTCCGCAAGAACGCGGGACACCAACGAGTCTTCGCTTGTCGAGGCTGGCTGGGAAGACGACATCGCCCGGTCGTTCGAATTCTCGAGGACGTGGATTTTGCGTGCGCGCCGCGCGCACCGGCAAGCGCGGGCGGCATCAATATACGTCTTCCTCCCGCATTAAGTCATACAGGTGCCCGTTCGTCCGATCCCGGGTGGCGGCGGCCGCTCAAACTCGTTCGTCTTAGACGGTAGGCCGGCGTGACTGTCGTTGGAATCGGCGACAAATGCTCGAAATCGCCGACAGCGCCGGCACCGCGTCCGCTCCTTCAGTGCCGCGCGAAGCTCGCGTGATAGTTCGATTCCAGGTACGGGAGAGGTCGCAGCGGGTACGTCGCGTCGGGCGCAGCACGCTCGTTCGCCGCGAAAGTGGCCGAAGGTGCGAACAGCCACACGGCCGTGCGCGCGGCGCGCTCAGCGGATGTTGCGCTGTTGTCCTCGGCTGGCAGATCGCCGAGGCGCAGCGCTTCGACTTCGACGAACTCGAGCTCCGGATCGCCGGCGCGGCTCAAGGCTTCATTAATCTGTTCGAGCGAAAAAATCTTGCCGATCTCCGGCGCCTTCAGGTCGAGCGGACGCTTCGTCTCGGGGTTTGAACGCGCGGGTGCGGGCTCTGCGGCATTCAGGGCACAAGGCGCCGCAGCGATCGCGCACGTGAGGATCCAGGCCGTAAGGTGTCGCGTCATGACATCGTCTCGCTATCGAACATCCCTCGCCGAGCCCGCTCGCTGCGCGGGAAAAGAGAAAGGGACGTCATTCGTGCTTGCTGCGTAGGACGTCGCTCGCGTAAGTTCGTTCGGTTACGAATCACCGCAAAGACGTCATGACTGAAACGAATCATCAGAGCAAAAGTGCCGGCGCGCTTGCACATATTCGCGTGCTCGACATGAGCCGCGTGCTGGCAGGCCCCTGGTGTGGGCAAATCCTCGCGGACCTCGGCGCGGAGGTCATCAAAATCGAGCGGCCCGGCACCGGCGATGACACGCGCGGCTGGGGGCCGCCGTATCTCAAGGACCGCCACGGCAACGACACGCACGAGTCCGCGTATTTTCTCGGCGCCAATCGCGGCAAGAAATCGGTCACGCTCGATATTTCGCGGCCCGAAGGCCAGGAGCTCGCGCGCGGCCTCGCGCAGCGCTGCGATATCGTGCTCGAGAACTACAAGGCCGGCGATCTGAAGCGCTACGGCCTCGGCTACGAAGATCTGCGCGCGCTCAATCCCGGCATCATCTATTGCTCGATCACGGGCTTCGGACAAACCGGCCCGATGCGTGCCGTCGCCGGATACGACTTCATCATCCAGGCGATGGGCGGATTGATGAGCATCACCGGCGAGCGCGACGATCTGCCGGGCGGTGGTGCGCAGAAGGTCGGCGTCGCGGTCGCCGACATCACGACGGGCATGTACGCGACGGTCGCCGTGCTGGCCGCGCTTGCGCATCGAGAGCGCACGGGCGAAGGCCAATACATCGACATGGCATTGCTCGACGTGCAGGTCGCGATGATCGCGAACATGAACATGAACTACCTCATCTCGGGGCGCGTGCCGAAGCGCCAGGGCAATGCGCACGCGAACATCGTGCCTTACCAGGTGTTCGATGCCGCGGACGGGCAGCTCGTCCTCGCCGTCGGCAACGACAGCCAGTTCGCGAAATTCTGCGAGATCGCCGGGTGTGATTTCGCGAACGATCCGCGCTTCAAGAAGAACGCCGATCGGGTGCGCAATCGCGACGTTCTCGTACCATTGCTCGACGTAGTGCTGCGTCAGCGGCGAGTCGCGGAATGGGTTGAGACGCTCGAGCCGCTCGGAATCCCGGTGGGGCCCATCAACAATCTCGCGCAGGTGTTCGAGCATCCGCAGGTCAAAGAGCGGGGCATGCGCATCGATCTGCCGCATCCGCTGTCCGGCACCGTGCCGCTGGTCGCGAGCCCGATGAAGATGTCGCGGACGCCGCCGGTCGCCGCGCTCGCACCCCCGATGCTCGGTCAGCACACGCAAGAGGTGCTGCGCGAACAGCTCGCGATCGACGATGCGCGCCTCGCCGAGCTCGCCGCCAAAGGCATTGTCTGAGGCGGCGGCCCGGCGCTCATTCCGAAGTTCAACGCGACCGCTCGTCTGCGAGCTTGCGGTCGCTCGCATAGCCCTTCTTGACCGTCGCGTAGCGCGGGGACACATACCCGGCGCGCCACTTCGGCGGCTCGTAGCGATATTCGACGCTGATCAGATCGGACGTAGGCAACTCCCCGCGGGCGCAGCTGCTCACATCGAACACCCAGTGATCGCGCACGCTCGCGGAGGCAGCGCGATCCAGGCGATTGAAGCCGCTTGAACGCAGCAGTCGAGTTTCGGAAACTCGCCCCGAAGCGTCGACTTTCACTTCGAGCAGCACGACGCCTTCCTGGGAGCGCGCTTGTGACTGCAGGGGAAAGCGCGTGGGGCTCGTGAGGACGCGAGGATCGCACTCCGCTTGCGCGGACAGTGCGGAACCCAGCAGAGAGACGGTGCTCGTGGCCAGCAATAGCAGGGTAGAAGTACGCATGATCGGTTCCCTCGGACGGACGGCTGAAGCAGGCGGAAAAAGGCCGCCGCAGGGGAAACGGGGATCGAAGTATCCCCTGCGGCGGGGTCGACAGATCGTTGCGATACAGCAACTTACCGACTTGAACTGGCCGGGTTCGGTCGATAGAGTTATGGCGCTACAGACCTGTCTGTTTGTGATGCTACGTACAGGTCTGTAGCGCTGTCAAGCCGCCCACGGGCGCGAGGAGGTTTGCATGGTCAGAACGAAGGCATCCGCAAGCACGGCAACGCCGCTCGCCGCGAGCGAAAGCGTGCGCGACCGCATCCTCGGCACGGCGCGTGAGCTGTTCTATCGGGAAGGCGTGCGAGGCGTCGGCGTCGATACGGTCGTCGCGCAATCGGGCGTCGCGAAGACGAGCCTCTATCGATGGTTTCCGTCCAAGGACCAGTTGATCGCCTCGGTGCTCGAGGAGGAGGCGAAGGCACGTTGGAGCGCTTGGGACCGCACGGCCGAGCGCTGCGCGGAGCTGCCGCCGCGCGAGCGCCTGCGTACGCACATGAACGCGATCGTGAAGTTCGTGAACAACCCGAAATTTCGCGGCTGTCCGTTCATGAACGTGTCCGCGGAGCTGCCCGATCCGCAGCATCCCGCCCGGCTCATCGCCCTCGAAGCGACGCACGAATTGCGCCGCCGCGTGCGCCGCATCGTCGATGCGATCGAGGGTGTGCGCGATCCGGTGGCGCTGACCGATCAGCTCCTGCTGCTGATCGATGGCACGCTCACTCTTTCGATGTGCCTCGGTCCGGAAGGCCCGCAGAAATTCCTGGTCGAAGCCGCGGATGCGCTCGTCGACGCGCAAACCGCCGCCGGCTAATCCTCGGCTTCGATGCCGTGCGTTTCCCGCAAGAAGAACGTGCCGACGATCACCGTGATCACGCACACGATCACGGGATACCACAGCCCCGAATAGATGTTGCCCGTGTAGGCCGTCAGCGCGAACGCAATGCTCGGCAGGAATCCGCCGAACCAGCCGTTCCCCAGGTGATAGGGCAGCGACATCGACGTGTAGCGAATACGAGCGGGGAACAACTCGACGAGCCAGGCCGCGATCGGGCCGTACGTCAGCACGCCTAGAATCGAGATCACGAACAAGAGCAGAAACACCATCGGATAGTTGATATGCGCCGGGTCCGAGCTCGACGGATAGCCGGCGGCCGAGATCGCCTGCGTCAGCTCGCGCTTGAACGCCGCCGTCTTCGCCTTGAAGTCCGCGCTTGCGAGCTGCGTGCCGTCGAATGCCTCGATGGTCGTTGTGCCGATACGGACGACGGCCAGCGTACCCGGCGCGGCCGCTTCGTTCGAATACGGCATGCGCATGCCCGCGAGCGCGCTCTTCGCGACATCGCATGAGCTCGTGAATTTCGCGGTGCCGACCGGATCGAACTGAAAGCTGCACTGCGCCGGATCCGCGACGACGACGATCGGATTCGCCTCACTCGCCGCCGCGATCGCCGGATTCGCGAAATACGTGAGCCCCTTGAAGATCGGGAAAAACGTGACCGCGGCGATGAGACACCCGAGCACGACCTGCGGCTTGCGGCCATAGCGATCGGCGATCTTGCCGACGAGCACATAGAGCGGCGAGGCGAGCGTGAGCGCGCCCACGACGAGCAGGTTCGAGGTCGTCGCATCGACTTTCAGCGTCTGCGACAGGAACAGATTCATGTAGACGAGCGTGACGTAGCCGATCACGGCCTGCCCGGCCATGGCGCCGAACAGCGCGAGCAGCACGAGCTTCACGTTCTTCCATTGGCCCATCGATTCGCGCAGCGGCGCGCGCGAGAGCTTGCCGGTCGCGCGCATTTCCTTGAACACCGGCGACTCTTCGAGCTGCAGACGGATGTAGACCGAAATGCACAACAGGATGATCGACAGCAGGAACGGTACTCGCCAGCCCCACACGTCGAACTCGGGGCCGATGATGAAGCGGCAGGCGAGCACGATCGCGAGCGACAGAATCATCCCGGCCGTCGCAGTGATTTGAATCCAGCTGGTGTAATAGCCGCGCTGCCCGGGTGGCGCATGCTCCGCGATGTACGTCGCCGCGCCGCCATATTCGCCGCCGACGGCGAGGCCCTGCAGCAGCCGCAACGTGATCAGAATGATCGGGGCCGCGACGCCGATCGAATCGTAGTTCGGCAACATGCCGACGAGCGCCGTCGCGACGCCCATGATCACGATCGTCAGCAGGAAAGTGTGCTTGCGTCCGGCGAGATCGCCGAGGCGCCCGAACAGGATCGCGCCGAACGGCCGTACCGCGAAGCCCGCGGCGAAGGCGAGCAGCGCGAAGATGAACCCGGTCGTTTCATTCACGCCCGAGAAGAACTGCTGACCGATGATGGCCGCTAGCGCGCCGTAGAGATAGAAGTCGTACCACTCGAACATCGTGCCGAGCGACGAGGCGAGAATGACGCGGCGATGCGCGCGATCGATGCCGGTGGCCTGTTTCGACAGGCTGCTCTCATCTACAGCGGAAACCATGCAGTGCCTCCCGTGCGGTCAGACGTGAACCGCCGAGCGTCCCCCAAAGGCCCGCCGCGATACATGCGTCGCGGCGGGATCGTTGTGGGCCGAGTAGAGCACAGGCGCCCCGCGTTTGGGGGCGGTGTTCACGGATCTAAACTTTTCCGCAGGGCGGACAGCGAGAATTGCTTTCCTGTAATGTCGTTGTCAGCCGAACTGTTGCGCAGTTTCGCGCTCGAGCCGCTCCGCTGCTTCGAGCCATGCAGCTTCGGCGTCCTGCAAACTCGCATTGATCGCGGCGCGCCGCTGCATCAGCTCGCGCGCTCGCGTCGAAGCGCCGTCTGCGTACAGCTCCGGCGCCATCAGCTCGTTGTCGATCGTCGCGCGCTCCGCCTCGAGCTGCTGAATGGTCTTTTCGTGTTTCGCGACTTCGGCGCGCAGCGGGCTCAGGCGCGCGCGCTTCTCGGCTTCTTCGCGCTTGCGCTGCTTGCGATCGTCGGCGGGCGCGTCCTGTTGCGTCGCCTTAGTCTCAGCGCTCGTCGCAAACCAGTTGGCGTAATCATCGAGATCGCCGTCGAACGGCGCGACCTTGCCGTCATGCACTAGGATCAGCTCGTCCGCGAAGGCGCGCAGCAAATGCCGATCGTGCGAGACGAGCACGACGGCCGCTTCGTAATCTTGCAGGGCGACGGCGAGCGCCTGGCGCATCTCCAGATCCAGGTGGTTCGTCGGCTCGTCGAGCAACAACAGGTTCGGACGCAGGTAGCTGACGAGCGCGAGCACGAGCCGCGCCTTCTCGCCGCCGGAAAACGGTCCGACCGGTTCGAACACTCGATCGCCGCTGAAGCCGAAGCTGCCGAGAAAACTGCGCAGCTCCTGCTCGGTCGCCTTGGCCGCCTGCGGACCGCCGAGGCGGCGCAGATGCGCGAGCGGCGATTCGGTGACCGTCAGCTGCTCGAGCTGATGCTGCGCGAAATAGCCGATGCGCAGATCGCGCGCCTCGATGCGCTTGCCGGCCCGAGACGTAAGCTCGCCTGCGAGCAATTTCATCAGCGTCGATTTACCCGCGCCGTTGCGGCCGAGCAGCGCAATGCGATTGCCCGGCGCGATCGTCAGGCTGAACGGCTGCAGGACCGTGCGCTCGCCGTAGCCGGCCGATTGCTTGTCGATCGCGAGCAGCGGCTGCGGCAGCTTCTCCGGCGCGAGGAACGTGAACTCGAATTGCGAATCGACGTGCGCCGGCGCGATGCGCTGCATGCGCTCGAGCGCCTTGATGCGGCTTTGCGCCTGGCGCGCCTTGCTCGCCTTCGCCCTGAAGCGCTCGACGAAGCTCATCATGTGCTTGATCTCGCGCTGCTGGCGCTCGTACATCGACTGCTGCTGCGCGAGCTGCGCGGCGCGTTGTTCTTCGAACGCCGAGTAGTTGCCTGAGTACGCACGCGCCTCGCCGTGCTCGAGGTGCACGATGCGATCGACGGTGCGATCGAGGAATTCGCGGTCGTGCGCGATCATGAGCAGCGTGCCGGGGTAGTTGCGCAGCCAGGTTTCGAGCCAGATCACCGCATCGAGATCCAGGTGGTTCGTGGGCTCGTCGAGCAACAAGAGATCCGAGCGGCACATCAGCGCCTTCGCGACGTTGAGCCGCACGCGCCAGCCGCCGGAGAAGGCGCGCACGGGCTTCGACTCGTCGTCGGATGCGAAGCCCAGGCCGTGCATCAGCTTGCCGGCGCGGCTTCTCGCGTCATAACCGCCGATGGCCGCGTATTGAGCGTGGAGATTCCCGAGCGCGACGCCGTCGTTCGCGGACTCGGCGGCCGCGATCGCGCGCTCGGTGGCGCGCAGCTCGCGATCGCCGTCCATCACGAACTCGATCGCGGACTGATCGGTCGCGTCGAGCTCCTGGGAGACGTGGGCGATTTCGAGCTGCGAGGGCCGATCGAAGCTGCCCGCATCCGGCTGCAGCTCGCCGAGCACGAGCGCGAGCAGGCTCGACTTGCCGGTGCCGTTCGCGCCGACGATGCCGGTTTTCTCGCCGCGATAGATCGTGAACGACGCGTCCTTGATGAGGAGGCGGGTGCCGCGGCGGAGGGAGAGATTGGAGAAGGAAAGCATGGGCGGGGAGCGCAGGGCTACGGGCTACGGGCGGCCAGCCGAGACTGGGATCGGGTGAGCCGCGAAGTCTAAACAGCGGGTGCGGAAGAAGTCAGTACATCCCGTCGTCCCGACGCAAGTCGGGACCGCAGGTGGCAGGGTGCCGAATGAGTTCCCGGCTTGCGCCGGGATGACGGAATTCGCAGCCCGTATGGCGGCGCGATCTCAAGCAAACAGCTTGCTCACCTTCGCGCGTCCGCTCGCCTGCGCGACGAGCAGCGCGAAGAACTCATCCGAGCTCATCGCATCCCCGAACAGGCGGCCCTGGCCGTAGTGGCAGCCGCGGCTGCGTAGGAAATTGAACTGCTCCTCGTTCTCGACGCCCTCGGCGACGACCTCGACCTCGAGCGCCTTGCCCATGTCGATGATCGTGCGGACGATGGTCGCATCGTCGGCGTTCACCGCCGCATCGCGTACGAACGACTGGTCGATCTTCAGCGTGCCGATCGGGAATTGCTGGAGCGCGCTCAACGACGAATAGCCGGTGCCGAAATCGTCGATCGAGAGGTGCAGCCCCATCGCATGCAGCTCGCCGAGCAGCTTCACGGTGCGCTTCGGATCGGCCATCAATGTCGTCTCGGTGATCTCGAGCTCGAAGTTCGTCGGCGACACCTCATGACGGCGGAACACCGACCGGCAGCGCGTGATGAAGCTCGCCTGGCGCAGCTGCTTCAGCGACAGATTGATGGACACGCGGCCCGGATGCGGAATCTTCTCCGTCCAGCGGCGATAGTCCGCGCACACTCGATTCAGCACCCACTCGCCGATGCCGAGGATGAGGTTCGTCTCTTCCGCGAGCGGAATGAACTGTGACGGCGGAATGTCGCCGTGACCTGGCAAGCGCCAGCGCAGCAGCGCCTCCGCGCCGATGATGCGGCCGTTCGTAAGGTCGACCTTCGGCTGATAGAACATCATGAGCTCGTCGCGCTCGAGCGCACGGCGCAGCTTGCTCTTCAGCATCAGGCGCTCGACCGCGGCGGCATTCATCTCGGGCGAATAGAACGCGAAGCTGTTACCGCCGTTCTGTTTCGAGTGATACATCGCGGCATCGGCGTTGCGGATCAGATCGATGACGTTGTCCGCATCCTTCGGGCAGAACGCGATGCCGACGCTGGCCGTGAGGAACACTTCCTGCTGGTCCACGTAGTAAGCCTTGCCGACTTCGGCGAGCACCATGCGCGCGAGGTTCGCGGCTTGCACGCGCTCATCCTCCGCTTCCGCGAAGCCTTCGATGAACAGCGCGAATTCATCGCCCGCGAGCCGGCCGACCACGGCCTCGCGCGGCAGGATGTGCGTCAGACGCTCGCTCAGCACTTCGAGCGTGCGATCGCCGGCGGCATGGCCGAACGTGTCGTTGATTTCCTTGAACCGGTCCATGTCGAGATACAGCATCACGATGCCGCGCTCGGTGCGCCGCGCGCGGGCGATTGCCTGCTGCAGCATGTGCTGGAACTGCATTCGGTTCGGAATCTTCGTGAGCGCGTCGTAGCGGGCGAGATAGCGGATGCGGCGCTCGGCGCGCTTGCGATCGGTGATGTTGCGGATGACGAAGATCGTGCCTTGGAACTGCGGATCGTCTGCCGCAAGCGGCGCGCCCGAGAGCGACACCGGAATGGTCTGTCCGCTGCGCGTCGCGATGACCGATTCCCGCGTCTCCATGCCGTTCGCTTCCATCGTGAACGATTCGCGCTCGCCTTCCGCGATCAGGCTGACGAACGGCTTGCCGGCGATTTCCGCTTCGCTGTAGCCGAACAGCCGCACGGCGGCATCGTTCACGCGCTTGATGATGCCGTTCGCGGAGGTCACGAGCACGGCATCGTTCATGCTGTTCAAGACGGTGTTGAGATAGTCCTTCGTGATCGTCGTCTGGCGCAGCTTCTGGCGCATGCGATCGAGCGCCAGCTCCAGGTCGGCGATCTCGTCGTTGCTCGTGACCTTGTGGGGCCGCGTGTAGTCGCCTTCGCCGATGCGCTCGGCGGAGCGGATCAGCTCGACGATCGGCCGTTCGAGGCGGCGCGCGAGCAGCCAGGCGCCGAAGGCCAGAATGCCCGTGATCGTCACGCCGGCGGCGGAGAGGATCCAGAACCAGCGGCCGAGATCGTCGCGCTGGGATCGCTCGAGCTGCGCGCGCAGCGCGCGGGCGGACACGAGCAGGCCGGGCCGGCCGACTTCGATCTGAATCTCCCCGAGCGGCTCGACCCCGCCGAGCTCGCGTCGGATCGTGCGCCGCTCTTCGGGTGCGAGCGTTCGCACCCAGGCCTCGTCGCGCACGGCGGCGGCGAGCGGCCGATCGTTCGTGTCCGTCACGGTTGCCGCGACGACCATGGGTTGCATCAACAACGCTTCGGAGGTGCGCCGGATCCTCGCGAGATCGCCGGCGCGGATCGCTGCTTCGATGTTTGGGGTGACGGCCGCGGCGAGATCGTTCGCCTGCATCTCGAGCCGCTGCGCCTCCACGGCCAGCAGCGATCGTTCGCTTTCTTCACCGCTCGTCGCCCGGGTGTGTCGATATGCAACGTACTGAAGCGCGAACAGAGCAGCGGTAATGCAGATCCCTGCAGCAATCGCGATGCTGAATAATTTTGTTCTAAGACCGCGAGACTTCACTCCAACGCCCTTCCCACCGCGCTACACGACTGCGCGTCGCTGCTCCGCTTCGAAATTCGACGCATTATTCCCAACGACCGCGCCATCCACCTATGCGTATTGGCCTAAACTCCAGCGCCACGTGTGGGGGTCCAAAGCATCATAGCGAGGTTTCTTTCGCCTGCGCTCGCGATAGCACTAAATGCGGGCTTTGCCTCAAGCGCGTGCACGTTCCTTGTCGGAATTTTTGACATACTGATTGCGATTCATTGGACGAGAGGCCATTGACGAATGAATGAGCTCGAGCTCACCGGTCGTGCGCGCACGCACGTCATCGAGTTGCTGCAGCCCAAGTGCACCCTGCATTACGAGGTCGTGGCCGCGTTCCTCGCGATGCGCGATGCCGCCGCGAGTGAAGGCATCGACTTGCAGGCGCGCTCGAGCTTTCGCGATTTCGATACTCAGCTCGCGATCTGGAACCGCAAGTGGCGCGGCGAGCGGCCGATCCTCGATCGACAGGGCCGCGAGATCGATCGCGCGCGGCTCGCCGATGCCGATTGCGTCGATGCCATTTTGCATTGGTCGGCGGTGCCGGGCGGCAGCCGGCATCACTGGGGCAGCGATATCGACGTGATCGATGCCGCGACAGTGCCCGCGGGCTACGCCGTGCAGCTGATACCGAGCGAGTATGCGGCGGATGGGATCTTCGGCCGTCTTGCCGGCTGGCTCGAGGCGAACATGCGGCGCTTCGGTTTCTTCAGGCCGTATCGCACTGATCGCGGCGGCGTCAGCCCCGAGCCTTGGCACTTGAGCTATGCGCCGGTGGCGGGACCTGCGCTCGAGGCATTGAGCCTGTCGATGCTGCGGCATGTGCTCGAAGCGAGCTCGATCGAAGGCAAGCCATACGTGCTGGCGCGCCTGCCTGAAATCTACACGCGGTTCTTGCTGGCGATCGACGGCGCGTAGCGCGTCGTCATCCCCTCCGTCATCCCCTCCGTCATTCCCTCCGTCATCCCTTCCGTCATCCCTTCCGTCATCCCGACGAACGTCGGGATCTCCAGCTGGCACCGTTTCGTCATCCCCACGAACGTCGGGATCTCCATCTGGCAGCGTGCCCGATTGCGGTCCCGACTTGCGTCGGGACGACGGAGGGTCAGCGGATGCGTTCGTGAAAGGTTCCGGCTCGGCGGACGAAGAACGTCGGCAGCCAGCGCTTCAAGCGCCAGAACTTGCGCGCTTCCCCGGGCAGCACATACAGATCACCGCGACCCACGCTGCGCAGGATCTCGTGCGCCATCTCCCTCGCGCTATGACGCGAGGATTGCATCAGCGCCCGCGCCACGTCGCGTTTTTCGCTCGGTCCGCGGAAGGTGTCGAGCAACGCGGTTTCGAAGAACGTCGGCATGACGACCGAAACCTGCGTGTCGCTGTCGTGCAGCTCGGCAGCAAGCGTTTCGCTGAACGACAGCACCGCCGCCTTCGTCGCGTTGTACGGCCCCATCCCCGGCGCGGACGCGAACGCCGCGGCGCTCGAAATATTCACGATCGCGCCGGCGCCATTGCGTTGCAGATGCGGCAAGGCCGCCCGGCACCCGTGCACGACGCCCATGACGTTCGTTTCGATGATCCAACGCCAATCATCGAGCGCGGCTTCCATCAGCGTGCCTGCGACAGCGACGCCCGCATTGTTGATCATCAGATCGAGGCCGTCGTGAATCGCAGCGAACGAGTTCACCGCGACGGTGAGCTCATCGGGCTGTGTCACATCGCCGGGATAGGCGAGCGCGGGAAGCGCGGTTTCGGAGAATTCCGCCTCGACGCTCGCAAGCCGCTCGACGTTGCGATCGAACAGGCCGAGCATCCAGCCGTCCTGCGCGAGCGCATGCGCGAGCTCGAGCCCGAGTCCCGATCCCGCGCCTGTGATGAACGCGCGCCGCCGTGGGAAGCGTGCGTTGAGCGTCGCGAAGCGATTGAGAAATCCGGAATCCATGCGGCAAGGTACGCGCGCAGTCCGAACGGAGGAAGGGAATAGGTCCGGTTTGTGGGTCAGGCGATCGGCTGTGTTGCGGCCTCGTCAGCGCGCTGCAGCGAATCCTCGCGCGGGCTCAGCTCTTCCACACCTCCTTCAAGTGGCCGAGTACCAGCGAGCGGATGTTCTGAACCGGGTTTTTTTCCCAGGTGAAGCAGGGCGGATCCCGGCGCAGCATCGGCCAGCGTCCCGTGCGCAGCACCTCGTTCAGGTAGTCGACATTGCGCTGAATCGCTTCCATGTACGGATTGCGGCCGCCGAACAACACTTCGAGCGCGCGATACGCGCCGCCGAACTCGCCGTCGAGCCGGGAGCGCTTCACTTCTTCGATGAACTCCGGCGTCTGTCGCAGCACGTCCAGGCCCGAGCTGTACTTGACGATTGCATTGCCGTTGCCGTCGCTCGGCATCGCGATGCCGCCGAGCACGAATTCGGGATAGAGCCGATCGCGGCATTTCTCCAGATAGCAGCGATCCGACATCTGCGCGATCAGATCGCCCGTGCCGACGAGATGGCCGACCTTGCGGTCGCGCGGATCGTCGAGGCGGATCTGATCGAACTGCACCTCGTAGCCGGTGAAATGCACGATCTTCGTCGCGACCGGCACCCATTCGGCCATGCCGATGGTCGGCAGGTAGCGGCCGATGAACTGGGAGCTGCGGCTCACGTGGCTCAGCGTGAATTCGGCGCCGTTGCGGTGCGTCTGGTCGTCGGTTTGCCGGATGTAGCCGGCGTCATGAAACAGGGCGACGACGACGCCGAGAATCGCGCGCTCGGGCCCGAGCCGTTCCTCGGCGATATGCGTGCGCTCGTAGCTGACGATCAGCCGCGCGACCGCGAGCGTGCCGTCGAGCGAATGCTGCAGATCGTGATAGACCGTGTCGCAGCCGTAGTAACCGGGAAATTGGCCGTTGAACAGGCGCTCGAAATCGCGGAAGGCGGTGTCGATGCGATCGAAGGGGTAGTTCGGCCAGGTTTGACGATACAGATCGCGAACTGCGCGGCGCACGGCTTCCGCCGAGCTGACCTGCACAGTATTCGTCACGTCAAAGTCGCTGCGTCGATACTGCATGTGCCTCGTCGCGCATTCCTTTCGGCCTGCGATCCCGAACTCATCGTGTTGCGAAATCCCTGAGCGTGATCGCCATCCGAGGTCTGCCGCGCTCGGCGCAAGCCGTGCGAGGGCTCCAATTGCACGTCCGGCGTAGCGCCGTGCGAGGATGCCAATGTAAATGAAGCGGGGCGCCGCGTGTGCTTCCGGGCGCCCCGCGTATCGAGCGATGTGACACGCATCACAAGCAAGGTCTGCGCACGCGGGCGCCGGACCTCATTCGGTGCGTTCGATGCTCTGGATCTTCCCGTCGACGATCGTGACGACCATCGGTATCTGCGTTCCGCGGCGATAGAGCCAGCGCTCGGTCACTTTCTTGCCGGTCTTCTGCGATGCGCCGGTCGCTGCATTGACCGCTTGGACGTCTTCGGTCGAGACGGTCTTGCTCGTCGGCGTGCCGCATTTGTCGATGAGCTCGCCCAAGGCGACCGTTTCGTTGACGACCCATTTGTCGCAACGCATCGAGTCGGCCATCGAGACACTGAAAGGAACGAGCGCCAGCAGGAAGATTGCAAGGCGGCCATGGTCGTGACCAGAGCGAAGACCAAGGCGATGACTAGTCATGCGTGTTCTCCGGGTGGTTGTTGTTGGCCCGGAAATCGTAGCGCCGCAATCGTCGAAAAAAAACGCCGCCGCGCGGGGAAGACGCGAGCGGCGGCGCGGAGTTGCGAACCTTCGAGCCCTGGCTGAGCTCGGCAGGTTCGGCGCATTCGAATCAGGGAAGCTCCGCCCTCGCGTGCAAACGGATGCGGGCGGGTGAGCTCGTCACGAGCATGCGGCGAACGGGTCTGGTGAACGGGTCAGGTGAACGGCTCAGGCCAATTGGGCGAGCGGGCTCGGGATCATTTCCATCTCGTATCCGAGCACCTCGCGCGTGACGGGGTCGATGATCGGCGCACCGTTGCGAAAGCAGCCCGTGCTCAGCGCGTACTGGCCGAGCGTGCTGTCCGCCCGCACGGTCTGCAGCGACATCTGTCCATCGGGATTGCGCAGGATCAGCGTTGCCATCTGTTTGGAACGGCCGCTCGCGTCCGCTTCGGGCATCAACATCGCAATCACTTCTGCCTGTGCCATCGCCGTTGCCTATGAGTATGAGTGCTTGAGTGCGGTACTCGACTGCAATGGCCGTGCCACGTTTGCCGCGCGATCGACAATCAGCGACTTATGTGCGCTCGTGTGAACTGATCGTGATGACGCGGAATGTCAGGGTCGGACCGCGTTGTTCGAAGCGTGTCAGGGAGTGGCGCGGGAAACAGACAGGGGTTTGCTGATGCTTTGCTCGAGCGTTCAGCGAACACCGCGAGCGCATTCGCAATCAAACCGGCATTGCTTCACGCGCATGCCGGTTTTTGCGACCTGCTCACCAATTCGGGGGGGTTATGTCTCGTAGTATCCGGCGGATCGCCCATCACGAACCTGCCGCCCATGTCCGATACCCCTCGCCGCCGCATTTCAGACTCGGTTTCCAGCACGCCGACGTTCGTCGGCGTCGGCACTGAGCTCGTCGGAACCTTGCGGTGTCGCGGCGACCTCGTCGTCGGGGGCACGGCGCAGGCCGACTGCATCGTCGGCGGATCGTTCACGCTGTCGGAAGGCGGCGTGTGGCAGGGCAGGCTCGAAGCCTTGAATGCGGTGATCGCGGGCGACGTGATCGGCGATCTCGTCGTCGGCGAGAAGCTCGAGATCCGCAAGTCCGCTCGCATCCGCGGCAGCGTGACGGCGCGCAGCATCGCCGTCGCGCGTGGTGCATTGATCGACGGCGCGATGTCGGTGACGAGCGGCGCGCCCGTCGTGAGTTTCGAGGAGAAGCGCGCGAACGATTGATGCGCCGGCTCCCGGGCGTAACATCGGCCGCTCACGAGGGCCGAGCCATGAACGATGACGTCTCACGCGCCCAGCTGACGGCGCTCAGTCGCAAATTGCGGGACCTGCATGCGCGCATCATCGCGACCGAGCAGTCGTTTCACCCGCCCGCGGCGGGACTTGCTCTGCTCGACCGGCTGACGAACGATCCTGCGTGGGCGTGGCTGCGAGTGCTGTCGGGGATCATCGCCGACATCGATCATGTGCTCGCGCGTGATGCGCCGTCTGCAAATGACGCGGCCGTCGTCGCGGCGCATGTGAGAGGGATGCTCGCGGGCGAAGGCGATCTGCACAACGCGCAGTTCATGGAGCGATACCGGCCGTTGCTCCAGCTCGATCCGGACTTGGTCAGTCTGCACGCCGAAGTGAAGTCGCTCCTGAACGGATTCCCCGGCGAGCCGGAGAACGAATCGGAGCGCTTGCATGCCCGCCATCAGTGGGCCATGCGATGCAAGCATCAGATGTCGGGCTAGCGCAGGGCGCCTGTCATCCCGGCGCCAGCCGGGATCGCATTTGGCACTGTGCCGATCGAGGTCCCGACTTTCGTCGGGACGACGAAATTCACTCCGTCGGTGCGGGCGGCGCGACCGCCTCGCCCGGCCCCGGCTTCACATACTTCTCCATCCACTTCTGCACCGTCTCGTACCAGAACAGCGAATTCTGCGGCTGCAGGATCCAGTGGTTCTCGTTCGGATACAGCACGAGCTTGCTCGGCACGCCGCGATTCTGCAGCGTGTTGAACAGCTCCATCGCATGGTTCACCGGCACGCGCAGATCCGACTGGCCGTGAATCACGAGCGTCGGCGTCTTGAAGCTCGCGGCGTTCATGTGCGGCGAGTTGCGATTGAAGCGCTCGAAGTCGTCCCAGAATTCGCCGAAGCGCTTCTTGACCGCGCCGTCGTCCGTCGCGTACTGCGTGTAGAGGTTGTAAACGCCGGCATGCGCGATGAGCGTCTTGAACGGATGCTCCTTCCCGAGCAGCAAGGCCGCGAGATAGCCGCCGTAGCTGCCGCCGCCCGCGCCCATGCGATCGGCATCGACCCACGGTTTCGCGGCCAGCCACTCAGCCGCCTTGATCGTGTCCTGATACGGCAGCTCGGCCCAGTCCTTGGTGATCGAATCCGTGAACGCCTGACCGAAACCGCTCGACCCATGGAAGTTGTGCCAGGCGGTCACGTAGCCCCAGCTCGCGAACACCTGCGCATTCCAGCGCCATTGCCAGAGGTCGTTTACGGCCGAATGCGGGCCTCCGTGCAAAAGCAGGAACACGGGCCATTTGCGCTCCGGCGTGAAGTTCGGCGGATACGTCACCCACATCTGAATGTTCGCGCCGTTCGCGCCCGGATACGTGACGCTCTCCACCTTGCCCTGCGTCGTGCTCGCGAGCGCCGCGTCGTTGAAATCCGTGAGCTTCGTCGCCGCACCGGTGCGCGGGATGATGCTCACGAGCGTCGGCGGCTCGCTGAAGCTCTGCCGCAAGCCGACGATCACCGGTCCGCTGCCCGCGACCGCGAGCGCGCTGAAGCTGCTTTCGCGCGTCACGGGTTGCGGCGCGCCGCCGCGCGCGCCGAAGCGATAGATGCGCAGCGTGCCCGCATCCTCGATCGAGCCGAACAGTGCGGAGGAATCGGGCGCCCACACCAGGCCGTCCGCCGATCGATCCCAGTCCTCCGTCAGAGAGCGCACTTCGGAGTTGCGCCGATCGAAGATCATCAGGCGCGCGCGGTCGGCGTAGAAATCCTTGATCGTCTGCCGCCGGAACGCGAGAGAGCGGCCGTCCGGGCTGTACGAAGGGCTGATGTCGTTCGCGGGATTGTCGCTCGTCAGATTGCGCGGCTCGCCGCCGTCGATCGGCATGACGAACACATCGAAGTTCGGATCGATGCCCGAGCGATCGGTGTCCGCCGCGAACGCGATCTCGGTGCCGTCGGGCGCGATGTCATATGAAGTCGTGTCCGGCTCCGCGACATCGAGCGGCAGCGCTCGCCCGAGCGTGATCGCTTGCGGCTCGCCGCCATCGACGGACACCGAGTACACATGCGTCTGCCGGTCATCGAGGAAGTGATCCCAATAACTGATCGGCGCCTTCTCCCACACTTGCGCGGTCATCTTGCGCGCGCCGTGCTCTTCCATGCGCGCCTTCTGCTCCGCCCACGAGCGCGCCTCCGGCCACACGCGCGAGAGAAATGCGATGCGCCGCGAATCCGGAAACCACTTCGGCGCGAGCACGCCTGTCGGAACATTCGTGACACGCCGCGCTTCGCCGCCCGCGATGGGAATGACATAAATCTGCGGCTCCTTGTCGTCGCCGCGCTTCGAAACGAAGGCGATCAATTCGCCGTTCGGGCTCCACACCGGCGAGGTGTCGCTCGCCGCATCGCTCGTCAATTGCCGCGGCTTGCCGGATTTCGTCGGCACGAGCCACAGATCGGTGAGGCCGATATTCTTCTCGATGTCATAAGTCGTGACGGGTACGACGGCGAGCCGGCCGTCCGGCGCGATCGCCGGCGCACCGAGGCGCTTCAGCCGCCACATCGCCTCCGCGCTCAGATCAGCAGCGCTGCCGAGCGATGCGAACGACAGCAGCATCAGAAGCGAGCCCCACGCCGCAAAACGCACGCGCTGCGGCTTACCCTTACTCAGGATCGTGAGCTTCATCAGTCACCCTGGGATTTCGATATGCACGATGTTCGTAGTGTATCGAACGCGTCGCTGGCGCTGCCTCAACCTGAGACATGGATCCAGGTCTTGACCGCCATGCGACTCTAGACTGCGGTTTGCAGATTCGAGGGGACACCTAGTGATTCAAGCCAAACATCGTAACCGCCTGCCGCTTCCTCAGCCCGCCGTCGTGCATGTGCGACGTTCATATTCCGATTGCCGCTACGGTCAGATCCACGTGTGGACGGCGTATCCGTCCGGCGGCGGTTTCGATGAACGCACGCCGATTCTGTGTCTGCATCATGCCGGCGGCTCCGGTCGCCTGTTCGCGCCGGTGCTGCGCGATCTCGGTCACGACCGCAGCATCTACGCGCCCGATCTGCCGGGTCATGGCACGTCCGATGTGCCTGCGTCGCGCGCGTCCGTCGCCGACATCGCCGGTGCGGTCGCTGATTTTCTCGACAGCCTGCGATTGCGCTCCGTTGACGTGTTCGGCTATCAGCTCGGTGCGTTGGCGGCGGCCGAGCTTGCGATCGCGCGTCCGCAACAGATTCGTCGCGTGATGCTGTGGGGTGTCGCGTCCTATGCGGCGCAGGATCGTGCGGCGTTGCTGGCGCAGTCGAGCGCGTTGGGCGTTCGCGATGACGGCGGCGATGTTGCGGAAGAGTGGCGCCAGATGGTCGAACGCCGCGGTCCGGGCGTGCCGGTGAGCGCGCTCATGGAATCGTTCAGCGATCGGCTGCGCGCCGGCTCGCAGGCGACGAAGGCGTTCGCTTCCGTGCTCGACTATCCGGTGAGCGAGCGGCTGCCGCTCATGAAGCAGCCGAGCGTCGTGCTGCGGCTGCGGGATGAGTACGGCGATTACGCTCCGCGCGTGCGCTCGTCGCTGCCGAACAGCAGCCTCGTCGACCTGCAGGACTATGGTCGTGATTTCATCAGTGCGGCGCCGCAGCGGTTTGCGGCGGTGGCCCGGGAGTTCTTCGACCGATGAAAAAACGGCCTCATCCAACTCCCCCTCCCCCGCGCAGCGGGGGAGGGTTAGGGGAGGGGGATGGGGGAATACTTCCTCTTAGTTCTTTCTTCTTCTTCTTCTTCTTCTTCTTCTGATTTTTGCTTCTCATGCTCCCCCTCCCCAGCCCTCCCCCGCTGCGCGGGGGAGGGTGAAAGAGGTGAAGAGGTGGCTTACTGGGCCCGCTCCCAACTCCACGCACAACTCAGCCCCGCGATCAGGCACGTCGTCAGCCAGCGCGAGCCGAAAATCGCGATCAGCGCTCCAGGCATCCGTCCCGATAACACCGTATTGAGCAGCGCAGGCACCAGCGCCAGCGCCGCGAGCCCACCGAACGCGAGCCCGCGTATCCACCAGGGTACCTGCACGATCGCCGCGAGCCCCCAGCTGAGCCAGAACAAGAATCCGAGCGTCACGCCGAACACCATGTGCAGGAAGGCTTCCGAGATCTGCACCTGCAGCTCACGAACGTTCGAGCGTCGCTGACCCGCCATCTCCACGACCGACCAGAGCACGGAATGACCGAGGATGCTCACGAGCCCGCTCAGGCTCCCGGTGAACAACAGATACGACAGCTCCATGAGGCCTAGCGCGATGCGCTGCGCGGCAATTGCTGGCGCAGCCCTTCGAAGAGCCGCTCGATCTCTTCGTGCGTGTTGAACATGTGCAGCGACACGCGCAGCGCGCCTTGCTCCGAGCCCGGCCACGCGAGGTGCGAGACGAAGATGCGCTGATTGCGCTGCAGAGTGCCCGCGAGCGATTCAGCCGTTCGATCCGCGAATCGTGCGCTCAGCAGCCCGCCCCAGAACCCCGGCCGTGACGGCGTGAGTATTTCGATCCCGGGAAGCTGCTGCATGCGCAAGCGAGCATAGATCGCGAGCTCGCGAACGCGTGCTTCGATACGCGCGCGATTGATGTGTTGATGCAGATCCATCGCCACTTCCGCGCCTCGTAGCGCTGGCCACAGCGTCGGCACGATGTTTCCGAACTTGTGGAGCGCGGCGCTCACGCCTTCGTTCGCCAGGGACTGCGAGGGAAACGCGATCGGCGGCGATGCATCGAGGCCGCGCGGTGTCGTCGGCCACAAGCGATCGAGCATTTCACGGCGCACGTACAGAAAGCCCGCGCCATGCGAGCCGCCCAGCCACTTGTGAAAGCTGGCCGCATAGAAATCGCAGCCGAGGCCATGCAGATCGACTTCGATCATGCCGAGCGCCTGCGCGCCGTCGACGACCGTGAGCAGATTGCGCTGTCGCGCGAACTGGCACAGATCCTTCACCGGCAGCAGGGCGCCGTCGGCATAGTTCACGTGACTGAAGCAGAGCACTTTCGTGCGCTCGGTGACGGCGCCAGCAAAGCGGCCGAGCGCCTCTTCGGGGCCGTTCATCGGGCTCGGCAGCGAGATCTGCTTCACGACGATGCCGCGGCGGCGCGCGAGCACGAGCCAAGGGCTGAGGGCGGCGGGATGCTCCAGTGTCGTCGTGAGGATTTCATCGCCCGGAGCCAGATCGAGCCCGTTCGCGACGTAGCCGAGCGCTTCGCCCGCGCCGTGCGTGAACAGCACTTCATCGCCCTCGCAGCCGCAGAAGGTGCCGACGCGGGCGGCGAGGCGGTTCGATTCCTGCACCCAGCGCTCCCCGCGCGAGAGCGAGGCGACCTGCGAGCTCTGCATCTCGCGCGCGCGATATTCGTTCGCCATCGACGCGCGCCAGGTCGGGCCTGCGACCGCGGTGTCCAAGAAGGCGATGAGCGGCTCGATGACCGGCTGCGTGCGCACCCATTGCCACAGCTCTTTTGGCGCTGAGGGCAGTTCCGGAAGCGAGGTCTGCGCGGCTGCCGTGCCGGCCGCTGCCAGGGAGGTCAGCGCGACGGCACCGGTCAACAAATCGCGGCGGGTGAAAGTGGAGGCGTCGGTCGAGGTCGAATGCTTCGGATCGGTCATCGCGTACGTCAGTTCGAGCGCAGATTGCGCATTATTGCATCGATCCTGCTACCGTACGTGCCCGCATTCCTGACACCCACGCAAGCTCGCGCAGGACATGCAGGCCGATTCCTATGACCAACGACTATCTCGAACGCATTCTCAAAGCGCGCGTCTATGACGTCGCAATCCAAACCCCGCTGGAGCATGCGCAACGCCTGAGCCGCCGCCTGGGCAACAGCGTCTATTTCAAGCGCGAAGATCTGCAGCCCGTGTTCTCCTTCAAGCTGCGCGGGGCGTACAACAAGATTGCGCATCTTTCAGAAACGGCCGCGCAGCGCGGCGTGATTTGCGCCTCCGCGGGCAACCATGCGCAAGGCGTCGCGCTCGCCGCGCAGCGTCGCGGCATTCCGGCGACGATCGTCATGCCGCAGACGACGCCGCAGATCAAAGTGAAGTCGGTGCGCGACCTGGGCGGGGAGGTCGTGCTGTTCGGCGATGATTACGATCAGGCGTACGAGCACGCTTTGCAGCTCACGCGCGAGCGCTCGCTCGCGTTCATTCATCCCTTCGATGATCCGGATGTGATCGCGGGCCAGGGCACGATCGGCATGGAAATCCTGCGTCAGCTGCCCGGCGAGAACATCGATGCCATCTTCATCGGCGTCGGCGGCGGCGGCTTGATCGCGGGCGTCGCGGCCTACGTGAAATATCTGTTCCCGAAGATCCGCATCATCGGCGTCGAGCCCGAGGATGCGGACGCGATGCATCGGTCCCTGCAGGCAAAGAAGCGAGTGACGCTCGATCGCGTCGGGATCTTCGCGGACGGCGTGGCCGTGCGCCGCGTCGGCGAGGAGCCGTTCCGGCTCGCGCAGCAATACGTCGATGAGGTCATTCTCGTCAGCAACGACGAGTTGTGCGCGGGCATTCAGGACATCTTCGAAGACAACCGCGCGATCGTGGAGCCGTCCGGCGCCTTGTCCGTCGCCGGCATCAAGAAGTACGTCGCGCGCGAGAACTGCCAGGGGCGCACGTTCGTCGGCATCAATTCCGGGGCGAACATGAACTTCGACCGGCTCCGCCATGTGGCGGAGCGCGCCGACATCGGCGGCCAGCGCGAGGCGCTCATTGCGGTCGAGATCCCGGAGCAGAAGGGCAGCTTTCTGCGCTTTTGCGAAACGCTCGGCCGGCGCAGCGTCACCGAGTTCAACTATCGCTATCACGACGGCGCAGAAGGGGGCACGGCTGCCCAGTTGTTCGTGGGCCTCGCGCTCGCGGACGGACGTAAGGAGAAGGAAGGCGTCATCACTGCGCTGAAGGCCGCGGGCTATCCCGTCGTCGACATGAGCGACAACGAGATGGCGAAGCTGCACGTGCGCTACATGGTCGGCGGCCGCGCGCGCGGGCTCGCGCACGAACGGCTGTTCCGGTTCGAGTTCCCCGAGCGGCCGGGCGCCTTGCTCAAATTCCTGCATGCGATCGGCACCCAATGGAACATCACGCTGTTCCATTACCGCAATCACGGCTCCGACTACGGGCGCATTCTCGCCGGGGTGCAGATCCCGCCGAGCGAGCGCGTCGATTTCGATCTGCACGTGCGCGAGCTGAAGTACGTCTACGCCGAGGAAACGGACAATCCCGCGTACCGCATGTTCTTGGGCAGCTGAACCCCTCTTCGCTCCCTCTCCCGGAGGAGAGGCCGCTCTTGCGCATCCTGCGATCGCGGCATTCGTGCATCCATGCACGGCAGGCCGGGGTGAGGGGCGAGCGCGCGTCCGCGCGCGACACATGAACTCCCTTACCGACTCGCCCCCTCCGCCCTCGCAAGCGCCTCTCTCGCCCCCCGGCTCGCCGGCGAAGCATCGCCTTGCGTTCGCCTGAGCACCGGATACGCCTCCCGCAACAGCGGCGCAGCCTCGGCGGGACGGTTCAGCTCGAGCAATGCCAGCCCAAGCGTGCTCTTCGCAAGAATCAGCGGCGTCGAATCCGCGGGCAGCGTCATCGTGCCCGTCGCGATTGCATTGCGCAGGGTCGCCTCCGCCGCCTTCGCATCGCCTTGGGCGAGTTGCGCGCGGCCGAGCCCGGACAACGCCGCCGCGATATAGGCGTGCTGTTCCGGCAACGTCTCGGCATAGATGTCGAGTGCCGCGCGATATTCCCGTTCGGCTTCCGAGGCTCGATTCGCCTCGAGCAGAACATGACCGAGATTCACATGGTCATGGCCTACGAACATGTGCCGCGGGCCGCGGGCGGCGCTGTTGCGCGTCAGGACATCGCGCAGCACGGTTTCGGCCTGCGCCAGCTCGCCCTTGCGGCGCAGGAAGTTGCCATAGTTCGCGAGCGCATCGAGCGTGTGCGGATGATTCGTTCCGAGCACACGCTGCATCAGGTCGACTGATTCGCGATAGAGCGGCGCCGCCTCCGCGAGCTTGCCCTGCTGCTGCAAGGTGAGCGCGAGATTCTGGATGTGCATCCCCACCTGCGGATGGTCCTGGCCGAGCGCCGTCCGGTCGATGTCGAGCGCTGTCTTATAAAGAAGCGCCGCGCGATCGTATTGACCGCGCTGTAACGCCAGTCCGGCCAGGTCATTGAAGATCGAGGCCGCTTCGGAGCGCTGCAGCATCTGGTGCTGGCGATAGATATCGAGGCCCTGCTCCAGAAACCGCTCCGCCGTATCCAGCGACCCACGCTGCTGTGCGAGCTGCCCGAGCGCCATCAAGGTTGGCGCGATCTCGACGGCCCGGCTCCCCAGCAGATCGCGCTGCATTGCGAGCGCCTGGGTCAAATAGGTTTCGGCCTCGGCGAGCTCGCCCTGTTCGCGCAGGGCATCGCCGAGCCCCGCCATCGCACGCGCCACTTCGGGGTGTTGCGGCCCGAACAGCTTGCGCCGCGATTCGAGCGCTTCGCGCTGCAGGGCGATGGCGTCGTTGTAGAGCCCGAGACTGCCGTACACCCGGCCGATCGTGCCGAGCAGCGTCGCGCGCGTTTCCGGTTGATCGGCCAACCCTGCGCTGACCCGGCGTGCGCCAATGTCGAGCAGCTCGCGTGCCGTGACCTGGTTGCCGCGGCTCTTCGACGGATCCGACAGCTCGAACAGCTCGACGAGGAACGACGACACGCGTTCGGCCCGCGTCCGCTCGAGCGCCGCGATGTCGCGCTCACTGGCGATACGCTGCGCCTGTACGAGCGTGATGACGGAAAAACCCGCCAGAAGCACGATGCCCAGCGCGGCCGCCGCCACGGCAACCGCATGTCGGCCCACGAACTTCCGGGTCCGGTACAACCAGGTGTCGCGCGTCGCGGCGACGGGTTGGCCGTTCGCATGACGTTCCAGGTCGGCGGCTAATTGCTCGGCCGATCGATAGCGGCGGCCGGCGTCCTTGCGCATCGCCATGAGGACGATGTTGTCGAGATCGCCTTTCAGATCGCGCCCGAGCCGGCTCACCGTGGTCGACCGACAGGACGCGATCTCGTCCGCGAGCGCCGGTGAGTCATCCGCCGTCTTCATGACCATGGCGCTGGGTGCCATGGGTTCCTGCTCGCAAATGATGCGTTCCAGGTCGGTGATCCGGCTGCCGGTCAACTGGAAGGGGCGGCGCCCCGTCAACAGCTCGTAGATCAGGACGCCGAGGACGTAAATGTCGCTCGCGGTCGTGATGACATCGCCCCGCACCTGTTCCGGGCTCGCGTGCGCAGGCGTCATCACCCGGTAATCCATGTGCGTGACGGCCAGCGTGTGCAGCGATTGCCGAGTGTCGAGGAGCTTCGCGATCCCGAAATCGAGGAGCTTCGGCACCCCATCCGGGGTGATGAGGATGTTGTTCGGCTTGAGATCGCGATGAACGATCAGGTTCTGATGGGCGTAGTGAACCGCGGTACAGATCGTGCGCACGAGCGCGATCCGCGCATCCAGCGTGAGCCGCCGCCGGTCGCAGTAGGTATCGATCGGCTCCCCGTCGATGTACTCCATCACCAGGTACGGGGTGCCGTCGGGCGCACGCCCGCCGTCGAGCAGCCGGGCGATGTTGGGGTGCTCCAGGCGGGCCAGGATCTGGCGCTCCATGCGCAGCCGGCTCTGGACCTGCGCCGAATAGACCCCCGCCCGGACGAGCTTGATCGCAACCCGCTGCTGATATTCGTCGTCGGCACGCTCGGCGAGATACACATCGCCCATGCCGCCGGTCCCGAGCTTGCGTTCGATCCGATAGGGGCCGAGCCGTTGACCTTCCATCCCGATGGCCGGCTCGAGCGGCTCGAGATCGGGATCGGCCGGCTCGTCCCAGAACGCGGGGTCACGGGCGTCCTCGCCCAAGGCCGTCAGCACGCCCGACAACAACGTGATGTCCTGACCACATGCCGTGCGGACGAACTGACCGCGCTCGCGCGGACCGAGCTTGAGCGCTCGCTTCACTATCGAATCGATATCGTGCCGATCCATGGAGTAATGATGCATGAGGGTTCGCAACGCGTGTAATAATCAAAACCGGCGAATCCGCCTGAATCATGAGTTCGTGGGACTAACCCTGGAGGTGGACAATGGCGAGTAAAAAGAAGGCCAAGAAAAAGGCCGGCAAGTCGAGCAAGAAAAAAGCGAAGAAGAGCGTAAAGAAGGTCGCAAAGCGCGGCGCAGCCGCACGCGGCAAGAAAGCCGCGAAAAAGAAGGCGGCGCCGAAGAAGGCTGCCAAGAAGGCCGCGAAAACGGCAGCGCCGAAGAAAAAGGCTGCAGCGAAGAAGAAGGCACCGCGCAAGGTGACGGCAGCGCAAGCGCCGGAAGCGGCGCCGGAAGCACCGGCCGATGCGACGGAGCAGTCGACGACCGAACCGGAAGCATCTGCCAGCATGGCTCACATTCCGCGCCTGCCGGAATGATGATTTCTCGCTACGGCTGCCGTCGCCCTTGACGCGCAGCCGTTAGCGGGAAGACGCGGCTCCCCTGATCTTCACTTCACATGCCGTACTCAGCTCGCCGCCGGCCTGAGCTGGCGACGCTCGAGATTCGCGGCCTTACGTTCCAACTCTATCGTTGGCCGGGTGAAGCGCCGCGGCCCATCGTCTTCGTTCACGGCTGGGGCGATACGGGCGAAACCTTCCAATTCCTCGTCGACCACCTGTCCACGCGGCATACGATCGTCGCGTTCGATGCGCGCGGCTTCGGCCGCACCCAATGGCCTGAGGACGGTTATTGGTTTCCCGACTATCTCGCCGATCTCGATGCGCTGCTCGATGTGCTCTCGCCCGACGCGCCGGTCGATCTGCTCGGGCACAGCATGGGCGGCAACGTCGCGATGCTCTATGCCGGCGTTCGGCCCGAGCGCGTGCAGCGGCTCGTCAATCTCGAAGGGTACGGCCTGTCGCCGACGTCGGCCGCGCAAGCGCCGGCGCGCTATCGCGAATGGCTCGATGAGCTAAAGCAGGGCACGCACTTCGCGACCTACGACGACTTCGACCACTTCGCAAGCGTGCTCGCGCGCCGCAATCCGCGCACGCCGGCCGAGCGTCTCGACTTCATAGCGCGCTCATGGGCGCGGCAGCGCGAAGACGGCCGCATCGAGCTGCGCAGCGACCCGCGCCACAAGCGGGTGAACCCGATGCTTTATCAACGCGACCAGGCGGAGGCATGTTGGCGCGAGATCACCGCGCCGGTATGTTTCGTCGTCGGCGCGCTGTCGGAAGTTGCGAAACGTCTCGCGGATGCGACGGCCGCCGCGCATTTTCAACAACAGTTTCGCGAGCTGTCGCTCGTGACGCTCGCGGATGCAGGCCACATGATGCATCACGAGCGCCCGCGTGAGCTCGCGGAACTGCTCGAGCAATTCCTCCGTTGACCGGCATAGTCGCAATGGCACGGGCGGGCGAGTGGGACGAATTCTGACGATCACCTATTTATGGGCGCGGCGCTGTGCAATTGCGCTCCTCGGCGGCACGGTCGTACTGATCGGCGTTGCGATGGTCGTGCTGCCGGGCCCCGCATTCATCGTGATTCCCGCGGGGCTTGCGATTCTCGGCGTCGAGTTTGCGTTCGCGCGGCGTTGGCTGTCTCAGCTGCGCACGACCGGCAGGCGAGTCTTCAGTTATGGCTGGTTCGGCAGGTCGTCGCGGGCGACGCCCGCGCGACCGGATTCGAAAACGGAGCGTTGATCACTCTTTCAATTCATCGACGGCATCGTCGACTTTGGTCGCGGTCGATTCCTCGCCGCCATTCTTGATCGTGTCGATCGCTTCATCGACTTCTTCGCCGGCCTGCTCGACCGGGCCTTTCTTTTCGCACGCCGCCAAGCCGAGGCTCATCGCGAACGCGAGCGCAATCAAGGAGCCTTGCAGCACGCGCGATCTCGTTGCCGATGCGTTCATTCCAACCTCCAGGAATTCGATGCATGCCCCGATGCATCACCAAGGATCGTGAGGCGTAGGCGAAACGTGCACTGGCAGGTTTGGTTCCCGCGGCTACGACGATTGCTCTTGCGTTGTGGCGGCAACTGTGCTGCGCGGAACCGCGCAACTCGCCGAGCGTTCCGTGAACGTACGTTCGCAACTGTGAGCGCGCTTCGAAGCCGGCATGGGCGGTGCTCACTTCTTCAGGAGGTTAGTCATGTTGTCATGGGCTTTGACGTTCTTCATCGTCGCGATCATTGCGGCGGTGCTGGGATTCACGAGTATCGCCGGTGCCGCCGCCGGAATTGCGAAGATCCTGTTCTTCATCTTCCTGGTGTTGACGCTCGTCGCTCTCGTGGGCGGCGCGCTTCGGGGACGGCCCCCTGTTTGACGGCAGCAGTGCCGCAAGCAAAAAAGAAAAGGAGCCGCGAGGCTCCTTTTCTTTTGCGTGCGTCTGATCGAGCGTCAGGACGGCGGCAGCGACGCTGCCGTCGTCGTGCTCGCATCAGGTGAACAAGAGCGCCTGGCTCACTGCGACTCGCACCGTCTCTGGCACGAAGGGCTTCGTCACGAGGAACGTCGGCTCCGGGCGTTCACCCGTCAACAGCCGCTCCGGATACGCGGTGATGAACACGATCGGCACTTGCACCTCGCTCAGGATCTGACGCACGGCGTCGATGCCCGAGCTGCCGTCCGCGAGCTTGATGTCCGCGAGCACGAGTCCCGGCTCGGTGCGGCGCGCCGCGCGCACGGCTTCGTCGCGCGTCGTGGCGATCGCGGCGACCGAATGTCCCATCTCCTTCACGATGCTCTGCAGGTCGAGGGAGATGATCGGCTCGTCTTCGATGATCAATACCTTCGTCGTCGGCTGCGTCGAGATTTCGCGCACCGCCTGACCGACCATTTCGCGCACCTGCGCCTCCGGCACGCCAAGAATGCGTGCGGTTTCGCTGATGTTGAAACCTTCCATCGCGGTGAGGAGTAGTGCTTGTCGATGAGCGGGCGTGAGCTCGACGAGCCGGCGCTCCACTTCGTTCGAGGCGCTCGAGCCGGCGAGCGAACGTGCTTCGGGATCGGTGCTGCCCCAGATCTTGTGGAACAGCCGATACAAGCCGACGCGTGGAGGCAGATCCGCGCCGAGCACGGAGCTGTCGGCGACGATTGCTTCGAGGCACGCGCGGACATAGGCATCGCCGCTCGATTGCGTGCCGCTCAACGCACGTGCGTAGCGGCGCAAGTAGGGCAGATGCTCGGCAATTGCGTGGGCCAGGGCCATGGTACAGGGCTCCTTGAAAGACTTCTTTTGGCTGAGTTGCGCGCGAACGCGAGCGCGGTATTACTATGTCTGACGCGTGAGAAAGGTTCCCAAACGTCTGGAACTTTTGCATGGTTCCGACGTTTCGGTCCACTAACGGCGCCTGGCATGCGCTTCCAAGCCGGTGCCTATCAACGATGATCATCATGAGTGAAAAAACCAAGCCAGAACAGGCTCTCGCGGCCTCTGGACCCCAAGAGGCCGAACAGATCCCTGATTGGTTGGGGGGTCGATTGCGCCGCATGTTCTCGGAGGTCATGGAGGAGCCCGTGCCCGATGAGTTCAAGGCGCTCCTCAAGCAGCTCGAGGAAAAGGAGCGCGGCTCCTAACGGCCGCCCCGACCTCCCATGAGCCAAGACCGATTCTTAGATCAAGTGACTGCATTGTTGCCTGCGCTGCGCGCGTTCGGCCGTTCGTTGTGCGGCGATCCCGCGCGTGCGGACGATCTCGTGCAGGATACCGTGCTCAAGGCCTGGACCAATCGCGAGCAGTTCCAGTCGGGCAGCAATCTCAAGGCATGGTTGTTCACGATTCTGCGCAACTGCTATTACTCGGAGCTGCGCCATCGCAAGTTCGAGGTGGAGGATCCGGACGGCGTGTGCGCGGCGCAGGTCGCGATCGCTCCGGATCACGATGCGAAGCTGCATCTGCGCGATCTCAACCGCGCTCTCCAGGAGCTGCCCGTGGATCAGAGAGAGGCGCTCATTCTGGTATGCGCGACCGGATTGTCTTACGAAGAAGCAGCCGACGTGTGTCAGGTTGCAGTCGGTACGATCAAGAGCCGCATCGCTCGCGCCCGCGATCGTTTGGTCGATCTGTTGGGCGATGACGCGGCGCGCATCGGCGGCCCACTGGCGGGCGCCGATTCGGATGAACAAGGGCGGCGCTTAGGAACCTCATAACTCCAATCCGTCTCGGCATGAAGACTCACAAGCCCGCAACCGCGCCGGGTCGCTGGTGGGGCCGCAACGCGAGCTTGCGCGCGCGTCTCGTGCTGCTCGTGGGCGTTGCGATGCTCGCACCCGGCGCGCTCGCCGTGCTGCAAGCGGTATCGAGCTACAACAACAGCATCCGCAGCCTCGAGCAGAATCTTTCCCAGGCGGCGCAGCTCGCGGCGAACGAAGAGGTCAGCATGATCTCGGCGTCGCGCGAGATCCTGACGAGCCTCGCCGCGAATCCCGACGTGCGCACCGGCACCGGCCTCGCTTGCCGCCGCGCCTTGCAGCGCGCGACTGCCGGGCTCGATCAATACGCGGGCGCGATCGTCGTCGATGACCAAGGCATGCTCACGTGCTCTTCGAGTCCGATGCGCGACGCCGTGAGCGTGAAAGACTTCGCCTGGTACCGCGACATCATGCGCGGCGATGCGTTCGTCGTGAGCGATCTGCACCTTGCGCCCTGGCTCGATCGGTGGGGCATGGTGACGGCGGTGCCGCGGCTCGACGACGAAGGCGTGATTCGCGGCAGCGTCGCGCTGTTCATCGGGCTCGACTGGCTCACGCGCCGCTACGAAAGCGCGGCCCAAGGCGATGACACGGTGCTTGCGCTGCTCGACAGCAAGGGCGATCTCATCACCGCCGAGCGGGAGAAAACGGCGAGCCCCTCGGGGCTGCCGCGCGGCCGGCTCGTCTCCGAGCACTTGCAGGCGAGCACGCAGACCTTCCGCGCCCGCGGCGCGGACGGCACCTGGCGTCTGTACGTGCTGAGCCCACTGCTCGGCGGGCGGGTCTTCGTCATTCTCGGAACGCCGCTGTTGGCCGCGATCGGACCGCTGGCGCTGCAAGTCGCGTGGGGCGTGTTCACGCCGCTTCTGATGTGGGCGCTCGCGGTCGTCGTCGTGTGGGTCGGCCTCGAGCATCTCGTCGTGCGCTGGATCACCTATCTCGAGCGCATCACTTCCGCCTATGCATCGGGTCGGCAAAGCGTGCGCCCCGAGCGCGTCACGGCCGCGCCGCTCGAGATCCGCAGCCTCGGCGAGACGTTCACGCGCATGGCGGATCTGATTACCGCGCGCGAAAACGAGCTGCGCGAGTCGCTCGCGCAGAAAGAAGTGCTGGTGCGCGAGATTCATCATCGCGTGAAGAACAATCTGCAGCTCGTGATGAGCTTGCTCAATCTGCACGCGCGGCGCATTCGCGATCCGCGCGCCGAAGCGGCATTCGCGGAGGCGCGCAGCCGCATCAATGCGCTCGCGACGCTGCATCGACGGCTTTATGAATCCGAGAGCCTGCAGCAGGTCGATCTGCGCTGGTTCCTGGAAGACCTGTGCGTCGAGCTGCGGCGCGGCGGTCTGGCGGGCAGCCGCCATATCGAGCTCACGGTGCATGCCCCCGACGAAGTGATCGGACCTGAAGTCGCAGTGCCCTTGGGGCTGCTCGTCACCGAGGCGATCACGAATGCATACAAGCATGCGTTCCCCGGCCGCGACGACGGCTCCATCGAGGTGCGCGTGACGCGCGAATCGCCGACGCATCTGATCCTGCGCATCAGCGACAACGGCGCGGGCTTCGTGCCGGTCGACAAGGAGCCAGGCGGGCTGGGCCGCTCCCTCATCGACGCCTTCGTGCGCCAGCTCCACGGCGAGCTCGAAATCAAGTCGAACGACGGTACGCAGGTGAGCGTGAGATTCCCCTCGAGCGCGGATCCGACGAATCGACAGAAGCCCGTCGGCCACGCGCCGTAGGCGCTGCGGTATGCTTCGCCGCCGCTCGCTCGCTCGATAAAGTCTTCGAATGTCTCAACTTCGCCGGCGCACGCTCGAAGTGCTGCGCCATACCGCGTTCGTCCGTTATCTCTCCGCGCGACTGCTCGCGACGCTCGCGGCGCAGATCCAGACCGTCGCCGTCGGCTGGCAGGTGTATGCGATCACTCGCGATCCGCTCGATCTCGGTCTGATCGGCCTGTCGCAATTCCTGCCGTTCGTCGTGCTGATCCTGCCCGCGGGCCAGATTGCCGATCGGCACGACCGGCGCCGCATCGTCATGCTCTGTTATGCGACCTCGACGGTGTGCGCGGTGCTGCTTCTATTGTTCACGCTGTTCGAGGTCACGAACGCATGGCCGGTGTTCGGCGTGATGACGCTGCTCGGCTGCGCGCGTGCCTTCTCGATGCCGAGCGGACAGGCGCTGCTGCCGAATCTCGTGCCGACGGACGACTTCAGCCGCGCCGTCGCATTGAATTCCTCGGTCATGCAGATCGGCACCGTCGCGGGTCCGGCGCTCGGCGGGCTCATTTACCTTGCGGGTCCAAGCGTCGTCTACACGTGCGTGGCGGTCTTGGCAGGCACCGCGACGTTGCTCATGACGCGGGTCGTCGCGCCCAACACCGCGCAGCGCTTGCGCGAGCCCGCGGGACTCGCATCGCTCTTGTCGGGGCTGCGCTTCGTCTGGACGAAGCGCATCGTGCTCGGGGCGATCTCGCTCGATCTGTTCGCGGTGCTGTTCGGCGGCGCGACCGCGCTCTTGCCGATTTTCGCAAGCGACGTGTTGCACGTCGGGCCCACGGGTCTGGGCTTGTTGCGTACCGCTCCGGGCATCGGCGCGAGTTTGTGCGCGCTATGGCTCGCCTTTCATCCGATCGCGCGGCGCGTCGGTCCATGGATGTTCGGCGGCGTGCTCGTCTTCGGCGCCGCGACGCTCGTCTTCGGCTTGAGCACGTCGTTCTGGACGTCGCTCCTCGCGCTGATCGCGCTCGGTGCCGGCGACATGGTGAGCGTCTATGTGCGGCATCTGCTCGTGCAGCTCGAAACCCCGGATGAGATTCGCGGCCGAGTGAGCGCCGTCAGCGCCGTGTTCATCGGTGCGTCGAACGAGCTCGGTGAATTCGAATCCGGCTTGACCGCGAAGTGGTGGGGCGCAACGCGCGCGGTCTTGATCGGCGGCGCCGCGACGCTCGTCGTCACAGGTTTGTGGACGCGCCTGTTTCCCGCCTTGTGGAGGATGGATCGATTTCCGGCGCCCGCGACGCGCACGGAGGAATCATCGCTCAAGGCTTCCTGACCGCGCGCGGCGTCGTCCACGTCCCGACTTTCCTCCTGTACATCCGTCCAGTACGATCCGGACATGCCCAAGCCCACCCGAACCGCAGCGCGCACCGGCCGAGGGGCCGTCTCGAATCCCCCGGGACGGTTCGAGACGACGCGCACGGAGTTGGAGGACGACGGCTGGGGAATTCTGGATGAGGAGCTGCCGCCGTTCGAAACGACGGTGACGCCGGAGCCCTCGCGCACGATCATCTCGCGCAACAAGTCACCCGATATCGGCTTCGATCAATCCATCAACCCGTACAAGGGGTGCGAGCACGGCTGCATCTATTGTTACGCGCGTCCGTCGCATGCTTATTTGAATCTCTCGCCGGGCTTGGATTTCGAGACGAAGCTCTTCTACAAGCCGGAAGCTGCAAAGCTGTTGGAAGCCGAGCTCGCGGCGCCGGGTTATGTCTGCTCGCCGATCACGATCGGCGCGAACACCGATCCCTATCAGCCGATCGAGAAGCAGTATCGCGTCACGCGCTCGGTCATCGAAGTGCTGGCGAAATACCGCCATCCGTTTTCCATCATCACGAAGGGCGCATTGATCGAGCGGGACGTCGACTTGCTCGCGCCGCTCGCCCCCTTGGATCTGGTGCACGCGTTCGTGAGCGTCACGACATTGAGCAACGACATCAAGCGCACGCTCGAGCCGCGCACATCCTCGCCGGCCGCGCGCTTGCGCGCGATCCGCACGTTGAGCTCCGCGGGAATTCCCGTCGGCGTGATGGTTGCGCCCATCGTGCCCGTGATCACGGACAGCGAGCTCGAGCGCATTCTCGAAGCCGCTGCGAAAGCAGGCGCGCGCACCGCTGGATACGTCGTATTGCGTCTGCCGCACGAGTTGAACGGCCTGTTCCGCGAGTGGCTGGATACGCATGAACCTTTGAAGGCCAAGCACGTACTTACGCGATTGAATGCCCTGCACGGCGGCCGCGATTACGATTCGTCGTGGGGACGTCGGCAAAGCGGCCAAGGCGAATACGCATCCATCCTGCGGCAACGGTTCACGACTGCGTGTGCGCGGTTTGGATTGCGAACCGGCGAGCGATTCGTACACAACACGAGTCTGTTCCGGCCGCCGCGCACGGGGCCCGAGCAGCTTGCGTTGATTTGACACTGCGCGGGTCGTATCGAGTGTGCGTTCCGTGCCCGATCTACGCATGCGGGCATGCGCGTTTTCCGGCGTTGCCTGCAGAATCGTTGGCGTATACTCGAATCGAACTTTCCTCCGTGGATATTCATTCACTCAAACACTTCAGGAAGGACCCTGCGCTCGACCTCGGAGACTTCATATGACGCGACCCGTTCGCGCATTCGCAATTTTTCGATCGCCGCTGGCAGGCTCCTTCGCATCGAGGCCCTTGGTTGCAATCTGTTTCGCGGCCTCGCTCTCCGGTTGCATGACTGCCAAGATCGAAGAGCTGCGTGAGGCGCCGACGCAAATCTCGGCCAACGAAGCGATCGTGCTGTTGGCGAAACCGCATTTGGAAGGTACGGGCACGGAAGAGAAATTTCTGGATTGTCTGGAGCGCGAGCTGGTCGGCGAGGCGCATTCCGCCGATGTGGCGCAAGCGCAAAAGGCGGGCAAGCACATCGATGCGCGCAGCAGCGTCGCGGATCGTCCGTTCCAGATTTATGCCGACAATCAGTTCGTCGATGCGCTGTATCCGTGGCTCGAGCCGAGCACCGCGCCGGCGAACGCACAGGGATTCAGCGCTTTCCTGAGCCGTCCCGGCGTCGCGGAGCGCGTCACCGAAATGGGTGTGCGCTACATCGTGTGGGTCGATGGCATCACACAAAAGACGGACGGCGGCGGCAGCATCGCTTGCGCAGCGGGGCCGGGCGGCGCCGGATGCCTCGGCCTTGGTTGGTGGGAGAAGCAATCGGATTACGAGGCGACGGTCTGGGACCTGCGCCATGGGATCAATGCGGGAACGGTGACGACCGATGTGAAGGGCACGTCGGTGATGATCGGCGCGATTGCGCCGATTCCTTTGATCTCGCCGGTGCAGAGCACGGCCTGCGACCGGCTCGCCGGTCAGTTGAAATCGTTTTTGTTGGGATCGGAAGAAGAGCAGACGGTGAACGGGCGGCCGTAGCGCGCTCGCGCGCTGCACAGAGAGTCGGCGTCCGTCTGACACTTTCGCTCCGCGACGAATAAATGAGGACGCGACGAGCAACCAAAGCGGAGGTTGCGAGTTGAACTTCACGGACGAGCGTCGGACCAAAATGGGCTTGGGTCCTCGATCAGCGCGCGTTCAGCTTGGCGGTCGCAGATTTCCGGACTGCCTCGACAAGAGCGCGAACGAGAGTTGAGCGAATCGATCAGAGGCGTTCGTTCAGGCGAACGCGAGCGGAGATAACGCGATGCCAAAGCGCCAAACCATTCGACGGCCCATCCGGCGGCTCTTGGTGATCGCAACTCAGACGACACTCGTCGGTGCGACCTCCGCCTTCCTGATCGGCGGCTGTGTCGATCAGTCTTCTTCCTCCAGCAGCATGCCTTCACCGTCGATGCCGAGCCCGTCCTCGGGCGGCTCGTCGGGTTCTTCAGGTGGATCTTCCGGCAGCGCAGGCGGCGGCAGCTCATCGAGCATGCCGAGCGGCGGCGGCTCGAGCGGCGGCGGCAGCTCATCCAGCATGCCGTCCGGGGGATCGTCGGGCGGCGGTGGCGGCTCGAGCATGCCTTCTTCGATGCCGAGTCCCGGCGGTCAAAGCGGCGGCGGCAGCGCGGGCGGGATGAGCACGCCGTCGATGCCGGGATCGTCCGGCAGCAGCGGCGGTTCGTCCGGCTCGATGGGCGGATCGAGCGGCAGTCAAAGCGGTGGCGGCATGCCCGGTGCGAGCGGCGGTCAAAGCGGCGGCGGCATGCCTGGTGCGAGTGGCGGGCAGTCGGGCGGTGCAGGCGCAAACGCGGGCGGCGGGAGCCAAGGCGGTGCGGGTGCAAATGCCGGCGGCATCGGTGGCAGCCAAGGCGGAGCAGGCGCGAGCGCGGGCGGCGGCAGTCAAGGTGGTGGCGCTGGTGCGAATGCCGGCGGCAGTCAGGGCGGCGCGGGTGCGAACGCCGGGGGCGCCGGTAACCAAGGTAGTGGTGCCAGTGCGAATGCGGGCAGCGTCGGCGGCCAGAGCGGCGGTTCATCGGGCGGCGCTTCGGGCGGCGGCGGCGCATCGCAGCCATCTATAGGAATGCCGGCACCGGGCGCAGGCGGAGCCCCTGCGGTTGGCGTGCCGAATCCCAGCACCGGTGCGAGCTCTGGCGGCGGTCAAGCAGGCGGCGGCGCCGAGGGCGGCGCTCCAAGCGATGCGTCCCCGACAGGATTTCCTTCGAGCTCGGGCAGCCCATCGCAAAGCGAAAGCATCTTCACGGGATCGAGCGGCGGCGCGTCCGGCTCGAGCGCCGCAGGCGGCGGACAATCTGGCGGTGCGTCGGGCGGCGGTGGCCAATCCGGTGGCGCAAACGGCGGCGGCGGTCAAGCGGGCGGCGGCATGGCCGGCGCTCAAGGCGGCGCGAGCGGTGGAGGACAAGCCGGCGGCGTGCCGAATGCCGGCGGCGGATCTGCTGGCGGCGCCGCAGGTGGAATGCCCGGCCAAGCCGGAGCGAATGCCGGTGGCATGCCAGGCCAGGCCGGTGTGAATGCGGGTGGAATGCCTGGACAGGCCGGCGCAACGGCCGGTGGCGGGATGCCTGGCGAAGCAGGCACGAACGCGGCAGGCGGAGCAGCCGGTGGCGCAGGCTCAAGCAGCGGTGGTGATGGCTCTGGTGCTGCAGGCGGACAAGCCGGCGGCGACGGCGCTGGCGGGCTCCCGTCCGCGGGCGCCGGCGATGGATCGGGCAACGGATCTTCGAATGGCGCGAACGGCGGCGGCGCTGCGGGCGCGGGTGGACAAAGCGGCGCCGGCGGCAGCTATGGCGGCGGCCGCGGTCCGATGACACAGAACGAGCGCACCGCGCAAATCGACCGTCAGTTCGATGCTTCCTTCGGTGTCTTCGATGGTCACATCCGCGACGAGCAAGCCGTGATCGCGGGCCAGCGCGCGGGCCGCGGCAGCGGATCCGGCGGCGCCGGCGGGCAAGGCGCAGGCAGCGAAGACGGCGGCGCAGGTGCCGGCGGCAATGGCCGCGGCAGCGGATCAGGTCAGGGCGCGGGTCAAGGCGGCAGCGGCGATCAGGCCGGAAACGGACAGAACGGCAACGGCTCGGGCCAGGGGCAAGGTCAGGGTCAAGGGCAAGGTCAGGGCCAGGGTCAGGGACAAGGCCGCGGCCAAGGCGGCGGCGGTGGGGGCGTCGGCGGCGGTGCAGCAGGCGGCAGCGGGCCGAATACCGTGCCGGCCGACATTCCGGACGGCAGCGACGATGACGTCGTCGCGCGCCAGCTGCGCGAAGCGGCGATGAACGAAACCGATCCGGAGCTGCGCGAGAAGCTCTGGCAGGAATACCGCAACTACAAGAAGAGTGCTGGCTGACGATGACGACGGGAAGCGAGCAGGTCCATATTGGCTGACTAACTGGCGAACGCGAACATGAGCCGAGCACTTCGATTCTTCGCACTGGGTGCGCTTGCAGTTGCGCTGAACGTCTCCCTCACCGCCTGCATGACGCACGAGACGCGGCCGCTGCCGCGCATCAACGCGATTCAAGCGTCCACCGAGATCCCCGCGAATCAATTGCTCGACGTCGGCGTGAAGCTGCTCGACGAGAACGTGCCGAAGGATGAGAAAGTCCAGGAGAAGGAGCGCATCTTCCCCGACGTGCGCCGCGCCGAGGCGCGCTACATCTCGATGCAGATCCGCAATACGCTCGAAGGCACCGGCCAATGGGGCCAGGTGCGCGTCATCCCCGCCGACGCCGATGCGCTCGACGTGCATGTGTCCGGCAAGATCCTCGAGTCGAGCGGCGCGATGCTGCGGCTGGAAGTGACCGTGAGCGATGCGACGAATCGCGTGTGGTTCAAGCGTGAATACGAGCAGCCGGCCGACACGCGCTCGTATCGCGACAACACCGGCCGCGCGCGCGATCCGTTCCAGAACCTCTACAGCACTCTCGCGAACGACATGCTGGCTCACCGCCAGCAGCTCGCCGCCGCGGATCTCGAAGGCGTGCGGCGCGTCTCCGAGCTGCGCTTCGCCTCCGAGCTCGCCCCCTATGCGTTCAAGAGCTACATCGATTCGGACAAGAAGGGCCTCTATCACGTCACGCGTCTGCCCGCCGATGACGACCCGCTGTTCGTCCGCATGGATCGCATCCGCGAGCGCGATTACGCGCTGCTCGACACGATCAACGAGCATTACGCGCTGTTCGCCGAGAACATGTCCGACCCCTACACGAACTGGCGGCGCTACAGCTACGACGAGATCGAGGCGCAGGACGAAGCGAAGCGCCAGGCGCTGACGCGCAAGCTGTTGGGCGCGGCCGCGATCATCGGCGGCCTGGTTGCGGGCACCGAAACGAATACGTACGTCGGGCAGGCAGCCGCGACCGCCGCCATTTTCGGCGGCGCGTACGCGATCAAGAGCGGCTTCGACAAGGGCGCCGAGGTCAAGATGCACGGCGACTCGCTCAAGCAGCTGGGCGAATCGTTCCAGGCGGAAGTGCAGCCGATGGTCGTCGAAGTGGAAGGGCGGACGCTGCAGTTGCGCGGCACCGCGGAGGAGCAGTACCACGAATGGCGTCGCCTTCTGCGCGAGCTGTATGAGAACGAGACTGGCGTCGCGCCGCCTGAGCCCGCGGCCGCGGAGGCTGCCGCCGCGCAGACGCCGGCGCAGCAGCCCCAGTCGCGCTAACGGCGACGCTCACGATGCATGTCGGCTAGTGCGCGGATTGTTTCCGGCAGATTCGAATTTCTTCGAGTGCTCGGCGCGGGTGGCAGCGGCGAGGTCTGGCTCGCGCGGGATCACGAGCGCGCCGCGCTCGTCGCGATCAAGGTCCTGAAGCCCGAGATCGCCGCCGATCGTGCGGCGCTCGCCGCGTTCGAGCGCGTCATTGCAAGCGTCGCGGGGTTGAGCGACCCGAACATCCTGCGGGTCGACGGACTCTTCGCACACGGCGAACAGACATGGCTCGTGATGGAGCATGCGGCGGGCGGCGACTTGACGGTTCTGCGCGGCCGGCCGTGCGAAGAAGTGCTGCCCGTCGTGCTACCTATCGCCCGTGCGCTGGCGAGGCTGCACGAAGCGGGCATCGTGCATCGTGACGTGAAGACGTCGAATGTCCTGCGGATGGCCGATGGCACGCCGCGGCTCGCGGATTTCGGCGCGGCCGTGATCATGAGCGAGCCGGCGCGGCACGCCCTCGCGCCTGGATCGCTCTACACGATGAGCCCGGAAAGCCTGGCTGGCGCGCCGCCGACACCCGCGGCGGACGTTTACGGCTTCGGTGCGATGCTGTACGAATTGTTGAGCGGCTATCCGCCGTTTTATCCGCACGTCACGCCTGAGCGCATCGCGAGCGAGGTCCCGGGACGGATCGCCGCAAGAAGCGGCATTGCCGAGCCGGTCCAGGAGCTCATCGCGTGGTGTTTGCGTAAGGCACCGGCGGAGCGGCCGAGTAGCATGGCGATCGTAGCGGCGCACCTGGAGCATGTGATGACGGTGCACGTGAGCGGCGCAATGACGTCGCAGTCGGAGGGCGCGATCGCGCCGCGCCAAGGAAGCGCAAACTCAGGGGGCGCAAATACAGCGAGTGCATCGCCGCAGGCGAATGCGAAGTTGGAGCGGGAGCAGATGTCGACGAACGAATTCGATTCAGAGGTGCCGCGCCGGCCGGAGCCGCCGGTCATCCGGCCGCCGACGACGCCGGCAGAGCCGTTGCGCGGCGAATGGCGCCGCACGACCGAGCGCGCGCCCGACCCCGCCGAGTTTCGCAAGCAAGGGTTTCGCCGCGGCTTGACCGTTTCGGGCATCGTGCTTGCGGCGGTCGCAGTATTCGTCGTGTTCTTCGTGCTGCCGAAATGGGTCGAGACGCCGCCGCCTGCGCCCGCACAACCGGCTGCCACGGCGAAAGTCGAGCCCGCCGCTCCGGCGCCGCGCAAAGAGGTCGATTTCGCGGCGCTCGCGCGTGCGAAGCAGCAAGCCGACGATACGCGCGAGCCCTTGTTCGAACGGCTCGACAAGCTCCGCGAGCGCGGGGTCGAGCAATGGGCGGCGGATGATTACAAGAAGGCGACGGCCGAGCTCGAAGCAGGCGATACGCAATACGCCGCGCGCGAATACGTCGTGTCAGTCCAGCATTTCGAAGCGCTCGAGCCGATGATCGCGGCGCTCGAAAGCCGCGCGGGCGCCGTGCTCAAGGAGCAGCTCGCCGCCGGCAAGCAGGCGCTGACCGACGGCCGTTCGAGCGATGCGCAGCAGGCGTTCGAGCTCGCGCTGAAGATCGAGCCGAAGAATGCTGCGGCGACGCGCGGGCTGGAGCGCGCGCAATAGCTCGATCGCGTGCTGGCGCTGCTCGCGTCCGCAACTCGTGCGGAGCAGGAAGGGAATTACACCGCCGCGCTCGATGACTATCGCAAGGCACAGGCGCTCGACAAGGACACGGCGCGCGCGGCAGAAGGCATTGCGCGTGTCTCCGCGCGCGTTGCGGGCGATGCCTTTGCGAGCGCGATGGCGCGCGGCTTTGCGGCGCTCGGCGCGAACAACTACAGCGGCGCTCGCAGCGCGTTCGAGGACGCCGGCAAGATCCGGCCGAGCGCGCCCGAAGTCGCGGACGCGTTGAAACAGGTCGAGCAAAGCGAGCGCACGCGCACGATCGCGGGCAAGCTCGAAGCGGCGCGCGCCGCCGAATCCCGCGAGCAATGGGCGGAAGCGCTCAAGGCCTACAAGGACAGCCTGAGCCTCGATCCGACCGTGGCCGCGGCGAAGGAGGGCGTCGCGCGCGTGCAGCCCCGCGCGGAGCTCAACGAGCAGCTCGAAATCTATCTGACGCAGCCCGAACGCCTGTTCAGCTCGCCGGTTCGTGTCGCCGCGCGTCAGACGCTCGAGCGCGCGGGCGCGATTGCGAACCCCGGTCCGGTCCTGACCCAGCAAGTGACGAAGCTGCGCGAATGGCTCGCGCGCGCCGACGTACCGGTCCAGGTCGCGCTGCAATCGGACAATCTCACCCAGGTCACGATCTTCCGCGTCGGTGCGCTCGGCGCGTTCGAGCAGCGATCGCTCGAGCTCGCGCCGGGTGAATACACGGTGCTCGGCACCCGGCCGGGCTATCGCGACGTGCGGCGTCAGATCATGGTCACGCCCGGCACGCCGATCGCGCCGATCGTGATCCGTTGCGAGGACAAAATTTGAACGCCTCCATGAGCGAGCGCCGAAGCGAACCCATGAGCGAAGTCGTCGTTCGCGAAGCCTTGGGCGAGCGGCGCTTCGGCGCGGCGGATTTTCCGCTCGCGTTCGGCGGCGCGGGCAGCACCATCGTCGTCGCCGGACGGCCCGACGGCGCCGAGGCGTACGTCGGCATTCACGAAGAGCAGTTGTTCGTGCAGCCGGCCGAGACGGCGAGCGTGCTCCACAACGGCGAGCCGATCCGCCGCTCCACCTGGCTCAAGGGCGGCGATGTCATCAATCTCGGCAACGCGCGCCTCAGGATCGTGCAGGAGCCGGACCTGCACATCATCGAGGTGGAGGATGGCGCGCAAGGCAACATCACCGCGCCGCCCATCATTCCCATCGGCGCGCGCGTGCAGGGCGCAACGGATGATGAAGCCGAGCCGATCGCCGCCGTGCAGTTTCGTGCGCCGCAGCCGCAGACCGTGCGACGCTCCGTTTCGATCACGCCGATGCGCCTCGCGTTGGGCGCGCTCGGGCTCGTCGTCATCGGCGTGCTCTGGTTCATATTCACTGCGATCTCGATCGGCGTCGTCGCCGAGCCGCGCACGGCGAAGATCGACATTCGCGGGCCGCTCATCACGGTGCCGCTCGCGGGACGTTATCTGCTGCGTCCCGGCGAGTACGAGCTGCACGCCACCGCCGCGGGTTTCGCGCCCGGCAAGAGCAGGATCGTCGTCACCGAAAAGCCGAATCAGAGCTTTGCGATCAAGCTCGCAAAGCTGCCGGGCAAGCTGCGCATCGATGTGCCCGAGAACACGCAGCTCACGATCAACGGCGAGCCGCGCGGCACGGCGCCCGGTGAATTCGAGCTGCCCCCCGGCCGTTACACCGTGGGCTTGAGTGCCGAGCGCTATCAGGTCTTCAGCGGTGAAGTCGAGGTCGAAGGCGGCGGCAAGGTGCAGGAGTTCAAGCCGCAGCTGGTGCCGAACTGGGCGGATGTCACCGTCACGTCCGAGCCCGCGGGCGCTCAGGTGCTCGTAGGCGGCGAGCCGCGCGGCGTCACGCCGCTCACGACGGAAGTGCTCGCCGGTAATCATCCGATCGAGCTGCGCCGCGAGGGTTTCAAGCCCTGGTCGACGGACGTGCAGGTCAAGGCGAACGAGCCGCTGTCGCTCGGGCCGATCAAGCTGGGCCTGCCGGATGCGCGGCTGTCGATTCGTTCCGAGCCCGAGGGCGCTGCCGTCTCCGTGGCCGGCGTCTATCGCGGCGTGACGCCGATCGAGATCGAGCTGCGTCCCGATCTTGCGCACGCCGTCGTCGTGTCGAAGCCGGGCTACGAGAATGCGACGCGCGAAGTGCGCCTCGGACCGGGCGAGCGCAGCGCGCTGTCCGTGCCATTGTCCGGCGTGTACGGCGAGATCACCGTGCGTGCGCAGCCCGCCGATGCGCAAGTCTTCGTCGACGGCAAACCGATGGGCGCGCCGAATCAAACCTTGCGGCTCGTCGCGGCCACTCACGAGATCGAGATCCGCAAAGCCGGCTTCGTCGACTTCAAGACGAGCGTGACGCCGCGCCCCGGCATTCCGCAGGTCGTCGAAACGCGCCTGCTGACGGCCGAGCAGACGCGCCTCGCGCAGACGCCCGCGATCATTCGCACGAAGATCGGCCAGGAGTTGAAGCTGATGCCGATCGGGCGCTTCACGATGGGCAGCCCGCGCCGCGAGCCGGGCCGGCGCGCGAACGAAGCGCAGCGCGACGTCGAGTTCAAGCGCGCGTTCTACATCGGCGTGCGCGAAGTCACGAACGGCGAGTACCGCAAGTTCAAGTCCGATCACAAATCGGGCTTCGTCGGCCAGAACTCGCTCGATCTCGACAATCAGCCGGTCGTCAACGTTTCGTGGCAGGACGCCGCGGCGTTCTGTAACTGGCTCTCCGAGCAGGAGGGCCTGCAGCCGGCGTACAAGAAAAACGGCGACTCGCTCGTGCCGGCCACGCCGATGACGAACGGGTATCGATTGCCGACGGATGCCGAATGGGAATGGGTCGCGCGCTACGCGGGGCCGGGCAAGATCCGGCGTTATCCCTGGGGCGAATCGCTGCCCGTCGAGCGCGGCTCGGGGAATTACGCCGATCGCACCGCAAACGTGATCCTGCAGGATGTCATTCTCGATTATGACGACGGCTACATCGCCGCGGCCCCGGTCGGTAAATTCCCGCCGAACCCGCTCGGCCTTTACGACATCGGCGGAAACGTGGCCGAATGGGTGCACGATTACTATGCGGTGAGCGTCGATGCATCGCGCACCGCCGTCGATCCGCTCGGTCCCGATCAGGGCAAGCCGCACGTCGTGCGCGGCGCCAGCTGGCGGCAGTCGAACGTTACGGACCTGCGCCTGTCGGCGCGCGATTTCAGCGACAGCCAGCGCAATGACATCGGCTTTCGAATCGCGCGCTATGTGGAGTAAGCCAATGCGTGTCTCCCCTGCCTCGATTCTGTTCGCGAGCGCGATGATCGGCGCTGCGTCGTTCGCAGCGGAAGCGCCGTCCACCGCTCCTGCCGCACCGGCAGCCGAGCAGCCTGCTGCGAAGCCGGAGCAGAAATCGGCCGAGAAGACGGCCGCACAGAAGACGGCCGAGCCCAAGAGCGGCGAGCAAAAGACCGGCGAACAAAAGACCGCCGGGCAAAAGCCGGACGCCGCATCGGCCGAACAGAAACAGGCCGACGCGCAGCAGCCGGAAGCGAAAGCCGGCGAGAAGTCAGAGCAGAAATCCGCCGCGGATCAGAAGGCGACGCCGCAGCGCTTCATTCCTTCGGAACAAGTACGCGCCGATTTCGACGTGTCGTTCCCCATCGACATCTGAGGACACCATGGTTACAGCCGCCGCACCCGCACCATCGCCGCGCGCGACGCCCCGCGCCCCGAGCGAGTTCGTCGTCACGCTGTGTGCGCTGATCTTCACGATCGTGACCGTGCACGCGACCTACGTCGCGTGGATCCGCCCGCAAGGCGAAGCCGTCACGCAAGCCGAGCTCGCGCACATGAAGGCCGACCGCACCTACGTGCCGAAGCGCTCGTTCTTTCTGGTCATCAAGGACTTCGAGCAGGAGCTCGAGATCATTCACTTCGTCTGGGCCATGCTCATCATCGCGTACAAGGCCTGGCTCGTGCGCCGCGAGCGCAAATTCCTCGATCGCGACTTCATCCACGTGCCGGACGGCATCAAGGTCTTGCCCGAGGACGCGAAGGATTACGCGCGTCAGCTCGAAGGCCTGAAGCCCGAGGATCAATCCGCGCTCGTCGTGCGCGCCCTGAAGCGCACGCTCGACCGGTTCGCCGCGACGCGCAGCATTCGCGACTCCGCCGAAACCTCGCGCTCGGTGTGTGACTCCGAAGCCGATCGGCTCGATTCGGGCCTCGCGATGATTCGCTACATCGCCTGGGCCATTCCGGCGATCGGCTTCATCGGCACCGTGCGCCACATCGGCGATGCGCTGCTGCAGGCGAACCAGGCCGTCGGCGGCGACATCACGGCCGTCACCTCGAGCCTCGGCATCGCGTTCAACGCGACGTTCGTCGCGCTGTCGCTCACGATCGTGCTGATGTTCTTCCTGCATCAATTGCAGCAGTCGCAAGAGCAGTTCGTGCACGACACCGATCACTGGATCGACCAGCGGCTGATCCGTCACATGCAGGTTCGTTGATCGCGCATCATGCTGTCGCTCGAACTCATCGACGCAGGACTCGTGCTCGCGCAGCGCCAGGGCGAAGCGGCGCGCGTCGTCGCCGAGGCGCCCGGTCTGGCCGTGCTGGAAGACAACGAGACGCTGACGGGCGCCGCAGCCGCTGCGCGCGTGCGCACGAAGCCGCTCTTCGCGCAATCGAATTACTGGCGCGGGCTCAGTACGGAACCGTTGACGCGGCCGTCGCGCAAGATCGGCACGACGGCGGATCTCGCGTTCGAACAGGCGAGCCAGCTGCTCGAGCCGTACAAGAGCGATCCCGACGGCCTGCTTCTGGCCGTGCCTGCCGGGTATTCGCGCGAGCAGCTCGGGCTGCTGCTCGGCGTGATCGGCGAAACGGGCGTGACCGTTGCGGGCCTCGTCGATGCAGGCCTCGCGGCGAGCAGCCTCGAGCCGGCGCCGGCGCGCGTGTTTCATCTGGAGCTCGAGCTGCATCAGGCGCTGCTCACGGTGCTCGAATACTCGGGCGGTGAGCGGCCTGGCTTGAAGCGCACGCGCTACGAGATCGCGCAGCGCCGCGGCCTGCACGCCTTGCAGCAGGCCTGGATGACGCTGATCGCCGAAGAGTTCGTGCGCAAGACGCGGTTCGATCCATTGCACGAGGCCTCGAGCGAGCAGCGCTTGTTCGATCAGCTGCCGGAATGGCTTGCCAGCGTTGCGACGCAGTCGCCGCTCACGCTGTCGATGCAGTTCGGCGACCGCGCGCTCGAGATCGAGCTCACGCGGGAGCAATTCATCGCAGCGGCCGAACCGCATTACGCCGAGCTCGTCGCGCTCGTACAGAATGCGCGCGTCGCGGGTCTTGGCATCGACTTGCGCTTGTCGCACCGAGTCGCGGCCCTGCCCGGCTTGCGCGAACGTTTCGAATCGCTGCGCGATTGCACGGTGCGCGTGCTGCCACAAGGCGCCGCGGCACTCGGGGCGCTGCAGTACGAGGCTGCGATTCGCCGGCCGTCCGATGCGCTTGCGCTCGTGTATCAGTTGCCCGCACCACGCGCAGCAGGCGACGAGCCGGTGACGACGCACATCGAATCGACACCGGCACAGCTGCGCCCGACGCACGTGCTGTTCCAAGGGCGGGCCTGGCGTATCTCCGATCAGCCGCTCGCCATCGGCTGGTCGTTGAACGGCGCGGCGCGCGGGCTCACGTTGCCGCACGCGGCGCCCGGCGTATCGCGATCGCATTGCACGCTCGTGCGCCGCAACGGCTCCGTGCTCGTCGAAGATCACAGCACGTATGGCTCGTTCGTGAACGAAGAGCGCGTCGTCGGAAAGACGGTGCTCACCGTGGGCGATCGCCTGCGGCTCGGCTCGCCCGGCGTGACGCTTGAGCTCATTCAGTTGGTGAACGATCATGGCGCGCCGCAAGACTGAAGTCTTCAGCATGTCGTTCCTCGACTGCATCACCTGCGCGTTCGGGTCGGTGGTGCTCGTCTACACGCTCATCAATGCGAAGGGCGGCTTGCGCCGCATGTCCGAGACGCAGGAAACGCAGGCGCAGATCGAGCAGCTCGAGCAGCAGGTGCTCGAGGGCTATCAGAACCTCGTCGTGCTGCGCAATTCGCTGGTGCAGACCGACGAGGAGCGCGTCCGCACGGAAGGCATGGGCACGCGGGTGCTCGATGAAACCGAGCGCTTGAAGCTCGAGCTCGCCGATGCCGACAAGGAAACCTTGTCGCGCCGCGAGGCGATCGAGCGCCTGAAAGCCGATTTGAAATCCATCGATGAAGGCAAGCGCCGGCTCGAAGGCGCGAGCAGCAGCCAGGAAACGACCGGCACGCGCGTGCGCGGATTCACCGGCACGGGCGATCGCCAGTATCTCACCGGCCTCAAGGTCGGCGGCGAGCGCATCGTGCTGCTCGTCGATGTTTCCGCGAGCATGCTCGATGAGACGGTCGTGAACGTTCTACGCATGCGCAATATGTCCGAAGCGCGCAAGCTCCTGTCCGACAAGTGGCGCCGCACGCTGTCCACCGTCGAGTGGCTCGCGGCGCAGCTGCCCGCCGAGGCGGAGTTCCAGATGCTCGCGTTCAATACGAAGCCGAAATACCTGGTCGAAGGCTCGGACGGCAAATGGCTCAAGGTGACCGATCCGAACGCCTTGACGGAGGCGATCACGAGCTTGCGCAAGATCGTCCCGCAAGACGGCACGAGCCTCGAGAACGTGTTCGTCGCGATGAATGCGCTGAATCCCAAGCCCGACAACGTCATTCTCATCACCGACGGGCTGCCGACGCAGGGCGCGAGCCCGCCGCTTCTGAAAAAGACCGTCGACGGCGATGACCGCGTCGAATTTTTCGAGCGCGCGATCGCGAAGTATCCGAAGAACGTCCCGCTCAACGTGATCCTCATGCCGATGGAGGGCGATCCGTCCGCGCCGAGCGCGTTCTGGCTCGCCTCGCGCCGCACGGGCGGATCGTTCATGAGCCCATCGAAGGACTGGCCGTAGTGGCGCGCCGTCTCACACGCCGCGAAACCGAGATCTTCAGCATCTCGTTCCTGGACTGTATTACCTGCGGTCTTGGCTCGGTCGTGCTGCTCCTCGTGTTGAGCGAGATACGCACGCCGCAGAACGTGCGCGAGGATGCGGACGCCGCGGCGACGATCACGAAGCTGCAGGACGAGCTCATCGAGATCAGCGGCCAGACCGAGATCATCAATCGCGAGCTCACCGCGAAGCAGCGGCAGCTGTCGGAAGAAAAGCTGCGCATCGCGCGGCTGCAGGGCGATCTCAGCGAGGTGCGCGGCAAGTATCAGGCGTCGAAGAAGGAAGCCGATGTCGCGAACGAGATCGAAGGCAAGCTCGCCTCGGCGCGCCAGAGCCTGACCGAGGAAATGAAGCGGCTGCTCGGCCGCGGCTTTCAGCGCAAGAAGGATGATGCGATCGGTGGCATTCCGGTCGACAGCGAATACATCATCTTCATCATCGACACCTCCGGCAGCATGGTGAATTACGTGTGGCCGCTGATGCTGCAGAAGGTGGAGGAAACGCTCAACGCCTATCCGCGCGTCAAGGGCTTCCAGGTGATGAACGACGAGGGCACCTACATGTTTCCGGGTTTCCGCGGCAAATGGATTCCGGATACGCCCTCGCAGCGCAAGCTCGTCGTCGATCGTCTGCGCACCTGGAATGCCTTCTCGAACTCGAGCCCGATCGAAGGCATCGTCGAGGCGATCCGCACGTATCACTCCAAGGACATCAAGATCAGCCTGTACGTGTTCGGCGATGAATTCACCGGCTCCTCGATCGACTCCGTCGTCAAAGGTGTCGACGTGATCAATCGCGACGACGGCAACGGCGAGCGCCGCGTGCGCATTCATGCGATCGGCTTTCCGGTGCGGCCGGATGCGCCGCAGTACACGAGCATTCGCTTCGCGACGCTGATGCGCATCCTGTGCGCGAAGAACGGCGGCACGTTCGTCGGGCTGCACGATCCCGACCGCCGCGGCGGTCCGCAGTTTCGCATCGGTCAGAACGAAAGCGGGGCGGAAGCGAATCCTTCGCTGCCCGCGCTCGCGGCAGCAGCTCCTCCAGCGAGGTCACAGTGAAGGGCGCACACGACGTTTCACACTCATCGATCTCGCGAGGCGCCGTGCTGCTGGCGGTCGCCTCACTCGCGCTGGCGGCGTGCGGCTCGGTCGACCTCGTCGCCACGACGAACATTCCGACGCCGCTCGTCACGAAGGTGCCTGTCGCCGTCGCATTGCACGTCCCGAAGGAGTTCGCGGACTACGTTCACAAGGAAGAGCGCTGGAGCACGGATTGGAACATCAATCTGGGCAAGGCGCAGGCGGAAGGCATCACGCGCCTGATGAATGCGATGTTCGAGCGCGTCGTCGTCGTCGACAGCGTGAACGCGGGCTCGCAGTTGGGTGATGTGCGCGCGATCCTGGAGCCGAGCGTCGAGGAATATGCGTTCGTGACGCCGCGCGATGCCGGGTCGCAGTTCTATGCGGTCAGCATCAAGTATCGAGTGAACATCTATACGCCCGACGGCAGGCTCGCGGATTCGTGGGGCTTCACGGGTTACGGCACCTCCCCTGCGCAGGGCTTGTCGAGCTCCGAGCCGCTCGCGCAGGCGACTGCCCTTGCGATGCGTGACGCCGGCGCGAAGCTCGCCGTGGAATTTCGCGAGCAGGCGATCGTGCGAGGGTTGATGCCGAACACCGAACCGGCCGCGACGCCCGCGGCCGCGCCGGAAAGCCCGCCCGCGGGCGAGCCCACCGAGCCGCCTGCCGCCGCTCCGATTGCGACGCCTGATCCGAGCGAGGAGAAGCCGGAATCAGAGTCAGAGCCGAAGCCCGCGACCTCGCCGCCGCCGCCGTCGAGTCCGCAATCGCTGGCGGTCGCGGAGCCGGTGGCGCTTGCGCCTGTTCCCGCCGCAGAAGATCTCACCGTCGCCTGACCGTCCTCCCGACCGCCGCACCCTCCCGTCGTCCCGACGAAAGTCGGGACCGCCGTTGGCACGGTGCCGAATGAGATCCCGGCTTGCGCCGGGATGACGGATGGGGATGACGGATGGGATGACGGAACGGGGATGACGAGCGCGAAACCTATCCCGCCTCGCGCTCCCTTCTCACCTTGAAGATCTGGCGCAGGCTCAAGTCCTCCGTCGCGACCGGCTCGCCGTTCACGAACTTCGGCCGATAGCGCGCATCGCGGACGGCGTTGAGCGTCTCGTTCACATGGCGCGGCGATGCATTCGCCTCGATCACGCGCTCGCCGCTGACGCTGCCGTCGGGATTCACCGTGAATGCGACGTGCACATAGCGTTCTTCGACATCTTCATCCGGCCGGTTCAGGTTGCGTGTTGCCGCGGACGGGATCGGGTAATACACCTGCACGGGAAAGCTCACCTTCGCCTTCGCGGCCAGCTTGCGATCCGGCTCCACTTCGCCGAGGAGCGCCATCGCGCGCCGATACTGAGGCAGCGCCCGCCTGGAATCTCCCTTGATCATGTACCAGTCGCCGAGATCGAGGAGCGTGTCGTACAAGAGCGCCGTCGGCCGATTTGGATGCGAATCGAGCGTCTTGATCGCTCGCTTCAACGCGCGTTCGCCGTCCGTGTTCAGAAAGCGCGGATTCATCGGCTTGCCATCCGGCTGCGTGAGGTGGTCGTTCATCAACGCGGCCTTCTTGTCGGCCGGCGTCCGCACGCCGTACAGCGACCAGTCGAGCTCGCGGCGAAAACTCTCGGCGTACGCGCGCAGCGGCATCACCGTCGCGATGTCGTTGCGCCCGAGCTTCTTCTCCACGATCTTCAGCGCATTCTCGTAGGCCTGCCGCGCAAACGTGATGGCGCCGAGCTGTATGTAGAAGTCGCCGAGCAGATCGTAGATGCGCGACATGCGCGGATCCTTCGCGCCGTACGTCTGTTCGCCGACGCGCACGAGGTACTGCATGTGCTGCTCGGCCTCGACGTACATGCCGAGCCGCGACAGGCTGGTCGCGAGCTGGCGCAGAATCGGCTCCTGATTCGTGTTGAACAGCCCTTCCGTGCGGCGCGAGACGAGCAGTGCGCGCTCCATGTAGGGGACTGCCTCTTCGTGCTTGCCGGCATAAGCGAGCGTCGATCCCATGCCGCGCAACGGCTCGAGCAGCTTGTCGCTCGTCTCCACGACGCGCGGCTGCAGGATCTGCAGCGCCTCCGAGTACGCTGCTTCGGCGCCCAGGTAATTGCGGGCCGAAAGCTGCGCGCGACCTAGCAGCGAGAGTGCATCGGCGAGCTCCTCGGGCGCTTCGTTCGATTTGGCCCGCGCCGCGTCGACCAGCTTCTCGGCGGCGAGCACGGCATCGTCCCAATTTCTGCTGTCGACTTGCGCCCAGTATTCCTGTTCGGACGCGGGATGACTCCTCGCGGAATCGGCATGGGCAGGCTGTGTGAATGCGGACGCGAACAGCGTCGCGATGCAAAGCGTACGGTAACGGCAGTTCATCATGCGTTACGCAGCCCCCTCGAGTGGGCGAGCTTCAGGCTGGCAGCTCGCACCCACCGTTCAGTGGGACATTCAACGCAGCGCGCAGTTGCGCTGCGCTGATCCGATCGAGAACGTCGGCACAACCGCCGCTCTCGACATTCGGTAACGCGGAACTCGCAGGTACGTTCCATCGGCCCGCCAGGGCGGTGAACGCATGCATGCCTTCGCCGCTCGGCTGCTCAGTGTGATGGGCGAACGTGAATTCCCCGGATCACATTGGACGGAAGGTCCCGGGAAATTTGACGATGCTTGCAAGCAACGTCGCGAGCCGCGCGCTTCAACGTGGGATGCGCGTCAGCAACACATTCGCGGGTTGGTGCGCCCGAGTCTATTTTTTCGGCACGTAGATCGAGCTCTTCACGTTCGTCAGCACGCGACGGACCATGGGCTCGAAGTCCTCGAGCGGCATGAATTCGTAGTTGGGATCGAAGGCCGGCCCGTCGTATTCGCGGCAGAAATCGGCGGTGTATTCGAACCAGGGATGGCCGCGAAACTGCTCGCGCATGTCGCGGTCGAGCCCGAGATGATGGAAGAAGTAGTACCCCTGGAAGATCGCGTGCTTCTCGACCATCCAATGATTCTGCTCGGACACGAACGGCTTCAGGATCGCCGCCGCGACGTCGGCGTGATTGCGCGGGCCGAGCAGGTCGCCGATGTCATGCAGTAACGCGCACACGACGTACTCTTCATCGCGCCCGTCCTTGAATGCGCGCGTCGCCGTTTGCAGGCAGTGATCCAGGCGGTCGACCGCGAAGCCGCCGCAATCGCCTTTGAGCATCTTCAGATGCGCGAGCACGCGGTCCGGCAGCTCGGCGATGAACGGCTTCATGGCGCGATTGATGATGCGCCAATCTTCCTGCGTGCACTGGTCCATCGAATGAAACTGTGCGCGCGGCCCGTGATCGCCGTCAGTCATAGGAGGATTCGTGTCCGCAGCCCGTATTTGTGCTTAGTCTAGGCAGCGCGCGAGGCTTCCGAAAGCGGGTACACAATTCCTAAGATAGACGCGCGCCATGCGCGGCTCGCAAGACGCAACGTCTTGCGCATCGCTCGCCGGCGCCGCCGGCCGCGCAGGATCTTTCCGGACGGGCCGGACGTTGAGCATTCCGCCGAGCCGGGACCTCGGCCCACCGACGAACGAGTAATCATGTCTGCCGAACGCGCCACCGCGCTGGAATCGAACATCGCCGCGAGCTTCGCCACGGATCCGCTCTGGTACAAGGACGCCGTCATCTATCAGATGCACGTGAAAGCGTTCTTCGATGCGAACAACGACGGCCTCGGCGACTTCGCCGGCCTCAAGCAAAAGCTCGATTACATCCAGGAGCTCGGCGTCAACACGATCTGGCTGCTGCCGTTCTATCCGTCGCCGCTGCGCGACGACGGCTATGACATCGCGGATTATCGCGGCGTGCATCCGGATTACGGCACGCTCGAGGACTTCCGCAATTTCATCGACGAGGCGCATCGGCGCGGGCTCAAGGTGATCACGGAGCTCGTCATCAACCACACCTCCGATCAGCATCCCTGGTTTCAAGCGGCGCGGCGCGCGCCGCCCGGCTCGCCGGAGCGCGAGTTCTATGTGTGGAGCGACACGGACAAGAAATTCGCGGGCACGCGCATCATCTTCACCGACACCGAATCCTCGAACTGGACCTGGGATCCGGTCGCGGGCCAGTACTACTGGCATCGCTTCTTTTCGCATCAGCCGGATCTGAACCACAACAATCCGGCCGTCGTCGACGCGGTGATCGAAGTGATGCGCTTCTGGCTCGACATGGGCGTCGATGGCATGCGGCTCGATGCGATTCCGTATCTGTGCGTGCGCGAAGGCACGAACAACGAGAATCTGCCCGAAACGCATGCCGTGCTGAAGCGCATGCGCGCCGTCGTGGATGCGAACTATCAGAACCGCATGTTTCTCGCGGAAGCGAATCAATGGCCGGAGGACGTGCGCGAGTACTTCGGCGACGGCGACGAGTGCCACGTCGCCTATCACTTCCCGCTCATGCCGCGCATGTTCATGGCGGTCGCGCTGGAGGATCGGTTTCCGATCGCCGAGATCCTGCGCCAGACGCCCGACATTCCCGAGAACTGCCAGTGGGCGATCTTCCTGCGCAATCACGACGAGCTGACGCTCGAAATGGTCACCGACCGTGAACGCGACTACATGTACAAGATGTATGCGAACGAGCCGCGCATGCGCGTGAACGTCGGCATTCGCCGCCGCCTCGCGCCGCTCCTCGCGAACGACATCGATCGCATCAAGCTCATGAACAGCATGCTGCTGTCGATGCCGGGCTCGCCGATCATCTATTACGGCGATGAGATCGGCATGGGCGACAACATCTACATCGGCGATCGCAACGGCGTGCGCACGCCGATGCAATGGAGCCTCGATCGCAACGCGGGCTTCTCGCGCGCCGATCCGCAGCGGCTGTACCTGCCCGTCATCATGGATCCGATCTACGGCTTCCAGGCCGTCAATGTCGAAGCGCAGAGCCGGGATCCGTCGTCGCTGCTCAACTGGACCAAGCGCATGCTCGTCGTGCGCAAACAGCATCAATGCTTCGGCCGCGGCACGCTCGAATTCATTCGTCCACAGAACCGCAAAGTGCTCGCGTATCTGCGCGCGTTCGGCGATGAGATCGTGCTGTGCGTCGCGAATCTCTCCCAGACCGCGCAGGCGGTCGAGCTCGACCTTGCCAAATACAAAGGCCGGGTGCCCGTGGAAATGCTCGGCAACAATGCCTTCCCGCCGATCGGCGACCTGCCGTATTTCCTCACGCTGCCCGCGCATGGCTTCTTCTGGCTGCTGTTGAGCGAAACCGCGACGCCGCCGGCCTGGCACGTCGAGCGCTTGCCTGCGACCGAGCTGCCGGTGCTCGTGCTCGCGAACGGCCTCGCGACGTTCATGGTCGATGCGGCGGCGAGCCCGGAGCGCAGCGTCGCGAAGCGCGCGCTGCAGCAGTTCGAGCGCGAGGTGCTGCCCGAATTCCTGAGCCCGCGCGGCTGGTTCAAGTCGCGCACGCCCGAGCAGGTGCGCTTGAAGATGCGTGCGCTGTGGCAGCCGCCGGGCGGGACGTTCCTGCTGTCATTCATCGAGGTCGAAGACGCGCACGGCGTGCGCGAGCAGTATTCGCTGCCGCTCGCCTTGGCATGGGAAGACGCGCCGGACAGCGGCGCGCTGCGCACTGCCGACTGGACGCTCGCCAAGGTTCGCGAGCATGCGCGCGTCGGCGTATTGATCGATGCATTCGCGGATCCGCGCTTCTGCATCGAAGTCGCGAAGACGGTCGCAACGAACTCAGAGATCGCGATGGACGGCGGCACGCTGCGCTTCGAATCGACCGATCAGCTGCGCGCGCTGATCGATCGGGAGCTCGAGCCCGTCGATCATTTCGGCGGCGAGCATTCGCGGACGCGCGTCGTGCTCGGCGAAAGCTTGTTCCTGAAGGCGTATCGACGCCTCGTGCCCGGCACGAATCCAGACTTCGAGATGACGCGCCATCTCACGGACGCCGGCTTTGCGTATGTCGCGGCGCTCGTCGGCGCCGTGCGTTGGGAAGGTCCCGATGGAGCGCCGACGCTCCTGATCTCGTTGTTCCAGTACGTGCGCAATCAAGGCGACGCCTGGGGCTACACGCTCGATCATCTGGAGCGATATGCGAACAGCCTGCTGTCGGAAGCGGGCAGCAGCGAACAGGATCCGCACGCCTTGATCAATGCGCAGATGCGCACGCTCGGGCGGCGCGTCGGCGAGATGCACGCGCTGCTCGCGCGGCCGAGCGATGATCCTGCGTTCGCGCCGGAGCCGATCACGGATGCCGATCTATCGGCGTGGTACGGGAACGGCACCTCGCTTGCGAATGCGACGCTGGATGCGCTCGAGGCTCGATTGTCGTATTTGCCCGAGCAAGTGCAGCCGAAGGCCCGGGAGCTCCTCGGCTTGCGTGATCGGCTGGTCGATTCGGTGCGGCGCTCGTGCGGGCGTACGCCCGGTGCGCTGAAGACGCGCGTTCACGGGAATCTGCATCTGAAAAAGATTCTGTTGGTCGCGGATGATTTTCTGATCCGGGATTTCGACGGCGACATGAATCGACCGCCGAGCGAGCGGCGGCTGAAGACATCACCGATGCACGATGTCGCAACGTTCCTGCGCTCGCTGGCATATGCGCGCGGCACGGCGCTGGAGCGCGTCGTGAGCGCCCGGCCCGATCTGTATGAGCGGGCCGCGCCGGCGTTTCTCGAATGGGAGCGGGGCGTCAGCGCGTCGTTCCTGGATGGCTATCGGCTCGGACTGGGTCATGCGCGGGTCGGGCTCGCGCCGCCTTCCGCGGATTGTCTGTTGAAGCTGTTTCAGATCGAGCGTGCGCTGCATGAGCTCAACGGAGCGCTGCGGAATCGGCCGGCATGGCTCGGAATTCCGCTCGATGCGCTGCTGCGCTTCGTGACGGAGTGATCTTCCCCTCGCCCTTCGGGAGAGGGAGTTCTCACCCGCAGCCTCTCTCGTCGACAGCGGGCGCGAGCCCAAAGCTTTCCGTCCGATATCGCCACATCTGAATCTCCGGCGACCAGAACGACGCCGGCCAACCGGCCTTCACCTTCAGATGCCGCACGAAATCCACCGGATCGCGCAGCATCTCCCAAACCGCCGGCAGGAACGTTGCGCGCTCGTTGCCGAGCTTGAGCACCAAGCCGTCCACGCCTGGAAGCAGCGTTTCGATCAACCCGGCCTCGCTCGCGACCAGCATGGGCTCGAGCGGCGTGAGAACCGATATCTGCACGTCGCTGTCTTCGTACTCGGCTGCCGAAAGCCGAGGAAAACGCGGATCCGCGAATGCCGATGCCCACGCGTTGCGCCACACGTCCTCCGCCAACATGAAACGCGGCTCGATCGAGCCGCAGCAGCCGCGCAAGTCGCCGTCGATTCGCAGCGTGACGAACGTCGCGCGTGGCGTGTTCAGCGCGGCAGATGCTCGCACCGGAGCGGGCGCCAACTGCCCCGTGTTCAAGCCGGATTCGATCGAGCCGCGCGCGAGGCGCAGCAGCTCATTGCGGTCGTGCGGTGCGATGATCATCGATGGCATACGCTGCATAGCCGACGACGCGCGAACGATCGCCCGCGGTGTCGCCGGAGTTCATGAGGGCCAGCGGCGCAATCGAAGCGCGCCGGTCTTTTGCCAGCGTCAGGAGGCCGTTCAATGCCACCGCGCCGCAAGCTTGCTCGCCGGAAAGCGTGTTTGCGAAATTCAGAATGCGCGCATTCGTGTCGGCATCGACGCGGCGCGCCTCCTCGTAGGTCAGGTAATGGCTCAGATCCGAGCTCGCAAGCAATAGCGTGTCGGCGTCATGCGCTACCGCGTCGAGCACGGCGGCAACATGCGGCGCTGCCGCGGACCCAACGACCAGCGGCACGAGCTCGAAATCATCGAACAGTGCTTGCAGGAACGGCAGCTGCACTTCGAGGCTGTGTTCTTGCGCATGCGGAACGTCGCTGAGAACGACATCGCCGCGCTCGAGGAGCGCGCGTTTCGCTTGCGCATCGACAGGAATATCGCCGAGCGGCGTCCTGAACGCGCCCGCCTCGCACGTCGCGATGCCCTGCAGATAGACGCGATGACTCGGGCCGATGACGACGATGCGACGGGGCTGCAAGCCCGAGCGCTTCATGTGCCCGTAAGCGCTGGCCGCGACGCCGCCTGAATAAACATACCCTGCGTGCGGCACGATGTAGGTCAATGTCGCAGGGCCCGCCGATTGCGACGGTGAGCGGGCGCGCTCGATGAGTCCGCTCACGGTGTCACGCAACTCCGCAGGATCGTCCGGATAGAAGAAGCCCGCGACGGCGGGCGGACGAACGCTTGTGTTCGAGCGGGAGGGGCGCATCATGGGAACCGCGAATGGACTCCTGCGAAGCGCGAAGCGCATCACTCGCGCTGCGAGCACCATACTCTTCGTCCTACGTGAATTCGACCCGTCATTTTTCCGACGCAAGATGACCCATCCCACCCGCTATTGGCACGCAACCGACGACGGACGCATTCAGTGCGACGTCTGTCCGCGCGCATGCAAGATGCACGAGGGGCAGCGCGGACTCTGTTTCGTTCGCGGCGTCGAAGCGGGAGCGGTGCAGCTCTACACGTACGGACGCTCGAGCGGCTTCTGTGTCGACCCGATCGAAAAGAAACCGTTGAACCACTTCCTGCCGGGCAGCGCCGTGCTTTCCTTCGGCACGGCCGGCTGCAATCTCGCCTGCAAGTTCTGTCAGAACTGGGACATGAGCAAATCGCGCGAAATGGACACGCTCCAGGACGAGGCGAGTCCCGCAAGCCTTGCGCTTGCGGCGCAGCGTCTCGGCTGCGCGAGCGTCGCGTACACGTACAACGATCCGGTCATCTTCATGGAGTACGCGATCGACGTCGCACAGGCGTGCCGCGAGCGCGGCATCAAGAGCGTTGCGGTGACCGCGGGCTACATGTGCGATGCGCCGCGGCGCGAGCTCTATGCCCACATGGACGCGGCGAACGTCGATTTGAAAGGCTTCACCGAGCGCTTCTATCGCAAGATCTGCGGCGCCGAGCTCGGCGCCGTCCTCGAGACGCTCGAGTTCCTGAAGCATGAAACGAGCGTCTGGTTCGAGATCACGACGCTGCTGATCCCGGATGAGAACGATGCGGACGCCGAGCTCGAGCAGATGACGCAGTGGATTCGCGACAAGCTCGGTCCCGACGTGCCGCTGCATTTCACCGCGTTTCATCCCGATTGGAAGATGCGCGACAAACCACCGACCCCGCCTGCGACGCTGACGCGCGCACGCGCGATCGCGCTACGCAACGGCCTTCGCTACGTCTACACGGGCAACGTGCACGACCCGCAAGGCGCGAGCACGTACTGTCCTCACTGCCAGGCGCGCCTCATCGAGCGCGATTGGTACGAGCTCGGCGAATGGCGGCTCGATGCGAAGGGCGCGTGCCTCGTCTGCGGTACGCAGCTTCCCGGCGTGTTCGATGGTGCGGCGGGGAGCTGGGGCCGCAAGCGCATGCCCGTCATGTTGAAAGCCGTCTGACCCAAGAAAAAAGGCCCGTCGCGAAGACGGGCCTTGCTCCATCAGGGACGATCGATCAGAACCGCCAGGCGCCGGTCAGCCAGATCGAGTCGAGATCATCGAAGAAGTCGGCATCGATCTTTTCGTATTCGAGCCGCGCGTTCAGGTGCTCGAAGAACGTCGCGCCGATGCCGGCGCCGTACGAGAACGCTTCTTCGCTCGTGTCGGCGCTGAAGTTGTCCTGGTGAATGTTGTCCAGGTTCACGGACAGATCGACGTCGTAGAAGTAGTAGCCGACCTTACCGAACAGCTCGACCGGACCGAGCGGGATCGTGCCGTACACCGCGGGTTGGAAGCCCGCGAGATCGACCGAATAGTTGCCGCTCGAGCCGGAGGCGCTGCTGCCGGTGCTGCCGGAGTTCTCGCCGAAGTCGACGTAGTTCAGCTCGACCGAGACATATGGATTGATGCGCCAGCCCGCGAAAATCTTCCACGCATGATCATCGTCGTCGATGCGTGAGATCGCCTCGTCGGTGTCGTCGACGTCATCGACGCCGACATTGAACTGGCCGAAGCCCGCGCCGACGTACAGGCCGCTCTCGTTCTCAGGCCCCTGCGCGAGTGCCGTGCCGCTCGCCAGCGCGAGCAACGTTGCTGCTGCAATGATTCCAGGTTTCATACAGAAAACTCCTCAGTGCTGTTGAGAACTGCTGAGCTCCTGAGAAGCCGTTGCGAACAGTGCACTTCAACGTTGTTGCATTCCGGACCCAAGATACTCGTGTCACGAAAACGCGTAAGACGCGCGCAGGTTCCTATTTTCCGCGCCGCTGCGGGCCGGAGAAAACCCGACACGCGATTTAGGCGCCGTGTGTTGTGCTCATGCCACGCGCGCGGAACGGATCAGGTGAAATGCTGATCGATGCGTTCGCCGCGAGAAATTTTCGCGCGCTCGACACGCGTGCGATCGGTCAGCGGCCGAACACCCAGCGAATGAGCTCCGCTTGCACGGACTCACCGACGCCGAGATGCGCGTCGGGATGATTGAGGATGATCACGACGACGTACGTTTTCCCGGACGCGGCATTCACGAATCCGGCGAGCGCATTCACATGATCGATGCGCCCGGTCTTGAGCCGCAGACGGCCTTGCATGCCGGGTGCGCGGAAGCGATTGCGCAGCGTTCCATCCGTCGCGGACAACGGCAGCGATGCGGCGAACTCGGGCATGAACGGGCTGTGCCACGCCGCATCGAGCACTTCTGCAAGCCCGCGCGCGGTGACGCGCTCCGCGCGCGACAGCCCGGAGCCGTTCTCAAGCACGAGGCCCGGGATGTCGATCTTGCGGCCGACGAGCCAAGCGCGGATCGCGTTGCGGCCCATCTCGGCGGTCGCCGGCGCGCCGAATTTTTCAGCGCCGAGCGTCAACATCAGATGCCGCGCCATCACGTTGTTCGAATACTTGTTCACGAGCCGGATGATTTCCGCGAGCGACAACGAATCGAACGTATAGAACCGCCGCGCGTCGGCGGGCCGCTTCTCGAGCCGCATGCTGCCTTCGATCTTGCCGCCTGATTCGTCCCACATCGTGCGAAACGTGCCGTACGCATATGCCGGCGCCGTCATGATCGCGCGCGAGATCGAATAGCTGCCGCACGCCGCGGCGAGCGCGCCGCCGATCACGATCGTGTTCGGATCGTCCGCAGGCGTATCGAACGTCACGCCGCGGTTGTAGCCCTGGCAGCGTCCGCTGCCGGCGCGCAGCTGATTCTTGATCGTCAGATTCGCAGGCAGCGGGTAGACGCTGACCTGCGGCCGGCCGCGCCCGCCAGTCGCGTTCAACGTGAAGCGCGAGGTCTGGAAATTCACCATCAGCGCATCGGGGATGACGTTGTAGGAGCGGTACGGCTGATCGTCGAACGCCGCGCGCGAGTCCGGAATCGGCGCGAAATAAGTGTTGTCGATGACGACGTCGCCCGTGATCTTCTCGAGCCCGAGCTCGCGGATCTGTTGCACGAACGCCCACCAGCGCTCGCTCGTCATGAACGGATCGCCTTCGCCGACGAGGATCAGATCGCCGTTCAGGACGCCGTTCGCGAGCCGCCCGCCGAGATACGCGTGCGTCTTCCAGGTGTAGGCGGGGCCGAGCATGTCGAGCGCCGCGAACGTCGTGAGCACCTTGATCGTCGATGCGGGGCTGCGCGGCGTGTCCGCATTGAGATCGACGATGGTTTCGTTCGTGCTCGCATCCTGCACATAGATGCTGACGTGGCTTGCCGGCACGCCGCTCTGCGCGAGCGCGCGGGAGACGGACGGCGGGAGCTGCGCGACATTGCGAGCGTCGGCGAGCGGGGCTGCGCAACAGGCGAGGACTGTGAGGAGCGCGAGAAGACGATTCGACATCGAAAGGACGGCGGAAACAGCGCGAATGGACGCCAGATGGTAGCAGCGAAAATCCCGCATCGCTGCAGACATTTGGCGCGCGCCCCGCGCATACTTTGCAGTCGTCGTTCGCTGCCTCGGAGCTTGAATGCGCCGTCTCTGGAATACGTTTTTGAAAGGCCTCGCGGCCGTCTTGCCCGTCGCGCTCACGCTGTACGTGGTCTGGTGGCTCGCGACGAACGCCGAGCAGCTGCTCGGCGGCTGGCTGCGCATCGTCGCGCCGGACTTGTACTGGCCAGGCCTCGGGCTCGTCGTCTCCTTCCTGCTGGTGCTGCTCGCGGGCCTGCTCGTCGACGCCTATATCGTGCGTCGCCTGATCCGCTTCGGCGAAACGCTCCTGGCGCGCATTCCGATCGTCAAGACGATCTTCGGCGCCTTGAAGGATTTCGCGCGCTTCCTGCCGGCCGGCGACAAGCGGCGCGATCTGAAGCGCGTCGTGCTGTGGCGCATGGGCAGCGCCCGTCTGATCGGCTTCGTGACCGAGGAGCACTTGAACCCGCGCATGTTCGCGCATCCCGAGCCGGACCTCGTAGCCGTCTACTTTCCCATGAGCTACCAGATCGGCGGCTACACGCTGTATCTGCCGAAGCACGAGCTCGAAGAGACGCAGCTGTCGGTCGAAGAGGCAATGCGGCTCGTGCTGATCGGCGGCGTCTCCGCCTCCGCCGCGCCGGCGCAAGATTTGGGACGCGCGTGACCGCGCCGTTGCACTAGCGTTCGCGCCCGCATGCAAACTCAAGTGGCCGAGATTCCGGTCGTCGAGCCGTTCCCGTGGCGAACGCTGCTCGAGTATTTCTCGTATCGGCTGATTCCAGGCGTCGAGCGCGTCGAGGCGGAGGGCTTCATCAGGCGCATCGGCAAGCGCGAAATCGCGATCGCGTATGACGCGGCGCGCGCCCGATTGCTCGTGAGCGCGGACGGGCGCGTCAAATCCGAGTCAGTCGCCGAGCGCGCCGCGCGCCTGTTCGCGGTGGATCACGATGCGAGCGCCGTCATGAAGGATCTGAAGCGCGATCCGCTGCTGCGTCCGCGAATTGCGTCGGTGCCGGGCATGCGACCGCTCGGTGCGTGGTCCCCATTCGAGTTGTGCGTCCGAACGATCATCGGGCAGCAGGTGACCGTCGCTGCTGCAGGCACGTTGATGCGGCGGCTCGTCGATCGCTGCACCGAGGTCACGCCGGCCAGCGTCATCGCGGCGGACCTCGCGAACATGGGCATGCCCGGCAAACGCGTCGAGACGATCCGCAATCTCGCGCATGCGGTGCGCGAGGAACGCGTGCAGTTCGACCTGCCATGGAAGGGCGTCGATGCGGCGCTGAAAGCGCTGCCGGGATTCGGGCCGTGGACGCGCACCTATCTCGCAATTCGTCTCGGCCGCGAGCCGGATGCATTTCCGGAAACCGATCTTGGCCTGATTCGCGCGGCAGGCTCTGCATCGCCGGCTGCGTTGCTGCAGCAAGCGGAGCGCTGGCGGCCGTGGCGAGCATATGCGGCGACGTACTTGTGGGCGGTGAAGATCGAAGCGGGCGTTGCGTCCCAAATGTGACTTCCCTCTCGACCTGCCAATTTGTGTCACCCCGCGACTGTGCTCGAGTTGGCAAATCCGTGGTGAGCCTCACGCGTACGGAATCGACGGACTGTTACGCTTGCCGTGAACAGCTCGCAGACTCACCGTTATCGTGCCGGACAACAACATCAAACCTGTGCGCGTATTGCACCTCGTCAGCTCCGAGGGAGTGACGGGCGCCGCACAGCAGGCGCTGTTCATGCCGATGCTCACGCGCATGCCCAAGGCGCGCGCGAAAATGCTCGTCGTCGCACTGTCGCCGAACGTCGTGCCGGGCGCGGTGCTGCGTCAGAACGGCGTGCCGGTGTACGACATCGCGTTGTCGAAGCATCGGTTCTCGCTCGGCGCCTTCGGCCAGTTGCTCAAAGCCGCGCGCGCCTTTCAGCCCGATGTCATTCAGGCATGGGGTCATACCGCGCAAATCGTGTCGGACTGGGTGGCGGACCGTTGTGATTGGGACGTGAAGCTCGTCTGGACCTGCGCGAATACGGCGCCGCTGTCAGGCAAGCCGGGCTTCATCGATCGTCAAAAGCTCAAGTACGCGGCGCGGCTCGCGAAGAACGCCGATCGCATCGTCTACACCTCGGAAGCGGGCGCGTCGGCGCATCGCCGCGTCGGCTTTCCCGAAGAGGGCTACGCCGTCGTGCCTCTCGGCGTCGATCCGACGCGTTACAAGCCCGATCTCGCCGCGCGCCGCAAGCTGCGCGATCAGCTCGGCCTCGCGCCCGATGCGTTCGTAATCGGCATGATGGCGCCGTTTCAGCCCGAGTACGATCACACGACCTTCTTCAAAGCCCTCGGCGAGCTCATCAAGACGCATCCGAACGTGAGCGTCGTGCTCGCCGGTCACGGCGTGCAGAAGGGCAACGCGCCGCTCATGGCGCTCGTCGGCGGCGGCACGCTCGGCACGCGCACGCAGCTGCTCGGCGAATGGTCCGATGTTGCCGCCTTCTTCAATGCCTGCGACCTCGCGTGCTCGAGCGCGCTGAACGACAGCGCGCGCATGTCGCTCGCCATCGCGATGTTGTGCGGCATCCCATGCGTAGCAACCGGCATGGGCGCGCAGGGCGAGGTGATCGGCCAACACGGCGTCGCGGTCGAGCCGGGCAGTCCGACGGCGTTGATCCGCGGGATCACGCGTGTCATGCAGCTGCCGCAAGAAAAGCGCGCGTACATGGCGCAAGGCGCGCGCAAACATGCGCTCGCGAATTTCGTTTCGGTTCGCTCGCTGCAGAAGTATCTGCAGCTCTACTACGATCTGGTCGGGCGCAAGCTCGAGGCAGCCAGCTCGGTTCCGACGCCGAAGATCGATGCGGCGATTCCCGCGCCGAAGCCTGAAGACCTGGAGCCGCCCGCACCGGCCGCGAAGCCGAAGACGAACCGCACCGTCGCGATGTACGACCTCGCCGATCCGGATTCGCTGGAATCGCGCGACTCGCCTGCGACCCAGGCGCCGGCGCTCAAGGCGAACGAAGCGGACGTGCTGCAGATGTTCGAAACCTCGATCGCGAAGCAGCCGACGTCAGCGCCCACCGTGGAGCGCGCACGCGAGCTCGCCGAAGAGCACGAAGACCTGCTCGCGCCCGAAATGCTGCAGTCTGGCGGCGCGAAGCCGGCATCGTCACCGACGCCGATTGCGGCGCCAGTGCCAGAGTCGCTTGCCGCGCGCTCGGAATCGCCGAAACCGCATGAACCCACGCCGCTGCCTGCAGCGGAGACGAACGAGTTGTCCCTGGTGGATACGACCGTCACTGTCTCGATGAAGATCAGCCTCGACGCGACGGGCACGCTCGAGATTCCGCCCGAGATGATTTTCACGCCCGTGACGACGCCGAAGCCGGCGCCGCCCCCGGCGAAGGTCGAGCAACCTGCAGCGGCCGCGGATTCTTCGACAGTGCCCGCGCTCGCAGTCGATGCGCTGTTGACCAGCGCTGCTGCGGTGACTTCGCCGCCGCGCGAAGACGAGGCGCTCCAGCTCGACCTGCTCGCCGAGCCTTCGGTCGACCGCAAGCTTGCCGCAAGCGGCGGCTAAGTCTTCTTTAACGCCGCCGCATCACGCGCGAGCGCTTCGATCGCCGCCCAATCTCCCGCCCGAAGCTTGTCGGTCGGCGCGACCCACGAGCCGCCGATGCAGGCCACGTTCGATAGCGCAAGAAACTCCGGCGCGGTCGCGCGGGTGATGCCGCCGGTCGGGCAGAACACGACGTCCGGGAACGGCCCCGCGAGCGCCTTCAACATGCCGATCCCGCCCGCCTGTTGTGCGGGGAACAGCTTGAACGTCGTGAAGCCGAATCCGAGGCCCGCAATCAGCTCGGACGGCGTCATGATTCCCGGCAGCAGCGGAAAGCTCACGCTCTGCGCCGCTTTCGCAAGCTCGGCAGTGAGGCCGGGGCTCACGCCGAACTGCGCGCCGGCATCGCTCGATTGCGTGAAATCCTGCGGCTTCGTGAGCGTGCCGACGCCGACGACCGCATCGGGCACCGACCTGCGGATCGCTTCGATCGCCGGCAGGCCCGCGCTCGTGCGCAGCGTCACCTCGAGCACGCGCAAGCCTCCAGCGCACAAAGCGCGCGCCAACGGCACCGCGTCTTCCAGTTTCTCGATCGTGAGGACGGGAATGACGGGCGCGAGCGCGAGAATGTTTCTGATGTTCATCGTAGTCGTTGGCACCGGTGCGGTGACCTCCATTGCCGAGCTGATGTGTCTTGCTGCTAACCGTGCAGCGCTGGTCCGAACGAGATCGCGCCGGCCTCCGCATCGCTCGCGACGGCGCGAAACGTCGCGAACAGCTCGCGGCCGGTGCCTTTGTCGTGGCGCGATCGATTCGGCTCCGCCGCGATGCGTTGCGCAAGCGTTGCGGGCGCGACGTGTGCTTCGAGCGTGCCCGTGTAGCTGTCGAGTCTGATGACATCGCCGTCCGCGAGCTTCGCGAGCTGTCCGCCTGCGAGCGCTTCCGGCGTGACGTGAATCGCGGCGGGCACCGCGCCCGAGGCGCCCGACATGCGCCCATCCGTGACGAGCGCGACGTGAAAACCTTTGCTTTGCAGGGAGGTGAGCGCAGGCGTGAGCTGATGAAGCTCAGGCATTCCGTTCGCGCGCGGACCCTGAAAGCGCACGACGACGACGCAATCGCGATTCAGCGCGCCCTTGCGGAACGCTTCCATCACTTCTTCCTGATCGTTGAACACGAGCGCCGGCGCTTCGACGACGCGATGCTGCGGCTGTACCGCGGACGTCTTGATCACGGCGCGGCCGAGATTGCCGTTGAGGAGTTTCAAGCCGCCGTCGGCGCCGAACGGATTGCCGATCGGGCGGAGGACGTCTTCGTCGCCGCTGTTCGCGGGCGCCGGGCGCCAGGCGAGCCCGTCTGGAGACAGCCACGGCTCTTCGGTGTACGCCGCAAGCCCGCGGCCTGCGACCGTCGTCGTATCCGCATGCAGCAGGCCGACCGAGAGCAGCTCGCGAATCAGGAATCCCATGCCGCCGGCCGCGTGGAAATGATTCACGTCGGCGGGACCGTTCGGATAGATGCGCGCGAGCAGCGGCACGATCTCCGACAGATCGCTGAAGTCGTCCCAGTTCACGATGATGCCGGCGCACGCGGCGATCGCGACGAGATGCATCGTGTGATTCGTCGAGCCGCCGGTCGCATGCAGCCCGACGATCGCGTTGACGATCGCGCGCTCATCGAGCGTGCGCGCGAGCGGCAGGTATTCGTTGCCTGAGGTCCCGTCTTGCGTCGGGACGGCAGGGCGGCCCAACGCGGTGATCTGCGCGACGCGACGGGCGGCCGCGCTCGTCAATGCATCGCGTAACGCGGTGTTCGGCGTCACGAAGGCGGCGCCGGGCAGATGCAGGCCCATGACTTCCATCATCATTTGATTGCTGTTCGCCGTGCCGTAGAACGTGCACGTGCCCGCGCCGTGATAGCTCGCCGCTTCGGACTCGAGCAAGGCGTCGCGGCCCACCTTGCCTTCTGCGAACAGTTGCCTGATGCGCGCCTTTTCCTTGTTCGGCATGCCCGAGGTCATGGGGCCAGCGGGGACGAAGATCGTCGGCAGGTGGCCGAACTTGAGCGCGCCCATCAGCAAGCCTGGAACGATCTTGTCGCAGACGCCGAGACATAACGTCGCATCGAACATGTTATGTGACAGCGCGATCGCAGTGCTCATCGCGATGACGTCGCGGCTGAAGAGCGACAGCTCCATGCCCGCCTGGCCTTGGGTGACGCCGTCGCACATCGCCGGCACGCCGCCTGCGAACTGCGCGACCGCCCCGGCTTCGCGCGCCGCGAGCTTGATCAGGCTCGGAAAGCGCTCGAGCGGCTGATGCGCAGACAACATGTCGTTGTAAGCGGAGACGATCGCGATGTTCGGCCAGCGCGTCGCCTTCAGTTTTTCCTTGTCGGTCGGATCGGCGGCAGCAAAGCCGTGCGCGAGATTCGTGCAGGAAAGCCCCGCGCGCGTTGCGCCGCTGCTGAATTGTTCCTGCATCACTTCGAGGTACGCGGCGCGCGTGTGGCGGCTGCGCTCGCGAATGCGATCCGTGACTTCGCGAACACGAGCGTGCAAGGGCGCAACCACGGCAGTGTTCACGATCGGATCCTCGAGCAGTGAGCGGGGCGCGGAATTGTAGAGGGTCCGGCTCGAGGTCGCACCGCTGCGCGCGGCTGCCGTGGAAATGGAACGAAGATCCGCGCATTAAAACGAAGACGCTCGAATCGATCGAGCGGCATGCCGGTCGCGTTTGCGAGCCGCGGGCTGTGCGCGGTAACTTTGTGGGCGAACTTCGTCATCCGAGTCCTCCATGCAATCACTTCCTGACTTCGATCTCATCTTGTTCGGCGGCACTGGCGATCTTGCAATGCGTAAGCTGCTGCCCGCGCTTTACAGGCGCGTTGCCGCGGGGCAGGTGACGAAAGGCTCGAGAATCATCGGTGCCGCGCGCAGCGAGCTGTCGCGGGATGAGTATTTGTCCCAAGTCGCGGAGAGCTGCCGCAAGCACATCGGCAAGGATTTCGACGAAGCGCATTGGCGCGATTTCGCCTCGCGCGTGACGTACGTGAAAATCGACGTCGAATCGAAGCAGGATTTCCTCGCGTTGCAAGAGTTGCTCGCCGGACGCGACAACCTGATCCGAGCGTTCTTTCTTTCGACCGCGCCCGATCTGTTCGCTCCCATCTGCGAGGGCCTCGCGAAGGCTGCGGTCGTTACGCCGACATCGCGCGTCGTGCTCGAGAAGCCGCTCGGCCACGACCTGAAGAGCTCGGCGCTCATCAACGAGCGCGTCGGCGCGATGTTCAGCGAGCAGCAGATCTTTCGTATCGATCACTATCTCGGCAAGGAAGCCGTGCAGAACCTCCTGGCGCTGCGCTTCGGCAACATGCTGTTCGAGCCGCTCTGGCGCCGCGGGCGGGTGCAGCACGTGCAGATCACCGTGGCCGAAGACATCGGCGTCGAGCGGCGCGCGCAGTTCTACGATCAAACCGGCGCGCTGCGCGACATGGTTCAGAACCATCTGCTGCAATTGCTGTGCATCATCGCGATGGAGCCGCCCGCGACCGGCGATCCGGACGCGATGCGCGATGAAAAATTGAAGGTGCTGCGCGCGCTGCGCCCCTTGCGCGGCCCCGACGTGCTGACGAAGACCGTGCGCGGCCAGTACAAGGCGGGCGCCTCGGGCGGTGCGCCGGTCGTCGGTTATCTCGATGAAAAAGACGTGCCGAAGGACAGCACGACCGAAACCTTCGTCGCCCTGAAGGTCGAGATCGATTCGTGGCGCTGGGCCGGCGTGCCGTTCTATCTGCGCACCGGCAAGCGCCTGCAGGAGAAGCAATCCGAAATCGTCATCACGTTCGAAGACGTGCCGCATTCGATCTACGAGCGGCCCGATGCGGCGCATGCCTGGAATCGGCTCGTGATTCAGCTGCAGCCGGTCGAGAGCATCACGCTCAGCGTGCTCGCGAAGAGCCCGGGGCACGGCATGCGGCTGAAGCCCGTCGATCTCAGCCTCGATTTCAGCGAGACGTTCAGGGACCGCCCGCTCGATGCCTATGAGCGCCTGCTCACCGACGTCATCAAGGGCACGCTGACGCTGTTCATGCGCCGCGACGAGCTGGATGCCGCATGGGCCTGGATCGATCCGATTCGAGAAGCGTGGTGTCAGTACGATGAACGCCCGAAAACCTACACGGCGGGCAGCTGGGGGCCTGCGGCGGCGAGCGCGCTCGTGAGCCGGGACGGTTTTTCGTGGCGCAACGAGCTGTGAGGACGAGGATGCGATAGCGCGAGGGAGGCTCGCTCGTATCCGGTGCCGGCAGTAGTTATCCCGTGGGGGTCGCGGGGCAAATGCCGTAAGCTCGCCGCTGATCGGACTATCGCGGCACTTCCATGCACAAATGGGTTCACGAGCATCGGTTCCCGGACGCTGTCGCGCTGTCGCATGCGTTGTCCGGCGAGATCAAAGTGGATCTGGACGAAGCGATCCAGGTGCGTGGAGTCGCGAGCCTGGTCGTTTCCGGCGGCCGTACGCCGAAACGAGTGTTCGAGCAGCTTTCCGCCGAGAAGGTCGACTGGAAGCACGTCTGGATCACCTTGGCGGACGAGCGCTGGGTCGACACGACGAGCACGGACAGCAATGAGCGGCTCGTGCGCGAGCACCTGCTCACCGGGGCCGCGGCCAGCGCTCGTTTCGTGGGTCTGAAGAATCCTGCGCCGACGCCGGAGGCGGGAGCCGACTGGGCGTGGCGCGCGTTATCCCGAGTGCCGCATCCGTACGATGTGATCGTGTTGGGAATGGGAGACGACGGGCACACCGCATCGCTGTTTCCCGGCTCGCTGACGCTCGCGCGCGCGCTCGATCCCGCCGCCGGGCCTGCATGCATCGCGGTGAACGCGTTGGCCGCGCCGCATGCGCGGGTGAGCTTGAATCTCGCCGCGCTGCTCGATGCAAGACGGATCATTCTGCACATCGAGGGCGAGGCGAAATGGCAGATCTATCAAAAGGCGCGCGCGGCCGGTTCCTCGAACGAGCTGCCCGTGCGCGCCGTGTTGCATCAGCAAGAGGTTCCGGTCGATGTCTACTGGTCGCCCTAGTGTTTCGCCGCCGAAGCTGATCGCCGATATCGGCGGGACGAACGCGCGCTTCGCCTTGCTCGCGGGCGATGCGATCGAGGATGAAGTCGTGCTCGCGTGCGATGAATTTCCGACGCTCGTCGCCGCCACGGAGCATTACCTCGGCACGGTGGGCGCGAAGATCGGCGCGCGCCGGCCGCGGGAGGCCGCGATGGCGATCGCGGGTCCGATCACCGGCGATCACATTCGCATGACGAATCACGTCTGGCAGATCTCGGCGGCCGAGACGCGGCGTCAGCTCGAATTCTCGCGCCTGATCTTTCTGAACGACTTCACCGCGCTCGCGATGGCGCTGCGCTACTTGCCCACGCGTGAGCTCGAGCAGATCGGCCGCGGCCGCGCGGTCGCGGGCGCATCGATCGGATTGCTCGGCCCGGGCACCGGGCTCGGCGTTTCCGGCCTCGTTCCGGCCGGCGAGCATTGGATTCCCATTCAAGGCGAAGGCGGGCACGTGACGCTCGCCGTGACGAACGAGCGTGAGCTCGCGGTGCTGGCGCAGCTGCGCCAGCGCTTTTCTCATGTGTCCGCGGAGCGCGTCTTGTCCGGACCGGGGCTCGTGAATCTCTACGATGCATTGTGCATCGTCGAAGGCGTGCGGCCCGACATTCTGAGCCCGAAGGACATCACCGAGCGGGCGCTCGCCGGCACCTGCAAACTGAGCATGGAAACGGTGTCGATGTTCTGCGGCTTGCTCGGCACGATGGCGGGTAATCTCGTGCTGACGATCGGCGCGGTCGGCGGGCTGTACATCGGCGGAGGCATCGTGCCGCAGCTCGGCTCGTTTTTCGCGAGCTCGTCGTTTCGCGACCGCTTCGAGGACAAAGGCCGGTTCGCGGATTACCTTGCGGACGTGCCGACGTATGTCATTCGCACCGAGCTGCCGGCATTCGTCGGGCTCGCCCGCGCCTTCGTCGATGTCGGGCCGCGCTGGGAAGCCGCCTAGCCTCGGATTGGCCGTTGCCGCTGGCACATTGATTGCACCTGTCCGCGCGAACGAAGCAAAGCGGACGCGAACATCGTGCGTGTGATGGTCATCGCCGAGTCGGCCACGGGAGCCGGCATCTTGCGTGAAGGGCTGCGCCAGGGCGGCCATGAGATTGCGGAGATCGCAACACCGGAGCTCATTTCGGCTGCGGCGCTCGAACGCGTGCGCGCCGAGGCGGTGATCCTGGAGACACCTTCACCGCACATCGACGTGCTCGATCGCATTCTCGATGCGATGGGCGGCAGTGCCGTGCCGCTCGTGATATTCGCGCATGATGCTTCCGAGGACGCGATCGCGCGTGCGCTGCGCGCCGGCGCCGCCTCGTATGTGGTGGACGGGCTGTTGGCCGATCGTGTCCCGGCGATCATGCAGGTTGCGCGTGCGCGGTTCGAGCTCGTGACGTCGCTGCGCAATGAGCTCGATCAGACGCAGCAGAAGCTCGCCGAGCGCAGGTACGTCGAGCGTGCGAAAGGCCTGTTGATGAAAACGCGCGGCTTGAGCGAAGACGAGGCGTATCACACGCTGCGGCGCATGGCGATGGAGCGCAATCGGCGCATGGGCGACGTGGCGCGCTCGGTGATCGAGATGGCCGAGCTGTTGAATTAGCGGTTCATCATGGTGCGCGCTGGGTGGCGGCCGCACCCGCGAGGTGCGCGCTTACGTCGTCCCGACGCCAGTCGGGACCGCATCCGGCACGGTACCAGTGGCGATCCCGGCTTGCGCCGGGATGACGGTCGAGGAGGGTGGCGATCCCGGCTTGCGCCGGGATGACGGGCGCTAGAACTTCACCTGGCTGCTCACTTCCAACGTCCGATGCGGAGGCGCGCCGAAGTGGATCGCCGCAAGCTGGCTGTTGCGGCCCATGAAGGCAAAGATGCGCTTGCGCCATAGCGGCATGCCGGATCCCGTCGCGAACACGGGATTCTCGCGACCGACGACATACAGCGTCTGATCCGGCTCGTACTCGACGCCTTTTTCCTCCGCTGCCCGCAATGCCGTGACGACGTTCGGCGATTCCATGAATCCGTAGCGCGCCGTGATGCGATACAGCCCGGGCGCAAGATTCTGGACTTCGATGCGCTCCTCCGGCGGTACGAACGGCACCTCGGGGCGCACGAACGTCAGCAGCAGATTGCGTTCGTGCAAGACGCGGTTGAAGCGCAAGTTGTTGAGCAGCGCGCGGGGCATGCCGCCCGCTTCGCTCGCGAGATACACGGCGGTGCCCGGAACCCGCGTCGGCGGATCCTTCTCGATCAGCGCGAGAAAATCGCGCACGGGCATCTGCTCTTTCGCAATCAGCCAGTTCAGCGTGCGCCGGCCTTCCTGCCAGGTCGTCATCAGCACATAGACGAGCGTCGCGGTCGCGACCGGAATCCAGCCGCCATCGGCGAACTTGAGCGAGTTCGCCGCGAAGAACATGAAATCCAGGATCGCAACCAGACCGAGCGCGGCGATCTTCGTCTTGGCATGCGTGCCGCGGCCGAAATGCAACAGCAGAATGACGAGCACGCCGTCGATCAGCATCGTCGCGGAAATCGCGATGCCGTACGCGCCTGCGAGCGCGGCGGAGGAGCCGAAGCCGATCACGAGCAGCACGGTGCCGATGAACAGCATCCAATTGACCGAGGGCACGTACACCTGGCCGATCTCGTGCTCAGAGGAATGCGTGATGCGCAGGCGAGGCAGATAACCGAGGTTCAGTGCCTGGCGCGTCACCGAGAACACGCCTGAGATCACCGCCTGCGATGCGATCACCGCCGCGCTCGTCGCGAGCACGATCAGCGGTGCGAGCGCCCACGACGGTGCGAGGTAATAGAACGGATTCTCGATCGCGCTCGGATCGTGCATGAGCACGGCGCCCTGCCCGAAGTAGTTGAGCACGAGCGCCGGAAATACGATCAGAAACCAGCCGCGCTTGATCGGCGTGCGTCCGAAGTGGCCCATGTCCGCATACAGCGCCTCGCCGCCCGTGACGGCGAGGAAGACCGACGACATCACGATGAACGCCGCGAGCCCGTTGTCCGCGAAGAAGCGCAGCGCATACCAGGGATTGATCGCGAGCAGCACGTCGGGATATTCGATGATCCAGCGCACGCCGAGACACGCGAGCACCAGGAACCACACGAGCATCACCGGTCCGAACATGCGCCCGATCGCTCCAGTGCCGCGCCGCTGCGCGAAAAACAGCGAGGTGAGAATGATCAGCGTGACCGGCACGATGAAGCGGCTCAGGCTCGGCGCCGCGACGCCGATGCCTTCCATCGCGCCCAGGATCGACACGGGCGGGGTGATGAAGCCATCGCCGAAGAACAGCGCCGCGCCGAACAGTCCGACGGCGCTGACGGGTGTCCAGAAGCGCCAGTTGCGCGTGACGCCGAGGAGCAGCGCGCTCAATGCCAGCACACCGCCTTCGCCGCGGTTGTCCGACTTCATGATGATGCTGACGTACTTGATCGAGATGACGAGCGTCAGCGACCAGAGAATCAGCGACAACAGGCCAATGACGTTCGTCGCAGTGACGGCGATGCCGTGCGCGGGCGCGAAGCATTCGCGAAAGGCATACAACGGGCTCGTGCCGATGTCGCCGAAGACGACACCGAGCGCGGTGATCACGAGCTTACGTTCGGCGCCATGCCCGTCAGGCGCGCCGCTTGCGGCGCCGCTTGCGCTCATCGTTGTTTGCGGGGGCCCAAGTTTTCAGGAGGGCGGATTCTAGCCGAAGGCGTCCCGGCCAGTCGTCGCAAACTTTTCAAGCCGTTCAGTCGAGCGTCGCGGCGAGCCACTTCGAGATGCCGGCCCCGATCCCGGCGCCGATGAGGGCCGTGACGAGCGTATGCAGCGTGTCCGTGGGCACGAAGGCGATGCGCCCCGTCATGCCGAGCAGCCTTTCGGCGACATCGGCGGCATCCGCCCATGCCGTAAATGCAAAGGCGAGCGCGATACCCGCGACGGACCCGCCGAGAACGAATGCGAGGCCGCGCCGCCAACTGCGTGCGAGGGCCTGGAGGCTCTGTTGGAATTCTCGATCCGCTTGCCGGCGCGCCTGATCGCGAGCCTGTGCATCCATTGCATCGATGCGCGCGAGCACTTGATGGTCGAACGACGCGCCGAGCTCCGGGACGGCGAGCCCCGCTGCCAGCGCTGAGTCCAAGCGCTTGAAATGCGCGTATTGGGTCCTGCAGTGCGCGCACGCGGCCAAGTGGGACTCGACTGCAGCACGCTCGCTCGCATCGACGTCGCCGTCGAGCAGATCCTGCAGGCGATCGTTCCAGGTCGAGTCGTGCTGTTCGAATTCGTTCATGAGCGGCTTGAGCTTACGCGGCGTCGCGAGCGAGCTCGATCAGTTTCTTGCGGGCGCGATGCAGTAACGCTTTCACGGTGCCCAAGGGCATGCCGAGGCTCGCTGCGGTTTGCTCGTACGACTTGTCTTCCATATAAAACAGCGTCACGGCTTGTCGATAGCGCTCCGGCAATTGATCCAGCATCTGCGTCACGCTCACGGTGGCGGAATCGTCCGCGTCGGAAACCGCCAGCGCGGCGACCTCGGGATGGTAGCCCTCGGTGTCATCGTCGATCGATACCTGCGGGCGCCGTTTACGCAATTCCGACAGACATGCGTTGCGTGAGATGGCATAGATCCAGGTCGACAACGACGACTGACCGGCAAAGCCGGGCAATGCGCGCCAGATGCGCAAGAACACGTCCTGACTCACGTCCTCCGCCCACGCCCGCTGCTGCAACATGCTGAAACACAGGCGAAAAACCTTGTCCCGGTAATGCGGCAACAAAAGCGCGAATGCCTCACGGAACCGCTTGGCTCGCAGACATTCTTGAATCGCGATGTCTGCGTCGGAAGCGACCGCTTGCATCATTGCGGCTTGAGACACGGGAGCCCCGAATAAGGTTGCGACGATGGCAGACACTGTAATGAGATACGTTGCGGCGTAGTCGGCAGGGGGCTGGCATCCACGGGTCTTTCACCGCCATTCGCCGACCGCAACCTTGCAAGGGGGCTGCTGCGTCACAAGCGCAACTCATCCGGGAGCTTTGTTCGTATGTATGACCTGATCCCAATCGTCGCCATCCTGTCGGGCGTGTGCGTGCCGTCGATCGTGCTGACGGTCTATCTCGTCCTGAACTATCAGCGGCGCCGGCGGATGATGGAGCTGCATCATGCGGAGCGCATGGCGGCGATCGAGCGGGGGATGGAGTTGCCGCCGCTGCCCACCGAAATGCATAGTGGTTCGCGGCGCCGCAGCACGTCGTTGCTGCCGGGCCTGGTCTGGTTCTTCGTCGGCATCGGCGTGATGATCGCGATGCGCACGACCGGCGAAAGCGAAGGGATGATCGGCCTCGTGCCCGCGGGCGTCGGGCTCGCCTATCTCATCTACTACTTTGCCGAGGGCCGCAAGATCGAAGCGCGGCTCTTGGAGCAGGAGCTGGCGAAGCCGGAGGAGATGAAGATTTGACGGCCCACATCCAGTCCTGATCCCGTCATCCCGACGCAACTCGGGATCTCAATCGGCACCTCACTAACAGCGCAGCGCGCCAGCTGCGGTCCCGACTTGCATCGGGACGACGGTAGCCAGCAGCGTCACCTCTGCGCCGGAATCAACCCGAACCGGCCTTCCTGATAATCCCGAAACGCCTGCTCGATCTGTTCGCGCGTATTCATCACGAACGGGCCGTAGCGTGCGACCGGCTCGTTGAGCGGCTTGCCGGACAGCAACAGCAGCTCCGCGCTTTCATTCGAATCCTGCCGGTTCGCGAGCACGATCGAATCGCCCGATTCGAGCAGCGCCGCCTGTCCGGTGCCGATGTCACGGTCGCCGACCTGGGCCGCGCCCTTGAACACGTACACCAGCCCGTTCTGGCCGTTCGGCACGGCCTGCTCGACGCGTGCGCCGGGCTTGAGCGTGTAGTGGAGCATTTGAATCGGCACGCGGGTGTCGATGCTCGCGCCCACGCCGAGCGCTTCGCCGGCAATCACGCGAACGTGCGCGAGGCCGTCCGGCGAGTCCGCCTGCGGAATCTGATTCGCGCGCAAGGTCTGATAGCGCGGCGTCATCATCTTGTCTGCCGCCGGCAGATTCACCCAGATCTGAAAGCCTTGCTGGGTTCCGCCGCTGCGCTTGAAGGCGGGCGTCGGCATTTCCGAATGAATGACGCCGCCGCCGGCGGTCATCCATTGCACATCGCCGGGGCCGAGCACGTCGGTATTCCCGAACGAATCGCGATGCTCGTTTTCGCCTTGAAGCACGTACGTGACCGTCTCGAAGCCGCGGTGTGGGTGATCGGGCGCGCCGATCGCGCCACCGGGCGGCCAATCGACGGGTCCCAAGTGATCGATCAAGAGAAACGGATCGAAGTGGCTGAAGCCCGCGATCGGAAAAGGACGGCGCACGGGAAAGCCGCCGCCTTCGAGCGTGCTCAGGGCATTGATGACTCGCGCGACGCGGCGCGGCTGCAACAAAGAAGGGCTCGGTGATGTGGTGTTCATGAGTGTGAGCGTCGCATAGTCGTGCGCAAGAATCAGGCGGGCTTGGGGAATGAGAGTTATGCCTGTACGCGAAGTATGTACGGGAACGCGGGCGCCCGCCGCGGCGTGCGCGCGCCTCTCAACGTGAGGGAGCGATCGTCTATCGCCGCTCGCCTTGCATCCGCTACTCTCTCGCCTTCTTTATCGAGAGGCTCGCATGACGGTTCGGATGCTCGTGAACATCGACGTCGATGACGTCGCGAAAGGCGCTGAGTTCTACACCAAGGCGCTTGGGCTGACGATCGGCCGCAAATTCGGACATGACGCGATCGAATTGCTTGGCGGCAGCGCGCCGATCTATCTGTTGGCGAAGCCGAACGGCACGGCGGCATCGGCGACGAGCCGGCACCTGCGCTCGTACGCCCGCCACTGGACGCCCGTGCACTTGGATTTCGTCGTCGATGAGATCGAGGGCGCGGTCGATCGTGCGCGCAACGCAGGTGCCCGCCTCGAAGGCCAGGTGCGCACGAACAATTGGGGCCGCATCGCGATGCTCGCGGATCCGTTCGGACACGGCATCTGTCTGATCCAGTTCCTCGGCAGGGGTTACGACGAGATCGCCACCTGAGGCATCGGGTTTCTCCCATGGCTCAACTCGTTTGCTGGAAATGCGGCGCCTCGATTGCCGATCTCAGTCTGCCGCTCAGGCGCCTGGATGAATGCAAGCAGTGCGGCGCCGAGCTTCACGCCTGCAAGCTATGCGAGTTCTACAGCACCGCCGTCGCGAAACATTGCCGCGAGCCGATCGCCGAGGAAGTGAAAGACAAGGAGCGGGCGAACTTCTGCGATTATTTCAAGCCGCGCCCCGGCGCATACTCGGATGCCGGCCGCGATGCGGCTTCGAAAGCGAAGGCCGAGCTCGAGGCATTGTTCGGCGGCGCGAAGTCGCCGAGCGCCGAGCCCTCCGCGGCGGAGAAGGCGAAGGCCGAGCTCGAGGCATTGTTCAAGAAGAACTGACTCACGGCGAAGGCACGGGATGCGCCGCCGCCAACCCCATGGCTTCCTCCGCGAGCCAATCGAGCACGCCTGCGACGAGCGGATCCTTGAGCCGTCGCGGCAGGCACACCGCGTAGATCGAGAACTCCGACGGCACTTCCTGCTCGAACACCTGCACGAGGCGGCCCGCGGCCAGGTCATTCCCCGCGAACACGGTCGATGCGAGCGCGACGCCTTGCCCTTCGAGCGCGGCTTGCAGCATGGCGTTGCGATCCCCACAAATGATGCCGCGACGCGGATTCACGCCTTTTGCGCCGACGGCTTCGATCCAGCGCGTCCAGGATCGATGCGAATCATCGTGCAGCAAGGTGTGATGCTTGAGATCCGCCAACGTTGCGAGCGGCGGGCCGCGCTTCAACAGCGCCGGGGAGCACAGCACGATCTCCTTCGGCTGAAACAAGCAGACGACGTGCAATCCCGGATAGCGGCCTTTGCCGAAACGAATGCCGATATCGACTTCTTCGCGCGCGAAATCGACGAGCCGCGCGGTCGTGCTCACTTGCAGATCGATATCCGGAAACCGCGCCGCGAAGGCCTGCACGCGCGGCATCAGCCAGCGCGCGGACAATGACGCGAACGTCGAGATCATCAGCTTGCGCCGCACGGTCGGTGTCGAGACGTCCTCGACGGCGCTCGCGAGCCGGTCGAAGGCCTCGCGCGTTCCCGCCGCCAGCAACGCGCCATGTGCCGTGAGCTTCAGGCCGCGCGGCAACCGTTCGAACAGCTTCGTGCCGAGCCGCTGCTCGAGCTGCTTCACCTGCCGGCTCACCGCGGCATGCGTGACGCTCAGCTCATTCGCGGCGGCGCTCAGGTTCAACGTACGCGCGGCCACGTCGAACGCGCGCAGGGGACCGACGGGAAGGCGCTTCATGGGTACGAGCGGCTCGCTGCGCCGCGGTCGAGAAGTGGCTGCTTTTGATCGATCAACATGCCCGCCGTTTCCGCCGCAGATGTGCCATGTCATTGAATGGCAAGCTCACTTGCGATCTATGACTTCCAGTCACGGATGAAGTGCACAAAGTGTAGCTAGTGCCTCCAAAAGTGCGGACCTACTCTAGCGGCCCATAACCGATATGCACAGCGTTCGCGAGGAGGCTCCCATGGACGAATACCTGTTCCTGGTGATGGCGAAGCTCAAGGCGGATCGATTGAAGCTCGAGCGCGAACAGCGCGAACGGCTTCACGTTCCAGCCCTTGCGCCCGCCTGGGCCGAGATCCGCACGGTTGATGTGCGCGGTCGTGGCAGGTCGTTTCTTGAAACTAGGAGGGAGCAATCATGAAGAATCTCATTGCGATCGCAGCGTCGCTTGCGATCAATCTCGCGGTGGCCGTCGCCTTTCAGCACAGCGCCAATGAAGCGGTGCCCGTGCCGAAGGGCGAAGTGACGGTGACGGAGCTCGGCCTCGAGCCCGTGGCGACCGTCGCACAGGCGCCGGTGCCGAGCGCCCACGCCGATCGCGTGGCGCTGTGAGAAGTGAAGCGTGAGCGGGGCACATCGAGCATCGGCTCGTGTGCTCCCGTTCACTGACCCGCGCGCGCCATCGTCGTCACGAGGCGCCCCAGTTTTTCGAGCGCACGCTCGATCGTCCCGGACCACGGCAGGCCGCAGCTCAAGCGAATGTAGTTCCGGTATTCGGCCTTCGCCGAGAACACGATGCCGGGCGCGACGCCGATGCGGCTCGCGAGCGCGGTCTTGAACAACTCGGCGCCATCGACGCTGCCAGGCAGCTCGACCCACAGCACGAGCCCGCCTGCAGGTCGCGTGACTCGAGTGCCTTCCGGGAAGTAGCGCGCGATCGCATCGGCGAAACATTGCGCATTCGATGCGAGCGACGCGCGAACGCCGCGCAGGTAACGATCGTAGCCGCCGCTCGCGTAATAGCGAGCCAGCACACGCTGCTGAAGCGTCGCGCACGCGACGGACGAGTAGAACTTCGCGCGAGAGATGTCCGCATGAAACGACGGTGTCACCGCCCAACCGACGCGATAGCCGAGCGCGATCGTCTTCGAGACGGAGCCGCAGGAAATCACGAGGCCGGCATCGTCGAAGGCGCGCATCGAGGGCGGCCGCCGGCTGGCGTAGTGCAAGTCGCCGTAGATGTCGTCCTCGATGATGGGAATCTCTTTCTCGGCGAGCGCCGCCACGATCTCGCGTTTCGCCTCGTCGCAGGTGAGCGCGCCGACGGGGTTGTTGAAGTTCGGCATCAGCACGGCCGCGGCGAGCCGCGTGGAGCGCGAGATCGAGCGGACGGCATCGACATCGATGCCTTCGCCCGGCCGGTTGGGCACTTCGACGACCTTGAGCCGCAGATGTTCGATCACTTGCAGCAAGCCGAAGTACGTCGGCGATTCGACGAGCACCGTGTCGCCGGGCTGGCAGAGCACCTGCAGCGACAGCGTGATCGCGTCCATCGTGCCGCTCGTGATCACAACATGATCCGGATCGGTCGGCGCGCCGGCGAGCGCCATGCGCTTCGCGATCTGGCGGCGCAGCTCCGGATCGCCGGGCGGCGCCAGCAGCTCGCCTCCATGCAGCGGATGCTCGCGCAGCACTTCGCGAATCAAGTTGTTCAAGCGCCGATTCGGATACAGCGTCGGCGAGGTGAATGCGCCGTTGAGCGGGACGATGTCGGTACGGTTGAGCGCTGCACGACAGGTGTCGAGCACTTCGGCCGCAACCGACACCGGCCGCCGCGAGCGAGTGATTTTCGGCCGCGGCGCGGGCAGGGCGGTCGGGCTCGGCGGTCGTACATAGAACCCGGACTGCGGCCGAGCCTCGATGAGCCCGATGCTTTCCAGATGCACGTACGCCTGCACGACGGTGGATACGCTCACCTTCGCCGTGCGGCTCATCGAGCGCACCGAGGGGATGCGCTCGTTCGTGCGCAAGGCGCCGGAAGCGATCTGCTTTTCGACCAGGCTGGCAACGCGTTCGTACAGAAGCGGCGGACTCGAAGACATGGCGGCGAGCTCGAGTGTGGGATGAAAGCCGATGCACGCATCGGTCGCGCCGCGGACGCCCGCGCCCGCGTGCGACTGTATTGGTGCACCGGCAGTCTACCTGAATCTGTGCTGCTCGCGTCCAACCCTGCAGAGTCCCTGGCTCCATGACGACGAATCCTGTGTCTCGCGCCAATCTCTCGCTCGCGGTCCTCGCCGCGTTCGCGGGTATTTATGTCATTTGGGGAACGACCTACCTCGGGATCGCCTTCGCGATTCAAACCGTGCCGCCGTTCATCAGCGGCGGCGCGCGCTTTCTGATCGCCGGCGGGCTCATGTATGCGTGGCTGCGATCGCGCGGTCCGCGGCCGCTCGCCGGCGTGAACATTCCGCTCGGGTTGTGGTGCGGCGTGCTGTTGTCCGGGGTCGGGAACGGCTTTGTCGTCTGGGCGCAGCAAGGGATTCCGTCCGGTATCGCCGCGCTCATCGTGACTGCCGTGCCGGTCACCGTCCTGGTCATCGATTGGGCGATGTTCAGCAAGCGCGCGCCCTCGAAGCAGGCGCTGCTCGGGACCGCCGTTGCGGTCGGCGGCGTCGCGACGATCATCCTGCATACGCGTACGCTCGCCGGTCATGCGCAACCTCTGCATGTGCTTTCGCTCATTGCGGCAGTGATCGGCTGGAGCTTCGGCACGCTGATTCAGAAGCGTGCGGCGACGGCCGCCACGGTCTTGAGCTTTACGTGCGTGCAGATGCTCGGCGGCGGTCTGTTCCAGCTGACGATGAGCATGGTCGACGGCGAATGGGCGCGGTTCGATGTCGGCGCCGTCTCGCTCGCATCCAGCCTCGCGATTCTTTATCTGATCGTCTTCGGCAGCCTGATCGGCCTGAACTGCTATCTATGGCTACTGACGCGCGTGTCGGCGCAAAAGGTGACGACGTACGCGCTCGTGAATCCGGTCGTGGCGTTGATCCTCGGCGCCATCGTGCTCGATGAGCGCGTGACGCCGCTCGCGGCAGCATCCGCGGCGTTGGTTTTGATCGGCGTGGCGCTGGTGCTGTTTCAGGGTTTCGAGTTCAGGGCGCGGCGTGCACAGCGAAGCGCGCAGGCGCCGTCGTCTTAGACTCTCGACTTACGGCGCATCGAGAGCTGTTTTGCCGACCATGCGCTCGCGCTGAATCACATACAGACCGCTCGCGATGATGATTCCGGCGCCGACGAGCATTCGCGCGCTCGGCGCCGTCGTCCAGATGAACCAATCGAACAGCATTCCCCAGGCGAGCGCGGTGTATTCCAAGGGTGCGATGACCGGCGGCGGCGCACGTCGGAACGCTTCGGTGATGAAGTACTGGCCGAGCGCGCCGGAAATGCCCATTCCGATGATCCAGGGCCACGCGTTTGCGGCAAGCGGTACCCACTCAGGCCCAGCCGCCACGCCGCTGATGATCGTCATGATCGTGAGCGCCCAGACGACCGTTGCGGAGCTCGAATCGGTGCGCGAGAGAATGCGGATCGTCAGCGCGTTCAACGCATAGCCAAAAGCCGAAACGAGCGCCGCGATTCCGCCGATCGTGATGAAGCTCGTGCCCGAGGGCTTCAGCACGAGCACGACGCCGCACAAGCCGACGAGCACCGCGATCCAGCGGCGCGCGCCGACATGCTCGCGAAGCAGGGGCATCGATAGCGCAGTGATGAGCAGCGGCGCAGACATGAAGATCGTGTAGGCATCCGCCAGCGAGAGCTTGCTCACGGCGAAGATGAAGCCCCACAGCGTGACGACGCTGAGCAAGCCGCGCACCAGATGCAGCGTCCAGCGGCGCGGCACGAGATCATGCCAACGGCCGAAGATGCCGACGGCGCCGAGGAGCAGCGGCAGCGACGCCATCCCGCGCAAGCAGGTGACCTGCATCGCCGGATAGGTCGCGACGAGGTGCTTCATCGTGACGTCCATCATCGAGAATGTCGCGACGGCCGCGAGCATCGAGAGGATTCCGCGCAAATGGGGCATCGGAAGGAGATCCGTTCGGAGCGCAGGCAGACAGCCGACGCGTGGCCTGCAATCGCCGCAGTGTACTGCGGCTGCATTGGCGCCGCTGCCCAGGGCGTTTGGAACCCTGGCCGTGCACGAGGGGTTCCCTTCGGTGGGTCAACACGAGGAACTGCCGTCCATGACGCCCTTGAACCAGGAGCAGATCCTGCATTTCAAAACCGTGCTGCGCGAGCGCGGCGATCAATTGCGCGGCGAAATCCGCAGCACGCTCGAGCGCTCATCGGATGAAACGCACGTGCGCATCGCCGAGCAGGCGCGCGACATGGAAGACGATTCCTTCTCGAATCTCATCGTCGATCTGAACTTGTCCGAGATCGAGCGCGATGCCGACGAGTTGCGTCGCATCGACGCCGCCCTGCTGCGCGCCAAGGAGGGGAGCTACGGGCTGTGCGTGGACTGCGATGCAGTCATTCCGATCCCGAGGCTCGAGGCGGAGCCGACGGCACTGCGTTGCGTGCGGTGTCAGGAGCTCTATGAAAAAACGCACGCGAGCGCGAGCACGCCAAGCCTGTAAAGCGCCCGGTTTGTAAAACTTTGCGCACGCGACCGCTCGCCGCGTGTGGCGCGCCCGGCTGCCGGCTAGAATGCCGCGGAATCTCATTCCTCCCTGCGAGCGACATTCATGCGCCAAGTGTTCATCTGTGATGCGATCCGCACCCCCATCGGCCGTTACGGCGGCGCTCTCGCGAACGTTCGTGCCGACGATCTCGGCGCGATTCCACTCAAGGCGTTGATCGAGCGCAATCCGGGCGTCGATTGGAGCGCCGTGGACGACGTGTATTTCGGCTGTGCGAATCAGGCTGGTGAGGACAATCGCAACGTCGCGCGCATGGCCGCGCTGCTCTCGGGTCTGCCCGATTCGATTCCGGGTGCGACGATCAACCGCTTGTGCGGCTCGGGCCTGGATGCGGTGAATCTGGCCGCGCGCGCGATCCGCAGCGGCGAGGCGGAGCTCGTCATTGCCGGCGGCGTGGAAAGCATGACGCGCGCGCCGTTCGTCATGGGCAAGGCCGACAGCGCGTTCTCGCGCAGCGCGAAGATCGAGGACACGACGATCGGCTGGCGTTTCATCAATCCGTTGATGAAGGCCAAATACGGCGTCGACTCGATGCCCGAAACCGCGGAGAACGTCGCGCAGGAATTCAACGTGAATCGGGCCGATCAGGATGCGTTCGCGCTGCGCAGCCAACAGCGCTATGCCGCCGCGCATGCGCGCAAATTCTTCGACGGCGAAATCACGCCTGTCAGCATCCCGCAGAAGAAGGGCGATCCGATCAAGTTCACGGCCGATGAGCATCCGCGCGACACTTCGCTCGAAGCGCTCGCGAAGCTCAAGGGCGTCGTGAAACCGGACGGCACGGTGACCGCGGGCAATGCATCGGGCGTGAACGACGGCAGCTGCGCCCTGCTGCTCGCGAGCGAAGCGGCGGCCGCGAAGTACGGCCTCAAGGTTCGCGCGCGCGTGATCGCAACGGCCACGGCCGGCGTGCCACCCCGAATCATGGGCATCGGGCCCGTCCCGGCGACGCGCAAGGTGCTCGCGCTCGCGAAGCTCGACATCAAGCAGATGGATGTCATCGAGCTGAACGAAGCGTTCGCCGCGCAGGCGCTCGCAGTGACGCGCCAACTCGGCCTCGCCGATGACGCGGCACACGTGAACCCGAACGGCGGAGCGATCGCAATCGGCCATCCGCTCGGCGCGAGCGGCGCCCGCCTGGCCACGACCGCGCTCAATCAGCTGGAGAAAACCCAGGGCCGCTTCGCGCTGTGCACGATGTGTATCGGCGTCGGGCAGGGCATCGCGATGATCATCGAGCGGGTGTAAGCCCGCTCTTGCAGCCGTTCGAGTGCGCCGGCGTCCACATGCGCGCCGCGCTTTCTTAAATTTCGTTGCGAATTCGGCGAACGTCCGACAGGGGAATGCTGAACGCAAACGCGAGATCAACGGCTTAGGGATGCGATGCGCACGCACGCTGCGTGCAACGCTCTTGCTTCTCGCTTGTCTGACACCAAGTTCCGCTCGAAGCGGTTACACTCGTTTGCCTTCATTCAGAGCGTGGGGCTGGCGTTCATGAATCAACCTTCCGAAGAACGTTCGTCCGACGACGTCGTGCCTTTCGCGCCGAAGGCCACGGTGTTGCCGTTCGAGCGGCCCCAGTCCGAATTGCAAAAGGCCGTTCAGCAGCGCGCGCAGGAGACGATCGATCGCGAGCGCGATCGCGCGGCCCGCGCCAAGCCGGCACCGTGGCGTCGAGCGCTGGTGCTCGCGCTGGCCGCGATTCCAGTGTTCATCACGTTCGGTGCCGCCATTGGATTCGTCGGCGCGCTGCGACAGTTCAATTCGGCGATCTTCGATTCCGACTCGAAATCCGGGTCGCAGGCACCGGCAAATCAGAATATGTCACCTGCGCCAGCCGCGAATGCCGAGCCCGACGTTGTACTTCTGCAACCCTATTCGATTCCGAGCCCGGCTCGACAGGATGACGGAAAATCCACAGTGACGGCTCCACGCCCTTGAGCGTAAGGTAAGCCAAGCAGACCTCGCGACAGTCGAGGGGCTACGAGCGGCTCACGCAACGTCAGCGCGTCAGCCGAACTTAAGCGGTACGGAAAGCGCGGCCCTCCTATGACTAGAATCGTCTTCGATAATTTCGATGAGTTCGCCGATTCAATCCGAGGCATCGCGGGCCGATTCGTGCCGACGGCACGATCGGAAAGCGAATGGTGGGTCGATGTTTCGAGATTGGGCCGCGTCGAGTTGCAACAGCTGCAGATCGGCGGGGCCGCAACGTATGCGGGCGACGGCACACCGAACACCCTGACGCTCGGCATTCCGATGACCGACCCGAAGCGCATCCGCATCGACGGTCATGCGCTCGAAGACGATTCCCTTATTTTCCTGAAGCGCGATCAGCCGTTCACGTTCGCGGCGCGCGAAACGACGCGCTGGGCCGGCGTCACGATTCATCTGCGCGAGCTCGGACACGCCGAGATGTTCGATGCGGAGCAGGTGATGGCGACGCTCGAGCCGGGTACGCGCGCCCAATCGCGTCTCGAGCACCTCGACCGGCTCCGCGTCCTCATCGGGCGTCTCGGCACTCAGGACGGATCGATCGGCTTTCTCGATCCGGCCGCGGCGAGCGCGGCGGAAGAGGATGTGCTGGCGGCCGTGCTGCAGACGATCGAAGCAAGCTCCTCCGTGCATGAGCGGCACATCGGCCGCCCGCAAGTGCCGCGCGTACGAGTGATCGCGCGCACGCTCGAGCTGATCGAAGCGAAGCAAGGCCAGCCGCTGTTCATCGATGACCTGTGCCTTGCGACCGAAGTCAGCGAGCGCACGCTGCGCAACGTCTTCCAGGAGTATTTCGGGGTCGGGCCGATCCGATTGTTGAAAGTGCGGCAGCTGCTCGAGATTCGGCGCGCGCTCCTGGCGGCGGATCCTGAGCAGGACACCGTCGCGCGGATCGCCGCGAGCTTCGGCGTGTGGGATTTCAGTCTCTTCGCTCGCAACTACAAGGCGCTGTACGGCGAATCGCCTTCGACGTCGCTGCGCCAGCCGCCCTCGCCCCAGTCGCGGGAAACGCTCGCCGCCTCGTGGATCGCGTGCGCCGCGCGCATGTTCAATCACTTGGATCCGGATACGGAGCTCGCGGCCGATCCGGCGTCGAGCTCGCCCGCGCCTACAAGCTCGCCCGCATGAAGAGCGTCGGTCCGGCGAGCGTCATGTCGACGAAGCCGGGCGTGTCCTCGTTCTGCGAATCGATCTTCACTTTGAACGTGCGGTAGCCGAGGCCGAAGACGAGGTGCGGATTCGTGCGGTACGCAATCGCGAGCCGCGAGTCCATGATCGAGCCGTCGACGTCCTCGATGTTCGCCGTCAGATATTGAACCCGCGCCTCGACCGACCAGTGCGGCGTGAAGTCGAAGCGGCCTTCGAGCCCGACCAGCGGCAGCGGCGCGACGCCGTTCTCCGGATCGCGCACGACGCGATTGCGCACGACCGCGTTGGCCTCCACTTCCGCGACTTGAATCCCGAATGTCGCCGCGAGCTCCGCGCGCTCGCTCGCGATGAAGCGATAGCCGTACGTCAGGCCGAACATCGTGAGATCGAGCTCGCTGTCGACGATCTCGTTACGAAAATACACCTGGTCATCGAAAACGATGCCGCGCTCGAGCGCGGCTCGCGCCGAGCGGCGCACGCTCAACCCGTTCAGCCGCACGAGATGTCGCTCGCCCGGCAGCAGCGTGAGCTCGCCGAAGATCAGAAATTGCGAATCGTCGAGCTTCAGATCGTCCTCGGCGTCGATCGTCGTGCCCTCGAGCGTCGTCGACGGATCGATGCGCAGCCGCGTATCGAAGCCCGCGCCGAGCACCGAAACCTCGGCGCGAAAGCGGTCTTCGACGATGTTGGGTTTCGGCTTCGGCGCCCAGTCAGGAAGCTTGTCATTGAGATTCTCGGCTGCCGCGGCCAGCGTCGGGGACAACAGGCCAGCGCCGAGCTGCGCGCACAGCGCCCATCCGATCACACGTTGCTTGAGCAAATCGGCTTCCTCGCGCATGAGTGTCCCCACAGCCTACAGCGAAGGGGTTGCGTCGAGAAAGGCCGCTTGCCTGCAAAGCAACTCAGCTCGCGACGCTCGTCCAATGATCGTCCCAGCGAATCGGCGATTCCCGGTCGACCGTCACAAAGCGTGAGCGCGAGTGCGTGTCGTTGAGCGTGTACGTCGTGCCGTCGCGCTGCGAAGCGGCGACGGTACCGTCGGCGAGTCGCGACACTCCGTAGGTTTCGCCCGCGGCGATGAAATCTTGAAATGAGCGCTGCCTGAACGACCAGCACGCGATGCCCTTGCCGTACGGGCACGCTGCGGCAATCGCATCGCCTTCTTCGCTGAGCGCAATGCTCGACACATAGCCGCGCGATTGCACGCGAGCCGCAGCCGGCAACTCCAACGGGTGAAGTCCGACGCCTGGCTCATACACCGCGGCAAGCGTCGGCGCCTGATCGGGATTGCCTTCGTACTGCAGCCCGATGACGGCTTGCCCGTTCGATGCGACCGCGAGATGACGAATGCTCAGTCGATGATCGGGAAGGCGCCACTGCTCGATGCACTTGCCCGTTGCGGCGTCGATGACGCTCAGCGACGGATCCATCGTCGGAATGTTGAGCTTTTCGCGATAGGAGCGCGGATGGGTCATGATGCCGCCGTTCGCGACGATCAAGCGCGAGCGATCCGGCGACCACGCGATCTCATGCGGGTCGATGCCATGCGTGTCGATCTCTTCTGCAATGGCCAGCGTGCGCGCATCGCGCACCGCGAGGACGCCGCGGACGTTCTCGTAATCGTGCTCCGTCGTGTACAGCCAGTCTCCGTTCGCGGAGAACACCGCGTGGCCGACGAAGTGGCGCCCGCGCGGCGTTTCGCAGACGACACGCGCCTCGTTCGTCGCACGATCGAATTCGAAAGCTTGCGTGCCGGGCCGGCGCGCGATGTAGATCACTCGAGTGGCATCGCGCGGATCGACCGCGCAGCCATGCGCGCGCATCGGAACGCGCGCCCCGAACACATGCCGCGATTCGATCTGATAGCCGCCGACGTATTGATCGCCGCGCACATCTTCGAAGGCGGCGAGGAGCGTGCCCGTGTGCGCCGGGCGCGAGAACAAGGCTGCGAGCCCGCCGGCGCTGAGCGCGAGCGTCGAGGCGGAGCCGATGATGAAATGACGACGATTCATGCTGCTGTCTCGTAGAGTCGATGTTGCGCGCGGCTGCTCCCCAGGCCGCTACAACGAGTTCAGGAATTTGCGCAACGCCTCCCGTTCGCTTTTGGACATCTTCTTGTAGGCCTCGCGCGCGGCTTCGGCTTCCCCGCCGTGCCACAGAATCGCTTCGCTCGCATCGCGCGCGCGTCCATCGTGCAAATAGCGCGTGTGCCCGTTCACGGGCTCCTGCAGTCCCATGCCCCAGAGCGGGGGCGTGCGCCATTCGGTGCCGCTCGCTTCGAAATCGGCGCGGCCGTCCGCGAGATCCGGTCCCATGTCGTGCAGCAACAGATCCGTGAACGGATGGATCGTTTGCTGCGAGAGCCACGGCGCATCGGGAATCGTGTCGGTCGTGAACGTCGCGCGATGACAGGCCGCACAACCTGCCGAGGCAAAGAGCTGCGCGCCTTGCTTCACTTGAGGGTCATCGAGATTGCGCCGCCCGGGCACAGCGAGCATGCGTTGATAGTCGACGATGCGCTTGAAGATCTCATCGCTGATCTCCGGGCTCCCGCCGTCAGGCGCTGCGATGCACGCGGTCTGAACTTGCGTGCAATTCGGTTCGGGGCGCAGGGTCGTCGTCATGCCGATCTCCTGCGAAAACGCGCCCGCCGTCTGATGCGCGACGTCCGGCTGATTCGCTTTCCACCCGAGCCGACCGAGAACCACGCGCTTGTGCACGTGATCCCACACGCGATTCGGACGGCCGGAGATGCCGTCCTTGTTCGCATCGTCGGGATCGGCGCGCTCCAGGATCTGTGCCTCCGGAATCGCTTCGAGCAGCCCGACGCCGAACACCGAGGGAGCGATGCGCGGCGAGAACTTCGTGTCGGGC